>Ga0233425_10005882_pt1 | contig 18815 bp, 15 predicted proteins | sample Watercolumn_Towu_2_FD_181712 | JGI IMG/M metagenome (GOLD analysis project Ga0233425, IMG submission 181712) | Freshwater microbial communities from Lake Towuti, South Sulawesi, Indonesia - Watercolumn_Towuti2014_140_MG | ecosystem: Environmental > Aquatic > Freshwater > Lake | place... | reverse complement strand
GCTTCCGTCGTGGTTGTCGTCTTCACGGTCATGCTTGCCGTGCTTTTCCTTGTGGGATGAGGAATGCTTGTCGTCCTTATCGTTGCAGCTTCCGTCGTGGTTGTCGTCTTCACGGTCATGCTTGCCGTGCTTTTCCTTGTGGGATGAGGAATGCTTGTCGTCCTTGTCGTCGTGGCTTCCGTCGTCATCATGTTCCGAACCGGCAGCGGGACAGAGGCATATGGCAAGACCGGTGGCGTCGTTGGCATCAAACCAGTTTACTCCGTCCTTCGAAACGTACTTTATCAGGTCGAGTGTTATGACAACCGGCTTGTTGAACCCGAAGTCGATGTCCGGATTGTTGTTGGTGTCGGAACCAAGGGAGACCGGTATCGGAGTGCCGTCAGCCGGTTCATCGCTGTCAACGGCGTCGTTGCCGCCCTGGTTTGGCGCGGCAGGAATCATTCCGGCCGGAACTGTGTTCTCGTCAACGTCAACGAAATAATCTCCCGCGCAAAGACCGGTAAACTCGTAGAAGCCGAGAGCATCCGTGAGTGTTTCACCGATCTGCGCGCCTTGATAGTCTTTAAGAATTACACGCACTCCGGATATTCCCGGCTCGCCCGCGTCCTGCAAGCCGTTACGGTTTGCGTCGTGCCAGGCGAGGTCGCCGATCATTCCGGTGCATGGCGATATGTACCCGAAATCGATGGAAAGATCGATTGTCGAGCCGCCAGACAATGAGACGGATGCGGCTCCACCGTTCATGGGGCCGTTACTGTCGAGTGCGGGGTTGCCTGCAAACGGTGTGGTTGGAGTAAAACCGGGTGGCATGGTTGTCTCATCCGCGTCGATTGAGTAATTGCCGGAGCATAAACCGGTGAAGACATAAGAGCCATCCGCGGCGGTTGTTGTGACGGCAGTATTGCCGAAACCGTCTGCAAGAACCATGGAAACGCCGGATATGCCCGGCTCGCCGTTATCCTGAATGCCGTTCCGGTTGGTATCGTGCCATACGAAATCGCCGATCATGCCTGTGCATGGCGACAAATATCCGAAATCGATAGTGAGATCGACTGACGATTCGGTGGGAATGGCAACAGGAACCGCTCCTCCGTTCAGGGGGCCGTTGCTGTCAATCGCCGTATCGCCGGCAAACGGTGTGGTTGGAGTGAAACCAGCCGGGAGTGTTGTTTCATCCACGTCAACATGATAATTGCCGGAGCAGAGTCCGGCAAACATATAACGGCCGTTTGCTCCGGTGAAAACCGTATTTATGACATTTCCGAGGCTGTCCAGAAGATGGATTGCAGCGCCTTCAATGCCGGGTTCACCCGCATCCTGCATTCCGTTGCGGTTGGTGTCGTGCCACAGTGTGTCGCCGATTTTACCGGTACACGGTGACACATAGCCGAAGTCGATGGTAATATCCACGTCCGAATCCGTGAGCAGACTTATGGGCGCGGCCAAGCCATTCAGTGGGCCGTTGCTGTCCAAAGCGGTATCGCCAATGAAAGGAGCTGTTGGGGTAAAGCCCGCAGGAAGGGTGTTCTCGTCAACATCAACGAAATAGTCTCCGGCTGTCAAACCGTAGAATTCGTAATTTCCGTTCGCATCGGTAGTGACGGTATCGAGTACATAGCCTGCCGAATCGAGGAGATCTACAGTTACGCCCTCGATGCCGGGCTCGCCGGCATCCTGAACACCGTTGCGGTTGATGTCATGCCAGACGGTATCTCCGATTTTGCTTCCAAGCGGCGATATCTGAATACTGAAGCTTGTGACCTCCGAGCCGATTGCCGTGCCCGGATGAGTGATTCGTACTGCAGAGACCAGAGTTACAGGATCGAGCGCAGGCATCAAAGTGATTGTTGAGCCAAAAAACGACTTGCTGATCTGTGAGTTACCGACAAGGGGGCCGGAATCCATCAACTGTATGCCGTTTGCATATGTGGTGATCCAGACCGTACCCTGTGTTACAGTGCCATAGCTAGAACTCAGGTTCAAGGCCACGAGCGGGCCGGGAATGGTGTCGGTCAGCATAATATCTATATACTTCGACCCGCCGGGTGCAAGCGGTGGAGCCAGGCTTACATCAACCGAATCGAGGTGCGTCTGGGGAAGCCCCGGCAAGCCAAGAAGCGGTGAGCCTATTCCGGTTGTAACATTTACAAGCCACGGGCCCAACGGGCCGCTGAAGCCGACTATTCCCGGCGTTGCATTGGTGTCGCCCAAACCGCCGTCAGACACCGTGACGGAGTAGGTTCCGTCTGAAAGGGATATCGTCGGCGCAGCCTCGATCAGCCCGGCGGCAAACACCGCATACATGGCAAGCATCACCGAATAAAGTTTTCTAAACATGGCAAACCTCCAGCTATTTCATCCGGAATTTGGTAATGGCTACGATGTTGCTGCCAGCCATAGATCTTGAGACTGTTAAGCACAAAATCTGCTAATACATAGCAAGATTTATACCAAAGCGCAACATGTTGATTAATTGAGTTTTTATGTATTGTGGATTCCGGCGGTGTAAAGTTTGCCAACAGTGTGCCGGTTATACGCGGGTAGCTATGCGTAAGCGCAACTGTTTGTTAATGCGGCCTTATATTAACAGTGACAACTTGCAGGCGATGTTGCTGTTATTGATGATAAAAAAAACCGACACATCCGGCTGGTGATGTTTCGGCGAAGGCTAGGTATTGTTCCCCTAGCAGGCCGAGCCAGCTTCATTTCGTCCTCGGCAAGGTAGTTCTTGGCGATGCTCACATCACTTCTACGCACAACTGAGTCAGCCAGACCGTCTCATTCTCCAGCCGGACATCGATTTTGATTTTGCCGTCGGCGGCCTGGTAAATAAGAATTTCCGAAGTATTCATGCCATCCATGCCTCAATGCCATAATATTCGGCAATCGGTTCCCGGATTTCATTGGGGCACGGCGTACCGTACCCGTACATGGGCGATGGATGCAATTTATCCAATTCCCATTGCGCGGGATTATTATGGATATATTCTAGGATACGGTTCAATTCCGGTTCATTGCGGACGATGTGTTCCCAATAATTGCGTTGCCACAATTTTCCGGGAAACGGTGCCCACCCATTTTGTTTCACGCCACGAATATATTCGTTGGTGGACATGGTTTTGAACCATTGCACAACCCCGTGTAGGGGCGAACCTGCGTGTTCGCCCAAAATGGTGTGCGCCCCCGTAGGGGCAGACCTATGTGTCTGCCCATTATGTGTCTGCCCATTATGTGTCTGCCCATCGTCATTACCAGGGCGGACACGCAGGTCCGCGGGGTCGGGGGCAGGGCGGACACGCAGGTCCGCGGGGTCGGGGGCAGGGCGGACACGCAGGTCCGCGGGGTCGGGGGCAGGGCGGACACGCAGGTCCGCGGGGTCGGGGGCAGGGCGGACACGCAGGTCCGCCCCTACGTTGACCACGACAAAATGAACGTGATTGGGCATGCATACGAACGTATCGCATGTGATATCGGGAAATTTGTTTTCCAATTCCAAATACCAACGACAAACCATCCGACCCGCATCGTTCAACCGCATTTCCCCATTCACAATTTCACCGAACAGGCATTCTCGGTTCTTGGTGCAGATGGTAACGAAATAGGCCCCGACCTGGGAATAATCGTATCCCTGTAATCGAATGGAACGGCGGTGGTGAATGGCGGGATCGTATTTCCCGCCGTAGGGGCGAACCTGTGTGTTCGCCAAAAATGGTGTGCGCCCCCGTAGGGGCAGACCTATGTGTCTGCCCATTATGTGTCTGCCCATTATGTGTCTGCCCATCGTCGTTACTAGGCCAAGCGGGCCAGGCAGGGCAGACACATAGGTCTGCCCGTACTGCCCGTACTGCCCGTACGGGCCGTGCATTGAGGAGAATTGAGATTTCATACCGCCACCTCCCCGTTCATCAGTGTTTTGCAGGGAATGATTATGTCCATTTTCCCATCCTACTTCAATGCGCCGGGACGCCAAACTATGGGACAGCGGTATGATGTGAGAGAACCGGCAGTTGGGTCATTCGTGAAGGCTGGAAGCCATCTCAGCCAAGCTCTCTGCCGCAGTGCTTGCAGACCACGGCGCGGGCCTTGATGACTTCGGCGCAGTACGGACACTCCTTTGTGAAGTGGATCTCGTGAATCTTCTTTATCGCATCCGCAATCGCCTTCCCGATCGTGTCATGTCCGGGTTCCACGGCGTGAAGCGCGTCGAGCGATTTCGAGTCGCCAAGGTCGCCCAGCATCTGTGCCGCCTTCAACCTGACGCTTGGCCATTCCTCGCTGGATCGAAGTATTTCCATTATCGGGCCGGTGTCCCTGGCTATGAACGCATCGGTCAGCCTGGCCATCGCAAGGCGGCGAAGTTCCAGGCTGGCCTCGTCCCTTGCCTCCTGAATCTCGTCAAGAATGTTGCCCTTCATCGCATCCACGCTTCCCACGGGAACGGCCATGCACTCGTTGGAGTCAGGATGAATCATCGCCCTGTATCCCATTGAATGCCCGAATTGCTCGTCCATATGATCCCAGCTTTGCTTGAAGAAGCCGCATTCATCGTTGAAGCAGATGTAAAGATGGTCGGAGCACCAGCCAAGCCCGTCGGAGAAGTTGAACGGCGGAACCTGCCATTTGTTCATCTTTGTGTTGCAGTACGGGCAGATGTATTCCTTGCGGGCGGCTTTCTTCGAATTATCGGGGCCGGCAGCTCTGTTGTCTTTGGAATGAGGCATTTGTTGCTCCTTAACAATGTTTAAACAATCGGCGGGATCAGCGGCGGGCAAGCATCTTCTCGCCGAACAGAACGGTTCGCATCCATTTCACGCCGAAACCGATAAGTTCAATGTCGTCCTCGCGAACACGGCGAAGCGTATCTTCGTCAACGCTGAAATGATTCAGAAATCCGGAGTTGAAAATCATCGAACGGAATTCATCGGGGTTGTAGCTGCCGATGAAGAATACGTCGCGTCCGGGGCCGTCCAGCAGGTTCACCCGATCCACCGCCGGGTGATGGGTTACCGATGCCCATATATTATTGACCGCTTCGTGCAGCTTTAGATCCTGCTCTTCCCGCCAGTCGGAGACTTTTTGAACACGTCCTCCATCGAATCCCATGCAGAAATCGCGCTTCACTGTCCTGAAACCACCGCCATCCGCCGGTTCAAGCGGAAAGCTTCTGCACGACCACGGGCGTGCGTTATAGATCCGGCAGCCGGTGTCGGTGGTAAACGGGCAGTTCTTGTCCGATTCCCGCATCTTCAGCAGCATCACCGGATGGCCTATTGCCTTCGGGAAAAGCGGAATTACGTGGGCTTTAAGCAGTTCGCCGGATGAAATGCCCAGAGCGCGGCGCATCAGGGCTATGTCGATTGGCGTCAGATATATGTTCACATCGCGGCAGCATCTGTTGAAGCACGCAAGTTCAGTACCGCAAGAAAAGCTGAACTCGTCGGATTCGCGCAGCGTTTGCGGACTGTTTTCGGTCCCCGGATTCATCTAATGATCGTCGCCTCCGTCGCATCTGCACGGAGAATATATAAGGATTGCGTCTTTGATCTTACGCACGGCTTCATCCGGCGTTGAACCGAACGCGCGATATCCGGGCAACCTGGCGTATTGCGCCTCCCATCGCCCGTCTTCCGTCTGATGCAGTATCAGTTCCCTCATGGCCCGAAAGTATAACAATCAGTCATGTTCCATGTCACGCCGGGGGCGTGGAGCCGGTTTCCGGCGTCTCGCGTTGCCACGTCCATGCCAACTCCAGTATCCGGGACATGAGAAGTGCATGCTCAGCGGGTTGGCCGAATCTGTCGTCGAGGTAATCGTCCGCGACAAGTATTTTCATGTTCTGTCAGTCCTTAATTATTTTGCGGATTGTATCCATGATCGTTATCGGGTCTATCGGTTTTTCGATGTATCCGTCGCAGCCTGCCTTCATAATCCTTTCCCTGTCTCCGTACATCGCGTAAGAGGTTACCGCGATTATCGGAATGCTTCCGTCAGACTCCGAGTCCCTTATCCTTCTGGCGGTCTCCATGCCGTCGATCCCGGGCAGGTTGATGTCCATTATTATGAAACTCGGCCTTTCCCGCACGGCCAATTCAATGCCTTCTTCTCCGCTTCCAGCCGGAATCACTTCATAGCCTGCCCGTTCAAGCGCATATCGAACTATCCTCAGATTATCCGTATTGTCTTCCACAACGAGCACTTTCTTCATCGTTTCATCCTCCGCCATCAGGTTGGAATCTTCAACGTGAATCGGCTCCCCTTCCCGTATTCACTCTCAACGGACACTTCGCCTTTCAGCACTTCACCGGCCAGTTTCCTGGTCAGATACAGCCCAAGTCCGGTGCCGAGGGTCTTCGATCGCAAGGGTGATTCGAGGCGTACAAATGGCAAAAACAGTTTCGGAATATCCTCCTGCCTGATGCCTATGCCGCTGTCGCTCACAGATATTTCAAGAATGCCATATTCTGTGGACGGAGTCACACGCACATCCACCGAACCTTTCAAGGTGAACTTGACCGCATTGCTTATGAGGTTTAGCAGACACTGGAGCAGCCGCCGCCTGTCCGTATTGATTGTCATATGCACGGTATCCACGGTGAGTTTCAGGCTCTTGTCACTCATATCCTTCGCAAAGGTTGAGACGGCCTCGGCCACCAGATCGAAAACATCGAAATCCTGGGGAGTTGAATCCACCATCCCCGCCTCGATCTTTGAAACGTCTATCACGTCGTTTATGAGGGTCAGCAGATGCCTGCCGGAACGCAGTATGGCGGCGAGATTCTCCCTCTGCTCATCCGACACCGGGCCTGCCCATTCGTTCATGAGTATGCTCGAAAAGCCTATTATCGAATTGAGAGGCGTCCGGAGTTCATGGCTCATCGACGCGATGAACATCGATTTGAGGTGGTCGAGTTCTTTCAACTTTGCGTTGGCCCGCTCCAGTTCAATGGCCTGCTTGTTCAGGTCTTCCACGATGTTCATGAGCGCCACCTGGCTGTCTCTCAGTTCATCGCCCTTTGTTTGCAGTTCCAGTGTGCGCCGGGCAACGCGTTTCTCCAGCGTAACCGTCAGTGTTCTTATTTCCGCCTCGGTACGCTTTCGTTCGGTGATGTCCCTGAATACCACAACCGCGCCGACAACATCGCCGTGATCCAGAAGCGGGGCGTTGATATGCTCGACCGGCAACATCCTGCCGTCGCTTGTCCAGAATACTTCGTCCAGACCACGATATGTTTCTCCATGGGCGAGTGATAGATGGAGCGGACACTCTTCAGGCGGGTAGGGCGTTCCGTCCGCTTTTGTATGATGGAAGGTGACGTGGCTGTTTTTCCCGATTACATCCGGTGTCGCGCAGCCAAGCATCAGCATGGCGGCCTGATTCATGAAAACAATATTGCTGTTCATGTCGACTCCGTATATGCCGTCTCCAACCGAGTTCAGTATCATCTCATTCCTGATGCTGAGCTGCTTGAATTCCTCTTCCGCGCGTTTGCGTTCGCCAAGTTCAACATGCAGCCGGGCATTGGAGTGCCGCAATTCGGCGGTGCGTTCCGATACCAGCATTTCCAGCTTGTCCATGTATTTGCGAATGGCGTCTTCCGCAAGCCTGCGACGATGCACGTTGAACGTGAGGATAACGATGCCGGCGGTCAGCATGATAAACAGCAGAAGCGTGCTTGCAACAAGGTACGGGTGGGATCCGATGAAAGAGATCGGCATGTTCACAACGATACTGCCTTGGGGCAATGCCTCGACGGAAATGTCGAAACCGGCAAGCCGGCTATGATCGAACATCAGCCGTGTCGGCGGGTTCATGTCTATGGGGATGCTTGACGCCGGAATCCCGGAGAGTATCTTGAGCGCTGTTCCAGCCGCTTGCTCCCCGTGCAGTTTGCCGCTTAGAAGGCTTCCGCCAACGATTCCGTATCCGAGCCGCTCCTGATGCACCCCATACACGGGCACTGGAGCGTTCTCGCTGAGTATTTTCGCTATATTCTCCGATCCTATGACCTCTCCATCCTTGAATACGGCGTACCCGAGCACGAGAACAAGGCTGCCCTTGGGAAGCGCCCGAAGCCTCCGCATCAGCTCTATTCTGGTCAGATCCTCCACGTCACGGAAGGATATTCCATCAAACATACCCTTGAACTGATTCTTTGCGTCTCTGAGGGATGCAAGACCGGTTGCGGTATAGTCGTGAACAATGAACACTTCCCTGGTTTCCGGATGAAGCTTCAGGGCGATGGTCATCGTGCCGCCGGCATCCAGAACTTCCGCAAGACCGGTGATGTTCTTATCTCCACGGAGCATTTCCTTCTCGAAGTTGTTGACGCCGCAAAAGACAATGGCCGAGCGGGGGAAAAGCGTTGAGCGGTATCTTATGGCGAACTCGAGCGCCGGATTGTCGGCAACCATCACAACCTGAATATCCATGTCGCCATATTTCAGCTTGAAAAGATCCTTTAACAGATCGAAATGCTCATATTTCGGGTGACGCTTGCAGTCCAGATATTCCACATGGTATCTGATGCCGGGAACCGCCTTCCGCAGCGTTTCGCTGATTCCGGCAATCTCGTTGTCCGACCACGCATGTCCCGGATGGTAGGAGTTGAGAATTAGTATCTCCCCGGAAGTCGTGACTGAAGTTGCCGGAGCCTTGGCGGTTTCCTGGCCTGCCTGGCCGGTCGGCAGTTCGACATAATCTGTTCTCTGCGCTTGCCGGTATGCGACATACAGCAATGCCAATACCGCAATGCTGAAGAGCGGCGTTAGCAAAGCGGCCCTTCGAGAGCCGAAAAAGGCTGACGAGAAGCGTTTTCGGAAACCCTGCGGCTGTTGCCCGGCGCTCTGTTTCACCCGGTCATATCCTCCGCATGACTCTCGAGTTTCCTTATCCGCTCCTTCAACTCGATCATCCGTAGTTCCCTGCCAACAAACAGCCTGTTTATGCGCTCCAGTTCCGCGTTCATTGCCTGAAGTTCGGCGGTTCTCTCCACGACGCGCTGTTCAAGCTCCTTGTTGAGATTGCCGAGTTTCTCCTGCGCAATGATCCGCTCGGACACATTCACCAGCGACAGCAGGACTGCCTCCACCTCGCCGCACCGGTTACTGATCGGGGTGAGGCTCCAGTCCCAATGAGAGGTTCCCCGCTCCGGATGGAACTTGTATTCAAACGGTTTTGCCTTGGCTATATATTGTTCGCCTGTCACTACGGCATTTCTGAAAATGGCCTCGTTTTCCGCATTCGGAAAAAGTTCGAAATGGTTTTTGCCTGTGAAGTCCTCAGGCTGTTTTCCGTCGGCATCCGCATACATCTTGTTGACGCGGATAAAATTGAAATCCTTGTCCATGTAAGCGATGCATGTAGGGGTCATCGAAAATATCGTTTCCACCACATCGTTGTTCTTGCGAAGCGTTTCATTCGCCCGCTTGCGTTCGTTGAACAAATGAATGCGGTCAAGCGTTACCGCCAAGTGGCTTGCCAGCGCTGTCAGGTATTTCTGTTCGGCCATTGTCGGGGTACGTACCCCCTCGTCGCCGAATGTCCCGGTTCCAATCGAGCCGAGGTGTCTGTCCATGAGGGATATCGGCACGTTTACGATCGTGCGGTTTCCCATGTTTGCGACAATTCGCTTGTCGGTTCGCTCGTCCTCTCGTGCGTCTTCCACAACCACGATGTTTTTCGCCCCGGCAATCTCTTCGAGCATCCGGTCGCCCTCGATGGTAAGCGTCGCCGCGACCTCCTCCGACATCACTGCATCCGCCATCGGCCCGCGGGCTGTCAGTGCTTTTGCGTGTTTCCTGTCCTCGGTAAAAAGATACAGCCACAAGTTTTGATAACCGATGATGTCACGGACTTCATCGCGTGCCGCGTTTATCGCGTCGTCGTAATTTTGCGCGGACTCCAGCCTTCTTGACAGTCGAAGCAGTGATTGCGTGTAGCGTTCCTGCTCACGCAATGCCTCCTCGTTTCGCATAAGCGCCTCGTGGGTTATTGCCAGCTCCTGGACGTCCTTCTTGCCCCTGGCAGCGAGAACTCCGAGGATAGTGGAGCTGAGCAGCCATATGGCAAGGTGAGAAAGGATAATCGCATGGGTGGACTTCTTCTCAAGCTCCGGGGCATGCAATCCCTCGTCATACTCGTGATATATGTTCCATGAAGCCGAACCGATAACAGTGACTGTCCAGATGAGGGCTGACGCTATGATTGTCCGATATAAATGTGCGAGACCGTTATCGTTTGAGGTTTTCATTTACTCCTCCGGTAAGTTCACCTTATTCCTATCGTGAAGTGTCCCCCATGATCGGCATCATCCTTCACCGGGATTAAGGTGTAAACCTCCTGATGGATGGCGTTCTTATTCTCCACAAAACGCATACTCTGTTCCAACCGACGCCGAGCGGAGCCCTGCGAAGCTCAGGCGAGGCGTGGCCGTCACCGCGCGATCCGGCGGACTCTTCCGCCGGGATATCATGATACACCTCGGCGGGCGTCCGGCTGAATCGTGAGCATTCCCCACGCGGAAACCTCCGCACAGTAGCAAGCAGTTATTCCGGCATCACATGGGGAATTTCATTGTCGCACCAGTGGCGGGTGTTGTCATTGAAAATCGGGGGAATACAAGGTTTACCCGGCATTGACATGTGTCACGTGACGGGTTATTCTTGATCGTGATCAAGACGTTTAGAGACAAGCATACGCAGGAGTTGTATGAAACGCGCCAGTCGAGATTTCTTCCACCCGATATAGCGATTCGGGCGGCGCGTAAATTGGAATACATTGACTTGGCAACTCAACTGGACGACCTGAAGGTTCCGCCGGGCAACCGCCTTCATGCGCTCGAACGGAATCGCAAAGGGCAGTATGCCATCTCTATCAATGACCAGTGGCGGATCTGTTTTGTGTTCGTTGAAGGCGATGCGTACGATGTCGAAATAACAGACTACCACTAATACGAGGCAAACCATTATGAGCATCCCGAACACAACAAGAAGGCAGGTAAGGCCCACGCATCCCGGCGAGATGCTTCGGGAGGATTTTCTGCCGGATTTCAAGCTTACGGTATCCGGGCTGGCCATGTCGCTTGGCGTGTCCCGTCAGACAATTAACGAGTTGGTGCATGAACGGCGCGCGGTCAGTCCGGAAATGGCCATCCGTCTGGCAAGGCTGTTTGGCAACACCCCTGAATTTTGGCTGAACGCTCAACGAGCGGTTGATCTTTGGGACGCGAATAGAACCATCACCGGCGTGGAGAAAATCACGCCGCTGAGACTGGCTTCATAATGCCGCACGGGAAGCGGCGGCCGGGTTATTTGACCCGTCTTCCGGCCAGGCGGTAAACCTCGCGGCGTTACGCCGCGGCCCGGCGAGGAGGCGAAGAGGGCGGGCGCGCAGGCAGACGATATGCGCCACCGCCTCGGCGTCGTTGTCGAAGATTGCATAGAGTGGAATGGTTGTCCTGCCGGCAGGTTGCGTTACCATTGCTTGCCGTTCATGAGCGTCGGGCCGTGTCACATGGTGGCAAAGAGGCCAAGGACTTGCCAATTGCGTTCACACATGAAGTCCTTAACACATATCCTTGCTTACATAAAATCTGTCCAGATCAGGCTTCTGCGGTTCGTATCGGAAATCGTCGATCTTCGATTGCGGAGTGATTTCGCCGACTTCTTCTTTCGAATGGCTGAGACCAAATGCCACTCCAAGACGGTGGTACTGTGTATCCGCAAGATCGTCCGCCTTGAGGTATGATGGCCTTGGCAGATCAAGATGGAGAAAGCCGTTCATGTTGGTCATGGCGGATTCCAGTGAAGCGATAGCATTTTTATAGAACGGCACTTCCTTGCCGCCTCCGCATATGAAAAGCGGAAGCCCATCTTCCCAGACAGAATCCAGTGGATTTCGCTCGCGTTTAGTCAATTGAACCACTTCCCGGATCAACAGCGAGCATTTTTTTCCGAAATCCGAATCCATCGAGTTGTCTATGCAACACTGGTTATCGTATGCCGACATATCCGGCAGCGGGCCTGAGCCATCGATGCTGTTCCACAACTCGTTCAGAAATGCTTCGGTTCTGTCAGCGATATTGAGTATTCGGCTGCGATGCAGATAAAGCGCGCCCAACGGCTCAACCTTAGAGTACAACAAAGAGTATGTCTTATCCCCGCAGGAGTTTCAGGGCTCCTCGCTGTTTCAAGTGGGTAGCTTTTTGATTCCCCGGGTGTGAAGGTGGTAAGAGTAGGCTCATTATGAGAGACACCGACCTTTTCCAGTTGGCCCTTGGCTTGAAACCGCCGTGGCAGGTTTCATCATCAGAATTCAACCCCGAGCAAAAGCGTCTTGACATTAAGATTGACTTCCCTAAGGGCAGCACATTTCCCTCACCTTGACACCCCCGCCAGTCTTTGGTTAACATGAACCGCAGTTCACCTGAACGCGTGTTCATCAGAAGGAAGCCGCATGAAGCAATCAACAAAGCGTATGTTAAAACGCACCGGCGATGATTCGCGCCGCGACATACTGGCTGCCGCGTACGACGTTTTCGCCGAGCGCGGATACGCGGGCGCGGCCATGCGCGACGTGGCCAGTCGCGCGGGCATAAGCGTTGGCGGAATATACATATATTTCCAGACGAAGGAGGAGTTGTACCTTGCGCTTCTGCGCTCTGAAATGGAGGATTTCAGCAGCCACATAGAGCGCGTGGTTGACATGGAACCGGCTCAGGCGCTGAAGGCGCTCATCGACAGCTATCTCGATTACGCCGTCCGCAAAACGAAGCTCGTATCGCTTCATCTGAAGGAGCACGACCTGGAAATCAGAAAGCCGCTGAAGGAACTGTTTCTGGGCTCGCAGTACAAGATTATTCGCGGCATTTTGCAGGATGGAATGGACAACGGCGTGTTCAAGAAGATGGAGATCGACAGGGCCGCGCCGGTTCTGTTTTCATGCGTGCGCGGGCTGGTGCTTTCCTATCTTTCCGAGGGGCAAGCCGTCGGCAGTCAGAGTGAAACGCTTTATGAAATATTGCTGCACGGAATCATGGAGAAGACCGTATGAGAATGAAGAATATATCGATTGTGGCGGTGGTTGCAATTACGTTGTCGCTTGCAGGAAACGCCGAATCGTCGGATTACTCGCTGTCTGAGCTTTACGGCATGGCGCTTGCCAGGGCAGAGCGGATTCGGATTTCGGAGGCCGACATCGGCATTGCCGAAAAGAGCGTTGACAAGGCAAACGCCGTCATCTATCCGCGCGTGACGGCTTCCGGCGGATATGTCCGGTACAGCGGCGAGAGGCTTTCTTCAACCGGCGCGGTCATGCAGCCCGAAAGCTCGATGAACTGGTACTTGAAGGCCGAGCAGTCGTTTTCGACAAGCGGCAGGGAATTCATCGCCATGGAGATCGCGAAATCGCTTGTTGATAAAAGCGGGCGCGATCTGGAGGCTGTTAAGAACAATTATCTGCTCAACATATCGGGCGCGTACTTCGACGCGCTGAGGGCGGGAAAGAATGTGGAGAATGCGCGTTCGAATATGGAACGCCTGAAAAAACACCGCGACGCCGCTGTTGCAAGGCTGAAGGCTGGCGAGGCAACCAAAACCGATCTGCTTCGTGCCGAGGCGGAGCTTTCCGGCGCGGAGGCCGACATGCTGCGGGCCGACAACGGTATCAGATCGGCAAAGGCCGTACTTGCCCGGCTTGCAGGAATCGATGGCGAATTCGGCCTGCGGGAGCCGGACGGCGCAAACGAGCCGGATATTTCCGGCGGTTTGGAATATCTCAAATCCCGCGCCATTGCCGGGCGCGCTGAGGTCAAGGCGTCGGGCATTCAGCGGGATATTGCAGCGCGGCAGGTAGCTTACGTGAAGGGCGCGTACAAGCCCACGGTTTCGGTCGAAGCGGCATACACCGGCGCGGATCAGTCTCCGGCTTCGTCGATGCTTAACCGATCAAGCGTGTACGCCGGAATTCGCGCAAGCTGGCTGATATACGACGGCGGCCTGCGGAGAGCCGATGCAGCGGAGGCGGTAGCGAGAAGCCGTCAGACGGAACTTCTGTACGACGATACGCTTAAAACCATCGGCGTGGAGGTGGAAAACGCATGGCTCGATCTTGAAACCAACAGGGGTGTATTGAAGTCGTCAAAAGACCGCGCCGCGTTCGCGCGCGACAACTTTGCCGCCACAACCCGGAAATACGAGCTTGGGCTTGCAAGCAGCCTCGACGTGATAGACGCGAACAACCTGCTTTCGTCAGCCGAAAAACAGGAGGCGGACGCGTCATACGGCGTGAAACTGACCGAAATACGGTTGAAGCGCGTGACCGGAACATTGGTGGAAAATGGGAGATAAACGATGATTCGTTTTTTGAATACGGCTGCTGCAATTCTGATAGTTACGGTTTTGGCTGTCGCCGGATGCGCTCAAAAGAAGGAAGAGGTTAAAGCGCCGGCCGAGAAGATCGTCAACGTGAAGGCGCGGCCCGCCGAGAGAAAGGCGATCCGCCCGTTCATCGAGGCCACCGGCTCGCTCAACCCGGATGAAGAGGTTACGCTCGGCATCGAGGCCGACGGGCGGTTGGAAGAGGTTGCGGTTGACGAGGGGGCGATAGTTTCCGAAGGCACGATAATCGCCCGAATTGACGACACGGATTACGCGCTTGAGGTGAAACGGGCCGAGGCGGCGCTCCGGCAGGCGCGGGCAAGCCTGGAAAACGCGCGCGCCGAGTTCGACAGGAAAAAATCGCTCTACGACGAACAGCTTGTCACGCGCCAGCAGTTCGACGATATTTCCACTCGCGTGACGCTTGCCGAGGCCGAGATCGAGCGGGCAGAGGTTGCTGTCTCCATCGCCAAACAGAAATTATCCAAGACCGTGATACGTTCGCCTCTTGCCGGAGTGGTGAAGGCGAAAAAGGTTTCGGCCGGCGATTACGCGCGTAACGGCGCGCAGCTTGTGACGATCATCCGCAACAACCCGCTGAAACTGGTTTTCAGCGTGACAGAGAAGGAGTCGGGCCGGCTGCAGGCCGGGCAGGACGTCTCCTTACGGGTGGATACTTTTCCGGAGCGCGAGTTTCGGGGAACCGTGACCATAATCCACCCGAATTTCGACGAGAAAACCCGGACGCTTCAGGTGGAGGCAGCGGTTGAGAACGCGGGCGGCGCGTTGATGCCCGGCATGTTCGCCGGCGTAACTCTTTATACGGGCGCGGAAAAGAGCGCCGTGGCCGTGCCTGTCACGGCGCTGTTGTACGAGGGCGAGCAGGTGCGCGTGTTCGTGGCCGATGGCAATATCGCACGGGAAAGGCGCGTGAAGGTTGGCAATAAAATCGGCGAGACGATGGAGATTTCCGAGGGACTGAGCGCGGGCGAGACGGTGGTTACAGCCGGTCAGCAGAACCTCTCGGACGGAGTGAAGATAAATGTGGCTCGCTGATACATCCATAAAACGGCCGGTTTTCGCCACGATGGTCATCTCGGCCATCGTGATATTCGGCGTCATCAGCTATCCGGACATAGGCGTTGATCTCTTTCCAAAGGTCGATTTTCCGATCATAAACATCAATACCATGCTTAAGGGCGCAAGCCCGGAGATCATGGACGTTGACGTGACCGACAGGATCGAGGAAGCGGTAAACACGATCAACGGCGTGAAATCGATCAGTTCCAGCAGCATCGAGGGCGTTTCCACCGTCACCGTTGAATTTCAGCTTGAGCGCGACATCGATCTTGCGGTGCAGGACGTGCGCGAAAAGGTTGCCGCCGCGCGCAACAAACTTCCGGCTGACATCCTTGAGCCGGTGATCGAGAAGGTTGACCCGGACGCCGTGCCGGTGCTCTGGACCGTGCTCACCAGCAAAACCCGTTCGGTGCGCGAAATATCCACATACGTTGACGAGGTCTTGAAGGAGCAACTCCAGCGCGTTCAGGGTGTGGGATCGATCAGGCTGGCCGGCTTGCAGTTGCGACAGGCCAGAATATGGCTCGACGCGCGGAATATGGAGGCCCGCCGGATTACGGCGCAGGACGTGATGCGCGCGCTTGCGCGTGAGAACGCCGAGCTTCCGGCAGGCCGCATCGAAAGCGGCACGAAGGAATACTCAATAAAGGTGAAGGGCGAGTTCCGGAGCATTCAGGAATTCAACGATCTTGTTCTTGGCTACGAAAACGGCGCGCCGGTGCGTCTGCGCGATGTGGGCCGGGCCGAGGACGGCATGGAGGAGAAACGCTCCATCGCCCGCTTCAACGGCGCAAACGGAGTGGGCATGGGAATACAGAAACAGTCCGGCACGAACACTGTGGAAGTTGTCGAACGCGTGAAGCGCGAACTCGAGAATATCAGGAAAACGCTTCCGGCCGGCATGGAGCTTGGCATATCGTTCGATCAGTCCACGTTTATCCGGCGCTCGATAAGCGAGGTTCAGCATCATCTCATATACGGCGGATTCTTCGCGGCGTTCGCGGTGCTTCTTTTTCTGAAAAGCGTGCGAATCACGCTGATAAGCGCGCTTGCCATACCGACATCCATTGTTGCCACGTTCGCGGTGATGAAGCTCTTCAACTTCACGTTCAACAACATGTCGATGCTGGCGCTGTCGCTGTCGGTCGGCATATTGATAGACGACGCGATCATCGTCATCGAGAACATCCACCGGCATATTGAAGAAGGCATGAGTCCGCGCGAGGCGGCGTCGTTCGCCACGTCGGAGATAGGGCTTGCGGTGATGGCCACAACTCTGGCAATCGTGGCGATATTCCTCCCGGTGGCGTTCATGAAGGGCATCATCGGCAGATTTTTCGTGCAGTTCGCCCTCACGGTAGTGTTCGCCGTGCTGATTTCGCTGCTCATTTCGTTCACGCTCACGCCGATGATGGCGTCGCGCCTGCTTCGCGCAAGGCACGACACCGGAGCCGTCCACAGGTTTTTCCAGCCGGTTTCGAACCGGCTGGAGCGCAATTACAGGAAACTGGAATTGCTTTACAGCCGCATTCTGGGTTTTGGCCTGAAACACAGGTTCGTGGTGCTTGTGGCGGCGGTTTTTGTGTTTGCCGGAAGCATGTCGATCACGAAGTATCTGGGCAAGGAGTTCGTTCCGCCTGAAGACCAGAGCCGGTTCATCGTGCGGCTTCAGGCTCCGGTAGATTATTCGGTGGACGCGGTTGACCGCTTGTTCAAACAGGCCGAGGACTATATCCGCAGCCTTCCTGAGGTGAAATCCGTCTTCTACGCGCAGGGTTTCGGCAGCAGCCGCGAGGCGAACAAGGGATCGATGTTCATCGGGCTGAAACCAAAGAGCGAGCGCGCGAAGTCTCAGGAGCAGATGAAGGCGCAGGTGCGGAAGTATCTCAAGCAGATTCCCGGCATACGGGCGAGCGCCGAGGATGTGTCGATGGTGGGCGGCGGCATGAGAAACGTGCCGATCCAGTATTTCATTCTGGGGCGCGATCTGCAAACGCTTCAGGAACACACAAGAAATATCGTCGGCGAATTCACGAAACTGCCCGGCATCGTTGACGTTGATACGTCGCTCGAAACCGGCAAACCGGAGTTGAAAGTGTATATCGACCGCGACAAGGCGGCGGATCTGGGCGTGGACGTGGCGGCCGTCGCCGAAACGGTGAACTTTCTGATAGGCGGCGAGGTTGACGTGACGAAGTTCAAGGACGAGGCGCGGGGGCGGCGCTACGACGTGCGGGCGCGGCTGAACGCGGCGGACAGGCAAGACCCCGACGATCTGGGGCGGCTATACGCGCGCTCGAAGGACGGGCGGCTGATAGCGCTTTCGAACATCGCGACCGTGCGCGAAGGCGGCGGCCCAAGCGTGATCAACCGGACAGACCGGCAGCGTTCGATCACGATATTCGCCAATCTGGAAGGCAAGCCGCTTGGCCAGGCCACCGGCGAGCTGGCCGCGATAGCCGCAAAGACGCTTCCGTCGGACTATTCCGGCGTGTTCAAGGGCATGGCCGAAACCATGGGTGAGTCGTTCAAGTATCTGATGTACGCGATTGTGCTCGGAATAGTGCTTGCCTACATGATCCTCGCGGCCCAGTTCGAAAGCTTTTTACATCCGGTTACGGTTCTGCTTTCGATGCCGTTTTCGTTCATCGGCGCCTTCGGCGCGCTGTATCTGGCCGGGATGACGCTGAACATCTTCAGCTTCATCGGCCTGATATTGCTTATGGGACTGGTGAAAAAGAACGCCATTTTGCTTGTGGACTACACCAACACGCTCCGGGAGCGCGGCATGTCGCGGCGCGAGGCCATTCTTCACGCCGGGCCGGTGCGGCTCAGGCCAATTCTGATGACCACGTTCGCGATGGTGCTTGGCATGATGCCGATAGCGCTTGGGCTGGGCGAAGGCTCCGAAACCCGCGCGCCGATGGCGGTTGCAACCGTGGGCGGGCTTGTTACCTCGCTATTCCTGACGCTGCTGGTTGTGCCGGTTGCGTATGACGTGTTCGACGCGGCGAAGGGCCGCATACGGCGGATGGGGAGGAGTGATTCCAATATTGAGCGTCCCCATCAGCTTTGACTATCACCGTGATGCCGGATGTCGATAGTGTGCAATGGCATAATTACGACGATAATCAATGCGTTACGCCAGGTAATCGCATCGGACTAATAATAATGCGAACAAATCGCTGGACGACCGGCAGCCGTCACCAGTCAGCTTGCTACATGGACTCTACATGGACTCACCCGTAAGGTCAAGCAACCGTCTGTCTGTTCCGATTCTTCATTTCCTTTCTTCCCGCGTAAAGCAAGCAGGTTTACCGGCGGCAACCAGCTGGCCACGCCGAGTGGAGCCGCCA
>Ga0233425_10005881_pt1 | contig 18817 bp, 11 predicted proteins | sample Watercolumn_Towu_2_FD_181712 | JGI IMG/M metagenome (GOLD analysis project Ga0233425, IMG submission 181712) | Freshwater microbial communities from Lake Towuti, South Sulawesi, Indonesia - Watercolumn_Towuti2014_140_MG | ecosystem: Environmental > Aquatic > Freshwater > Lake | place... | reverse complement strand
GGCGTCGGGGGCAGTCGGTGCCGCGGGCGAAACGGCGGGTGCCGGCACCGGCACCGGCACGACCGACGGCGCCGGGGGCGACACCGGCGTGCGGTGGTCGCGGCGGTCAGGCCAGGAGGGCCGCGGCGTGGCGGGTGGCGGTGGCGGCGTGGCGGGTGTCGGGGCGACGACCGGCGCGGGCGGCGTGTCGGGCCGGTGCGCGCCGCCGCGCGGTTCGGGTTCGCGGCCCTCGCGCGGCCCGCCGGGACGCACATTGCCGGGAGGCGTGCCGGTCGGCCGGGTCACGATCGGCGACGGCCTCAGGCGGTGGCGCGAGGCGAACTCGCCCATCGTGTGCGACGGCCCGATGTTGTGCACGCCGTGGTGGTTGCGGTCCCAGGCGAACGAGCCACGCACAAAGGAACTCGAGCGGTAGACCGGCGCGATCCGGTCCGGCGTGAGGCAGACGGCGAAGACATCCCTTTCCACCAGGCGTTCGCGCGGCACGAAGGTGTAGGCGGCGGCGGTGAAGCGGATGTCGAAGTCGTCGCCCCACGTGACGGTGAAGCCGACGCCGGCGCGGAACGTCGTGCGGGGCGGCATCGGCGCCCAGCCGTAGCACTCCGGCGTCTGGCGCCAGCAGACCCAGGCCGGGGACCAGACGGTGTCCGGCACCCACACCCAGCGGTAGGCCGGCACGTAGCACCAGCGGCCGTAGTGGAACGGCGCCCAGCCCCAGGAGTAGGCCGAATGCCAGTACCAGCCGCGCTCGGTGAGCATCCAGCGGCCGCCGTGGCAGTACGGCCGCCAGCCGGCGACCGTCACGGTCACGTACGGCTGCCAGACGGTGCCGTACTCGGCGACGCGGACCCACGTGCCGTAGGAGGAGAGCGGCTGGACGAACTCCTGCACGCTCTGGACGGGAGGGGGCACCTCGATGTTCGCCGCGGCCGGCACGCCGGGCGCGACGGGCGTGTCCGGCGTGTTCTGGACGATGATCGTGTTGGTGATCACCACGACGACCGGCGCGGGCGCCACGGCGGGGAGCGACGGCGTCTCGGCGGGGGGCGGGGGCGGCGGTGTCGGCTCGACGGGCCTTGCCGGCTCGGCCGGCGCTGCGGGGTCCGCCGGCGCCGGGGGCTCGGCCGCGGGGACCGGAGGGACGGCCGGCTGGCCGGCGACTTCGCGGCGCACGAGCGACAGCATCATCTCGGGCGTGACGCCCAGGTCCTTCAGCGTCTGAAGCGCGCGGGCGTCCGCCTCCGACGTCGGCGCGGGCGCCGGAACGCGGTCGCAGCCGGCGGCGAGGGCGAGGGCGAGGAGGGAGCAGACAAAAGGTTTCATGGCGGCCTCACGGGTTGGCGGGATAGGTAAGTGAGTCATCACTCATTAAAACGCACGCGCCGCCTTCTTATTGTGCCCGGCGCGGCGGGACCGTGCCGCCTCACTCGGGCACCTCGACGGCCGGCGGGCGGGGTGGGGCCGCCGGCCCGCTGCCGCCGTCCTCCGGCTCGTGCAGGCCGGGCGGCGCCGGGGCGGCCAGGAGGCGGAGCCAGACGCGGACGTTGTCGGCCATGGCGAGGGCGACGACGCCCAGGATGCCGGCGCTGATCCAGACGTGCAGGGCGTTGTGCGCCGCGAGGGCGTTGCGGATGTTGAGGATGTCGGCCGTGAAGGTGACGGCCGTGAGGAACGCGCACGGCACGGCGGTCACCAGGGCGAAGGCCTTGCGGCGGGCGACGCGCAGGATGACGGTGGTGCCGATGGCCAGGGCCAGGGCGGCGAGGGTCTGGTTGGTGGCGCCGAAGATGGGCCAGATGCTGGAGATGTCGCCGGTGTAGAGCAGGTAGCCCCAGGCGGCGGAAACCAGCGCGGCGCAGAGGATCGCGCCGGGCCACCAGTCCACGCGGCGGAAGCGGGGGAAGGCGGCGCCGAGGGTGTCCTGCAGGATGTAGCGCGCCACGCGCGTGCCGGCGTCGATGGTGGTGAGGATGAAGAGCGCCTCGAAGAGGATCAGGAACTGGAAGACGTACGGCATGGCGTGCGCGATGCCGCGTCCCAGGCCGGCCAGGATGTTGGCCATGCCGACCGCCAGCGAGATCGCGCCGCCGGGGCGGTGGGCGACATCCAGCCCGACGGTCTGGCTGAGCGCGGGCAGGTTCTCGACCGCCAGGCCCAGCTTCGCGAAGACGGCGGGCGTGGCGTTGATGGCGTAGTAGTCCGCGGGCGCAAGGGTGGTGGCGGCGAGCAGGGCCATGAGGGCGACGAACCCCTCGGTCAGCATGGCGCCGTAGCCGATCATGGGGAGCTGCGTCTCGCGCTCGACGAGCTTGGGCGTGGTGCCGGAGCCGATCAGCGCGTGGAAGCCGGAGATGGCGCCGCAGGCGATGGTGATGAAGACGTACGGCCACCACGGGCCGCGGACGATCGGGCCGCCGCCGCGGACGAACTCGGTCGCGAACGGCATGCGCACGTCCGGGTGCACGAGCGCCAGCCCGACCGCCAGGGCCGCGACGACGCCGATCTTCATGAAGGTGCTCAGGTAGTCGCGCGGCGCCAGCAGCAGCCAGACCGGCAGCGCGGCGGCGACGAAGCCGTAGACGGGCAGCAGCACGCTGAGGGTCGGCTTGCCGTACGTGAACCACCCCGCGGCGCCCGAGCGCGCGATCCAGGGGCCGGCGAGGACGGCGGCGATCACGAGCGCGACGCCGGCGATCGAACCGGAGACGATGGCGCCGGGCCGCAGGCGGAACATGTAGAGGCCGGCGGCCATGGCGATGGGGATGGTCATGCCGATCGAGAAGACGCCCCAGGGGTTGGCGTGCAGCGCGTTGACCACGGCCAGTCCGAGGCCCGCCAGGGAGACGATGATGATGAAGAGGATCGCCAGGGTGGTCATGGCGCCGGTCAGGGGGCCGACATCGCGGCGCGCGATCACGGCCAGCGAGTTTCCGCCGTGGCGCACGGAGGCGAAGAGGACGATCAGGTCGTGCACGCCGCCGGCCAGGACCGAGCCGACGAGGATCCAGAAGAAGCCCGGCCCCCAGCCGTACTGCGCCGCCAGCGTGGGGCCGATCAGCGGGCCGGCGCCGGCGATGGCGGCGAAGTGGTGGCCGAAGACGACCCACTTGTTGGTGGGCACGAAGTCCCGGCCGTTGTTGCGGCTGACGGCGGGCGTCGCGCGGGCGTCGTCGAGCAGCAGCACGCGCGCGGCGAGGAAGGCGGCGTAGTAGCGGTACGCCAGGGCGAACACGCACAGCGCAACGATCAGCAGCACGAGGGCGTTCATCATCGGTCCCTACGCGAAACCGGGCGGCGGAAAGGAAAACAGTATACAGCAAACCGGACGGGGCGCGCGACAGCGGCGCGTGATCCGCCGCGCGCGATCCGCTTGCCCGGTGCCGAGGCGTCATCGTCCGGACAGTCAGGATCGAACGCTCTTCACCACGCCATACCCTCTTCGCATGATGGTCTCCGCATTGCCGAATGCCGCCTGCATGCGCGCCGCGACCTGGCGGTGGTTCTTCGCGACCAGGAAGGCGAGGCCGCCGGGCGCCAGCGCAGCGTGCGCCGTGCGGAGGAAGAGATCGGCGATGCGGTAGTCGGAGAAGTACGGCGGGTTGCCGGCGAACAGCGCGAAGCCGGACTCGTCCGTGCCGGCGTCGGTCAGCAGCGCGCGCAGGCCGGCGATGCCGCTGGCCGCGGCGTTGCGCTGCGTGCACCAGACGGCGCGCGCATTCGAGTCCACGGCCAGCACGTCCGCCACGTGGACCTGGCGCGCGAGCAGGATGCCAACGAGGCCGCAGCCGCAGCCCATGTCGAGCACGCGGCCGCCGGGCTGCAGGTCGCGCGCGGCGACCTCGGCCAGCGCCAGGCCGCCCGCGTCCGGCCGGCGGTGGCAGAAGACGCCCGGCAGCGTGGCGAAGGCGGCCGGCGCGCCGCCCGGCAGGCTGGCGGCGAATGTGGCGCTGAAATCGCGACGGCCGCGGTCGGCGCCCGCGGCTACAGAGTCCTTCTTCACCGCCCGGAAGATCGTCACGCCCTCTGCCGCCGGCGTCGCGCGGGCGTTGCCGAACACCTGCCGCAACTGCTTCGCCAGCCAGTCCGGTTTGCCGTCGTAGGCGAGGAGGCAGGCGGCGTCCTCCGGGAGGCCGGCGTGCAGGTCCTCGATCTGGTCCAGCAGCAACTCGGCCGGCGTGTCGGCGCAGGTGGCCTGGAGCAGCGCCAGGCCGGCCGGCGGATCCGCGGGCAGGAACGGCGTGCAGACGGCCTCGACGCGCTCCGCGCGGTTGTGGGCGATCGTGCGCTGGATCGCGCGGGCGTGATGGCAGTCGAGAGCGTGTTGCGCCACCGTCACGTCCGGCCGGGAGGCGGCCAGAATCAGGCCGACGGCGCCGGTGCGGTTGCCGGCGACCAGCACGCGGCCGGCGGGCGCCGCGGGCAGCGCGGCGATCAGCGCGCGCTCGGTCGGGTGGAGGCCCGAGCGCGACAGCACGCGCCAGCCGCCGTCGAACTCCTCCACCCGGCACTGGCGCGCGGGAAGATCGGTCAGGACGATGGCGCGCGCTTCAGTCATGACGTTCCCCGCGGCGCGATGGCGCGCGTGGGCCGCGCGTGTCCGCCAGTCTTCGCAGGTGCTCCGGAATCTCCGCCAGCGTGTCCAGCACCGGGCAGCCGGCGGCGAGCAGGCGCGGCCGCGACTGGTGGCCTTCGGCGACCAGCACGCAGTCGCATCCCAACCCGGCGGCGACCTCGTGGTCGTGCAGGGTGTCGCCCACGAACAGCACGTGCCGGGCCGGGCAGGGCAGGCGCGCCAGCAGGCGGCGGCCGGTGTCGGCCTTGGAGTGGCCGTTGAGGTTGTCCACGCCGTGGATGAAGTCGAAATGCGCCGTGACGCCGGCGTCGGCCAGCATGCGCTCGAGGATCGTCTGCTCGGACGCCGAGAGGATCGAGAGGCCCAGGCCGGCCCGGCGGCAGAACTCCAGCGTGGGCACGGCCGCGGGGCGCAGGCGGACGGTCGTGTCGGCCAGGTAGCGGTCGTGGTACTCGCGCGCGACGGCGTCCCAGTCCTCGCCCGCGAGGCGGAAGCCGACGGCGGCGTAGTAGTGGCGCACGGGAAAGCCGAAGAGTTCCCGGTAGCGCTCCATGTCCGTGGCCGGCAGGCCGCGCCGGCGGAGCATGGCGTTGATGGCGTTGACCGCGGCCGGCACGTCGTCGAGCAGCGTGCCGTTCCAGTCCCAGACGATATGGCGGTAGGGCAGGCGCATGGCGGGTCAGGGCGCGGCGGGCAGCCGCGCCGGGTCGCGCGACCAGGAGGCGAGAATGTAGATGGCGAGCTGCACCTCGACCAGCTCGCGCGCGGCGTCCAGCGCGGGGCTGGACCCGGGCCGGCGGAACGCGCCGTTGAGCACGGCCAGGTACCAGGCGGCCACGGCAAAGCGCGGGTCGGCATGGTTGAGGTGTGCCAGGAAGGCGAAGGCGTTGCCATCGTAGCGGACGCCGGTGCGGCGCTCGGCCAGCACGACGCCGAGTCGGAAGGCGGCGGCGGCGCAGGCCGGCACGTCGCGCGCCTCATAGCGGCTGTCGATCTCGGCGACCAGCGCGTCGTTCGCCCGGGAGGCGGCCGACGCCGAGGGAAGTACGGCGGCGACGGTCCGGCGCAGAAACGGAAGCTGCGCGGCCCGCAGGTCGTACCGCAAGCGCGCGATCAGCGGGCCGACGCCGGTGCCGTGGGCGGCCTCCTCCTCGGTGAGGATGCGGTAAAAGCCGTCGGGCTCGCCCAGCAGGTCGCCGGCCGAGGCGGCGAAGGCGCGGCGCGCCATGGGGTTGGCGGCGGCGCGCATGCGCGGCAGGATCTGGTAGACGGCCGCCGGGTCGCCGAGCCGGCCGAGCGCCTCGGCGGCGGCGACGGCGACCGCATCGTGGCGGGTGCGGTGCAGGAGATCCAGCAGAGGATGCACGGCGGCCGGGTCGCCGGTGGCGCCGAGGGCGCGCGCGGCCTCGCGCACGACCTCCAGGTTCTCGTGGCGGAGCAGCGGCAGGAGCGCGGGCGTGGCGCGCGGGTCGGCGCAGAGGCGCAGCGCGCGCACGAGCGGCACGGTCAGGTCCGTGCCCGGCTCGCGCAGGCCCTGCATGAGCGCGTCGACCGCCTCGACCGTGCCGATGCGGCCGAGGGAGAGCGCGGCGGCCTCGCGCACGTCGGAGGAGGGGTCGGCCAGGCGCGCGGCGAGATCCGCGACGACCACCTCGGCGCCGGCCTCGCCGGCCGCCTGCACGGCGCGCGCGCGGCGGCGGCGCGTGACCGGCGCGGCCATCACGCGCGCGTGGTAAATGCCGCTGGCGAAGCGCACGGGGTTGACGAGCACGACACGATCGAAGGCCGCCAGCATGCCGAAGCGCTCCCCCTTGGCGCGGATGCGCAGGAAGATCGGCAGCACGAAGAGCCAGGCGATCGCGGCGTGCATGATCGTGAGCGCGTGCACGAAGTGAAAGCGCGTATCCTTCAGCAGCGTGATGCGCAGGCCCTCCTTCGGGAAGAGGTCCATGACATACCCGCCCAGGATCGGCCCGCCCGCGCCGAGCAGGCCGATGATCGTCCATTGCACGGCCATGGCCAGCGTCCTGCCGCGCGCCGGTGCGCTGGACGCCAGCAGGCTCATGTGCGAGAGGCCGACGCTGGAGTAGAAGCCGGCACTGAAGAGCGAGGCGACGATCATCGTGGCCATCGCCCACGTCGTGTCGACGGTCAGGCCCGTCAGCGGCACGTGCAGGCGCAGCGGGGTGTCGGTGACGAGGAACCACGACGCCCCGAAGAACGGCGCCACCAGGATCATCACCGCGCCGAACGCGCGCGCGCCGATGCGGTCGATCAGGTACCCGGCGACCAGGCCCGCGACGACCGTGCCGAGCGAGCTGGCGATGGCGAGGACCGACAGCTCGCCGTAGGAGGCGCCGAAGACGTGCTTGAGGTAGAGCTGGCCGAAGGCGCCGACGAGCGTGCACGAGAACATCCACAGGCCCATGGCGATGGCCAGGCGCCGGAAGTCCGGGTTCTGCAGGGGCGCGATGAGGCGGTCGACGAAGCTGTGCTCGCGCGGCGTCCGCTGCGGCACGGGCTCGGGGACGCCGAGGTGGATGATGATATCCACGACGCCGAGAACGGTGGCGGCGCCGAAGAGCAGCGCAAAGCCGCGCAGCGGACCATCGGCTTCGGTGGCCTGCAGGCGGTCGAGTCCGACGCCGGCCGCGGCCATGGCCGCGAGGAACGCCAGCATGGTCCACGCCTGTCGCTCGCTCCAGAAGCGGCCGCGTGTCGTCTCGGGCACGAGGTCGGCCATCCAACTGTGCCAGGCGGCGGCGGCGAAGTTGCTGAAGACCATCGAGAGCGTCGCGATGGCCACGACGATATGGGCGCCGATGGGCGGCCGCGGGTGCAGCCAGGCGACGTAGGCGGGCACGAACCAGATCACGCGATGGACGATGGCGATCACGGCCCAGGCCACGCGGCGCCGGCGCAGCGTCTCGAGGAAGAAGGCGCCGGGGATCTGCGCGGCGAGGGTGAGCTGGATCGCGGTTGCCGCCAGGCCCTGCAGCACGCCGTTCGCCCCCAGGGCGTCGAGCAGCATGGTGTAGGGCATGTTGAGCGCCACGGCCACCCACATGTTGCCGAGACACCCGGCGAGGATGTTGAGGCCCAGTCCGCGTCGGACCTGGCGGTCGGTAAGGCGCAGTTCGTCGGCAGTGGCGAGCGGGGGACTCATGGACGGCCGCCGCCGCGCCGGTCCGGGAACGTTCCGGCGGGCGGGCGACGGCGAACATTGTGCCAGAACCGGCGGGCCGTGAAAAGCCGGCCGCCACCACCCGCACCCGCTCCCCCGTCTCTCTTCCCCGCGGCATGGACAGCGCCGCGCGCATGTCGTATCCTCCGCTCCGACGGCGCCGGCCCGGCCGGCAAGGATTTCCATGGGCTCCCCGTACGACCGTCCGTTGCGCTTCTGCCCCGACTTCCCCGCGCGGGTCGAGCGCTGGGAGGCGTGGTGGCGCTTCCAGGCCGACCGGCCGCTCGTCTTCCTCAGCGTCGGCACGCGCCGGGACATCCGCTGGGACAAGGCCTTCGATCTGCTCGAGCAGCCCGATGCCTGGCTGCGCGTCCGCCGCGCACAGCTCGAGGCCACCCATTGGGCCGGCGACGACGTGCCCAGCATCCGCGTGGACATCGGCCCGGTCGCCACCGCGGCCTTTGTCGGCGCGCCGCTGCACTTTTCGCGCGAGGAAAACACCGGCTGGCAGACGCCGATCGTCGGGGTGTGGGATCCGCCGCCGCGCCTCGCGCTCGACCGCGGCAACCGCTGGCACCGCGCGGTCATGGCGCTTCTGCGGCACACGGCGGAGGACGCCGCCGGCCGCTACCTCGTGATGATGCCGGACTACAGCGGCGCCGTGGACATGCTCGCCAACCTGCGCGGCGCCGAGAGCCTGCTGCTCGACCTCTACGACAACCGCGAGGCCGTCATCGCCGCCGCGACCCGGCTCGTGGACGCCTGGGAGGAGACGTTCCGCGAAACCAACGCCATCCTCGCCGCCGCCGGCGCCGGCATGACCACCTGGGTCGGCGCCGTCTCGCGCACGCCCTACACGCTGCCCACCTGCGACTTCAACTACATGATCGGCCCCGGGGATTTCATCGAGACCTGCCTGCCCTCGCTGCGCGACCAGGCGCGCCGCGCCGGCCGCTGCGTGCTGCACGTGGACGGCCCCGGCGCCGCCAACCACGCTGCCGCCATCGCCAACGCGCCCGAGGTCACCGCCGTGCAGTACACGCCCGGCGCGGCCACCCCCTCCGCGCTCGCGAAGATCGATATCTTCCGGTGCTGGCAGTCGGCCGGCAAGCCGGTCGTCGTCTGCTGCCCCAAGGAGGAAGTGCCGGAGATCCTGCGCCAGCTCGACCACCGCGGTCTGCTGATCTCTCCCTCCGGCGTCCGCACGCCGCAGGAGGCCGACGCCCTGGCGGCCCTGATCCGGCGCGGTCGCTGAACACCGAACACCGGGAACTCCCGTGATCACGCTCGCCCTCCACGGCAGCAACGGCCACCAGGTTCACTGGCAACTCGTCCGGCGCCCGGACCCGCGCGTGCGGCTCGCCGCCGTCTCGGCGTTCCCGGAGGAGCTCGTCGCCGAGCTGCGCGCCGCGGGCCTGGCCGGGTGCGACGTGCTGCCGGACCTCGATGCCGTGCTCGCCCGGCGCGACGTGGATCTGGTCGTGCTCTGCTCGCCGCGGCGGGACCGGCAGGCCGACGAGGCCGTCCGCTGCCTGCGGACCGGCCGCCACGTCTACGCCGAGAAGCCGTGCGCTCTCTCCGAGGCCGACCTCGACCGCGTGCTGGCGGCCGCCTCCGCCGCCGGCCGCCGCTTCCACGAGATGGCCGGCACGGCCTTCACGCAGCCCTTCTTCGCGATGCGGCAGGTGGTGCGGGCCGGAACGATCGGCGAGGTCGTGCAGGTTCTGGCGCAGAAGTCCTACCCGCTGCACGCGCGCCGGCCGCAGGACGAGGGCGTGGACGGCGGGCTCCTCATGCAGGCCGGCATCCACGCCATCCGCATGATCGAGCAGGTCGGCGGCGTGCCCGTGGCCGGGATCGTCAGCGCCGCCGAGACCGGGCTGGGCAATCTCGTGCCGGGCGGGGGACTGCGCATCGCCGCCGCCGTCCAGATGCGCCTGGCCAACGGCGGCCTCGCCTCCATGGCCGCCAACTACCTGAACCCGCCGGCGTTCGGCACCTGGGGCAACGAGACGCTGCGCGTCTTCGGCACGCAGGGCATGCTGGAGGCGACCGACGGCGGCACGCGCACGCGGCTGGTGCTGCGCGACCGCGACGCCGGCCCGCTCGACGTCTCCGCGCCCGGCGTGGACTGGTTCACCGCGGTCGTGGACGAGATCGTGGACGGCAAGCCGATGCCCCTCGCGCTCGACGACGAGTTGCATCCCACCCGCGTCGTCATCCGCGCCAAGGCGGCCGCGGGCGCACCGTGACGGGCAGCGCGATGGAAACCAACGCGATCGCAGCGCGATAGGGACGGAGAAGGAGTGTGACAGCGTGTCGAGTGTCGAGCATGGACCGTCGAGCGGCCCGTGTCGCGGGCGCCCGACGATCGGCATTCGCCGCGCTGGCCTTCGCCGCGGCCCTGCGCGCCGCCGCCTGGGACGGCGAGTGGTTCGACGGCCGCGGGCGGCTGGTGCGCGTGGCGCTGGAAGACGGCTGGGTGGAGTGCAAGGGCGAGCTGGCCGTGGCCGCGCCCGGCTGGACCAATGCGGCCTACCTCAGCGGCGCGGAGAAGCTGCAGTCGCTCGTCGGCGCCGAGGGCGGCCTGTGGAGCGGCGGCGTGCGGCCCGACGGCGACGTCGCCTGCCGCCTCACGCAGCTCGCGCGGCCCGCCACCAACGGCCTGCGCCTGACGCTGACCGCCGAGGCCGACCGCTCCAACGCCTGCGCCGGGCTCTACTACATCCTGCACCTGCCCGCCGCGGCCTTTGCCGGCGGGTCGTGCGTCTCGGCGGCCGGCACGCTCGTGCTGCCCGAGGCCCGCGCGCGGCCGTACGCGATCGGCGCCGCCGCCGGCGGCGCCATCGAGATCGCCGGCCCGCGCGACACGGCGCGCATCCGGCTGGCCACCGCCACCAACGTCAGCGTGCTGGTGCAGGACAACCGGCGCTGGAGCGACGAGTTCGCCCTGCTCGTGCCGCTGCACGCCGGCCCGCTGCCGGCCCGCGCGGCGGTCTCCGCCGGCCTCGAGATCGGCGGCGCCGGCCGCCGCCCCACGCCGCCGCTGGAGGTGCAGGTCCAGGCCGCCAGGCCGCTCCAGCGCTTCGAGGGCTTTGGCGGCAACTACTGCTTCGGCCTGCAGGGCGGCGTGGCGCGCGCCGTCCGCGCCTCGCTGCGGCCGGCCTGGGCGCGCGTGCAGATGCGGCTGGACGAGCTGCGCCGGCCTTCCGGCCGCGGCGATCCCGGCGGCGCCTTCCTGGGCCAGCTCGCCGCCGCCGACCGCCCCGGCACCGAGCTGCGCCTCGGCCTCGAGTTCCAGGCGCTGCTGGCCACCAACCGCGTGCCGCTGTTCCTGGCGCTCTGGCGCGCGCCGGCGTGGATGTACGCCGGCGGCGGCGAGCCGCGCGAGATCGGCAACGCGCTGGCGCCGGACGCGTGGCCGCGCCTGGCCGCCGCGGCCGCCGCCTACCTGCGACACGCGCGCGACGGCTACGGCGTCGAGTTCGAGACGTTCGCGCTCAACGAGCCCGACTGCGGCGTCGCCATCCAGATCGCCTCCAACGACTATCCCGGCGTGGCGCGCGCGCTGGCCGCGGAGTTCCAGCGCCACGGCCTGCGCACGCGGCTGGCGCTGGGCGACGTCTCCAACGCGCGCGCCGACGCCCGCGCCTGGCTCGAGCCGGTGCTGGCCGACCCGGTCGCGCTGCGCCAGGCCGCGTGGGTCTCGTTCCACGACTGGGGCGGCGCCAGCCCGGCCGAGTACGCCGCCTGGGCCGCGCTGGCCGACCGCCTGCGCCTGCCGCTGATCGCCGCCGAGACCGGCCTCGACCCGGACTGGCGCCGCGCCGCGGTCGGCCGCCACGACTACGCCATGGCCGAGATGGCGCAGGTCTTCGCGCTGCTGGCGCACGCGCGGCCGCAGGCCGTGCTGTTCTGGGAGCAGACCGACGATCCCTACAGCGTCGTGGCGCGCGAGGCCGGCGGCCGCCTGGCAACCACGACGCGCTGGGGGTTCCAGAAGCAGTGGACCGCCTGCACGCCGCGCGGCAGCCTGGCCGTGGCCTGCGAAACGTGGGGCGACCGCGCCGACGCCTGCGCCTTCCTTCACGGCGCCGACGGCGGCGGGTTCACGCTGCATGTCGGCAACCGCGGCGGCGCCCGCACCGGCCGCGTCGGCGGGCTGCCGCCGTCCGTCACCAACCTGTTCGCCGTCGCCACCACGCGCACGCGCCACGCCCAGTTCCTGGGCGCGCTGCGCCCCGAGGCCGGCGAACTGAAGCTGGAATTGCCGGCCGAATCGCTGGTCACGCTGACGACGCTGCCGGCGGGAGGCCTGCCGTGAGCCGCGCGTCGGTGGTCGTCAAGTTCGTCGCCGGGCGCGACACGCCCGACGCCCGCGCGTACGACTGGCTCGTCGTCTACGACGACCTGCCTCCCCGCGCCGGCGAGCGCCGCCCCGCGGCGCGATCCGCCACCCTCACAGCGCCAGGCTGGGCACCGCGTCCAGTTCCAGCGCCGCGGAACCGCGCATGCCGCCGCCGGCGCCGGCGAGGCCGGCGATCATGGCGGCGTTGTCGCCGCAGAACCGCGGCTCGGCCAGCAGCAGGGGGACGTGCCGGCGGCCGGCCACCTCGGCCAGGCGCTCGCGCAGCCGGCGGTTGAGCGAGACGCCGCCGCCGACGGCCAGCGCGCGGTAGCCGCCGCCGCGCAGCGCGCGGTCGCAGCGGCCGGCCAGCGCGTCGACGATCGCCTCCTGGTAGGCGGCGGCGACGGCGTTGACCTCCTCCGGCGTCCGCGGCGGATGCTGCCGCAGGTGGTAGAGCAGCGCGGTCTTGAGCCCGCTGAAACTCACGCACAGCTCGGCCCGCAGGTCGCCGCACAGCAGCTTGTGGCCGGCGCGCACGCGGCCCTGCGGAAAGGCGATCGGCGCGCTGCGGCCGCCGGCGGCGAGGGCCGCGCGCTCGACCGCCGGCCCGCCGGGGTAGCCGAGGCCGAGGAGCTGCGCGGCCTTGTCGAACGCCTCGCCGGCGGCGTCGTCGAGCGTCTGGCCGATCACGCGGTAAGCGCCGACCGCGCCGGCCTCGACGAGGCAGGTGTGGCCGCCGGAGACCACCAGCGCGAGCAGTGGAAACGCCTCGGCCGGCGGCGGCCCTTCGACGTTGCGCAGGGCAGGCGCGCGGGGCGCGAGGAACACGGACCAGATGTGCGCCTCGATGTGGTTGATGCCGATCAGCGGCTTGCCGAGGCGCAGGGCGAGGCCCTTGGCGGCGTTGAGACCCACCAGCAGCGAACTGGCCAGTCCCGGGCCGTAGGTCACGGCGATGGCGTCGAGGGGGGCGAATGCGGAATGCGGAGTGCGGAGTGCGGAATGCGGAGTGCGGAGTGCGGAATGCGGAGTGCGGAGTGCGGAGAGAGGATCGCCGACTGGCGCTTTGCGCTCCCCATGTTCTGCGTTCCGCACTCCGCACTCCGCACTCGAAAGCGCCGCCGCGATCACCCCCGGCAGGCGTTCGAGGTGGCTGCGCGAGGCGATCTCGGGCACAACGCCGCCGTAGGGCTGATGCAGGGGAACCTGGCTGTGGACGACGCTCGCCAGCACCTCGCGGCCGTCGCGGACGACGGCGGCGGCGGTTTCGTCACAGGACGTCTCAATTCCCAGGATCGTCAATGGCTATCTCTTCCCCAAAACCCTGGCCCCGATCACAACGTCCACGGCGCGGTCGAGCTGGGAGTCGGTCGCGTCTTCCAGCTTCTCCCGCGCGGCGGCGGGGAAGGCGTCGGGCATCTCGTCGTACGAGCGCCGGAGGACGACGCGGCGCCAGGCCGACGGCGGCACGGCCAGCGCGATGTCGGGTGCGATGCCCTTGCCGTGGATCAGGCGGCCGGCGGGCGTGTAGTAGTGCGCCGTGGTAAGCCGCACGGCGCAGTCCGGCCGCGTGGTCAGGCGCAGCACGTTCTGCACCGAGGCCTTGCCGAAGGTGGTCTCGCCGACAACCACCGCGCGATGGTTGTCCTGCCAGGCGCCGGTGACGATCTCGGCCGCGCTGGCGCTGCGGCCGTTGACGAGCACGGCGAGCGGCAGATCGGTGACGTGGCGGGAGCCGTCGGCCTTGTACCGCTCCTGGACGCGCACGCCGTCGCGGCCGCGCGTGCTGACGACCTCGGCGCCGGACGGCAGCAGCAGGCCGGCGACCGAGACGGCCACGTTCAGCAGGCCGCCGGGGTTGTCGCGCAGGTCCACGACCAGGGCCGTCATCCGCTGGTCCTGGAGCTTCTTCACCGCGTCGGCGAACTCGTCGGCCGAGCTCTCGGCGAACTGCGTCAGGCGGACATACCCGACGCCGTCGCGCAGGATGCGCGCGCCGCGCACGCTGGCGACCTTCACGTCGTCGCGCACGAGGGTCAGGTCGAACGGGTCCCGGCCCTCGCGTTCGACGGTCACCAGCACGCTGCTGCCGCGGGCGCCGCGCAGGCGGCGGACGGTCTCGTCCATCGAGATGCCGATGGCGGAGAGGCGGTCGATCTTGACGATGTGGTCGCCGGACATCAGCCCCGCGCGGTGGGCGGGCGAGCCTTCGATCGGCGCCAGCACGAGCACCTGGCCGTCTTTGACGCCGACATGGATGCCGATGCCGGAGAAGTGGCCGCTGGTGTCCTCGCGGAGGTCCTGGTATTCCTGCGGCGGCAGGAAGCCGCTGTGCGGATCGAGGGAGACGAGCATGCCCTCGATGGCGCCGTAGATGAGGTCGCGAAACTCCTTCTTGTCGACGTATTGGCGCTGGACGAGCACCAGCGCTTCGGTGAAGACGGCGATGTCATCATAGACGGCGTCGCGCTCGGTGCCCGAAATGGCGGCGTCCGGCGCGGCGTTGGTCGCGTCCGGCGTCGCGTTGGTGGCCGCCGCGCCGGCGGCCACCGCCCGCGCCGCGCCCAGCAGCAGGCACAGCGACAGCCCTCTGGCAGCAACACGCATGCCTTACATTGTGCCAGAGCGCGCCGCCGCCGCCAAGCGCGCGGCGCAGCCCGCCGCGGCGTGCCGGCGTCCGTCCATCCCACCAACGGGGCCAAGCTGACGCGACATTTGTGTTGCGCGCTTCTCTGCGCCTCACACACCTTTGTAGGCGGCTGCGGCAAGGCGGTCGGTGCCGAGTCCAGGAGAACCGCTGCAACCCGCACGCGGGCAAGGATTCGCGCGACGGGCCGTCCATCTTCTCAGGTCCGTGGCACGGCCGCTGCTCAAAGGGCGGGCGGAAAAACCGAGCCGCAGCAGGCGGCCGCCGGCAACGCGCACTGGCGCGCCCGGCATCCGCCTGATATAGTCCTCGACGGCCTTCGCGGCCGCACGGACGCGGCGGCGACACTGGGAGCTGACGATGACGACGTCTACTGCGTGCACCTGCACCACCTGCTGCGGCGCGGCCAAGCTCGGCGCGTTCGGCGAAAACGTCTTCAGCCTGAAGACGATGCGCAACTTCCTCTCCGAGCACGCCTACCAGCGGCTCGTCTCCACCATCGTCAAGGGCGAGGCGCTCGACCCCTCCATCGCCGACGAGGTCGCCGACGCCATGAAGACGTGGGCGCTGGAGAAGGGCGCCACGCACTTCACCCACTGGTTCCAGCCGCTCACCGGCGCCACGGCCGAGAAGCACGAGTCGTTCATCATGCCCGACCGCGAAGGCGGCGCCATCGCGCAGTTTTCCGGCCGCGAGCTGACCCAGGGCGAGCCCGACGCATCGAGCTTCCCGTCCGGCGGCCTGCGCGCCACCTTCGAGGCGCGCGGCTACACGGCCTGGGATCCGACCAGCCCGGCCTTCGTGCGCGACGCGCCCCACGGCGGCTGCGTGCTCTACATTCCGACCGTCTTCTGCGGCTACCACGGCGAGGCGCTGGACAAGAAGACCGGCCTGCTGCGGTCGCAGAACGCCCTGACCGCGCAGCTCTCGCGCCTGGCAAAGCTGTTCGGCGTCAAGACCGTCTGCCGCCCGTACGCCACACTCGGCCCCGAGCAGGAGTACTTCCTGGTTGACCGCAAGTTCTTCGAGAAGCGCCCCGACCTGGTGCTCACCGGCCGCACGCTCTTCGGCAGCCGGCCGGCCCGCCACCAGCAGATGGAAGACCACTACTTCGGCCACGTCCGGCCGCGCGTCAGCGCCTTCATGGACGAGGTGGACCGCGAGCTCTGGCGCCTCGGCGTCCCGGCCCGCACGCGCCACAACGAGGTCAGCCCGGCGCAGTTCGAGCTCGCGCCGATCTTCGAGGAGCAGAACCTCGCCATCGACCACAACATGCTCTGCATGCAGATCCTGCAGGAGGTCGCCGAACGCCACGGCCTCGCCTGCCTGCTGGCCGAGAAACCCTTTGCCGGCGTCAACGGCTCGGGCAAGCACAACAACTGGTCCATCCACGGCCCGGACGGCAAGAACTGGCTCTCGCCCGGCCACACGCCGCACGAGAACGCCAAGTTCCTCACGGTGCTGTGCGCGATCATCAAGGCCGTTGACACCCACGCCGCGCTGCTGCGCGCGGCCGTGGCCACGGCCGGCAACGACCACCGCCTCGGCGCCAACGAGGCGCCGCCGGCGATCATCTCCATCTTCCTCGGCGAGCAGCTGGCAGACATCGTGAAGCAGATCGAGAAGGGCGGCGCCCGGACCTCCAAGGCCGGCGGCCACATCGAGATCGGCGTTTCCACGCTGCCGAAGCTGCCGCGCGACGCCACCGACCGCAACCGGACCTCGCCGATGGCCTTCACCGGCAACAAGTTCGAGTTCCGCGCCGTCGGCTCCAGCCAGAGCTGCGCCGGCGCCAACGTCGTGCTCAACACGATCACGGCCTGGGCGATCGACGAGATCTGCACCGAGGTCGAGGGGCAGATGACGAAGAAGAAGGATCTGAACGGCGTGCTCCAGGCGGTGCTGCAGGGGGTGATCCGCAAGCACAAGCGTGTGCTCTTCGACGGCGACAACTACACCGACGAGTGGAAGGCCGAGGCGGCCCGGCGCGGCCTGCCGAACCTGATCCAGACGCCCGAGTCGGTGGCCACGCTGGAGGAGCGCCAGACCGTCGCCCTCTTCGAGAAGTACGGAGTGTTCAGCCCGCGCGAGACCAAGTCGCGGTACGAAGTGTACATGCACACGTACCACGCGACGGTTGCGCTCGAGGGCGGCTGCGCGTTGCGCATGGCCCGCACGATGGTGGCTCCGGCCGCAGTCCGCTGCCTGGCCAAGCTCGGCCAGGCCGCGGCGGCGCTGCCCAAGGGCGCCGGCGGCTCCGTGGCCGCGGCTATCGCGCAGGTCTCCGGCCTGCACGACGAGCTCACCGCCGCGGCGGACGCGCTGGACAAGGCGACGCAGAAGCACGACAGCGCCGCCACCCTGGCCGGCATGAACAGGCTGCGCACGGTGGTGGATGCGCTGGAAGGCGTGCTGCCGGCCGACCTCTGGCCGATGCCCACCTACGCCGACATGCTGTTCCTCATGTAGACGCCGTCAGGCGCAGCACGAACCCGCCGCCCGGCGGCATCTCGATCCGCGGGGCCTCGTCCGTGTAGACCGGCGCCAGCGTCTCGCGCACCACGCCGTCCGAGCCGGCGGCCTCGCCCGGCAGCGGATCGCGCAGGATCTCGAGGGAGCATGGCCGGTCGGCTCCGGCGAGATCCTCCAGCCTCACCGTGATCACGCGCCCCTCGGTGCCGGTGATCGCGCCCACCTGCCACACGCCGCCGCGCCGGCGCGCGGCCACCACGTACTCGCCGACTTCGCCGCGCAGGAAACGCGTCTCGTCCCACCGGGCTTCGCCGGCACCCGCCACCACCGCGAACGCCTGCCGGTGCGCTGGCGTGGCCGGCACAACGGCCACCGTCGGCATCGCGCCCAGAAACGGCGCCACACAGTTGGCCACGGCGTCGTCGCTTGCGGCCTGTCTCTCGGCCGGCAATCCGAGATTCGGCAGGCTGCGCATACGCTCCGGCAGGTCGGCCGGCCGGTCGGCCACCAGCACCACCTGCCACGGCGTTCGGTCCGGTGCGCGCCCCCGTCCCACACCTTCGAAGGTGTGGGACTGGGAAGCCGCGACCGCCGGGCGCGGGCGGATGCAGGCGAGCTTGCCGTGGGGGTAGTTCAGCAGCAGCGGGGCGCCCGGAGGCAGCGCGGCTTCGGCAAGGGGCGCGGGCCCACAGCCGGCGTTCGTCTCGCGCCAAGCTTCCGCGTGCTCCGGGAAGCGCGCGATCGCATCGAGCGCCGGCGGCGGCGTCCGTCGCACCCCCTGCTGGCGCGGCACGCGCACCTGCACCGCGACGGCTCCGTCGCCACAGCGCAGCGCCAGATCGAAATGCGGTGCGTCCTGCCCCGCCTGCCGCAGCCGGACGACCAGTTCGTTGGCGTGGTCGTACAGCACGGCGGCATCGCCGGTCCCGGGCTGCCACTCGCGCCGGATGCGGTGGCGCTTCACACACGCCACCGCCAGACCGTGGGCGAGGGGAACGCCGTCCAGCACGGCGCCCAGCCGCGACGTTCGCAGAATCGGCTTGCCCGCCAGCGACACCTGCCACAGCGGCGTGCCCGGCCATTTCCGCCCGTCCGCGCACCACTCGCCGAGCGCGAACTGCACGCTCACGCGGCGGTCGGGGGAAAGGAGGAGAAGTTCCGCGACCGGCATGGGGAAAGGGGTTCGGGGTCCGGGTTGAGGGTTCGGGGTTCAGGGTTCAGGCGGAGGGCGGACCTGCATCCAACTTCAGTTCGCCGAACACATCCCCCAGCGAGCCCAGGGCGCCGCCTGCGGCGCGGCGGCGGGCGGCGTCGGCATCCTCGTCCTTCTCGCCTTCGCCGGGCGCGAGTTTGCCGGGCGCGAGTTTGCCGGGCTGGAGGGCGCGCACGCGGTCATCCACCGGCTTGAGCCCGATGCGGCGGCGTTCGGGCTCGACGGTCTCGACCTGCAGTTCGAGTTCCTGTCCTTCGCTCACGGCTTCGCGCGCGCTCATCAGGCGGCGGCCATGGCCGAGCTTGCCGATGGGGATCAGGCCCTCGACGCCGGGCACGATCTCGGCAAAGGCGCCGAACTTCTCGATGCGCGTGATCCTG
>Ga0233425_10005880_pt1 | contig 18822 bp, 16 predicted proteins | sample Watercolumn_Towu_2_FD_181712 | JGI IMG/M metagenome (GOLD analysis project Ga0233425, IMG submission 181712) | Freshwater microbial communities from Lake Towuti, South Sulawesi, Indonesia - Watercolumn_Towuti2014_140_MG | ecosystem: Environmental > Aquatic > Freshwater > Lake | place... | reverse complement strand
CTACCGATGTACGAAAAAGAGAAAAAATTTTGACTGCAAAGAATCTGCCGTTAGAGAGGAAGAAATGGATCGCCAGTTATCTTCTCTAATCAAAAAAGTTTCTTTGCCCAAAGACTGGGCGGAGGAACTACTTACAATGGTGGAAAATGGCCACAAAAATTCCGCCCAGTCTTTGACTGCTTGTGTGAAAGAGAAAGAAACGAGAATATCTCAAATTTCGCAGAAGTTAGAGCGACTTCTTAATGGTTATTTAGACCAAGTTGTTGATGAACAAGACTATAGAAATCAAAAAGCAAAGTTGTTATCTACCAAGAAGTCGCTCCAAGAAGAAATTTCAAATTTCTCACACAAGCAGAATGATTGGCTCGAACCGATGAAAGAATGGATAAAAGACGCACAATCATTGGACAAAATTGCTTCTGATGATGACCTTTTTGCAAAAAAGGTCAAAGCCAAAGAAATCTTTGGCTCGAACCTGCTTCTTGGCGAAAAAACAGTCCGTCCCGCCGAAGGCGGGACTCCAAATGCGTTTGGAAAATCAGGGGAAACAGCGTGGGCGGCGCTGTGCGCCGCCCACTCCTTGGTTGGTTCTCAACCGCTAAGTTCCATTTTGGTGGGCGTGGAAGGAATCGAACCTTCTGCCACTTCATTATCAGTGAAGTGCTCTGCCAATGAGCTACACGCCCCCCTCGGATCCGGCACGGGCCGAAACGCTTTTATCCCGCCTGCGAAACAGCGTATCAAAAAAAGGTAGCGCGCGCAAACGTCAAAATAAAAGAAGTCATCGCGTGATCCCACGCGATGACTTCTGCTTGGACTATTGTGCTGGTTTACTGTTGTCGCCTAATTTTTAAGGCGGCGGATTGTTATGACCTCATTGTCCGTGACGGCCCGCCATTTGTGGGGGACCATATTTTCCCAAAAGATCGCCTCCCCCGCATCCAAAACACGAGTGGTCGTCTCTCCATCTACGCCATTGGGCGCGACGGTAAACTCGTGCGATCCCCGGATAACCAGGGTAATCGCACAGCCCTCCCCGCCGACAGACCACTCGGCGCGCTCCTCCCCCGCTTTGAGACGCCGCCAGCTTATCTCAAAAGCATCGGTTAGGGGAACTCCGTCCCCGTCAACAACAAACACACCCAATGGCCAGCCCCTATGCTCGTCAGCAACACCCAGGGCATCATAAAACGAGGTTTTTCCGCACGAACCCTGTATCACCGGAACGACCGCCACAATGAACTCCTTTCATCCAAATTTCGGATATTTGAACGAGCGTATCGAAAAACACTATACTATTTTTTATATTTTTTTTGTCAAACTTTCCGTTCCGCAATCACGGAGACGCGCCGAAAACGGGCATAAAAAAACGCCTCTGCGGCGCTTTTTTATGCCCGCGTCCTTTCAGCTGTCCCGACGGCCTCAACTTTGCGTTCCGAGGCCAACACGCGATTTTCCCGTATGCAACGGGGAATATACCGACCTTCAGGGTGTCATGCCGGCGAATAAAATTCAGCCGGCGCCTGCTTGCCAAAAAACTTGCGTCTTTCGGCATCTCGGCATATTGCCGGCAAACCGGCATGACTGATGTTCCCTAAAAGGAAATGTTCCATCCACAGCTTCCGCTACGGATGCCTTGTTACGACTTCGTCCCAATCACCGAACCGAGGTTGAACCGCCATGCGGCGGGCTTCGCCTCTTCCCGGCTTTTTTGACGTGACGGGCGGTGAGTACAAGATTCGAGAACGTATTCAGCGCAACATAGCTGATTTGCGCTTACTAGCGATTCCAACTTCATGGAGTCGAGTTGCAGACTCCAATCTGAACTGGGGCGCGCTTTGGTGGGGTTGGCTCCTGCTCGCGCATTTGCAGACCCATTGTACGCGCCATTGTACCATGCGTGTAGCCCAGGGCATCAAAGGGCCACGCTGACCTCGCGTCGTCCCCTCCTTCCTCCCCCCTCTTTGTTCGCGAAACGGACAAAGAGAATCAGTTACTGATAACTAATTATTGGTCCTCTTTGCGCTCGTGCGCAAAGAGGGGGGCGGTCTCGTGTGACACGTATAACACACGACAGGGGTTGCGTTCGTTACCCCACTTAAGGGAACAATTCACACCACGAACTGACGAGGGCCGTGCAACACCTGTGCTTCTGTCCTTGTGAGAAATTCCGGCTTTCACCGGAACGTCAAAAGCATTTCAAGCCCTGGTGAGGTTCCTCGGTTGTCGTCGAATTGAACCGCATGATCCACCGCTTGTGCGAATCCCCGTCTATTCCTTTGAGTTTTAAGCTTGCGCTCGTACTTCCCAGGCGGCGCGCTTCACGCGTAAGCTAAGCCGCTCGGAGGGTCGATACTCCGAACAGCGAGCGCGCATCGTTTAGGGCGTGGACTACAAGGGTCGTCTTGTAGATTTTTCTATATGTTGAATCCGTATTGCTACGGAGATCGGACTATATCATTTTCTGAACGCTTTCCATCCGGCTTTCTTGCGAATGACATAACTTTCGATCAGTTTTTCAGAAAAGCCGGTTGCATTGCTCACTTCAGAAATCCAGCGTTGTTGCAGTTGGGAATCTCGGTAAAGCAATAATACTTTCGGCAACATGGACGGAACCCGCATATACGGCAGAATGATCCTAAGGAACTTTTTAAGCTCCTCGCTGGACCGAATCCAAAGCCGGTAGTATTCGCGTATGGCGCCGTCATGCATTCGGATAATTTTTCCAATGGAAACTCTTACCCCCCACGTCACCAGTAAGTAGCGGGCTAAAAGTTTCTGCTCCTCATATGGGAACGGGTCAGTACACAATACCCCCCTCCGGGTATTGACGATCAGCGATCCATCATCAAGCCACCAAATTGCAAGAGATTGCGGGCCAAGCTGATTCAACCACCTGCGCCTGATCACAAGGCGATTTTTTTCATGCGTCTGCCGGTAGAGAGCGGTCAAAGATTCGGATGCCCGGCTTTGATAACGAAGCATCCTCCCGCCCAGTCCGTTTTTTTCTTGTTGCCACCAATACGCTTCTCCGGAAATTTCTTTCAGTTGAGAGGATTTCCAAAAGAAGTACTCTTGCTGTTGTACCGAGTGGCGGAAAGAAAATCTCGCATTTTTATATGGCTTATTGATCTTGAGCGATCCGTCTCCCAAGAGAGATCCCAGTATTATTTCCTTACATTGATCCGACAAAAATGATGGGTTCATCATTTTCTATCTTCTTACTTGCATAGTCTCTACGGGGTCAGTCCCTATGAAAAACACAGGGTGACTTCCCTCGGGATTGTCCATACGACTTTATAAGTTATGGAGTTCCCCGATACAGCCAGATGCACATTCCGACGTCACCGTCGGAAGGGACACCATTCGTCCCGCTTGAAGCGGAAACAGGACTATCTAATCCTTTTTGCTCCCCACGCTTTCGTCTCATGAGTGTCAGGAAATGGCCAGGAGCTTGCCTTCGCCTTTGGTGTTCCCCACGATATCAACGGATTTCACCCCTACACCGTGAGTTCCCACTCCCTCTCCATCCCTCTAGTCTGGCCGTTTCCGACGCGGCCCCGCCGTTAGGCGGCGGGATTTAACGCCGGACAAACCAAACCACCTGGAGACCCTTTACGCCCAATAAATCCGGATAACGCTTGGAGTCCTCGTATTACCGCGGCTGCTGGCACGAGGTTAGCAACTCCTTATTCCATGAGTACAGTCACTTGCGTTCCTCCCCATGAAAAGCAGTTTACAGACCGAAGCCCTTCTTCCTGCACGCGGCGTCGCTCGATCAGGCTTTCGCCCATTGTCGAATGTTCTTGACTGCTGCCACCCGTAGGTGTACGGACCGTGTCGCAGTTCCGTCGTTGGGGGTCGCGCTCTCACGCCCCCTACCCGTCATAGCCTTGGTGGGCCGTTACCCCGCCAACAAGCTGATAGGACCTAGGCTCTTCTCAAAGCGGTTTCTTGCGATTCCTTTAATTGCGGTCTTGCGACCGCAATGCCATCGGGAATTAGCCAACCTTTCGGCTGGTTATGCCCGTCTTCAAGGTAGATGCCAGGGTATTACTAACTCGTTCGCCACTAATGCATTTCTGTATTGCTACAAAAACGCACCCGTTCGACTTGCATGCCTTATCCACGCCGCCAGCGTTCATCCTGGACCAGGATCAAATCCTCAATGTAGATCTGGACTTTCGCCCTGATCAGTAATAGTCGGAACAGCTGAAAAAACGCGTCGCGTCTTGTCAGCTGTTGTCGTTCAGTTGTCAAACAACAATCCATACGGTCATGTTCGGAAAAACAACAACCACGCAAACTCTCCTCCGGGAAGGGCTTGCGTGGGTGTCGGTCCCGCGGAGGCGACAACTCCTCCCGCGACCATGCAACTCGTTGTCAAATTGTATCCCCCCAGACACCTCGCGTCCGAAGGAGCGGTTATCAGCCGCGTATCAATAGTCCACTCATACTATGCCCTGTCCGAAATCCTGTCAACCCCTTGTATGCATCCAGTATCTTTAACGCCCATCCCGCCGCCAGGCAGATTCCGAAGCGCGATGTTTGCGAGGAAATCAGTTTCTTTCGCCTTTCCTATACCCCAGTGGCACAAACGGCCGGGGCTCGCCCAGCGACCCCCCAGTATCGCCACTGCTTGCGCAAAGCGCGCAGGCCGAGTCCGTGCGAATGGTACACCGAGAATTTCGCGCTCCTGACCGCGACGTATCCCCGCGCAAACCAATACCGCGCCCACGCCCCGTCCTCGCCGCCGGCGCCGTACGCCTCGTCAAAACGATGCGCTTCCCAGAGCTCTTTGCGTATTATCGCATTAGTAAATCCCAGTACGCCCATGCCGTCTTTTTCAATCACCGCACTTTTGCCCGACCGCAAACCCGCGGTCCATCTATTCCACCGTATCTTCTCCCATATACTGCCATCTGGCAGGGCGATGATGCACCCGTACACGCCCATCACGCGGTCATCCGCAAATCCCGCAATGCCGTCGGCAAGCCAGGTGTCGGACACCGGAAGCGAGTGTGCGCTCAACATGACCAGATATTTCGTCGCCCGCGCTCGCTCGCACCCGTAGTTGAGCGCGTATGGGTATAAAAAGTCCTCCGGCGGTATGCGAAAGAGCCGGGCGTCGGATTGCCCGACAATCTCCAGTGTCCTGTCCGTTGAGCCCGAATCCACGGCCACCATCTCAAAATAGCGGTACGTCTGGCGCGCGAGACGGCGCAGGCATTCGCCGATCCACCTTTCCTCGTTTTTTGTCCGGATGATAACGGATGTTTCAGGCGTCATGGCCGGTTTTTGATTTCTTTCTCCGCCAGGCGTCTATCTTTTTGTGATCCCCCGACAACAGGACGGCGGGCACGCAGTATTTTTTGCCGCGCCATGCAAAAATTTCCGGCCGCGTGTAGACGGGCACGCCCACGCCGTAGCGCTTCTCCTCCAGCGACTCATGTGTGCCGAGCACGCCGGGTATGTGGCGCGCCACCGCGTCTATCACGATGAGCGCGGGCAACTCGCCCCCCGTGAGCACATACGGCCCGACCGAAACCTCGGTCATCCGGTGGATTTTTTTGACGCGCTCGTCCACGCCCTCATAGCGTCCCGCGATCATCACGATCTGGTCGTATTTTTTTACCCACTGCCGCGCCCGCGCGGCGTCAAATTGCCTGCCCGCCGTCGAAAAAAATATGACAAGCCGTTTTTTCTTTGCAGGAATGCTTTCAAGTGCGCGCGCGATTGCTTCCGCGCCCAATACCATGCCCGCCCCCCCACCGTACGGCCGGTCATCCACTCTCCTGTGTTTTTTGTCGGGACTGAAATCGCGCAGATCATGCGTATATGTCCGCATCAACCCGGTCTCTCGCGCGCGCTTGAGCACGGACTCGCCGAGGTACGAATCTATCATCCGCGGAAATATGGTGATCACATCAAAACGCATGATGAGAGTATATATGCCTGCCGATACAAAATCAAAAGCCGTCCTGCCATAGCGGGACGGCTTTTGATTTTATCTTCTGCGCAATACGCGCGTCAGATTTTCAGATCATTCATCACGTCGTCCACGTCGCGCATGACCCTCTCGGCGCGCTCGACGGGTGCCTGCGGCGCATCATCGCGCATGGGACGCGGACCGCGCCCTCCTTCGGGCTCTTCTATTTTGAGATTGACGCGGGCGTTGTGCTTCATGCCGACTACGCGGAGGAGCGAGCGGATCGCTTTTGCGGTTTGCCCCGCCCTGCCGATAATCTTGCCCATGTCGGCCGGATCCACGGTGAGCGTGAGGAGTACTCCCATCTCATCCACTTTGCGGTCGGTCTTGACCGCATCGGGATTGTCCACCAGGGACCGGATCATAAAATCCAAAAACTCCTGATCCTGCGGCATTTGTGCCATATCTGCGGTACTTTCAGTCCTCTGCGGTCCGCTTGTGCATGTCTGCGTACAGTCGGATGCCGATTACTGGAAGCCGATTTCGGAAATCTGAATCTCGACCTTTTCGGTATGTTTAATCTTGTCTTGTGTCGTATCCGTACGACCCCGGCGCTACGCCGCGGCGGGCCCCGCCTCCTCTGTACCAATACTCGCACCTGCAGTAGGCGCAGATGCCCCGATCTTGACCACGGGTATCTTTTTGCCCCGCACGACTCCCTTGGTTACCAGCAGATTGTGGGCGGTAGCGGACGCCTGTGCCCCTTTGCCCAGCCAGTATAAAATCCGCTCGTTTTTAAGGACGACGGCCTTGCTCTTGGGATGATAGGATCCCAGTACCTCAATGCCGCTCGTTTTGGGCCTGTCCGTACGGCGGCACAGTACCAGCCGGAATGCGGGGTCATTGCGTCTCCCAACTCTCTGAAATCTGATCATCAGCATAATAGGGACAATGTATCATATTCCCCCGTGCCCTGCAACACTCCGCAGGCATGACGTATGCCGGCCGCGATAACTGCATATCACCGGCCGGCCCGCGGAGTGAGCAGAACACATCGGCGGATACTCCTCCCCTCACAACATTCACCACGATCGTGGTGAATGTTGTGAGGGGAGACGAGTGGCCGGGAGAGGAAAGGAGAAGCGCGGTGGGCATTCACCGGCTTGCGTATGCGTCGGCGTCTTCCAGTTTGAGCGACAGCAGGCGCGAAACGCCGTCCTCGCCCATGGTTACGCCGTACAGTACCCCCGCGCACTGCATGGTCTCTCGATTGTGAGTGATCACGATGAGTTGCGTTTTGCGGGACAACTGTACAAGCAGGGATGACCAGCGGCGTGAATTGGCCTCGTCCAGCGCGGCGTCCGTCTCGTCCAGAACCAGAAACGGCGGCGGGTTGACGGCCGCAATCGCAAAGAGCAGGGCTATGGCGGTGAGCGCGCGTTCCCCGCCCGACAGCATGGCAAGTCCCTTGATACGCTTGCGCGGCAAATCCACTTCTATGTCAATCCCCTCGTCCCGGGCATTTTCAGCATCTGCTCCCGCGGCCGGTTCATCGCCGTCCCCGTCCGCCGCCTCGTGTCTGACGACAACCAGACGCCCGGACCCTCCGCCGAATATGATTTTGAAATACTCGTGGAACTCTTTCTGGATAGCGCGAAATCCCGTTTGAAAATCGGTCTTCATGCGCGCGTCAAGTTCTCCGATCAGGGTTTTGAGCGATGCGCTGGCGCCGGTGAGATCGGCGGATTCTTTGTGGAGAAAATCATGGCGCGCCTCGGTCTCGGCGTATTCTTTTTTGACCGACTCGTCTATGCCGCCGATCTCCTCCAGTTTGAGCCGCAGGCGCTCAATCCGACGGCGCAGGTCATCCTGCGACAGGCCGCTGAAATCGTCCGCAGACGGCAGGGGCTCGTGTTCAAATCCTGATTCGCGCCGTTCGCGGAGAAATATTTCCCTTCTCTGATCAAGTCGCTCTTCATCAAACCGTAGTCGTTCCAGCGCCAGCGCCGTATCGCGCTCGCGCTCGCGGAGCGTCCGGAGATTATTTTCCCGTCCGCGTATGGCCTCGTACGCCGCGCGCGCGGATGCGCGCGCGGCGCGATCTGCCTCCTCCATGCCGCCAATCTCCTCTCCCAGAGCCGCCAGGTCCTCGCGGAGAGCCGCGATCTTGCGGTCAAACTCCCCCGATAAATCCGGTGTCAGATGCGACGTCTGCACAGCGGCGTCCGGCGCCAGATACTCCAAAGACCGCTCCATATCGCGCACCAGCGCCATAAGGCGTCCCCGCAGAGCGGCGGCGCCTACGTCTTCTTCTCCGGCGAGTCCCCGCACTACGTCTAAAAACTGACGGATATCGCGATAGAGACGGTGCGCATCACCAGCGCGAAAAACCCGCGTATCGCTCCGCTGTGCGGGAACGGAGACGGCCGCATCGCGCGCGCCCTCCAGACGGCCCAGCTCCCTCTCGCACGTGCGCCGCCGCTCCTGTAGAGCATGGAGACGATCCGGCATTCCGGCATCGGCTTTGTCTTCCCGCGTCCGCGCTTCCGCATCGGCGATCTCGCGCAGAGCCGCCGCGATCTCACCCTGCAGATCGCGGCGCGCGGCATCCAGGGGGGATCGCGCCGCAGACAGAGCCGCCTCCCCCGCCGCGATCTGCCGATCTTCGCGGGCGAAATAAGCGCCGTGGGCCGCGCGCAGATCGGCGGCCAGTTCTTCGCGCGTCTCCATGCGCCGCGCCTGCGCGCGGAGAAATTTGAGATGCGGCGCTATCTCGCCGAGCAGTCCTTCAACCTGCCGGATGTTGGCGTCAGTCGCCTCCAGTTTGCGCAGGGCTTCGTTCTTCTTGATCTGATACACGCGCAGTCCCAGCGCCTCCTCCAGCATATCCCGCCGGGCGCGGGGCGCGGCGAGCAGGATCCGGTCAACCTCGCCCTGGCCGATCATATTGTGCTTGCTCTCGCCCAATCCCATCCGGGCGCACAACTCCGCCACGTCCTTGAGGCGCACCGGCGAGCCGTTGATCGCGTACTCATTGCTCCCGTCACGGAATATTTTGCGCGAGAGCGAGACCTCGTCAAATGCCGCGGGGATAGCGCGGTCGTGATTGTCAAACACCAGTGTAACGGAGGCCTTGCCCATGCGCGACACTGCGGACGATCCGTTCCATATCAGGTCCTCGCCGCGCTTGCCGCGTAGCATCTTCATGGACTGCTCGCCCAGCACCCACCGCACGGCCTCCGCGGTGTTGGATTTGCCCGAGCCGTTGGGTCCCACGACCGCGACAATCGGCGTCGGAAATTCCAAAACCGTCGTTTTGGCAAACGACTTAAAACCGGAAAGTTCAAGACGGGTCAGGCGCATGAATACATGCTATCATGTTTGATTTTTGAGAATACTTGACAAACATATAGACACATAGTATACAACAAAACAGTATCATTCACAATCTGCAGATAGGGAGCCGAGATGGAGAAGATGGCATCAGCAGTTAAAGATACCCTGTGCATAGTCAAAGAGGGTTGGAGATACGCGAAGGATTGGCACTATGAGCAAGTTTGTTTTGTGCGGGGATTCGCAAAAATTGGTGTTTGTTCTCTTCTGTGGCTGGAGTTTTTTTGCGTCCTGCGCTACTGTGCAGGATTAGTCAGTGGCGGCTGGGTTTTCATCATTATCAGTGTGCTTCTAACCATCTGCCTTGAGGTCTCTGTGCGAAACTCTCACACGCTTGATGAGTTGCGGGGGAGGGGGAGAGAGCCCCTGCTCTTCATGGATGCCGCAAGCGTCGGTGTTCCCGTTGCGGGTCTTGCCGGGACAACATCGGCGTTGATCATGTTGTTTACAACGGGTAGGGAAATTTCTTTCACAAATTTGGGAGGCTGGATGTTCGCATACATAGGGTTCTTTATCCTTTCCCTGATTGCAGGGAAAGACGCGTTTGATAAGATCTCTGCGGTAGACGATCTTATCAAATCAAAAACAAAAGTGTAGGTACATAAAAAATAGCGCCGGAGATCATACGATCCTCCGGCGTTTTGCATTTTATATAGATACGACGGCGATATTACCCTGCGCAATGCATTTGTTCTTCAATATCCCGTATCTGGGATTGGGGCACGAGAATTTCTTCGTTGAGCAGATCGAATGCCGTAGAGTTCATAAAAATCATACCCATCCCTTCGCGGCCAGGCCCGCGCGCGCCGCGGCTTCCTGCGCCGACTGCTTGCTCGGCCCCTCGCCCTCGGCGACCATCTCGTCGCGCAGGAATACGCCGATGACAAAGTGCCTGTCGTGATCCGGCCCCCATTCGCGCCGCACGTCATAGGTCGGCGTGATGCCCAGCCGCTCCTGGGCCTCTTCCTGAAAAAGCGATTTGGGATCTTTGTAGAGTTTTTTGTCCAGAACGTCGGTCATGCGCGAGAGCACCGTGCGCGCGATAAAATCGCGCACGGGCTCGTACCCCCGGTCCAGATACATGGCACCGACCAGCGCCTCAAAAGCGTTGGCGAGAATATACTGGCGCGCGCGGCCCGTGTCTTTGGATTCGCCCCGCGACAGCAGGAGGAAATCATTGATCTGCAGGGCCACCGCCACCTCCGAGAGCATTTTGGCGTTGACCAGGGCGGCGCGAAAACTCGTCAGCTCGCCTTCGGGCTTGTCCGGAAACTTCGCGTACAAATCTTCGGTAACGGCCAACTCCAAAACCGCGTCTCCGAGAAATTCGAGGCGTTCGTTGTGTCCTACGGGCGAGGACGGATTTTCGTTGAGGTACGAGCGATGCGTGAGCGCCTGCAGGAGCAGATCGCTGTTTTGGAACGCAAACGAAAGGCGTTCTTCCAGTTGCGAAAAATTGCGCATTATGTGTGTGGTTCTTCCCTTTTCGGATATTCTTTGCCCGGCTCCCCCATTTCGCGGTAGACGGTCCCCAGCACTCCGTTTACAAAACGGCCCGACGATTCGCCGCCGAAGGATTTGGCGAGTTCTATCGCCTCGTTGATGGCGACTTTGGGCGGCACCTCCTCATGATTGCCGTAGAGAAGTTCGTAAAGACCCAGGCGCAGGATCGCGCGGTCGGCGGATGTGATCTGCTCTATGGGCCACTCGGGAGCCGCCGCCGTGATTATCTTGTCTATTGTGGGCAGACGATCCGCGACGCCCCGCACCAGGTTGTCTATAAACGGATACTCCTCTTCCAGCCCCGGGCCGAATTCCTGTTTGTTGCGCGCGACAACACCGGCAAGAGACGCGGGGTTTTTGCCGTTGAAATCCCACTCAAAAAGCGTCTGCATAACGATGGAACGTGCGAGATGGCGGGATGCCATAAGCGGGAATAAGGAACTAAGAATGAGGAGTTAAAGAGAGCCCACCCTCTTGATTCTCAACTCTTGTTTCTTGATTCATTATCAAGCTCTTTTTCTTTCTTTTTGCGGTCTTTTTTGTTCATTTTCGCGAGTACGTCCACGACTTTGCGCCCCCGGTAATAGCCGCAGTTGGCGCACATGGTGTGAGGCCGCGCGGACACACCGCAACGGGCGCAGACGCCAAAACGGGTCTTTTTCAAAGCATGATGGGAGCGCACGCGATTGCGCTTGCCCTTGGTATGACGCATTCGGATTACCATGCCCGCATGGTATCAGACCGCGGGGGATTTGGCAAACACTCACCCTGCCATCTGCTTGTGATCCAAACCCCATGATAAACAATATTTGATTTGCAATCACAAGCCTATATGATCCTGAATGACCGCCTGTGTATATCCGACATGCCGTGGCGGCGTATCATCTCGCGGTGGAGCGCGGTGCCGTAGCCCTTGTGCAGATCAAAGCGGTACTCCGGGTATTTTTTGTGGAGACGGCGCATCAGGCGGTCGCGTGTAACTTTGGCGATGATGGAGGCCGCCGCGATCACCGGCACTTTTTCATCGCCCCGTATGATCGTCTCCTGCGGGATACCGCGCGGGAGAAACAGTCCGCCGTCAAGCATCACATGGTCGGGCATCGCCGCATCACCCCGCGCGGACGCGCGCGCCAGGCGGCGATAGACGCGCAGAACACCGGCCAGCGTCGCCCGCCGTATATTGATGCGGTCAATCATACGGGGCGATATCAGAGCTGTGGCGCACGCAATATCCGGATGCCTGGTCAGAAACAAAAACCATTCTTCGCGCTGTTTTTCGGTAAGTTGTTTGGAATCCTTGATCCCCGCGAGGAGTTTTTTTATGCGCCCCGCGCGCGCGGCGGTGATCCTCACCCCGCCGACGGCGACGGGTCCTGCCAGAGGGCCGCGCCCGGCCTCGTCAATGCCGATTATCGCGCGAAAATATTTGCCTCCGCCGCCCGCTATAGTATGATACATCGCATGAAGTTTACGCACCTGCACGTTCACAGCCACTACTCGCTCCTGGACGGACTGGGCAAAATAGACGAGCTGGTGCGCCGCGCGCAGGAACTCGGCATGGACGCGCTGGCGCTCACCGATCACGGCAATCTGTACGGCGCCATAGAATTCTACCAGAAATGCCGCAAAGCCGGCATCAAGCCCATCATCGGATGCGAGATGTACGTCGCCGCGGGCGACATGCGCTCCAAAAATCCGGGTATTGACGACAAACGATACCATCTCACGGTCCTGGCCGCCACCACACAAGGGTACCACAATCTCATCCGCCTCACGACGGCATCGCACCTGGAGGGCTTTTATTACAAACCCCGCGTGGACAAAGACCTCCTGCGCCAGTACGCCGGAGGACTCGTGGCGCTCTCCGGATGTTTTGCGGGCGAGACCGCGCGCGCCATCCAGTCGCACAAGCCCGACCGCGCGGAGCAGATCATACGCGAGTACCAGGATATTTTTGGCAGGGAAAATTTCTATCTGGAAATCATGCCGCATTTTGAATACCCGGACACGCGGCCGACCAACGCCGCGCTTGCAGAGCTTTCCCGCAAGACGGGCGCGCGGCTCGTCGCGACCAACGATATCCACTACGTCCGGCTGGAAGACCGCGAAGCGCAGGACATCATGGTGTCCATACAGACGGGCGCCAAACTCAACGACGAGAACCGCCTCACGATGAAAAACGCCAATCTCTCCATGCGCTCGGCGGACGAAATGATATCCCTCCTTCCCGAATATCCCGAGGCGATAGCCCAGACGGAAGAAATCGCCTCGCGCGTGGACATCCGCCCCGCGCTGGGCACGTGGGTGCTCCCCGAGCCGCACATCCCCGCGGGCGAGGATTACGAGACGGCGCTCCGTCGGCTCGCATACGAGGGTACCGCGCGACGCGGACTTACGCGCACGCCCGAGCTTGAACAGCGCGCCGAATACGAGCTGGATATCATAAAAAAACGCGGTTTTCTCGCGTACTATCTGGTCGTCGCCGATTTCATGCGCTTCGCGCACGAGCAGAAGATATTCACCACCGTCCGCGGCTCCGGAGGTGGCTCGCTCGTCGCGTATCTCACCGGCATCACGCCCGTAAACCCTCTGGAATACAAACTTCCGTTTGAGCGGTTCCTCAATCTGGATCGGCCCGCGCCGCCCGATTTTGATATGGATTTCGCCGACAACCGCCGGGACGAGGTGATTGAATACGCCAAACGCACCTACGGCGAAGAGCATGTCGCCCAGATCGGGACATTCGGCACCATGATGGCCCGGGCCGCGGTGCGTGACGTCGCGCGCGCGCTGGGCTACCCGTATATGGTCGGCGACCGAATCGCCAAACTCATTCCCATCGGCGCGCAGGGATTTCCCATGACACTTGCGCGCGCGCTGGCCGAAACGCCCGAGCTCAAACAACTGTACGACACCGACACCGACGTCCGCCGCGTGATAGACCAGTCCAAAAAACTGGAGGGGTGCGTCCGGCACGTCTCCGTCCATGCGGCAGGCGTCGTCATATCCCCGGCCCCGCTCGCGGATTATGTCCCGCTCCAGCTGGACCCCAAAGGCGGCAAAATCATCACCCAGTATGAAATGACGTCCATCGACCCATCCTACTCGCCGGATCCCGCGTTTGCCGTGGGCCTCCCCAAAATTGATTTTCTGGGCATCCGCAACCTCTCCATCCTGGAAGACGCCATCCGCCAGGTAAAATTCCACCACGGCGTGGAGATAGACATTGAGCGCATCCCATTGGACGACAAAAAAACATTCACGCTTCTCGCCAACGGCGAGACCATGGGGCTGTTCCAGCTCGGCGGATCGGGCATGACGCGCTACCTCAAAGACTTGAAGCCCTCGTCCATCCACGACATCAACGCCATGGTCGCCCTGTACCGTCCCGGGCCGATTGATTCCATACCCACCTACATCCAGCGCAAACACAACCCCCGCCTCGTCACATATCTGGATCCGCGCATGCAAGATATTCTGGAGCAATCGTACGGCGTCCTGGTATACCAGGAGGACGTCATGCTCACCGCAATCAACCTGGCCGGGTACTCGTGGCTGGAGGCGGACAAACTGCGCAAAGCCATGGGCAAGAAAATCCCCGCCGAGATGGCGGCCCAAAAAGAAAAGCTCGCCGAGGGCCTGCGCAAAAACGGCATGCGTCAGGAAAAAATAGACGAGCTGTGGCGGCTCATCGAGCCGTTTGCCGCGTACGGATTCAATAAAGCCCACGCGGCCTGCTACGGGCGCGTCGCCTACCAGACCGCCTACATGAAGGCCAATTATCCGTCCGAATACATGACGGCATTGCTGACAGCCGAGTCCGGCGACACCGAAAAAATCGCCGAGATCATCGCCGAATGCCGGCGCATGCGCCTGCCTGTCCTCCCCCCCGACATCAACGAAAGTTACGCCAGGTTCACCCTGATCAAGGGCGCCAGCGGCACCGAGGACAAGATACGTTTCGGACTGGAGACCATCAAAAACGTCGGCGCCAATATCGTAGACGCCATCATCGCCGAGCGGCGGTCGGGCGGCAGATACGCCACGCTCGCAGATTTTGCCGGGCGCGTGCGCCACAAGGACTTCAACAAAAAGTCGCTGGAGGCGCTGATCAGATGCGGCGCGCTGGATGCCATGGGGGAGCGCAACCAGCTTCTCGCCAATCTTGATCTTCTTCTCAACTACAACCGCGAATCGCAGTCCGCCACACGGAGCGGACAGGTAAGTCTCTTCTCCGCAACACCCCAAATCCACACCCCGTCCCTGCGCCTGCGCGAGGCGGATCCGGCGTCCAAGCGCGAGCGGCTTGCGTGGGAAAAAGAGCTCCTGGGACTCTATATCACCGAGCATCCCATGGAGGAGTATCTCGGGCAGTTGCGCGCCAACCGCGTGCTCCCGCTCAAAGACCTGGCCGTATCCGTCCGCAACCAGGAGGTTTCTGTCGCGGGCATCATATCCGGCATCCAGAAAACCATGACCAAATCGGGCGAGCCGATGCTTTTTGTCACCATGGAAGATACCACCGCGCGGACGGAAGTGCTCGTGTTCCCCAAAATGCTGGCCCAAAACCCCGGCATCTGGCAGAGCGAAAAAGTGCTCATGGTACGCGGTAAAATATCCGACAAAGACGGTATCACCAAGATTCTCTGCGACGAGGCATTTGAGATCCCATCGGCACATCCGGGATAACCTCGTCATCATCCCTCCTCACAACATTCACCACGATCGTGGTGAATGTTGTGAGGAGATCACGTTATGACATATCGGGCGCTCACCAGAGAAATTCTCACGTTCCTCGCAGGGACAGGGTATGCATTGCTCGACGGATTCCTGCCCCCGCAATATCCCGAAGCAAAACTTGCCCGCCTCCTCCTCGGCATGGATCGTAAAAGGCCGCGCGCGGCCGCAAAACACACACTCTCAAGCACACTCCATCGCCTCAAAAAGCGGGGGTTGGTCACCTGCGCCAGACACAAAACAAATGCGCACATGCAATGGAAAATTACAAAAAAGGGCAGGGTGTTTCTTGGTCGTATCAGTGCCTTTGAAAAAGAGTCATACGATCTGGTGCCGGAAGACGGCATCGTGCGCATCGTCACCTTTGATATTCCGGAAAAAATACGCGGAAAGCGCGACTGGCTCCGTGAGCAATTATTTGCCTGCGGGTACCATTTGCTCCAGCGAAGCGTCTTTACCGGGACACGCCCCCTCCCCGATACTTTCATCCGACGCGCGGACGATATGAAGATAGGAAGATATCTTCATATCGCATCACTTACGCAAACAGGAACCATGAAAACAAGCGGCCGATGAGAGAAGGCGGTCCCTTCACAACATTCACCACGATCGTGGTGAATGTTGTGAAGGGGTGGTACATTCTTGATACATGTGGTCATCCGCGTATGTGCGGCGTTTTGATCGCGCCCGCATTTATACGACCGGGCGGGGGCGGCGGGTGTTTTTGTGTTGCGCGGCCCGTCAAAATCCCCTACACTGGGAGATAATGTAATAGCAGGAGGCGTGTCCTGCGCGGAGAAATCAGCAACAAAATCCATATGGCCGGAAAATCCGCAGCATCAAAAGATATGGACGCAGTGCGTCATTCGCTGGCGCACCTGCTGGCAATGGCGGTGCTTATCAAAGACCCGGAGGCAAAACTCGGCATCGGCCCCGTGATTGAACATGGTTTTTATTATGATTTCCTGCTCTCGGCTCCGTTGTCGCCGGATGATTTGCCGGAGTTAGAAAAGGTCATGCGCGAGCTGATCGCGCGAAAATCGGATTTCGCAGGCGAGGAGATTACGCCGCAAAAAGCGCGCGCGCTTTTTGCGGTCCAGCCGTTCAAACGGGAACTCGTGGAAGAATTTGTGGCGGAAGGCAAGAACCTCACGGTATATCGTACCGACGACTTTACGGATCTGTGCCGCGGCGGACACGTCCGCAATACCGCGGACATCCCCGCAGATGCCTTTGCGCTTACTCATCTCGCGGGCGCGTACTGGCGCGGCAGTGAAAAAAACCCCATGCTCACGCGGATCTATGGACTGGCGTTTGAGACCAGAGACGAGCTTGAGGCATACCGCGCGCGCCAGGAGGAAGCGAAAAAACGCGATCACCGGGTGCTTGGCCGCGAGCTCGGCCTTTTCGCATTCTCGGATGCGGTCGGCAGGGGTCTGCCGCTGTGGACCGAAAAGGGCGCCATCGTTCGCCGTATTCTGGAGCGATATATCACGGACGAGGAGATCCGCCGCGGCTACCGGCACGTCTATACTCCCGACATCGCCAACCTGGCGCTCTACCGCAAATCCGGGCACTATCCGTATTACAAGGATTCCATGTACGCGCCGATCGTGATTGACGATGAGGAATACATGCTCCGCCCGATGACGTGCCCGCATCATTTTGAGCTGTTTTTGAGCCAGCCGCGCAGCTGGCGCGACCTGCCGATGCGCCTGGCCGAAATCGCCAAACTCTACCGGTACGAACAATCCGGCGAACTGACCGGCCTCATACGCCTGCGCGCATTCTCCCTTGCCGACGCGCATATCATCTGCGCCGACGAGGAGCAGGCACGAGACGAGGTATCCGGAGCGCTGGACCTTATTGAATACATGGCCGGCAAATTCGGCCTGGTTATGGGAGAGCACTATTGGTACCGTCTGTCGCTCGGCGACCGCGCAAATACCGAAAAGTACTCCAAAAATGACACGGCATGGGACGAGAGTGAGCGCATGCTCCGCGAAGTGCTGGCGGGCCGCAAGTGTCATTTTGTGGAAGCCGCGGGCGAGGCGGCGTTTTACGGGCCGAAAATTGACGTGCAGATGCGCAACATACACGGCAAGGAGGACACGGCTTTTACCGTGCAGTATGATTTTGTGATGCCGTCGCGTTTCAATCTCGCCTACACGGCGTCCGACGGCTCGGAAAAAACGCCTGTCGTCGTGCACCGCTCATCCATCGGCGCCATTGAACGTATCATCGCGTTTCTTATAGAGCACTACGCGGGCGCTTTTCCCGTGTGGCTCGCGCCGGTGCAGACCGCGATCCTCCCCGTCAGCGACAAGACGCTGGGGTACGCCGAAGAAATAAAGGAAGCGCTGGAGGCAAAAGGCATCCGCGTATCGCTGGATGCGCGTAGTGAGTCCATCGGCAAAAAGATCCGCGAGGGAGAAACGCAGAAAATCCCCTATCTCCTGGTCGTGGGCGGACGCGAGGCCGAGACCCTCTCCGTCGCGGTGCGCCAGCGCGGAGTTGGGGACAAAGGCGCTGTACCATTGGCACAATTCTTTGATATGATAAATCCAGAGTTGCTCCCCTAAATCACGGAAATCATGGGCCTCCTGGAGCAATACAAACAACAGCGTCCCGAGGCATTTCAGGAGCGGGGGCCCGCACCCGTTGCTGATCCGTACGGTCGCGAGTACAGCTCTTTTGTCCGCCTTGTAACACGTCTCTCCGGAGGAAAGATTCGCACGACACAACAGGCGAACTATGTATTGGTCGCGGCCGCCATATTGTTTCTGCTCGTCTCATTTTTCCTCTTTTTCAGGAACAGCCGCCCGGCGGCGCCGACGTCTGCTGAAACCCTGCGCGATACGCCGGTAAACGGACTGCGCCAGGGAGCGGAAAAGCCCTAGATATTCACCGGATATCCGACTTCCCGCGGGAAACGCGGTAAAGTCTGACTTTCCCGGCAACTTGCCATGAATGACAAAAACGGCTTCACTCTCATAGAACTCCTGGTAGTCATCTCCATCATCTCGCTCCTCTCCAGCGTCGTGCTCACCAGCGTCAATGGTGCACGGGCCAAGGCGCGGGACGCGCGGAGAATCGCGGATCTAAAAGAGATGCAAAAAGCGCTGGAATTTTACTAGGTAATTAGTGGGAAACGTAACCAAAATAGATATGAAGAAATGATTTGAATAAATTGTCGCGCCGGTGGTTGAATCGGTACTCTACCTCCTTAAGATACATCGGGAAATGATACTTGGAAACCC
>Ga0233425_10005878_pt1 | contig 18824 bp, 19 predicted proteins | sample Watercolumn_Towu_2_FD_181712 | JGI IMG/M metagenome (GOLD analysis project Ga0233425, IMG submission 181712) | Freshwater microbial communities from Lake Towuti, South Sulawesi, Indonesia - Watercolumn_Towuti2014_140_MG | ecosystem: Environmental > Aquatic > Freshwater > Lake | place... | reverse complement strand
TCCTCCTCCCGAAATTTTCAACGCGCAGTGTATCACAACCCCGCGCCGCGTTACAAATTGCGCGGTTGCCAAATTTATTATCTTGGACTATCATAGCGGCAAATTCCTCAACGCACATCCCAGGAGCTGACTATGGAAACACCGCGCGTGGCAAGTCAAGCGATCACTCTCCGACCGTTGAACTTGGGCGAACTGCTCGATTCCGCGATAACGCTCTATCGCCGGAATTGGATCACGCTCATCGGCATCAGCGCGGTCGTCAGCGTGCCGATTTTGGTCATGCAAATTTTTTCCGCGTTGTTGACCCTGCCCAATGATCCATTGTTTTCCGGCGCGCCTGGCGCATCAAACGATTTTGGAGGATCGCTGGGGCTGTTGGCGTTTTACGGCGCGACGATCCTCGTCAGCATCCTGGGTGGATTGGCGCGCGTGTTCGAACTCGGCGCGATCGCGGTCGCGGTGTCCGAACAGTACTTGAATCGCGTGGTAACAATCAAACAAGCGTACCTGCGCGCGCTTGGCAAATGGCTTCCCCTCCTCATCGCGAGTTTTCTCATCGGGTTAATAACCGTCGCGATTATGCTTCCGTTTTTTGGCGTCATCGGACTCACCGCGTTTTCGCCATACCTTGAATCATCCTCCGCCGCGAGCGCGGGACTCGCGGCTTCGATGGTGTGTCTGTGCTTTGGTTCCGTTCCCCTTTTTGTGATTTGGCTCGCGCTCGCGATTCGTTGGACATTTTTTACGCAAACGATTGTGTTGGAAGATTTGGGCGGCGTCGCCGGGATTCGGCGCAGTTGGCGACTGACCAAAGGATCATTCTGGCGCGTCGCCGGGATTTTATTCTTGCTCGGCATTTTTATTTACATCCTCACCGTGATTCCAACGTCCGCGATTCAATTCGGCGCGACCGCGCTATTCTTCGGATCGTTGCTGTTGCCGACCGTGCTCAACAGCATCGTCGCGACGTTGGTTACGATGGTTACTGAGCCGCTCCAATACGCGGTGCTCACATTGTTGTATTACGATTTGCGCGTTCGCAAAGAAGGATTCGATCTCGAAATGCTGATGCAACACATGCCGGCGGTCAATTCAAAATGATACGCCGCGCGATGTTGCTCGCGATTTTGGTGTGCGCGATTTCGGTCGGCGCGATTCGCGCGGACGAACCCTTCGCGCTTTATCGCGAAGCCGTAACACAGGCGCGCGCGCTCGTCGAACGCGCGCGCGCAGAAACGCAAACCGCGCCGCGCGAAGAATTGTTGCGCCAAGCCGTCGCGCACTTGAACACGGTCGAAGACACGACTCTGCCCAACAACGCGACGTTAATCGCCGAAATCAATTCCGCCGCGCAAAATCCGCAAGACACGGCGCGCATCGAAAACCTGGTCGCGCGATTGCGCGCGCTCGAAAACGCGCTCGCGCATCCGCCGACCGCCGCGAGCGCGAGTGAGCGCGCACGGTTGCGCGACATTTTGAATCGCCCGCCGTTCGCCAAAGCCATCGAAAATCCATTCGAACAATTTTTGAATCAACTCGCGGAATGGTTGGATGCGTTGTTGAGCGGAATGGTGCGCGGCATTTTCGAATCGCGCGACGCGGTGGTGATCCTGGGTGTGATTGCGCTGATCGCCGCGGTCGCGTATTTTCTCCGCAACTTGGTGTTGAATTTCACGCCCGAAGCCGCGCTCGCTCCCGCCGCGCCGGACGATCTGCCGCGCACGTCGCGCGAGGCGCGCGCCCACGCGCAAGCGTTTGCGAACCAGGGCGATTATCGCGCGGCGACGCGCCAATTGTATCTCGCGACCTTACTGCTTCTCGACGAGCGCGATGTGTTGCGGTACGATCGCGCGTTGACGAATCGCGAATATCTGTGCACGGTGCAACACACGCCGCGCCTCGCGGCCGCGCTCGCGCCGGTCATCGCGACGTTCGATCGAACGTGGTACGGTTTTGAAACAATGGATCGCGCCGGGTACGCCGCGTATCAAAACCAGGTCGAAGCGTTGCGGGAGCTCGAGTGATGCGACGCGATTTGATCGGCGTCCTGGTTTTGTGCATCGTGATCGGTGCGCTCGCGGCGATCCTCGCGACGCGTCAACCAAAACCGGACGAGAACGCGCCCGCGTTTTCGACGCACTCGACCACCGGCGCGGGCACGGCGGCGTTGCAAACCTGGCTCGACGCGTTGGGGTATCGCACGACGCGTTTGGAGCGCGAGCCGTTTGAAATTGATCGCGACGCGCGCGCGCTGTTCGTGTTTCCGCCGTTCGCGCGCGAGTTCGATCAGGATGAAGTGAACGCAATTCTGCGCTGGACGGAACGTGGCAATACGCTCATCGTTGCCGAGAATCAATCCACGGATCGCTTGCTCGACGCGTTGCACGCGCGCACGCGCAGTTTGCCGCTATACGCGCGACTCGGTTTTTTGAATCAACCGCTCGCGGGCGATGCGCTGAACCGCGAAATTTTTCTCAACACGTTCACCGGGCTGGCGCTGGATCGCAACGATTACGTCGCGTACGTCAGCGCGCAAGGAATTTCGGTCGTGGCGATGTTCGCGCACGGCAAGGGGCGCGTGTGGCTTGCGTCCGCGCCGCACTTGTTCACGAACGACGCGTTGCGGAACGAAGCGAACGCCGCGCTGATCGGCGCGATGTTGAGCGCCGCGCCGCGCGGTAGTGTGATCGCGTTCGACGAAGTTCACTTGCGCCCGATGTTGCGCGCGCGCGAAACCCCATCGCTCCACGAATTGCTCTACACCACGCCAGTCGGTTGGGCGTTTTTGTACGCGGGCATTCTCACGTTCGCGTTTTTGCTCATCAACGGCAAACGCTTTGGGCGCGTCCTGGTTTTGCCGCAAGCCATCGCGCGGCGCAGTCCGGTGGAATATGTAACTTCGATGGCGCAACTCTTTCGCCACGCCGGGAAACGCCAACTCGCGCAACGCCATTATCGGCATCATCTCAAACGCGACCTGGGACGACCATACGGCATCAACGCGAATTTGCCGGACGACGAATTTATCGAAACGCTCGCGCGCCACAATCCGCGTTTAGATCGCGATGCGTTGACGCGCGCGTTGCGCGGACTCGCGCAAGCGAAAATCGGCGAAGCCGCGCTGATTAAATCGGCAAATCACGCCGCAAAAATTTTGCACCAACGAGGCAAGCAATGAACGTTCAACTCGCGACCACCATGTTGCTGACCGAAGCCGCGAAAGCGATTGTCGGGCAACAGGATGTTTTACAACAAATGATTATCGCGCTGCTCGTGCGCGGACACATTTTGTTGGAGGGTGTTCCCGGCACCGCGAAAACACTCGCGGCGAAAACACTCGCGCATTTGATTCGCGCGGAATTCAAACGGATTCAATTCACGCCGGATTTGATGCCGTCCGATATCGTCGGCACCCAGGTTTACGATGTAACGACCGGGAAATTTTATTTGAAGCGGGGCCCCATTTTCGGCAGTATCATTCTCGCGGATGAAATCAATCGCGCGCCGGCGAAAACGCAAGCCGCGTTACTCGAAGCGATGGAGGAACGCCAGGTTACTATCGAGGGCGAGCGGTACGCGTTGCCCGAACCGTTTCTCGTGATCGCGACGCAAAACCCGGTCGAGTACGAAGGCACGTATCCGTTGCCCGAAGCGCAGTTGGATCGGTTCTTGTTCAAGACGTTGGTCGCCGCGCCACCGCCGTCCATCGAAGAAGAAATTTTGCGAAGGTATCACGCCGGGTTTGACGCGCATCAACTCGCGACCGCACACCTGACGCCGATGCTCGCGCCCGCCGACCTGGTGGCTCTGCGCGCGGAGATCAACGCGATTACGGTCGAGGAGGGCATCATTCATTACATCGCCGCGATCACCGCGCAATCGCGCGCCGCGAGCGATCTCGCGTTGGGCGGCAGTCCGCGCGCCTCGATTGCGATGTTGCTCGTTGCGAAAGCGTGGGCGGCGATGCAAGGACGCGCGTTCGTAATTCCCGATGATGTGAAATCGCTCGTCCTGCCGATTTTCCGGCATCGCATTTTGCTCAAGCCCGAAGCGGAGATCGAAGGGCTGAACGCGGACAGCGTGATGCAACGCATTCTCGCGGCAGTCGAGGTGCCGCGCTAAATCGAAAGAAAAAACCTGGACGCTGGTGAATCGTCCAGGTTTTTATTTTTTGATTATCGCGCGGCTCGGCTCTATTTTTGCTTGACGCGCTTCTCCTCTTTGAAAAATACAATCGCGCCCTTTTCGAAATCCACAACAACCGTGTCGCCTTCTGCGAATTTTCCTTCAAGTACTTGCAAGGCGAGCGGATCGAGCAGTGCGCGTTGAATCGTGCGTTTGAGCGGACGCGCGCCGTACGTCGGATCGTATCCTTCGCGCACGAGAAATTCTTTTGCGGCGTCGGTCAACTCGATTTCGATCTTGCGTTCCGCCATTCGCTTTTGCACCAACTCCATTTGAATATCCACGATCCGTTTCAAATGTTCCGGCGCGAGCGAGTGGAACAACACGATCTCGTCAATGCGATTCAGAAATTCCGGGCGAAAGCGCGCGCGCAACGCGTTGAGCACCGCATCGCGCGATTTGTCCGTGTCGCCGTTCAACAAAAATTCCGTGCCGACGTTCGAGGTCATGATGATGACGGTGTTTTTGAAATCCACCGTGCGCCCTTGTCCGTCCGTCAACCGTCCATCGTCGAGAATTTGCAACAGCGTGTTGAACACATCGGGATGCGCTTTTTCGATTTCGTCGAACAGCACAACCGCGTACGCGCGGCGCCGCACCGCTTCGGTGAGTTGCCCGCCTTCATCGTAACCCACGTATCCCGGCGGCGCGCCAATCAAACGCGCGACCGTGTGCTTTTCCTGGTATTCGCTCATATCAATTCGAATCATCGCGTTGTCATCGTCGAAAAGAAATTCGGCGAGCGCGCGCGCGAGTTCGGTTTTGCCAACGCCGGTCGGTCCCAAAAAGATGAACGAACCGATGGGACGTTTCGGGTCTTGCAAGCCGGCGCGCGCGCGGCGTACCGCGTTCGCGACCGCGCGAATCGCCTCGTCTTGTCCGACGACGCGCGCGTGCAAGCGGTCTTCCATTCGCAACAGTTTTTGGACTTCACCTTCCATCAAGCGCGCAACCGGAATCCCCGTCCACTTGCCCACGACCTCCGCGATATCTTCCTCGCTCACCTCTTCTTTCAACAGCGACCCGGTTTTTTGAATCTCCGCGAGTCGCGCTTCGGCGTCCTTGATTTTCTTTTCGATTTCCGCGAGCGTGCCGTACTTGAGTCGCGCCGCCTCTTCAAGTTTCGATTCGCGTTCGGCGCGTTCGAGTTGTTGTTGCGTTTGCTCGCGTTCCTCTTTCAACGCGCGCGATTGCGCGATCACTTCTTTTTCCTGTTTCCATTTCGCGGTAAGCGCGTTCGATTTCTCGCGCAAGTCCGCGAGTTCCTTGTCGAGTTTGCCGAGCCGTTCGCGCGACGCATCGTCTTTTTCTTTTTGCAACGCAACGCGTTCGATTTCGAGTTGCTTCATTCGCCGCGTGATCTCGTCGAGTTCGGCGGGCATCGAATCAATTTCCATTCGCAAACGCGACGCCGATTCGTCAACCAGGTCAATCGCCTTGTCCGGCAAAAAGCGATCGGCGATGTAACGTTTCGAAAGCACCGCCGCCGCGACGAGCGCGCTATCGCGAATGCGAACGCCGTGATGCACTTCGTAGCGTTCTTTCAACCCGCGCAAAATCGAAATCGTATCCTCGACACTCGGCTCACCGACGAGCACCGGTTGAAAACGGCGTTCGAGCGCGGCGTCTTTTTCGATGTGCTTGCGGTACTCGTCGAGTGTCGTCGCGCCGACCGTGTGCAGTTCGCCGCGCGCGAGCATCGGCTTGAGCATGTTGCTCGCGTCCATCGCGCCCTCCGCCGCGCCCGCGCCGACGACGGTGTGAATCTCGTCAATGAACAAAACGATGTGTCCTTCGGCAGACGTGATTTCTTTCAACACGGCTTTGAGGCGTTCCTCAAACTCGCCGCGATATTTCGCGCCCGCGACGAGCGCGCCCATATCGAGTTGCACCACTTTTTTGTTCTTGAGCGGTTCCGGCACATCGCCGCGCACGATGCGTTGCGCGAGTCCTTCCGCAATCGCGGTCTTGCCGACGCCGGGTTCGCCAATCAACACCGGATTGTTTTTCGTGCGGCGCGAAAGAATTTGCATCACGCGCCGGATTTCTTCGTCACGTCCAATCACCGGGTCGAGTTTGCTTTTGCGCGCGAGGTCGGTGAGATCGCGTCCGTACTTTTGCAATGCTTGGTACGTCGTCTCTGGATTTTGCGACGTGACACGTTGATTGCCGCGAATCTGGGTCAACGCTTTCAAGATGACATCGCGATTGATCCCGGCATTTTGCAAAATGCGTTGCGTCGCGCCGCCCGCGTGCTCGATCAGCGCGAGCAAAAGATGTTCGGTCGAAACGTAATCGTCGCGCAGATTGCTCGCTTGTTGCAAAGAATTATCAAGCACGCGCGACAATCTTGGCGACGCGCCAAATTGCGCGGTCGCGCCGGAAATTTTCGGCAAGCGATTCAGTTCGCCGCCGATTTGTTGCGCGAGATAGTCCGGTTTCGCGTCGAGGGTGCTGATGATTTGCGGCACGACGCCATCCGATTGCGCGAGCAATGTCGCGAGCAAATGCTCCGGCTCGATCTGGCTGTGCTGATTATTTTGCGCGAGTTCTTGCGCGGCAATTACCGCTTCTTGCGCTTTTTCGGTTAGTTTGTTTAGATTGAATGACATAGTCGTTCCACTCCATTTCAAAAAAAGGACGGCAGACAAACGCGCGTCCACCGTCTTTGGTCGTCTGTCGTTCGCGAATCCTATTTGTTGCCAACTTGCTGTCGCCGCGCCATCATCTTCTGGTAAATCTCTTTCGCGCTGGCGTCTTTCCACAACTCGCGAAAGTATTTTACCGAATCGCCTGAACCTTGATTGAGCAACATTACGAAACACGTCGCGTCCGCATAGCCCATTTCTTTAACGAGCGCGTCCCAACCGCGCGAGACAAGTCGGAAGTTTGCCTGTTCCAAAGTTGAACGTTTGGGTGTAGGAATTGTTGCAGTTCGGATGGTCATTGCTATACCTCTCTTTCTGATTCCAATTGTTTGACCAATGTTTCGGGACTAACAAGTCGAACCTCGAAGCCGTGTTCGCGAGTTACTTTTGCACAACAGACACTCCGCTTGAGCATACGGTCATCACAAGACACGCAATAACCCGCGTTGCCTAAACACGCCGCCGCGATATGTAACGCATCGCGACCTTTGAACCCACATTCTTTTTCGAGTTTCTGTGCGAGTGCAAGATGCTCGTCTGTTGCGCGCACATCAGATTTACAAAGTCTCAGGTAACTCTGAACTTGGGTACGTATTTCGGCGTCGTTGCTTTGTTCAATCTCAAATTCTAGAATTTCTGATTTGAGTAATTCCAGTTTTCCTTTTTCCGCCCATTCGACAATTCGCGTAAAAGCTCTGGCTTCGCGTCGAATGCGCGATTGAGTTTAATCGTTGAACGGACGATGGTACACATTGGTATCGCAATAGATTAACATTTGGGGCTACCTCGTTTTCAATTACGTTGATTATGCCACGCCTCGCGTTTCGCGCTAGCCCCACTCCGCATCAATCGCGTCGCGAATTTCGTCGAGCGAGAGCATCGTCAGTCGGCGCATCCGCGTCGTCGGCGTGTGCCCGTCGAAAATCGCGGGTGTCGCGGCGTGGCGTTGCACCCACACGCGCCCGATGCGCGCTTGCGCGCCATCGTCCTCGACCATCGCGACGACATTCAAATCGAAATTGATGTCGCCCTCTTTCCACGCGAGCGTCCAGCGCGCGCTGTTGCGTTCGATCACCGGCGCGGCGGTGAGCCGTCCCTTGTTTTTCAAACGCGTCTTGTTCACCTCTTTGAGCAAATCGGCAATCGAGTTGCCAAAATCTTTTTTGATCTCTTCGAGTTTCGCGTTGATGCGAATTTGTTGCGGGTTTGGGATTGGCATTGAATCAACTCCACGATGAATCGTTCGTTGGATAAAAATATATGGGCGCGCGCTGGCGTTGCCGTGCGCGCGGAATGAATGGCAAAATCAAAATGACCCCGGCGACGAACCCGCCGATGTGCGCCCAAAACGCGATGCCGCCCATCGCGGCTTGGCTCAGCGATCCCACCCCGTAAAAAAATTGCTGAACGAACCACCAACCGATCACGAGCAACGCGGGCAAGCGAATCGTCCAAAATAAAATAAACAACGGCACAAGAATTTTGATCTGCGCGAGCGGATACAAAATCAGGTACGCGCCCAGCACACCGGCAATCGCGCCGCTCGCGCCGATAGACGGAATCGTACTTGCACCCATCACGAACGATTGCGCGAGCGCGGCGATCACGCCGCTCGCGAGATAAAATAGAAGATAACTGAAATGCCCCAACGCGTCTTCGATGTTGTCGCCGAACACCCACAGAAAAAGCATATTGCCGATGATGTGCGCCCAGCCGCCATGCAAAAACTGGGACGTGATGAGCGTCGCCCACACATCAAGCGGCGTGTTGAACGGATTCGCGAGCAACAACAAAACGTCATGCGGAATCACGCCCCACTCGACCACAAAACGATCAAGCGCGCGCGGGCGCAAAGTAAGTTCGTACAAAAACACGACGACGTTGATCGCGATCAGCGACCAGGTTATCGTCGGCAAACGTCGCGCGGGATTGTCGTCCCCAATCGGAATCATCGCAATCCTTATTGTTGTGCAAGAACCTGGCGCAAGCGCGCGATCTCGGCGACGAGTTCTTGTTCGCGTTGGCGCATTTTTTCTTCCATCTGTTCGATGCGTTCGGTCAAATCCATAATCACTTCGACGCCCGCGAGGTTGACGCCCAACTCACTCGTCAAGCGCGCGATCTTTCGCAAACGTTCGATTTCGCGTTGCGAATACAATCGAATTTTGCCGGACGAACGAATCGGCTTGAGCAGACCCGCGCGTTCGTAATACCGTAACGTTTGCGGATGCATCTCGACCAAACGCGCCGCGACGCTGATCACAAAAATCGGTTCGTCCGAATCATGATATTCCATATCCATCATCCATTTTGCCACAAAAGAACGCAAAGATCACAAAGTATTTTTTTCTTTTGCGTTCATTGTGGCTAGGTTGATATTGTCAAATCACCCAGCCACATTTTTTATTCGCGTGATTCGCGGGCGCGTTTTATTTCTTCCGCATCTGCGCGAGTTTTTGGAACAGTTCACGTTCCGCACTCGTGAGATGTTCCGGCAGGACGACGCGCACTTCCGCGAACAAATCGCCGAACGCGCCATCCTGATTTAATTTCGGCATCCCTTGGCCGGTCAAACGAAACGTTCTGCCGGGTTGCGTTTCCGGCGGAATCTTGAGTAAGACTTTGCCCTTGAGTGTTTGCACCTGGGTTTCGCCGCCGAGCAACGCGGTGTACAAATTGACCGGCACCTTGCACAACAAATCATCGCCCTGACGTTCAAATGTTGAATGTGGTTCAATCTGCACGCCCAAATACAAATCGCCGGACGACGCGCCGCTCGCGCCGGGCATGCCTTCACCGGCGAACCGGATTTTCGAGCCGGTTTTCACGCCCGCCGGAATTTTGATTTCCAAACGGCGACCGTCTTTTTGCACGAGGCGCGTCGCGCCGCGATACGCGTCCTCGAGCGAAATCACAATCGGTTGTTCGATGTCTTGCCCGCGCCGCGGACGCGCTTGCGCGCGCGCGCCGCCGGCAAATCCGCCGCCGAAAAATGTGCGAAAGAAATCCGAAAAGTCGCCCGCGCCGCCGCCGCCAAATCCGCCGAAAAGATTTTCCAATTCTTCCGGCGAAATCGAACGATACTGCCCGCCGCCCCACTGAAATGGACCTTGAGCCCCGGCGCGTTGATACTGCTCGTACTGTTGCCAGTTCGCGCCGAGCGTGTCGTACTTTTTGCGCTTGTCCGCATCGGACAACACTTCGTACGCTTCGTTAATCTCTTTGAATTTTTCTTGCGTGCCTTTATCGTTCGGATTCACGTCCGGGTGATACTTGCGCGCGAGCCGCCGATACGCCGACTTGATATCTTTTTCATTGGCGTTTTTCGCGACCCCTAAAATTTGGTAATAGTCCTTGTACTGCATCGCCGACTACTCCCGCCCAACTGGATTCATTGACGCCATTATACCACCTCAATTAAAATATGTCAATATAAATGATAAATATAACATTATAAACTTGACAATATCATTATAAAGTCTATTGACAGATTCAAATCACTATGATATAATCCTGACCGAAGAATCAACAGGAGGTACACATGAGCAGTTTAATTCGATGGGAACCACTGCGCGATTTCGTATCATTACGCGATGCGATGGACCGGCTGTTTGAAGAATCGTTCATCGCGCCGCCGCGCGGCTGGCTTGCGCCGCTGGGCGCGGCGGAGCTCGCGCTCGATTTGTACGAAACGGCGGAAGATGTTACCGTGAAAGCCGCCCTGCCCGGCATCAAGCCGGCGGATGTCGAAATCACGATCACCGGCAACACGTTGCATCTACGCGGCGAATCGAATGAGGAAAACGAAATCAAAGAGAAAAATTATTTGCGGCGCGAACGCCGGTTCGGATCGTTTGAACGCACGATTGCATTGCCCGGCGGATTGAAAGCCGACCAAGCCGAAGCCACGTTCGAGAATGGCGTGCTGACTCTGCGCGTGCCCAAGAGCGAACAAAGCAAAACGAAAACGATTAAAGTCAAAACCAAGTAGGGCAAGTTGACACCTTGTCCAACAATCACGGAGGAAAAAATGAGCATCACCCGTTGGGAACCGTTCAAAGAAATGTTGACCTTGCGCCAGGCAATGGATCGCTTGTTTGAAGATTCGTTCGTGCGCCCCGCGCGCTATTGGAACGACACCGGCGCGTCCTTGCCGCTCGATGTCTACACCACCAAAGACGCGATTGTGATTCGCGCGTTCGTGCCGGGCGTCAAACCGGATGAAGTCGAAATCATGATTGAAGGAAGCACGGTAACGATTCGCGGCGAGACCAAAGCGCCGAAAGAAGAAGGCACGTACCTTTTGCAAGAGCAACGCTATGGCGCGTTCGCGCGCTCGCTCGATCTCGCGATTCCGGCGCAAGCCGACAAAGCCGAAGCGTCGTTCGAGAATGGCGTGCTGACGTTGACGATTCCAAAAGCCGAAGAGATCAAACCCAAAGTGATCAAAGTCAAGAGCGTGTAAAGCGCAACAAGAGAAACCCGTTTTCTCGGAGAAAACGGGTTTCTCTATTTGGCAGAAAAAAATAAAACCGCGACCAACCAGGTCGCGGTTTTATTTTTTGTGTTCGCGTCAATGATCGAAATCAAAAGTAAAATCGGCGAACGACATTGCGCGCGGCGTCGGCGTCGGCGTTACGACCGGCGTCGGGATGAGCGTTGGGACTACAAGTGTCGGAATGTTCGGACGCGCCGGTTGCGGCGGCGCGAAAATCAACACCGTGCCAATCACCATACTCAGCACGACGAGTCCGTTAATTCCCATCAACATGTACCAACGCCAATCGCGTTTTTGTTGTTTAGGCGAAGATCGTCTTGGCATTACTCTCCTCCAAATTTTTGCGCGCGGATTATACCACAGTCTCGCGTGAAGACAAACTAGAACGATACGTAGTAGAGGCGAAGCATTTTTCGACGGTAGTTCCGTCGAAAAATGCTTCGCCCCCACCTTCCAATTTCCAATTTCCAAACTCTTGATGTAGAATACCCGCGAGGTGAAAATGAACATTCTCGAAACCGCGCCGATTTCGATTGTGCGCCGCAATCACGGAATTGAACACGCGACCGTCCACATTTTGACCGCGCGCGATCCCAGTTTGCGTTTGATCGGCAAAGCCGACACGACCGGCTTTAACATTTACGGCGCGGTCGCGCGCGATGATTTGCTCGTCGCGGCGCAACACGCGCTCGCGCGTTTGCAAGCCGGCGAAGCCGCGCTCGCGGTGCATCCGCGTTGCGGCACGAACCTGGTCGTCGCCGGTTTGCTCACCGCGCTTGCGGCGATTCTCGCGGTCGGACGCAAACCCAGCATCAAAAAATTACCGGATGTGATCCTCGCAACAACATTCGCCGCGTTCATCGCGCAACCGCTCGGCTTGACTTTGCAAGCGCGCGTTACGACATCGCCCGATGCGATGGGCGCGCGCATCACCGGCATCCGTGAACAATTCTTTGGACAACTCCAAGCGCAACACGTTGATATCGAGTGGGATTGAAATTCCAATTTCTATGTATTACATTTTCCACGGCGAAGACGAACTCTCGCGCACCGAACAAGTCGAAAAATTTCATGCGCAAATGGGCGATCCGCAATTCGCCGATTTGAACACGACCCGGTTCGATCACAAAGTTTCGCTCGGCGAATTGCAACACGCGTGCAACGCGATGCCGTTTCTCGCGGACAAGCGGCTGGTGATCGTCACGGGCTTGCTTGCGCGCTTGGACCCGCGCCGCGCCAAAGATGACGACAGCGGCGAAGCGAGCGAGGAAGACGCGAACCCGGTCGCCTCGAAAGAATTGAAAGAATATCTCGCGCGATTGCCGGACCACACGCGCCTCGTGTTCGTCGAAACGAAATCGCTCGCGAAAAATAATCCGATCCTCAAACACGCCGAGGGCGACAAGAATGCCATCGTCAAAGAATTTTCCGCGCCCGATCTGAAAAATGTGGCGGCGTGGATTCGCAATCGCGTGAAAAGCAAAAACGCCGAGATCGAACCGGAGGCGGTCGCGGAATTGTCCGCGCATCTCGGCAACGATTTGCGTTTGCTCGACAACGAAATCGAAAAGTTGATCACGTTCCGCGCGCACGCGCCGATTCGCGGCGAGGATGTGCGCGCGCTCGTCGCCTCCGTGCGCGAAGCCGACATCTTTGCGCTCGTGGACGCAATGGGCAAACGCGACACACGGCTCGCGCTAACATTGTTGCACGAGCACATTAGCCAAAACGCCGCGCCCCAGTATTTACTCACGATGATCGTGCGGCAATTTCGAATGATCCTGCAAATCAAAGACCTTGCCGCACGCAAACAAACGGTGGATGTCGCGCGCGAACAATTGCGTTTGCATCCGTTCGTCGCGCAAAAAACCTGGGCGCAAGCCGCGAATTTTTCGCTCCCCCAACTCGAAGCGATTTACTACAAATTGCTCGACGCTGATCTTGCGATGAAGACCAGCCGGAGCGAGCCGGTCGTCGCGCTCGATCTCCTCGTGGTCGAACTGACAAAATAAAAATCGGTGCGGATTACAAACGGATGCGGATGAGGTTGGATGCCTCATCCGCATTTTTTATTGACCCCACGCCCCACGAACGCATGTTCAAAACGTCTATATTGACAAATTCGGCAAAACTGCTATACTTTTATTAGATAAAATATATTTTTATCTGATAAAAATTGTTTGGAAACTCGATGAATCCCAAATCACAGACCAACTCTAATCAGCGTTATCACATTCGCGCCGTCGCGCGCGCCCTGGTTTTGCTCAAGACTTTTCTCGGCAACGAGACGGAACTTGGCGCGGTCGAAATCGGCAAACGGATTGACTTGGATCCGAGCACGACGTTTCGCATGCTCGTTACGCTGGAGAGTTACGGTTTTGTTAAACAAGACCCGACGACCGGCAAATACCGGCTCGGCGTCAGTTGTTTGGAACTCGGCAGTCAATTCCTCAAGCACAATGACATTCGCAAAGCCGCGCTCGAGGCAATGGGCGCATTGCGCGATCAATTCGGCGAAACGGTGCATCTGGGCGTACTCGATCACACCGAGATTGTGTATTTGGAAAAAGTGCCGGGATTGCACGCGATCGGGTTGATGTCGTCGCGCGTCGGCGGACGCGCACCCGCGCACGCGACCGCGATTGGCAAAGTGTTGCTCGCGCATCTTCCGGCGGATGAACTTGGCGCGCGGATGCCGCGCGGGAAATTGTCGCGCTGTACGCCCAACACCATCACCGATTGGCGCGCGCTCGCCAAAGAACTCGCGCGCGTGCGCGAACAAGGATTCGCTCTCGACAATCAAGAATTTGAAGCCGGCGTCAAATGTGTTGCCGTGCCGATCTTTAGCCACAAAGGCATCGCCGCCGCGCTTAGCATCTCTGCGCCCGCCGAACGGATGAACAATCACATCGCCAAGCACGGACTCGATCACGCGTTGAAAAAAGCGGCGGCGGACATTTCGGGCGAGGTCGGCTGGGGGCGAGGCGTGGATCAAGTTGGAACGCAGAACGATTTACGCGCGCGGTGGACGAAATCAAAAACCAGGATGCGCGGAAACCCAAAACGTCCGCGAACGGTTCGCGAGAGGTGAATATGCAAGATGTAGCGATCCAACCCGCGTTGAGCGCGATTCCCGCATCGAATCGCGTGCAACGCTTGGCGTTGACAATGTGGCGACATCGGTGGCTGTACCTATTGTTGATTCCGCCGATGCTGTACTATTTGATCTTTCGCTACATTCCGATTTACAACGCGCAGATCGCGTTCAAGGATTTTTTCGCGCTCAAAGGCGTCGAGGGCAGTCCCTGGGTCGGCTTGCAACATTTCGAAACGTTTTTCAAATCGTTTTATTTCAACGAACTCATCATCAACACGATTGTCTTTAGCGCCGCAAAACTCGTCCTGGGTTTACCGATCGCGATCATTCTCGCGCTCGCGATTCACGAATCGCGTTTCCTCTTCTTCCGCTCCATCGTGCAAACGGTCACGTACCTCCCGCATTTCTTGTCCTGGGTCATTATGCTCGGACTGTTGCTCGCTCTGCTTTCGCCATCCAGTGGAATGATCAACGAAGTGATCAAAGCGATGGGCGGACAACCGATTTCATTTCTGACTTCGCCCGCGTGGTTTCGCCAGGTCGTCGTGTTGTCGGATATTTGGAAAGAAACCGGCTGGAGCACGATTCTATATCTCGCCGCTCTGCTCAGCGTCAACCCGGAATTGTACGAAGCCGCCGAAGTGGATGGCGCGTCGCGCTGGCGACGCATCTGGCACATCTCATTGCCGAGCATCATCCCGGTTGTCGTCCTGGTTACGCTCTTGCGGCTCGGCAACATTCTCGACGGCGGCTTTAGTCAAATCTGGGTTTTGTATTCGGTGCCGGTGTATAGCGTCGGCGACATTATTGACACCTGGGTCTATCGCAGTGGCGTGCTCGATTTTCAATTCAGTCTCGCGACGGCGGTCGGTTTGTTCAAAGGCGTGATCGGATTGATCTTGATCGTGGTCGCGAACCATATCGCCAAGCGCGTCGCGCAACAAAGTTTGTTTTAGAGGAAAAAATGTTTCGATCGAGTCGCGAAGACTGGGGCTTTCAATTTTTGATCAACGGATTTTTGTTGATCGTGTTGATTCTGATTTTGATTCCGTTGTGGCGCGTGATTATGACTTCGCTCACGCCGCTCGACGTGTATATGCGCGGCGGCACGCCGCTGATTCAAATGCCCTGGGAATGGTCGTTCGCCGCGTACGATCAAATGCTCACGCATCCCTCGTTTCCGCGCGCGACGTTGAACAGTATCATCATCACCGTTTGCGGCACCGCGCTGAGTTTGTTCCTCACTGTGCCGCTCGCGTACGCGCTCTCCTCGCGCACATTGCCCGGGCGCAAAATCATCATCGCGTTGATCCTGTTCACGTTTCTGTTTCACGTCGGTTTGATTCCAACGTACTTGCTCGTCGCTAAAACGTTGAGTTGGACGAACAACCTGCTCGCGATCATCGTGCCGCCCGCCGTCGGCGTAACGAACGTGCTCGTGATGATGCGCTTTTTCGAAGGCATCCCGGAAGAGATTAAAGAATCTGCGCGCATTGACGGCGCGAATGATTTGCAAATTTTGTGGGGCATCGTCCTGCCGTTGTCGAAACCGATTTTGCTCACGATCGGTTTGTTCTACGCGGTGCATTACTGGAACGAATTTTTCACGCCGATTCTGTACCTCAACGATCAAAACTTGCAACCGCTCCCGGTTCTGCTCCGCAACATTTTGATCGGACAAAATTTCAGCGAGTACGTGGATTACGATGTCTCGCGCGCCGCGTCCATCGAATCGCTCAAATCCGCGGCGGTTCTGCTCACGATGTTGCCGATGGTGCTCGTGTATCCCTGGATTCAACGGTACTTTACAAAAGGAACATTGCTCGGCGGAGTCAAGGAATAATTTCAGATTGCAGATTGAGATGAAGGAGGACGCGCAAAAGTGATTCGGAAAATACCAACCCAGGATTTGAAAATGCAACACATCTCAAGGAGGAGAAAATGAGAAAACCAATTCAGATCGCGTTGCTGTTGATCGTGTTGACGCTGATTGCGACCGCGTGCGCCGCGCCGACTCCGGCACCCGCGCCGACGCAACCGCCCGCGCCTGCGCCAACCAAAGCGCCAGTCGCGGAGCCGACCAAAGCGCCGGTCGCCGCGCCAACAATCGCGCCAACGCAACCGCCCGCCGCGAAACCAACCGAAGTTCCCAAAGTGGTGGACATTGAACTCTGGGCGCAAGCCACATCCACGCAAGCCCCCGCGCCGCCGGATGATTGGGTCGGCTACAAAACGATTCGCGAAAAACTCAACATCAATCTCAAGTACGTCATCATTCCGACCGGCGCAGATGGCGAAACGAAAATCAATGCCGCCGCCGCCGCGAATGCGTTGCCCGATTTCTTCCAAGCCGTCAGCACGACGAACGCGCGCAACAAATTGATTGACCTCAACAAACAAGGATTGATCGCGCCGGTGGACGATTTGCTGAAACTGATGCCGAATCGCGTCAAGACGCACTACAACGATCCCAGCTCGCTCGCGTTGGCGAAACTCGACGGCAAGCAAATGGGTTTTGTCGAAGCGCCGAACCTGCCCAAGCGCGAAGGTCTCGTCATTCGCAAAGATTGGCTCGACAAACTCGGACTCAAGATGCCGACGACGATAGATGAATTGTTCATCGTCGCGAAAGCGTTCACCGAAAAAGATCCGGATGGCAACGGCAAGAACGATACCTACGGTCTCGGTGGATTCTTCGACGGCACCTGGGGTCAAGGCAATCGCTTTGCATTTTTCTTCGGCGCGTACGGCGTGCCGGATCTGTGGGACTGGGACAATACCGCGAATTTTGGATTGAGTGTTCGCAATCCGAATTTCTACAGAGCGCTCGTCGAGTTCCGCAAATGGAACGAAGCCAAAGTGATTGACCCGGATTGGGCGACGATCAATCGCGATGAATTTCGCATTCGCTGGCCCCAAGGTCGGTACGGGATTATGTGGGAAGATTTCTGCGCGCTCGCGTGCGTCGCAAATTATCCCAAGTTCGACAACAATTTCCCGACCGGTGAATGGGTCTCGCTCCCGGCGATGAAGAGCAATTCCGGCAAATCGTACTTGAACAACTATGGCTCAGTCGGCGCGTTCTTCGCGGTGTCGAAAAAAGCCGCGGACGCGGGCAAAGGTCCGGCAATCGCGAAATTACTCGAATGGTTTGCGTCGCCCGAAGGTTACTATCTGATGGGCTTTGGCGTCGAGGGCGTGAATTACAAAGTCGACAAGAACGGCGCGGTAACGACCGACGGTCTCGCCGACGCGACGAAAGCGTGGAATCACGAATCGATGGCGCGCTTTACGCAAATGCGAAATCAACTCATCTACGATAACAATCCGAACGAAGTGCTGGCGCGCTATCCCGATTTCGTCACCGACAAGAGCAAGAAACCAATGTCGCCGATGGCGTTCTACAAATTCTTCTCGGGGCAACCCTGGCAAGATTCGACTGCGGGCAACTTGATCGTCAACCCAGCAAACCGCGCGGACTTGCAGAGATTCTACAATGAAAACTTTCAAGCGTTCGCGCTCGGCACGAAACCGTTGACCGAAGCATCGTGGGCGGAATTTCTCAAAGCGTTGGACGACCGGCTCAACGCGGCGAAATGGGAAACCGACACGCGCAAAATTTTGCAAGATGCCGGCGCGTTGAAAAAATAAATCAAAAACCAGGTTTCTCGGAGAAACCTGGTTTTTGGCGAAACGTTTCGAGCGTCGCGCGTTGAAACATTTCGGCGCGCGACGTTTGCTAATGTGGTAGCATAGCCCCTCGTTGGCGACTTACGACAAACCACGCGCACAAGGCGCTATGCTACGCGATGACAAATGCAACCCATCGAAATAAAAATCGCGTACATCGGCGGCGGCAGTCGCGAGTGGGCGCGCAAGTTGATGTTCGATCTCGCGCTCTGCCCTGATCTCACCGGTGTCGTCGCGCTGTACGATATTGATGTGGAATCCGCGCGCTTGAACGCGCAACTCGGCGAATGGTTGCACGCGCAACCAGGTGTCTTGTCGCGTTTTCGATATGAAACAATGACCATGCTTGACGACGCGTTGCGCGGCGCGGATTTCGTCGCCATTTCGATTCAGCCCGGCACGCTCCAAGTGATGGGTGAAGAGATCGCGATTGCCGAACGGTACGGTATGTATTTTCCGGTCGGCGATACAACCGGCGCGCCCGGCTTGGTGCGCGGTTTGCGCGCCGCGACGATCTACTCGGAATTTGCGCGCGCGCTTGCGGAGCATTGTCCGTGCGCGTGGATCATCAATTACACGAACCCGATGACGATTTGCACGCGCACACTGACGCGTGTCGAACCTGGGTTAAAAGTGTTCGGCTGTTGCCACGAAGTTTTCGCCGTGCAAAAATTGCTTGCGTCGCTCGTCGAAAAATACCATGGCG
>Ga0233425_10005877_pt1 | contig 18827 bp, 13 predicted proteins | sample Watercolumn_Towu_2_FD_181712 | JGI IMG/M metagenome (GOLD analysis project Ga0233425, IMG submission 181712) | Freshwater microbial communities from Lake Towuti, South Sulawesi, Indonesia - Watercolumn_Towuti2014_140_MG | ecosystem: Environmental > Aquatic > Freshwater > Lake | place... | reverse complement strand
GAGAGCGTCGATGGGCACCCACATCCCGGCGCTGACGAACTCGGCCAGGACGAGGCCTAGTGAGCCGGGGATGAGCTTGCGGTACAGCTTCGCACCCCCGTACCGCAGCACGACCGACTTCAGCATCCACCCGACGAGGATGGGGAACCAGAAGTTGATCATCGGCCAGCTCGCGCCCATCAGGTAGCCGATGGGGTGGAAGGGCCACCAGAGGAAGGTCCGGTGCATGAAGAGGATGCTCCACATGGTTGCTGCGCCGGCGGCCATGGTGAGGAACTCGCGCGGGTTGGCGTCCTGGCCGTTGGAGATCAGGTGCGAGGTCCATGTGCAGTAGAGGTTGTTCGTGTAGTACGTCGTGAACCAGGGGTTCATCGCCGCGCCCCCGTGCCGATACATCAGCCGCAGGTACGAGAAGTACGACGACCCCATCGCCAGCACCACCGCGAGCGCCATGCCCAAGGTGGCCTGCCGGCGGCTGAGGCCGCCCGCATCGGCGAGCTTGTAGCTCTGCATCAGCCCCGGCATGAGGGGGCTCCGGTTGTCCAGCATGAAGAGGTGATCGAAGAGGGCGAGGGTCGCGATGCGCGAAGGCCCGAGCGCGCGGCTGCCCACGGCGGCGAGCATCATGTTCAGCGGCCGGTACGGGTGTTGCACGTACAGCATTCCGCCCTCGCAGACGAGTCGCACCGCCACGATGTGGACCAGGAAGTAGAGCCCGAAGATCGTCAGCGTCCCCACGAACGACGCCCCGGCCGCCGCGCCCCAAACGCAGATCACCAGCAGCCCGCCCGCCAGCCCGATGAGCGCTGTGCGGAAGGCGAGGGGCTCGCGCGAGTCATCGACGCGCGGGTCCTGCCCCCACGCCCGGCGCCACGCCTCGCCGAAGCGCGCGCGCCCGGCCCAGAGGTGGTAGACCGAGTAGACGAGGATCCCCGCGATCATCTGATGCGCCACGAACTGGCGGACCGGATAGGCCTGCACCGAGGCCGGGTTGTAGCCGAACGCCGCGACGATCACCTGCTGAGCGAGGAAGAAGAAGTAGAAGAACCAGAGGCTGAAGGACAGGTCCTGGGGCAGCAGGTAGGCCAGGCCGATGATGCTGAAGAGGAAGCGCAGCCACAGGGGGCTCATGGCGTTCCACGGCCGCCCCTGCAGGTACCCGTCCAGGGAGATGAGGTGCACGTTGATCGTGGGGATGGCCGGGTAGTAGAAGTGCAGGCCGTTCACCGTGTGGATCGCGAAGGGCACTGCGAAGAAGCCCCACATCATCGGGTTGCGGAAGAAGCCGGGGATCAGCCGCCGGTCGGTGGGCGGATCCTGGGTCATCTCGACGGGGAGCTGCACGAGCGGGAAGACGAGCTTCTCGTCATCGACCCAGCGGCGCCGCAGCAGCGTGCTGAGGCAGAAGAAGACCGCATACACCGCGAGCACCAGGATCGACCAGGAACCCAGTGGCGTGAGCCACTCGCCCCACGGGATGCTCTGGCCCCCCGGCAAGCCCTCGTAGAGGGCCGTGATCGCGCGTTCGCTCCGCGGGTGGAACCAACCGGGGATGTGCGGATGCAGGATAGTCTCGTAACGGTTCTCGGGGCTGGCGAAGTAGAACGGGCCCGCGAGGAAGGGCACGAGCAGCGCGGTCAGTCCGAACGAGGGAATCCCCGCCGCCACCAGCACCATCGCGTACACGAAGAGCATCTCGCTGGGCGCCAGGCCGCGCCCGGCTTTCCGCAGGACGGCGTTCACTCCCAACACGACCACGAGGAGCGCGAAGAGGCTGCTGATGGGGAAGGCGGTCAGGCCGATCCACGTGCCGCGCATCACCAGGTCGCTGTAGGGCGTCGCCAGGCCCAACAGCAACACCGCCACAACCCCGATGATCAGCGCGCGTGAAGTCATGAGTGGGTGAGCGCCCGGCGGAGGCGGAGGAGCATGACCTCCACCGTCAGACGCAGGTTCGAGTTGCCGCGCAGGGCCTGCCGCGTCTCCGTGATGGCGCCTGCGGCGGCCGCGCAGTCCGGGGCGTTCACCGCGCCGCGTCGCAGCTCTGGAGCGCGATCCGCGTTGATGAGCAGCGCCTCGGCGTCGGGCTCGCCCGCAATCGCCAGGTCGCGAAACCAGGTGAGCAGGATGTCCAGGAGCTCGCCGACCTGGGTGCGCACGATCCGGTCGTGGCTGGCCTTCAACAGCTTCCCGGCCGACTCGCTGTCACTGGTCGCGAGCCACCAGGCCTCAGCGGCCTCGATGAACGTCTCTGCGGCCTTCATGCAGGCGACCGGCGGCTCGGCGGGCAGGCGCGCGGCGAGGTCCAGGACCTGCGCCCGCACCCTCAGCGCGTCCGGATGCTCGAGCAGCCGACTGCCCCAACCCGGCCGCCCGCCCGACAGCGCCGCCACTGACCGCACGAGCGCCGGGTCTGTGTCGGGGAAACGGCGCGCCAGGGCGGCGTGCGTCTCGGCCACCGGCACCGGCCCGAAGCGGAGGAGCTGACACCGCGACACGATGGTCGGCAGCAACCCGGCCACACTCGTCGCGGTCAGCACCAGCACCGTCCCCGGCGGCGGCTCCTCCAGCGTCTTCAGCAGGTGGTTCGCGGCCACCGGGTTCATCGCCTGGGCATCGGAGACGATCAGCACCTTCCGCGCCGCCGAGACCGCCCGCGCGTGGGCCCGGTCGATCAGCCGCCCGATGGCGTCGGTGCGGATCTCCGAGCCTTCGATCTCCGCAACGGCTTTCTGCCCCTCCTCATCGGTGGTCTCGACCCGGGACGTGGGGAAGAGCAGCAGGAAGTCCGGGTGGTTGCCTCGCTCCACGGCTCGACACACGGCGCAGACGCCGCACGCCGCGGCCGGCTCTGGAGGTGCCGCGCACATCAGGGCCTTCGCGAAGGCGACCGCGGTCAGCGTCTTGCCGACGTGCGCCGGACCCTCGAACAGGTACGCGTGGGACACGCGGTCGGTCCGGATCGCGCGTGCCAGCACCTGCTTCGCGGTCTCATGCCCGGCAATGTCGGCGAAGGCCACTAGCCGCGAGGCCTCCCTTCCATCGCCGCCTCGAGAACGCGCGCAGCCACGGCCTCCACGTCCGCTTCCCCCGCAATCACGACGCACGGCTCCTCGGCCTCGGCCGCATACCGCAGGTACCCGTCGCGCACGCGCTGGTGAAACGCCAGTCCCTTGCCCTCCATCCGATCCGCCTCGCCGTCGCCGCGATTCCGCCGCAGCCCGACCTCGGCCGGAACATCGATGATGAGGGTCACATCGGGCTGCAGGCCCTGCCGGGCCGCGGCATCCATCGCCCGCACGGTCTCCAGCGGCAGCCCGCCCGCGTACCCCTGATACACGACCGTCGAGGGGCTGAAGCGGTCGCACAACACCGTCTGCCCCGCCTCCAGCGCCGGCCGGATGAGCTCCGCCACATGCTGTGCGCGTGCTGCGCAGATCAGGAACAGCTCGGTCAACGGCGTGATCGCCCCATGCTCGCCGCTCAGGAACACCCGCCGAATGGCCTCGGCAGCCGGGGTGCCCCCGGGCTCATGGGTCAGCACTACCTCGCGCCCTCGCTCCCGCAACGCCTCTGCCAACCGCCGCAACTGCGTCGACTTCCCCGCCCCCTCCGGGCCCTCGAGCACGATGAACCGACCGGGGAGAGAGGTGGTCATCACAGGGCGCCCCCGGGGCGCGGGATCGGCTCGCACGTCTCGGGGTCGAAGCAGTCCGCGGTGCCGGGAAGTTCGTCGACCAGAGCGCGGCACACTTCCGGGTGCGCTCGGAAGACGGTCATCCACACGGACCACAAGCCGCGTTCCCTCATCACGTCGGCGATCGTCTCTGGACGTGTCCGCTGCTGCTGGTACTGGCGCAGGTAGCGGGTCGCCAGGTCCCACGCTTCGAGTCGGTCCATCCAGCGGTAGTCGCTTGCGGACGGCCGGCAGGCGCCGCTCGGGTGCCTGCTCAGACCGGTCAGGCCCAGAGTCCGCGCAGCGCGCTCCGTGGCATCAGGGGGGAGCGTTGGGCTCGGGCTCACGGAGCCGTCAGCGGCGTAGGCAAAGGCGCGAGCGGTGTTGTCCGAGTCCGGCCAGTAGTAGTCCGGCAGCTCTATCGGCTGGTTGCCCTTCGCCGAGTTGCAGTTGGCGCAGGCGAGCAGCAGGTTGTCCCAGGCCAGCGCCAAGTCCGGGCGGAGGCTCTTCGGCTGGACGTGCTCCACCGCAAGGGAGGCGGCGATCCACCGCTCGCAATACGAGCAGTAGCGTCCGAGTGTCTGGGCAAGGTGGGGCCTCGCCTCCCCGTAGTTCGAGAAGACGACCTCCTGACCATCCTCTTGCGGCACGGGGCCGCGGCAAACGGGCCTCATGGGACGCCTACCCCCGGGCCCGCTGCCTCCCGCTCGGCGCTCAGCAGGGCGACCCACGCCGGGTCATCGCTGAAGCGCGCCATCAGTTCGTCGAGCTGACGCTTCAGCTCGTCGCGCTGCGCTGGGTCCACAGCCTCGCCCTCGCGCAGCAGCCCGAAGTAGCGCTCGGCCGTCTTCACCATCTCTTGGAACTTCGCGCTTCGGCTGGGCACCGGCACGCCCATCGCATCTTCGGCGATGTCCTCGATGCTTCTGCGGAAGTACACCTCGGCCGGCAACTGCTCCCCTTCGTCCAGCGTGATGAGTTCCCCGGGCTCCAGCGACTGGATGATGAACGGTGAATGGGTGGTCACGATGAACTGCACCTTGGGGAAGGCGCGCTTCAGGTCGTCCACCACGTGCCGCTGCCACTTCGGGTGCAGGTGCAGGTCGATCTCGTCGATGAGGACGACCCCGGGGGTCTCCCGGGCGGCGTCTGCGCCGAGGTCGGGGTTGAGGAAGGAAGCCCGCCAAGCCATGTCTGCGACCATCGCGAGCATACTGCGGACCCCGCTGGGGAGCATCCGAAAGGGCAGACTGCGGCCATCAGCCATGTCTACCGTGAGTTCGTCGTCCCGGATGCGGTAGATGAGGTCTCGCAGTCCGGGCACGCAGGCCGTGATCGCCGCCTTCGCCATGTCGAGGGCAGGCACTGCTCCCTCCTCTTGTAGCCGCACTACCTCGACTTGCTTCATCCACCGTAGCATGTACTGCGCGTTGGCTGTCGCCGCGAGGCAGCCCACGTACCCGTGAACCCGGGGTTGCTGACCGACGAAACCGTCCGCCGTACCGCTGCGAGATGCGCTGTAGCGCGCCTCGCCGTAGTAGGCGACCAACGGCCGAAGCCCCGCGTCGTACTGTCGGTGAAACAGCTGCAGACCTCCACGGGTACCGCCCGTGGGAAGGGTCGCCGCCTTGAGGTACACACCCACGCTACCGGCAGTCGTCCGCAGGCGGAGGTCGACCGGATAGTGCGCCTCCATCTGACTAATCGGTTCGGCCTGGATGGTCTCCCTCCGAGCATCGGGGGTACCCAAGACGGGTCCTCCGTGCTCCACGTGGGCCTCGACCATCGCACACGTGAAGCAGCACGCCAGCGCATCCACGACCGCCGTCTTCCCGCTCCCGTTGTCGCCGATGAGGACGTTGAAGCGGGGGTGGAAGTGGATGGTCTTCTCTTCGAAGCAGCGGAAGTTCCTGAGGGTGAGGTGGTCGATGCGGAAGGTGTCGTTGGCCGTGCCGCCGTCTGCTGAATCCTGAATCCCGAATCCCGAATCCTGACCCATGTCCCTGCCTCCTGCGCCGGGCCGGGGCGGCCCGACCTTGCGAGGCAGACTTCGCAGGGATCGGGCCGTATCCCTTCACTGGGAGGGGCGGTCGGGGTCAGTCGAGGGTGAACTGCGGCACGGGGACGGGTGCGCCGCCCTGGCGCTTGCTCTCGTCGGCGGCCTGCATGAACCCGTACTCCTCGACGATCTCGGCCGGGTCCATCGGCGGTTGCCGGGTCTGCATGAAGAGGACGATCTGCTCGACGAGGCCCTTGTAGCTGTGGCCCCTGGCGCTGGTGATGCCCTTGGTGCCGAAGAAGGTCCCGCCGTAGTCGTGGCTTCCGGCGCGGGTGCCGCGGAAGGCGCCGACTCGCCCGCCCTCCCACACGCCGACGACAACGTCCGTGGTGTCGGTGGAGGCGCGCTGCACGGTCTGGCAGCCCCGTCCCATTGCGGCGTAGAGGATTTCGACCCCGTGGACGCCGTACCAGTAGAGGTCCGGGTGATGGGGCTCGAGGCTGCAGGGGCTGAAGGCGTCACAGCCCAGCACCTCGCCCACCTTCTCGGGGTCCAGGGCCTCGCGCACGCCGCTCCACCAGCGGAGGCTCGAGCCGCCGAACCACGGCACGCCCGCCTGCTTCGCCAGCCGCGCGATCTCCAGGCAGTCCTCGAAGCTCCCGGCGACCGGCTTGTCCACGAAGAAGGGCTTCCCGGCGGCGATGACCTGCCGCGCCTGCTCCAGGTGCGGCCGGCCGTCGATGCTGGTGATGAGCACGCCGTCGACTTTCCCGCAGAGCGCGGGAATCGTGTCGACGATCTCGACCCCGAACTGCTCCTGAAGCTGCTTCGTGTACTCGTCGACGCGCTCCCAGCTGGCGGGGTTGTCCGGGCTGCCGCCCTTGAAGCCCGCGACGACCTTCGCCCCGGCGACATGCTCCCCGTGGTTCGGATCGTTCAGCATCGCAGTGAAGGCGATGACATGCGAGGTATCGAGGCCGATGAGGCCCAGGCGGAGTTCGGGCGCGTCCTGAGCCAGGCCGGCGGTGCCGAGGGCGAGCGAAGCCAGTGAAGTGATGGCATGCATGGTGACGGCCTCCTAACGAATGGCTTTGCCGAGCTCTCGCCCGGCGTCGATCATCGCCGCGATGTTCTCGTCCGGCGTCTCGCGCCCGACCTGGTCGCCCGTGCCCAGGATCAGACGGCGGAGGTCGGGGCGCCAGTGCTCGAAGATGTCCTCGACCTCCCGGCGCACATCCGCCGGCGTGCCGCGGATCAGGGTCTCGACGGTGTGCACGTTGCCGTTCATGGTGACCCGGTCGGCGAGGGCGTCGCGCACCTCGGCCACGTCGGCGATGTCGCCGCCGGGGGGGCGCTCGAAGGGGCAGATGCAGTCCATGCCGCTGTCCGCCAGCTCGGGCAGTACGTCTCGGCAACGGCCGTGGAAGTGCAGGTGCACGAGGCGCCCATGGGCGTGCGCTTCCTCGGCGACCGCCTGGACCACGGGCTTGTCCCAGCGGCGCCAGAGGGCCGGGCTGATGAGCGACAGGCAGGACCACGAACACCCGATGAAAAGCGACTCGGCGGTGGTGCTCTCGCAGGCCGCGCGCGTCAGCCGGCGGAGGTAGTCCAGGTACTCCTCGTGGAGCGCCTCGAAGAAGGGCTCATGCTCCAGCAGGTCATAGACGCCCTGCGCCAGCCCGCCCTCTCGCGGGTTGGCGATGAAGTCGGTGAACTGCACGCCGACCATAACCTCGAGGAGGTACTCCTCGCCGACCGCCTCGAGCGCGTGCCGACAACCGGACCAGTCCGTGTCCTCCACCACGCCGAAGCAGTAGTGGCGGTACGCGGGCCAATCGCGCTCGAACACCTTGATCGGCCGCTCGACCGCCCACGAGGGCTCCTCGCGCGAGTAGTGCTGCCGCATGGTCAGCGCGCCGTCGGGGGTCTCCCAGGTCGTGCGGGCCTCGAACCGCCCCTCCCCCAGGTCCATCCACTCCCCCGTCCCCGTCACGTCGGGGTGAGGCGGCCCGGCGCCCACACAGGCCCAGCCCTCCGTCCCGTAGTGCCGGAAGGTCCTCAGCAGCGCCTCCCACAGGGGGACCTCGCGCTCGAACGCGATCATGTCGACGCCCAGCAGTTTCGCGGGCACGTAGTACCAGAATTCCGGCGCGACAGGCACCGTGTCGGCCGCCTCGCCGCGGTACGCCGCTAACATCCGCTGTTTCGGGGTCATCGGGCAGGAGTCTGGGAGTGCAGGAGTCTGAAAGTCTTGGACAACGGCGCGACAACGGCCTCTAGCGGGCAAGGAGCTCCCGGTAGTAGTCGAGGTACGACATGAACGTCATCCCGAGTTGCTTCGCGCGTACGAGGATCAGCTCGAGGGTCGCCATGCCCCGATCGTAACGGTAGTTCGACCACGGGTGCTGAACGAGGGAGACGAATTCGAGCTCCAGCTCGACGGCGTGCTCGAGCCAGCGGCCCTCCTGGGCGAAGACCTCCACGACGGTCTTGGGGAAGGCAGGAGGGAGGGCGAAGTCGTAGAGCGGCGGGAACTGGGTCGGGTGCGGGGTCAGCGACTTGAAGACGTTGTCATGCCACCCATGGCCGGGGATCTCCCAGAGGTCCGGGTATCCGTCCCCCGCGTACGTGTAGGCCTGCTTCATGGGCGCGGGGATCGTGTCGACCGGGCCGCGGAGGTCGGCGCTCACGAACCGCAGACCGTGCCGCCGGATGATCTCCAGCCGCTCCGGTGTGCCTTGCCAACCGTCGGTGAATCCGCACCCCGGCCGCAGGCCGAGGCACTCCCGCTCGAAGACCTCCTCCACGAGCCGTTTGCCCCGGCCGACCTCCTCGTCCATCTCCTCGAGGCTGACCCCCGGCCCGTGGGAGCGGCTGTCCTTCAGCATCTTATGGGAGTAGGTGTGGGTCTGCACATCGAAGAGTGGGTCGTCGAGGACACGGCGGTACTCCGGTCCGTCCTGCTCCAGCAAGCGGCCCACGATGAATAACGTGGCGGGGATCTCCATCCGCCGGTGCAGCGCCACGAGCTGCTTCACCGCCGGCAAACAGAGCTCGGGGTTCTCGACATCATAGGCGGGCAGGTAACGGGTCACGTGGCGCCTCCGGTGAACAGCACCTTGTTGTAGAACTCGCGGCCCGCGGCCATCATGGCGAAGGCCTCGTTGGCCTGCTCGAACCCGTAGCGGTGTGTGACCAGCGAGTCGAGCACCAGATGGCCCTGGGCCATCGCGTCCAGCGCCGCGGTCCAGTCATCCTCGATCCCCGGGTCGCCGCGGAAGCTGGAGTTCCACGTGCCGTGCAGGTCGAGCTGCTTCCGCAGGATCAGAGAGACGTCCGCCAGGGGGATCGTGACGTCCCGGGACGGGTTGCCGAGCAGTACGATGTCGCCGCCTTGGACGGTCGCCCGGATGCACTGGGCCACCGTCTCCGGCACTCCGGCCGCCTCGACCGCGAGGTCCACGCCGGCCCCGTCGTTCTGCCGCCGGATCTCCTCGACGACATCGACCTCGGCGGCATTGAGCTCGTTCGCCATCGTGATGAAGCGCGAAGCGTCGAGCCTGTCGGCGCGTACATCGACCAGGAAGATCGGACACGCGTCCATCGCCGCGACCCACTGCGCCACCATGACGCCGATCGGGCCGGCGCCGAAGACCGCCACGCTGTCCTCAGGCACCACCCCCACGCGCTCCACCGCGTGCCGGGCGACCGCCGCCGGCTCAGTCATTGCCGCTGAGTCCAGGGACACGCCCTTCGGCACCCTCAGCAAGTTCCACGCAGGCGCGACGACGTACTCGGCGAAGGCGCCGTTGGAGCGCGAGCCGAGGTAGTCGTAGCTCTCGCACATCTCATACCAGTGCACGCTGCACATCTCGCACTGGCGACAGGGGATGAGGGGGAAGACGGCGACCCGCTCCCCCTCGCGCCAGCCGCGCACGCGCGGGCCGAGGGCGGCGATGGTGCCGGAGAACTCGTGCCCGGGGATGAGCGGAAAGCTGTAGGTGCCCTTGGTCAGCACGCGCGGCAAGTCCGAGCCACACACCCCGCACGCACCGACCTGGACGAGCACCTGCCCCTCGGCGGGCTCAGGCACCGGCACACGCTCCACCCGCAGATCCCCTGGCGCGTGCAGTACCGCCGCGATCATCTCAGACGGGACACTCATGGCAACCCCAAACCGGGGACAGGCACCGTATATCAGCTAGTTTGTGGTGCCTGTCCCCGGTTATTGCGTGGTGAATTGCCGCCAGTAGGCGACGGAGGCGCGCAGGTCGGGCAGGACGTTCGACTCGGCCGGTTCGCGCTCGCGATGCGAGAGCTCCAGAATCAGCATGGCTTCCTCGGCGCCGGAGGCCTCCAGTGCCTCGCACACGCGCTCGCCGGTGATCTTCCCGTCGGCGTTGTGCTCCGGCGTGAACGGCCAGTGGCCGCCCTTGTCGCGCTTGCTCTGTTTGAGATGGATGACCGGCGAGACGCTCCCGAAGGCGCGCAGCCAAGCGTACGGATCGGTATCCTCCGGGTTCGGCGAGGACACATCGCCGTGGTCCACATCCAGCACAAGGCGCATCGGAATCGGCATGTCCAGCGCCTCGAAGGCCTCGAGGATCTCGCGCGTCTCCTGGTGGGTGTGGGCCAGCTCGCGGGCGATCGACATCGGCTCAAACAGCAGGTACCGGAACCCGAGCCCCGCACCGTATTCCGCCAGCCGGGCCCACGTCCGCAGGCCCTCGTCCACCCGCGCGCGGCGGCGGGCCGGGTCGGCATTGTCGGTCACCGAGAGTACGCCCAAGTGTGAGCCGGAGGCTTCGGCCCCGAGCTGAGCCGACAGGTCGAGGAAGCGCTTGAGCCACTCGAACCACACCTCGCGCGTGTGCGGGTCGGGGTGCATGATGTGGTTCACCCGCGTGAAGGCGCTGGTGAACGTGGTCCGAATCGCCACGTCGTACTCCGCCGCGCTCGCGCGGATCCGCCCAACCTGCTCATCGACGAGGTCCTGCGGCAGCCACGGGTTCAGCAGGTCCGCCACGAACTGACAGCAGCGCAGCCCCAAGTCCTCGCCCACGATCCGCAGCCACGCCTCGGGTTCGGGGAAGCGGTTGATCGCGAAGCCGCAGTTGATGCCCAGTTGAAGTCGCACGGTCCGTTCTCTCCGGGGACGACAGTGACAAGTGGCAGGTGACAACTCGCGAGTATCAAGTACCGGGCCGCATGTGTCAAGTGAACCGCGGAAGGCGTCGCGTCAGGGACCGACGGCGGTGCTGCGGCTGCGCAGGGCGTCGAGGTAGTCGAAGGCCGAGTCGCCCTCGGCGTAGGCCACGGCCTCCCAGCTCTCCGGCGTGAAGGGTCCTTGCGGCCACAGCCACACGGCAATCGGGCCGTCGGGGTCGTCGTTCGCCGCGGAATCGAGCTGGGCGCGGAAGTCGGTTGCCCGGTAGTTGGGCTTGCGTGCGCCGAAGTCGAGGGGGAAGAGACCGGCGATCATCCGCGCGTTGGATCTCAGGAAGGGGAACTGGGTCTGCTTCCAGTCGCAGGTGGCTTTCGTGGTCCGGCCGCCCCACCACGATTGGTACCACTCGGCGCCCAACTCGCCGGAGCCTGCGCCATAGGTGTGCTCGATCCCCAGGTGCACGCGCAGGCCCGCGTCCTCAAAGCCCTGGTACCACCAGCGCTCGCCCTCATACCCGAAGGCGTAGACCATGATCACCTTCGCCTGCGGCCAAACCGCGTGGATGGCCCGGCCGACCTGCTGCCCGCGCCGGTGGTAGCCGCCCGCGCGCCCGTACTCGTCGGAGTGCCCGCCCCACACCCACGGCTTCTCGGCGCCGGTTTCGTCCCCCTCGTAGCTGTAGTACGCCTCGTTGTCATAGACCAACCCCTCGAAGCCCGCAGCCCGCACGCGAGGGTAGATCTCGGCGACGCGCGCGCAGACGGCCTCCCACGCACCGTCGGGGGCGGCACTGTCATCCCACAGGTGCGATCCCGGCTGCTTCGCCTGCGCGTACAACACGTCGGGCACCGGGCGCTCGAACCACCAGACGCGGATCCCGTGCGCTCGATAGGCGTCCAGGACGCCCGTGGCCTGGAGGTCCTCGACGGAGAGCTGGGTCTCCGGGGGCTGGTCTTGCGGGAAGGCTCCCTGCAGCGTGTACAGCCACACGTCGGTGATGCCGATCTCCCGGTACCAGGGGGCCAGCGGCGCGCCGGGGGAGGTGTCCGCGCCGAAGAGGTGCACGTCCACCCGGCGCGAGGCGTGGGCGGAGGCCGTGAGGCCTGCGAGGAGAGCCGGCACGAGGAATGCAGGTGAGGGCATGGCAGGGGCTTCTCCAGGTGGCAGGATATGGCCTCGGACCAGTGTCCGCAGTCAGCGCTCGAGGCACTCACCCATCGGGTTCCGCCTCGAGCGCATAGGCGACTGCCTCCTCAGGAGTCAGCGCCCTTCCTGCGTCCCACGCGGCCTGGAAGGCCTCCTCACCTAGGGCGTCTCGCGTCGCGGCGAGACAGCTCTCCCAGGACACCGCGCCGTAGAACCGGACCGGAGCGCCGAGTCGCTCGTTCGCGGCCTGTACCAAGCCGCACAGACGAGCCGCGACGGCCGGTCGGCCCCTCTGGGACTCGAAGACCGCCAGGTGTCCCAACCCAGCCAGCACCGTGGCCTTTGCGCCGACCGCCTGACACTCAGCGAAGCCCTCGGCGAACAGGGCCCGCGCCTTCGTCACCTCCCCCTCCGCGCCGGCTACGTCCGCGAGGTTCCAGAGGGTCTCGGCAACCACTCGCCTGTCCCCCAGCTCACGGTAGGTGGCCAGGACCTCCTCGTACAGGGCGCGACTGGCGCCGTGGTTGCCCGCCCTCTGAGCAAGATCGGCCAGGCACGAGAGGGACATCGCAATGCCGGCGCGGTCGCCCATCTCCCGGCGGATGGCCAGGGCCTCTTCATGGTGGATCTGGGCTCCCGCCGGGTCCCCTTGGACCAGCAGGACATTGCCCAGGTTGTTCAGCGCCATGGCGAGCGAGGGCCGATCACCCCCGGCCTCGCGGTTCAGGGCCAAGGCCTCCTCGTACAGGCTGCGGGCGGCCTCCAGGTCTCCGGTCTCCTGCGCGACCAAGGCCAGGTTCTGCAGCGCTCGCGCGAGGTTCGCCGCGTGCCCCAAGACGCGGCAGATCGCCAACGATTCCTCAAGACAGCGCCGCATGGTTACGTGGTCAGCCTCGATCCAGGCCGCGCCGGCGAGCGACTGGAAGGCGTCTGCGACCCCTCGCTGGTCGTCCAGCTCGCGGAAGAGGGCCAGCGCCTGCTGCGCCTGCAGCTTCGCTTGCGGCGCATCGGCCTGCAGGCGCGCCAGCTCGGCCGCCGCGATGAGGGCGCGGGCTCGGGGCCGCGGCGACAGCACAACGTCTTCCACCAGGCACTGGGCGAGCCAGTTGCGTGCCTCCGTCCAGTGGCCGCGGACGCCCCAGAAGTGCGACAGTGTGCCGGCCAACTGTGCCCCTCGGTCCGGTTCGTGGCGCAGTGCCCACGTCAGCGCCGCTCGCAGGTCGTCGTGATGGGCGTCCAGGCGCTGCAGCCAGACGGGCTGCTCGGGGCGCGCGAAGTTGGACCTCGCCTCCTCCGCCAGGGCCATGAAGAACTCCGCGTGACAGCGGGCCACGTCCTCCCCGTGGCCCCGTTCATGCAGCCGTTCCCCGGCGTACTCTCGCAGCGTCTCCAGAAGGCGGTACCGCACCTCCAGGCCCTTCTCCACAACCACCAGTGACTTGGACGTCAAGCCGGACAGCAGATCGAGGACCGGGAGGTCGGCGTCGGCTGCCCGCTCCCCCACGGCCTGGGCCGCTGCCAGGTCAAAGCTGCCGCGGAAGACCGATAGCCGCTCGAACAGCCTCCGCTCCGCGTCCTCCAGGAGGCTGTAGCTCCACCCGACCGCCGCCTGCAACGTCTGGTGCCGAGGGAGCGCGGTCCGTCGGCCTCCGGTGAGCAGGCCGAAACGGTCGTGCAGCCGCTCCCGGATCTGCCCCGGCGTCAGCATGTTCACCCGGGCCGCCGCCAGCTCGATGGCCAGGGGGATGCCGTCCAGGCGCCGGCAGATCTCCGCCACCGCGGCCGCGTTGTCGTGCGTCAACCGGAACTGCCGATCGGCGGCGACCGCCCGGTCCGCGAAGAGCCGGACGGCTTCGTAGTCCGCCACGTGCTCGGCGCCGGCTGCGTGCGGCGCCTCCTGGGGGGGCACCGACAGCGAGGGCACCGGCCAGACGACTTCGCCCTCCGCGCGCAGTACGTCGCGGCTGGTCGCCAGGACGTCCAGTTGCGGACAAGTGCGCAGAAGGCGCTCGGCCAGCTCCGCGCAGGCCCCGATGACGTGCTCGCAGTTGTCCAGGATCAGCAAGGTCCGCTTGGGGCGCAGCGAGTCGGCCAGCGCATCGATGAGGGGTCGGTGCGGCTCCTCGCGAAGGCCCAGGGCTGACACAACCGCCCCGGTGACCAGGGAGGGCTCCGTGAGCGCGGCCAGCTCCACCAGCCACACGCCGTCGGGATACTCGTCCAGCACGCTGCCCGCTACCTGAAGCGCCAGCCGGGTCTTCCCCGCCCCCCCCGTGCCGGTCAGCGTGAGGAGCCGCGCGGTCTGCAGCAGGCGCTTGACCTCCACCATCTCCTCCTCGCGCCCGATGAAGCTGGTGAGCTGAAGCGGGAGGTTGTGGGTGAACGCGGCGAGGGATCGGAGCGGAGGGAAGTCGCTGAGGAGGGCCGGATGGACGAGCTGTGCGATCTCCTCGGGCTGCGCCAGGTCGCGGAGGCGATGCTCGCCCAAGGGCGTCAGCTCCGCGTCTTCGGGCAGCGCGTCGCGGATGAGCTGGGCCGTGGCGCTCGACAGCAACACCTGCCCGCCATGTCCGGCCGCGAGAATCCGAGCGCAGCGGTTCAGCGGCGGGCCGAAGTAGTCTCCGTCGCGCGCCTCCGCCTCGCCGGTGTGGAGCGCCATACGCGCCTTCAGTGGCCCGATCGCCCACGGCTCCCCCTGGAGGGCGCGTTGGCCCTCCAGAGCGGCGGCAAGCGCATCCGTCGGCCGGCTGAACACCACGCAGAACTGGTCCCCGACCGTCTTGAAGACCCACCCGCCGTGGGCCTCAACGGCCTCCCGCAGCAACGCATCGTGCCGCGCCAAGGCCATCTGCATCGGCTCGGGGTACTCGTCCCACAGCCGCGCGCTCCCTTCGAGGTCCGTCAGAAGGAAGGTGACCGTCCCGGTTGGCAGCTTCATGGCGAGGCCTTTCCACTCACATCCTGGGACAGTTCGCTTGCGTCACGCGGTCGGCCTGCACCGCGCCGGAGAGGGGAGGCCGGCGAACGGGGGGAAGAGGCGGGGACCGACGGGAGGTGAGTCGACGGCATGAGACGATGCGCGGTTTGGGCGGCGTTGGCGCTCTGCGCCGGGTCTGGCCGGGCGGAGGTGGTGGTCTCGCTGCCCCTGGGGCGGCAGGTCAACGGGGCCCTCTCGGGGGTGACCGAGTACCTGGCTGAGGACGGTCTTGGGTTCGCGCGGACCCGGCTGCCGGAGGGGGCGGGAGCGGGCGGCTGGTATGAGGGACTCGCGGTCGACCTCGTTGCGGCGGGGATCGGCCCGGTGGACCTGAGCGCGCCAGGATCGGTAATCCGCTACACGGCGCGGTACTTCCAGGGCGCCGGCAACACCAATCCCTACGGCGATGCGCCGATCATCGCGGTGCTGGGCGGTACCGACGGGCGCGAGGTTGAGCTGGGCATCTCCTATGGCGCGCGGCCGCCGGCGACCTACCCCGAGTGGGTCACATGCGTCGACGATGTTCCCACCGCTGAGGAGGCGCGTGGCGTCGACCTGACCTGCATCACGCGGGTGCGCTTCCGGGGCACCGACTGGGCGGGCAAGGGGGGCGACTACGTCGACCTGCGCGAGGTCGCACTGATCACTCCCACAACCGCCGACCCGCCGCACTCGCTCTTCGAGGCGCTGCAGTCCGCGGACGGGACGGAGGTGGGCGTCGCAGGTGCAGCGATGCCGCCAAGGGAGGCCGCCGACCTGCTGGTGCTGGAAGACTACGTCTCGTGCTCCACGCTCCGGCTGCGGGACGCGGTCGAGCCCACGCGCCTGCAAGTCTCACCGCTGGGGCGGATGGTGGTGGCCCGGGGCGAGCTGCGGACCGATCCCGCGTCCGGCGAGCGATTCCTGCAGGCTGAGTGGTGGGCGTACCTGGGCGCCGGGCCCGCGTCGGAAGCGCTACGGATGGGAGGCCGCATCTCGGTGACGTGTGCAGAGCTGATGGACCCGAAGACCTTCGAGGAACGCTGCCTGGGGCACGAGGCTGAGCTGCGCGCGACGGTGTGCGCGACCGCGCCGGCCCTTCGCAGCGTGTACCTGTGGGATACCCATGAACCGGGCCGCACGGCGGCGCCGCGGCTGGACGTGAGCGCGATCCCGAGCTGGCAGCGTCCCTCGTTCCACGTGGGCGAGGAGGTGACCATCGTCGCGGCGTGCTGCTTCGCGGCCGATGAGGCGGGCCGGAAGACGCCCGTGCTGCGCGTGCGGAGCCGGAGCGACATCACGCACCACCTGCCCCCCGGCAACGAGCCCCGGACGTTCCGGGCCTTCGGGCTCGTGTTCGATCCGCCCTGCCCAGGGCATGAGGGCCGGCTGACCCATGAGGTGATGGGCTGGAATGACGCCCGGGACCTCGCGGCCCAGTACATCGGCGCGCTCCGCGATGCCAGCAACGGCTGGTGCCGCTATGAGATGGCGGGCTGGGCGGACTTCCCGACCCACGCGCCCTTCGAGGACGGGTACATCTACGATCCGGACGAGTACATCGAAGCCTGGCGCAACCGCAAGGATCAACCCCTTCACGAGGGCAAATCCGACATCGTCCGCCTGCTGACCGACAAGACCTTCGCCCACAATCAGCCGCAGAGCCTCGCGGAGCGCGTCGCGGCCGGCGAGATCGACGAGGTGTTCCTCTTCGGTTCGCCAGTGGCCCTCAGCGCCTCGGAGGCCGCGATGGCCGGGCCGGAGCCCTTCTTCATCAACGGTGACACGTACCCGCTGCCGGAGGCGAAGCGGAACTTCGCGATCATGGGCTTCAACTACGAGCGCGATGTCGACTGCATGTTGGAGGACTTCTGCCACCGTACCGAATGCACGATGACCCGCGTCTACGAGCCGCCGGACTTCTGGTTCCCGACTCATCCGCCCGGGAACCTGTGGGACGCGTTCCGGCTCTTCGATCAGCGCGCGCCGGGTGAGGCGGCGAACGGCATCTGCCACTACGCGCCGAACAGCCTCTCCGACTACGAGTGGGGCAACCCGACCCCCGTGCCGAGCACCTGCGACGACTGGCTGTACAACTGGCCGAACCTCCAGGGCGCCGCGACGAAGCGGATCGTCAGCTGCGACGAGTGGGGCGGCGGCGGCATGGCGGAGCACCACGTCTGGTGGCTCAACCGCCTGCCCAACTGGCCCGGCGTCGGTGACGATGGCAGGCTGCGGAACTGGTGGAAGTACGTCTGTGACCCGAACGGGTATTGAGCCGGTCTCTTCGCTCAGGGAACTCCGATCCCCGAATGTGATGGACGTCACAGAACTACTACGGGCAGTAGGGTATAATTACTACTGACGGTAGTAGACAGTATCCTGGATCGGCGATCGGAGGAGATGGCGATGAAGCGCAACCGAGCCTTGACGGGTGTCGTCGTCGTGACGATGTTGTTTGGCGTGGTGTCGATCGCCGCAGCCCGGGACTGGGACCAGCTCTACGGACAGCGCCCGAACCCGCAAGGGGACTTCACGAACCGTGATGCATGGAGCGCGACGATCGTCGGTTTCGGACCGGACTGGTTTGACGTGGTCCGGTACGGGGAGACGGTCCGGGTTCGGGTGAGGGAAGGCAACCCTCGGCTGTTCCTCGGCCAGCGCGTAAGGATGGTCCCGTTTGCTCGGGACGACGATGCGGAGATCGCGGAACTGAGACTGCCGGATCAGGACTTCCGACCTGTGGGCGTCGTGCGCTACGTCGAGCGCTTCGTGCCCAAGGAGGGGCCGCGATACTACGGCGGGAGCGACTATGGCTGTGGCTTCAGGGCCGAAACGGGCTTCCGGGGCAAGTCGTACTGCCCGCCCGACCACCGACCCGGCCGCGACTTCCGTCAGCCCCCAGTCCGGTATCGGGGTCAGTGGGTACCCCGCCGGTAGCGTCGTCGCCGAGCCTCACCGACATCGCCACCAGGCCCGTCGCGCGAGCGGCGGGCCTGGTGCTGTCCCTGAGCAACGGCAGTGGACCACCGGCTCTGGATGGAAAGGCCTACGTCGCGCAGATGCTGAGCTCCCACACGTCGGCCCTGCGGAGGGGGAGATCAGAAGGCCGGCGGCGAACCTGGTACACCGACAGGGCGTTCTGAGCGCCCACCAGGGAGGTGTGCCATGGGACCTCTCGTCGGCCTGATCGGCCTGCCTCTGTTCCTGTGCCGGGCGTCGGCTGCCCAGCCCGTGCTGCTCGATCCGGGCTTCGAAGGCGACTTCGCCGCTGCGCCTGAGGCGGGCTGGAGCGGGATGCGCGGCTCCGAGCGGCTCCGGCCCGAGGCGGCCGCCCGACGGTCAGGTGAGCGTGGCCTCACCATCGAGCCCGCGGGCGAGGAGTGCTTCTGCCGACAGGAACTGCTCGATCCCGGCCGCCGCCCGCTGCTACTGACGGGGTGGTTCCGCGCCGAGAGGGTCGAGATCGACCCAAAGGCCGACCCGGAGCAGTATGCGCGCTTCTACGTGCACGTCCACTACCAGGGCCGGCCCTACAGCGATGTGACCCACCTGTACGTCGATGTGCCGCCCGGGACATACGACTGGCAGCGGCTGGCGGTGCAGATCCGGCCGCGGAGCGACCTCGTGCCCGAGAAGCTGTGGATCACGCTCGCCGCGCGCTTCCCCACCGGGGTGCTGCGCGTGGACGACCTCGCCCTCGAGCCGATGCAGCCCGTCCCCGGGTCGGACGCCGGGGCTTGGGGGCGCGCCGAGGAGGCGACGGTCATCAGCGACCTGAGCGTCTGTACTCCGCCCGAGGCCCTCTCGCTGAAGCGTCAGCGCGGCCGCTGGAAGGTGCTGGAGTACTCGACGGCGGCCTTCGAGGGCAAGTGCCTCGCCG
>Ga0233425_10005876_pt1 | contig 18832 bp, 14 predicted proteins | sample Watercolumn_Towu_2_FD_181712 | JGI IMG/M metagenome (GOLD analysis project Ga0233425, IMG submission 181712) | Freshwater microbial communities from Lake Towuti, South Sulawesi, Indonesia - Watercolumn_Towuti2014_140_MG | ecosystem: Environmental > Aquatic > Freshwater > Lake | place... | reverse complement strand
ATACCAGCATCCCGATCTCGCCGCCTGACACACCGCCAAGCGAGCAGCCTAGACCACCGGGATGAGGGGTCCTTTTTCGACGCCGATCACCCCGCTACCGGGGTCCCTTTTCCACGCCGATCCACACATCAGAGAAGAGCCCGCTGCGCTTTCGGTCGTGATTGACCTCGACACCGGCTTTCGGAACGCCCAGCCGCTGGTGGATCTAGAAGAGGTCCGGCAATTCACTCGGGAACGAGTTCTCCGGCTTGTCTCGGTTAGCCTAGAGCGTGTTGAGGGGGGAACGGTTGAGCTGCTGGAGCTGTCATCGGGCGAACTCAATCTCCTGTCCGGCTTTCTCGGGCTCGCCGCGTTTCTCGAAGATGGCTGTGTGGTGCTGATAGACGAGCCAGAGAACAGCCTCCATCCGGAATGGCAGCTGCGCTACGTCGAGATGCTCGAGGCTGTGCTGCAGCGGTATAGCGGGTGCCACTATATCCTCGCGACACATTCTCCGCTGGTCGTCAGCGGCGTGGCGGGCAGCAACGCGACCGTGCTTCGATTGGATCAGGAGCCGGTCGAAATCTCCCCCGAGGCAATCAAGAATGCCTCGCCTGACGCCACGCTGCTCAATGCCTTCAAGGTTGTCACGTCCGGAAACAACTTTCTTAAACAACTAGTCCTCGAGGCCCTGACCTTGATCGAGACGGGCGAGCATCACGGCGAGCGCGCCCGCGCCATCGCTACTTTCATAGCCAGTCTACACGCCCAGATTCCAGACGAAGACCCGTTAAAGGCGCTCGTCGCGAACGTCGTGCAGGCGATCCAGCGATAATATGATTGAGTTTCTTGAGAGCGAGATCGCAGAAATCGACGCGGTGCGCGCCGCGGTGGATGAGGCAGCCTTCAACTCGTGGTTCGACAATTCCGAAATTAAGGCGCGCTTCAAAAAGGCTTGCATGATGGCGCAGCGACTTCGGTGCTGCTATTGTAAGCGGTTCTTTGACACAGTGAACAACAACCATTGGGATCTAGAGCACGTCCTGTGCGAACGAGATTATCCGCAATTCTTCGCTACGCCAGGCAATCTTGCGGTCGCATGTAAGGATTGCAACAATGCCAAAAGCCAAGAGGATGTACTTCGCCCGCAACCTCATCCACCGATCGCTGACCTTCCGACGGAGTCTATAAGCTATTCCATTCCGCATCCCTGCCTGGATCAGTGGGACAGCCATATGAGGCATGTTAACTACCAAATTTACACGTCGATCGGCGACAAGGGGACTGAACTCATTAGCGTCTGCAAGCTCAACAAGAGGGCGGTAGAACTTGGAGGGCTGACGTATGACACGCTCGTCGCCGCGATAAAGGCCAATTATTTCGACTTGATCGACAATCCAGTGGATACGGTCCCTCCTGACGATCACATCCTCGCCGCTATGGCGCGCGTTCAGGATGGTGGGGAGGAATTGCGCATCCAAGCCCGCCTGACTGCGCTCAGCGCGACACTCGCCGGGCTCGACCGGAAAGCAAAGAAACGCAAAGTCGAAACCGCCATCGCCAAAGCCGAGGCACTCGCGGCAAAAAAAATGGCGACGCGTGAGCAAGGCAATATGATGGTCCGAGTTCTAACTGCGATCCAGGCTACGCCGTCCACTGCGCGTGCAGAACCAGTCTCGGGCCGCTCCGCGCGGCCAAGCATGGCCGTCGCGCCCGAGATGCTCTTCCTTCCCGCCCCTAAACGGGAGGCCGATGCGCATGACAAGACAGCAAATAAAGAGGAAGAATGAGATCGCGAAGCTCTCCTCAGCGACGAGGACGTGTTATTGTTGACCTGTTGCGTCGGTTGACCCGCTCTGATGCGACGGCATGTTTCTGGCTAGTGCTTGTCCAAGCTGAATGACCGGGATTGTGGCGCATTGCCGCCCGCCCGGTTCGGTCGCAGGCGACGGCTGCCCTTCCCAGAACCGGTCATTCGGTACAGTCACTCTGTACGGCCGAATTTGGTCGGGAGCTGCCGCCGTTCCCTTCTGTCCGGGCGACCAAGATGCAGACATTGCCAGCCCCCTTTTCGCAGGCATAGTTTCTGCTGTTCGCTCATCTAGCGTTGGCGCGGCTTCCAAGTGTCACAACCGCTCGGTTGTGACACCGTGGTACCCTCAAAAGGGTGAAAACCGGGATGGCTGTATTCGGGTAAGCAGCTGTCACTCGCCGGGTCTTACTGGTCAATCCGCTACGAAGCTTTCGCGTTGGCGGAAATCCTGCGCACCAATTCTGGCACGCCGCTCGGTCGGCCTCCAGGCCGACGGCCCTTGGATTGCCATCACGGGGATTGCCTCGAACTGAGGCGCTTCTCACCGCCTGTTATGCATCGCCCTTGCTGCGCCGAGACAATTCGGCGATCCACGGGGAATAATTGCGCTCCTGGAAGACGATCGCGAGTTCCTTGCGCGGTCGAGTGACACCCACATAGAAGAGCCGCCGGGCTTCGCGAAGCGAGCCGGGCGATTTCTTGTCACGGTTAGACGGGATGTCGCCGGCGTTCATGCCGAATAGGATCACCGCATCAAATTCGCGCCCTTTGGCGCTGTGTAGCGTGCTCAAGCTGACGCGACCGCTGCCCTCGATCCGGCCTGCAAAAATGTTGAGCGGCATGTCCTTGTCCTGTGCGGGATTAGTTCGGGAAATCAGGTCGGCGAGTACCTCCCACTCCTGCTGCGGATTGCGCGCAACCTGGCGCCAAGGCGCGAGCAACTCGCGCGAGAAGCGCTGGAGCCAGACATGCGCGCTCTCGCCTGCGCCGATGCCGCTGCGCAGGAAGGCTATGAGCTGGCGGGAAACGGCTTGTTCCTCGGCATCGCTCGCGCGACCGCCAAACACGAGCGCCAGCGCTTGGCTGAGCAGGCGCGCATAAGGCGGGTCGGCCTCGTGCCAGCCGCCGGTGACCCAAGCGGCGCAGCTTTCTACGAAGCGAGCAAGGCGTGAACTCCGCTTGATGAGCGCATTGCCGTCCGTGCGGACATAGGGGATGGCTTGCTCGTCGAGCGCAGCGGCGACCTTGTCGCCGAGCCAGGCTGCCCGGTAGAGGATCGCGACCTCCTCATGCGGATAACGCTCGAGCAATTTGGGAAGAACGCTTGCAGCGATCGCGCCGGCTTGGGCATCATGCCCGCCTTTCACCGTCCAGAAGGCGAGATCGCCTTCGGGAGCATCGTCGAGCCCGCGATAGTCGCGCTCTTCACCGAGAGCGCCGAGCGAAGCACGAATGATCTTCGCGCCCGAACGGTAGTTGAATCGCAGCCGCACCTCGCGGACATCCGGCCGCGCTAGCAGGCTCTGAAGTAGTTCGGGATTTGCGCCGGTGAAACCGTAGATCGACTGGTCGGCATCGCCGACAGCGAACAGGCGCATGCCGCCCTTGAAGCAGAGCAGTAGGACAAGCTCATGGAGTGCGTGGCCTAAATCCTGATATTCGTCGACGAACAGAACGGGAAAGCGGGCGCGCAAGGCGTCGCGGATCCAGGCGTGCGACTGGATCATACGAAAGGCGATGAGCGGCATGTCGTCGAAGTCGATGAGCCCGCGGTTGCGCAGCTCAGTTTCGTAGGCCTCGATGAACTGGGCGAGCTCTGGATTCTGGCCGCGCCAGTCCGGCAACGCACGATCGACGTTACGTCGCCTCTTCTCCTCGGCAAACTCCCACCGGTCGTGCGGGTTGAACCGGTCTTCGCCGAATACATTTCGATAGGCAATCTCGACTGCGGCGCGCCGCTCGGCCGTGTCCGCCACGCGAAACTCAGGCGGCAGCAGCCCGGGGATGCAGCGCGCATAGGGCGTGATCACCTGGGTAAGCGCGAAGCTGTGGACGGTGCCGATAAAGCTGCGCTCGTTTGCATGAATGCCGAGCCGCGCAAGGCGGGTCTCGAGCTCGATCGCGCATTCGTTGTTGTAGGTGATACAAGCGACCCCGCGCGGATCGACAACGTCTTGTATAAGCGCGCGAGCCATCGCGGTGGTGAGAGTCTTGGTCTTGCCGCTGCCCGGCCCCGCTAGCACGACGCAGTGACCGCGCTCGCGCACAGCGATGCCTTGTTCGGGATTGCGGTCGAGCTCGGCCAAGGCCTCAGTGAGCGCCTTCTGGTTAGACACGGTCGGCGACAAATTGGATGGCGGCGGTGATATAGGCCGGCGGGAGAACGCCAAGTGGCATCTTCTTCGCGAGCTTGGCGCTGAGGCGCCCCTTGCCGATATCAGCGATCATGGCCAGCAACTGAGTCGGCTCGACCGGCGTCCCGGCGCGCCAGGCGGCGATACGGCGCGTTCGGATTGTGCCGAAGCCCTGTTCGTCGAGGATGTCGAGCAACGCAGTCTGCAGGCCCGGCGTAGCAGCCACGGCGACTTCGAAGGTCTGGTCGTTGAGGAAGTAGCCGGTCTTCGCCCAAGCGGCACTGAAGGCGGCGAAATCCGAGAGTTCCCAATTAAGCCGGTCGGCGGGCGTTATTGGGGGCTGACCGGAGATTGAACAAACATCGTCGCACAGGTTCAGCACACGGGTGAGACCGAGCGGCAATTTGGTGCCGTCAAGCGGATCCCAGTCCGTGATAACCGCGAAGGGCAGCCCCAGGCTGACCGCAAGCTTCACATAGGGGCTGAAATTGACGCCTGCGACGTTACAGACAGTGATGCCGAGCCGATCGAGCTTCTTGCCGAGTGCATCGGCGAAGACCGGCACGAGCGCCTCTTCGGCATCGCCCTCGACGAAGAGCACACCGCGCGCGAAAAGGAGCTCCGAGCGGGTCGCGGTCAGATAGCGTTCGACATCGTCAAGCTCGTCCGGCGTAACCGGCAGCGCAGCCAGAGAATAAGCACGGGTCGCGCCGGCATTCGACCGCAGCTGAACGATCGAGCGGAGCGGCGCGACCGCCGCCAGGGTCGGCGAGTGGCTGGTGACGATCAGCGCTTGGGCTGGATCGCCGGCATTGAAGAGCTTTTCGAACACCGCGCGCTGCAGCTGGGGATGGAGATGGGCTTCGGGCTCCTCGATGCTGAGCAGCGAAAAATTGCGCTCGTTCTTGGCACGTCGCCAAGCGAACTCGGCGAGCTTCAGTGCGATGAGCGCGACATTGGCCGAGCCGAGGCTGGCTTCGGAGAGGGTGCGCTTGCCGCCGTCGATGAACATCGCGATTGCGCGGAACAGGCGCAGCGGGTCGGCGGGCGCGAAGCGTAGGCGTGCATCAATATCGTGGGCGGAGCCGGCTAGGTCGAGAATGCCCAATCTCAGCGACGCCTCAAGCGCCTGGACTGAGGGGAAAGCCTCAAGCTTCTTCGTCGCGGTTTCGAGATCGGTAGCGACACCACTCAGTTCGGTTTGGCTGACGGCGGCAACCGCATCCTCAAGCAGAGGCCGGAGCGGCGAACTGCGCCATGAACCTAGCTGGCCTTCGGCGTCTCGCAAAGCGTCGAGTAGGTCGATCGCGATCCGTCGGCGCACGCGTGGTTGGACGGCGCGAGCCTCGTCGCCACCGCCATAGACCAGAAATTCACAATCCTCGCTCGATTTCGGCGGCCCGATAACATCCGCCTTCTTGCGAAAAACATAACTCAGCCGTGCTGTGCCCGGATCGGCCGCCGTCCGAAAATCGGTTAGTAGTGCGATTAGCGCATCGTCATCGTCGAAGCCTGAAAAATCGACATGCACTTCGATCGCAGGATTGCCAGAGTGATCGCAACCGTCCCAAAAGTCGGTCAGCTTGAGCTGACGCGCTGCATCCGAAAGCGTCGGGTCGAGAACCAAGCGGAACGCGAACAAAAGGTTGCTCTTACCCACACGATTCTCGCCCAGCAGCACGACATTGCCGGCGAGCGCGATGTCGACTGCCTGGAAATTGCGAAAGTTTCGGATGCTCAGCTTGGCCAGATGCACTATCTCTCCTTCCGCGGTCCGTTATTGGTTGTACGCTGAGCGCAGGCTTCCGCGCTGGAAGCCAGATGTCAACCGAGTCCTCGAGAGCAGAAACTGGCACTATCTGCGATCGACACCCCTGGCCAAAGTGTTCTCGCCGCAGCGGCTTGGCCTGATTAGCGGCATTGCCCAAATTTTCGCCAGCGGATTTCGGATTCGGGCTTAGAGCGTCATAACCGGTCGGGCCTGTTGAAAAATGCCGGACATGCCGGGTTGCTCCTTCGTTTCACCCCTATCGAAAGGAGCGTCGCTATGATGGGACCAGCCTGTCGCAGTAAGCGGGAAGGGGCGTCCTTCCGCACCGTAGAAGCCATGTTGCCCACAGACCACCTGCTGCGTCGCGTCGATCGATGGCTCGACATCGGCGAGTTGAGACAGGCACTGGCCGGTCATTACAGCGCACGGGGAAGACCATCGATCGATCCCGAACTCCTCATCCGCATGACGCTGATCGGCCGCATCTTCGCGATCGCGTCCGAACGGCGGCTGTGTGAGGAGCTGCGCTACAATCTGGCCTATCGCTGGTTCTGCCGTCTCGCGCCGGGAGACAAGGTTCCGCACCACTCCACGTTCAGCAAGAACCGCCATGGTCGCTTCCGCGATGCCAACGTGTTCCGGATCCTGTTCGAGAGCACGGTGAGACGCTGCATCAGAGAAGGACTGATTGGCGGAAAAGACGCCGCGATCGATGCGTCGTTCATAGCGGCTGATGCGAGCTGGCAGCGCAAGACCGTTCCCGGCTACCTGCCGTATGTCGCCAACGCGTCGCGCGCGGTTAGGGAGTGGGTGCACGACACAGGAGATGCCGTCTTTGAAATGGCGCGGTCGAAAAGCTGCCAAGGCATCTCTCGAACGGACCCTGCCGCGGCCTGGTCGGCGCGAACGGTGCGTGGCCGGTTCGGCTACGCCTTGAATGCGCTGGTCGACACCCCGAGTGGCGTCGCGCTCGATGTCGAGGCGACACCAGCTCGCTTCGCGGAGGAAGTTGATGCGGGGCGCGTCATGCTCGAGCGGTCGGCCGATCGGTTTGATTATCGCCCCAAGCGGGTCGCGGCCGATAAAGCCTATGGCAGCGCGAACTTCCTCGGCTTCGTGCGGGATCACGGCGCAACCCCACACATCCCCGTGATCGACCGGACGCAGCAGACCAAGGGCAAGCTGCCGCGAACGGCCTTCAGCTATGATCGTGGCACCGACAGCTTTACCTGCCCGACCGGCAAGACGCTCCGGCACCATGCCTTCCATCCTCCCACCGGCGTACACCGTTACGCGGCGGATGTTCGGGATTGCGAGGCGTGCGTGCTTCGGAAGAAATGCACGACGTCGCGGCGTCGTACCCTGGTTCGACTGGACGATGAAGACGTTCGCGATCTTGCCAGAGCCGAAGTGGAAACCGGGCTCTACAAGCGGTCTATGCGGTTGCGGCGCGGGGTCGAACGGTTCTTCGCCGACGCCAAGGGCAAGCATGGCATGAGGCGGCTTCACCTGCGCGGCATCCGCGGAGCGGAAGAAGAGTTCCTGATCGGCGCGGCGGTAATGAACCTGATGATACTGGCGCGACCACGTCGGCTGATCGGCAAGCCGCGCAGAGGTGTCTGCGTTCCCGCAGCCCTCACCCCGGCCGCCATCTCGGCCCGGTCGATCGAACATGACGTGATCGTCTCGCCCGCTCGGCAATATGCCTGATCGCTGAAGCGCGGCGTGCTTCATCACGCGGCGCGCAGTCGTTCTTTGCGGTACGGCACACCGTCAAGCAGTGCCTGGCCCGGCGCCTTGGGCGTGCCGTCACCGTTCACGTACATATAGAGTGTCGTCGTCGTCATCCCGAGACGGCGCGCGACATCAGCTGCGATCGCGTTACGATCGGACATGGCGGCCATCGCCATCGCCAGCGTTGCCTTGTCCATCTTGCGGGGCCGCCCTCCCATGCGCCCCCGCGCGCGTGCCGCAGCAAGGCCGGCCTGTGTGCGCTCGGCGATAAGCTCGCGCTCGAACTCGGCGAAGGCGGCAAAGATGCCGAAAGCCAGGCGGCCGTTGGCGGTGGTGGTGTCAATCTGCGCGCCGGCGCCAGTCAGTACCTTCAACCCGATGCCGCGCTCACGCAGCGCCTCGGCGGTGATGACCAAATGCCTCAGGTCACGTCCGAGGCGATCCAGTTTCCAGAGCACCAGTGTATTGCCGGGCTGCAACGCCTTGAGACAGGCAGTCAGGCCAGGACGCGCATCATGACGACCCGACGCGAGATCCTCATAAATGCGTGAGGCATCGACGCCGGCGGATAGCAGCGCGTCGCGCTGCGGTGACAGCGTCTGCGATCCGTCAGCCTTGGATACCCTCACATATCCGATGAGCATCATCACCCCGCCAGAAAAGATATCTAACACCCTGCAATGTGCCGGTGGTTTCCGCAACGGGTATTCCGACCGCTAGGAAGCTTCGATGAGGCAAAAACCGCTACCGCCAGAAAACCGGTCGTTTTTCTGGCGATCTGGCATAGATCGCTGTCCTATTACTCGCTCGTTTCGGGAAGCTGTTTCCGCAAGAGGCAGCCTTTCGAAGCTGCCGCATACAGGCATCGTAGCTCACCCATGCAGCAGGAACGAAGATGAATGATCGATAACGATTGTATTCAGCAACACTAAAACACGGATCAGACATTAGAATAACAGCGGATCGCCCGCGAGGACAACTCCGATGGACAAAAGGTTAATTTCTGCCGTTATCATTTCCAGCGTTGCTGTTGCGGGCTTTGCAGCGGCTCCAGCCTCGGCGCAGGACTATTATGGCCGTGACGGCTATCGCCAGCAATATCAGGGCGATGGGTACGACTATGACCAGGACGCGCGCTATCAGAACCAACTGCGGCAACGCCAAATCCAACGCTCCGAGCGGCAGCGCCGCGCACAGTATCAGTATGACCAGCGTTACGCACGCAATGGCTACGAGAGCTATCAGTACGATCAGGGCCCGTATTACGCCGATCGCGGTGCCTATGCCGAGCGCCGCACCTACTATCAGGGTCAGCGCTGCCGTTCGGGCACCACTGGTACGATCGTCGGAGCGATTGCGGGTGCATTGCTTGGTCGCGAGATCGGACGTGGTGGCCCCTATGACCAACCGAGCACGACCGGCTTGATCCTCGGCGCTGGCGGCGGTGCGCTGGCCGGCCGGGCCATCGAACGCAGTGGCAATGACTGCCGCTGACAGTCGTTAGAGAGGAAGGCATCATGTTCAGCATTCGCAAGCTCGCGATGGCAGCGAGCATCGCTACCGCTTCGACGATCGCACTCGCCGCGCCGGCGTCGGCACAGACCTTCGGCGGCTTCAGCCTCAGCTTCGGCTCGGGCGGGTATGGCGGCCAAGACTACGATTACGACGACGATTACTCGTCCAACGGATACTACGCCTACCGCTCGCCCCAGTATCAGCCCTATTACCAATACCAGCAGCGGGACTATCGCTGGCAGGAATGGCAGCGGCGCCAGCAGTTGCAGCGCTGGCGTGCCGAGCAGCAGCGGCGGCTCTACTGGGAGCGCGGTATGCATCCGGTGAGGGCCGCGACCGGTCAGGACCTTAGCTGCTCCGCGAGCATTTCCTCGACGTAGTCGATACCATCGGCGGTGAACGCGTAGATCGAGGGGTCATCGTCGTCGGCGCTGTCGATGACCGACAGGCAGCCGTCCTTCGGCCGCATATCTTCGGCGATGGCTTCGATCACTGCCTGCTCGACCCCGAGCTTCTGGGCGACGAACCTGGCGGTGAACACCATCGAGAGGTACGGCATCACGCCGCCTCGGCGAGCGTGACGGGCTGACGCCAGTTCCAGGGCAGCAGTTCGTCGAGCCGGTGCTGGGGCGTGTCGGCGATGCGGGCGAGCACGTCGGCGAGCCATGCTTGCGGGTCGACGTCGTTGAGCCGGGCGGTGCAGATCAGCGTGTACATGAACGCGGCGCGTTCGCCGCCCCGATCGGAGCCGGCGAACAGCCATGCCTTTCTTCCCAGGGCCACGCCGCGCAGGGCGCGCTCCGCGGCGTTGTTCGTCAAGCAGATGCGCCCGTCATCGAGGAACCGGGTGAACGACGGCCAGTCCTTGAGCATGTAGTCGATGGCGCCCGCGACCGGGTTGTGGCGGGCGAGGCCTGCGCGCTGGTCGCGCAGCCATACCTCGAGCGCGTCGATCAGCGGAGCGACCACTCGGGCGCGTTCGGCCCGGCGCAGCTCGACATCGCTGCCGATCAGGAGGCGCTCGGCGGCGAACACGGCGTCGATCCGGCGGACCGCCTCGGCCGCGACCGGCGAGATCACGGGCTGGCGGCGGCGCTTTAGCGCGCCCGCAACATCGGCGAGTTCAAAGAACTTGCGACGGGCATGGGCCCAACACAGGGCGCGGACCGCAGGCGCGGGCGTGCGATCGGCACGGAACAGCGCGTTGTATCCGCCATAGGCATCGGCCTGGAGGATGCCGCGCCAGCCTTGGAGGTGGCCGGTTGGATGCTCGCCGCGCCGGTCGCGCGAGTAGCGGAACAATGCGGCGGGCGGGGCTCGGCCGCCGAACGGCCGATCGTCGCGCACATAGGTCCAGAGCCGGGCGACGTCGGTCTTGACCGGCGCAAGGACGGGAACGGTCGTGTCGTCGCCGTGCAGGCGCTCGGCGGCGAGTACATGCGCTTCGATGAGGTGGTGCAGCGGCCGGAGCGCCGCGGCGCAGGCCCCGACCTGGTCGGCAAGCGTCGAGAGGCTGAGCTCCACGCCCTCGCGCGCATAGCGGTCGCGCTGCCGGTTGAGCGGCTGGTGCGTTCCGAACTTCTCGAACAGGATCATCGCCAGCAGGCTCGGCCCGAACAGCCCGCGCGGGGTGGCGTGGAACGGCGCCGGAGGCTGAGTCACCGCCTCGCACGCTCGGCAGGCGAACCGCTCGCGCACGGTCTGGACCACCTTCCAGCGGCGCGGGACCACCTCCAGCGTCTCGGTTACGTCCTCGCCGAGCTTGGACAGCCGCTCGGACCCGCAGCAAGGGCAGCGCGCCGGCGCGGGGATGACCACCCGCTCGCGCGGTAGGTGCGCCGGCAGCGGCTTGCGCGATGGCCGCGCGCGGGTAAACGCGGAGACCGTGGTGCCGATCACGGCGCCTGCGCCTAGTGCTTCGTCCTCGCTGGCGCTAGCCTCCAGCTCCTCATAGCCGAACTCGAGTTGGTCGACGATCAGCCGGCCCCGCTCGGCGCGCTGGCCGTATAGCGCACGCCGCATCTGCGCGTTCTGGAGCTCAAGGAGCGCGTTGCGGGCCTCCAGATCGGAGGCGACCGCCTTGACGCGAGCCGCTTCGGCCACGGCCTCGGCAGCTTCGGCGCGCGCCGCGACGAGGGCATCCCGCAGGTGCTCGACGCTGTCCGGATCACCCCTGTCCGTCATCCCGCAGCCATAGCACGGAGCACCTTTGCACCCGAGCCGTTACGGCGTGAAAACGACTCAGCCTGCCGCTTGCGGCCGCCAGGTCATGCGGGGATTACGCCAGTCGATCGCCTCCAGGAGGCACGCCATCTGCGAGGCCGTGATCGCGACAACGCCATCGGTCGCCGCTGGCCAGACGAACCGGCCGCGGTCGAGCCGCTTGGCGTAAAGCGACATGCCCGTGCCGTCGTGCCAGAGCACCTTTATCAGGTCGCCGCGCCTGCCACGGAAAATGTACAGATCGCCCCCATGCGGGTCGCGCTTGAGCCCCTGTTGCACCTGCAGCGCCAGCCCGAACATGCCCCGGCGCATATCCGTATGGCCGGTCGCGAGCCAGATCCTCACGCCGGTAGGGACGGGGATCATCGCCGCAGCGACCGCACCACCGCCAACACGAGAGCAGGCGATGCGTCGGCCGCGATCCGCAGCACCGCCCCGCCAAGCTCGAGCACGATCGCCGGTTGCTCGGGCGCAGGTGGCGGCTCCGGGCTCACCGTCACCGCTGCGAACCCCACCGCCGGCTCGGCCAGATCGCGCCGCCACCGGTAGAGCTGGCTCGGCCGCAGGTCGACCCGCCGCGCAATCTCCCCGACGCTCGCCCCCGGCTCGCATGTCGCCGCCACCAGCGCCCGCTTCTGCTCGTCCGTCCAGACCCGGCGCCGCTCCACACCCGAGATCAACGTCACCTGGCTCATCGCACCGTCGCTAACACCGGTGCAAACACCGTCGCTTGCACCAGTGCTACCTCAGCAATCCACCCTCGCACGGCAAGGCGGCCCTCAGCGGAGGGTTACGGAGCGCGTTCGTCGCGAGCGGGAACAGTGGCGCTACGACGACGACTATTGAGGCCAGACGATCGTTCGCACCCGGCGTTCAAATAGCGTCGGGTGCGCGTCGCTTCTTCATTTGTCTAGCGGGTTGCTCGTCCGACGTCTTCCGCGTCCCATTCGGTGAGGTAGACGAGAGGTGGCCAGCAGGTGGTTATACCGGTAGGCTGGCCGTGGTGTTCTTGCAAGCCGCCTTACCATAAGGGCCTAATCTTCGGCGGAGATAAAAAGCTGTGCGCTGGCTGACACTCAGCGGCGATATTGACCAGTACTTTACACCGGCTGAAAAATCAATGCTTGTTGATTCACTTATTCTTTAATTTGACCCAGTATGGAGGCGTGGCCAGCTCGATACTGGGTCTTGGCTTATTTCAACAATCAGACTTTAAAATATTATATCAAATGATTCAACATAATTTATGTAGAAATCGTGAGTAAACTCTCTTACGAGTAAGAATCTCGCCGGTTGAACCGAGTAGACATGTTTTTTCTGGTCAGTGATTATCGGCATGATTCTCTGCCAAATTATTTCTCACAATGTCAAAATCGGTCAGCGTTCATCACCTTTGTCCAAGCCGCGGCGAAGTCGTTGACAAACTGCTGTTGCGACCCACGGGTTGCGTAGACTTCGCTAACCGCTCGAAGCTCGCTGGTGTAACCGAACGACAGATCGACCGGAGTCGCATACCAGCGGATCTGGCCGCCGTTGCGATCCTTGCCGACAAACCGGGTGTTGGTGGCGTCCATCGGGGCCCACGCCGTGTTCATGTCGAGCAGGTTGACAAAGAAGTCGTTGGTAAGCAGGCCGGGTCGCGTGGTCAGGACACCGGCACTCGACCCGCCGGCATTGGCGTTGAGCGCGCGCATACCACCGATCAGCACCGTCATTTCACTCGTGGTCAGACCCAGGGTGCTCGCTTTGTCTACCATCGCTTCGGGTGCGGTCAGACGCTGGCCGGGCAGGTAGTAGTTGCGGAAGCCATCAGCCTTCGGCTCCAGATAGTTGAAACTTTTGACGTCGGTCTGTTCCTGGCTCGCGTCAGTGCGTCCGGCCATAAAGGGGATCTTTACGGGTGTGCCAGCGTCCGCTGCCGCCTTCTCCACCGCGACGGAGCCGCCCAGCACGATCAGATCGGCCAGCGAGACCGGCCGGTCGCGGTGGCGCCCGTTATACTGATCCCGGATCGCCTCGAGTTTCGGCAGCACGACGGCTAGCTCCTGCGGATCGTTGACTGCCCACGTCCGTTCCGGCGCGAGCGCCAACCGTCCGCCGTTCGCACCCCCGCGCCAATCTGTATTGCGGAAACTCGCCGCGGCGGCCCATGCGGTACGTACCAGCTGAGGGACAGTCAGTCCTGATGCCATGATCTGTCGACCAAGGTCTGCCACGTCGCTGGTAGATAGCGTCTTGGTCGGGGCTGCGGGGACGGGATCCTGCCAGATAAAATCCTGCGCCGGCACCTCGTTGCCCAGATAGCGAGATTTCGGGCCAAGGTCGCGGTGGGTCAGCTTGAACCACACGTCGCCAAACTCGCTTTTGAACTGATCGGGATGCGCGCGATAGCGCTCGATCGTCGCGAGCCACGCCGGGTCGAGCTTCAGCGACACGTCCGTCGTCATCATCATCGGCGCATGGCGCTTCGTCTTGTCGAACGCGTCGGGCACCAGATTCTGTGCGCGCTTGTCGTCGGGTTCCCACTGCGTGCCGCCGCCGGGGCTCTTGGTCTTCACCCAGTTATATTTCAGCAGGTTCTCGTTGTAATTGTTAGTGAAATGCGTCGGGTCCTGCGACCACGCGCCCTCCAACGGCGAAGTAATAGCGTCCTTGCCCACCCCGGTCGCGCAGGTGCTGTGCCAGCCAAGGCCCTGTGATGCCATATCGGCCGCAGCAGGTTCCTTGCCTTGGCACGTTTTCTGATCGTGCGCGCTGTGCGCCTTTCCGATGGTATGTCCGCCCGCGATCAGCAGTGCCGTCTCGCGGTCGTCCATTCCCATGTTCGAGAACGTCTGGCGAATATCGTCGATCGCATGAACCGGATCGTGATCCTTCATGTGACCCTCGGGATTGACGTAGATCAGCCCCTGCGTGCTGTTTGCAAGCGGCTCGATGAGCTTGCCGTCCTTGTCGTATCGCGCGACCGTGAGCATCTCGCGTTCCGGACCCCAGAACATCTCTTCCGCGGCCCAGTCGTCGCGTCGCCCGCCACCGAATCCGATGACCTTGAAGCCCATCTGCTCAAGAGCGACATTTCCGGTCAGAACGATGAGATCGCCCCAGGACAGCGCCCGGCCGTACTTCTGCTTGATCGGCCAGAGCAGCCGTCGCGCTTTGTCGAGATTGGCGTTATCGGGCCAGCTCGATAGCGGTTCGAACCGCTGCTGCGCACCATCCTCGCCACCACGTCCATCAGCCGCACGATAGGTGCCGGCATTATGCCACGTCATGCGAATGAAGAAGGGCGCGTAGGTGCCGTAGTCGGCCGGCCACCATGGTTGCGACGTCGTCAGCAGCTTGGCAATGTCGGCCTTGACGGCCGTCAGATCGAGTTTCGAGAATTCAGCGGCGTAATCAAAATTTTGATAGGGGTTGCTGCGCTGTTCGTTACGACGGAGAGCCGTGAGGTCGAGCCGATCCGGCCACCACTCCTGGTTGGTCTTTCCCGTGACCCGATCTTCAGCGGTCTTTGGCGTAGGCGCTAGAGGCTTGGCCATCGGCGTCGGCTTCGTCAACGGCAACTGGGCGAGCGCCGGGGTTCCGATGGCCAGCAGCGGCAAACCAATGGATGTCATTGTTTTGAAAAATTTCGGCATCGCCATACCCTTTCGCTTCGGATTTTTTCCCGGCCTAACCCGGAGGATATTGAGGTGAAAGAGTTTGGGGGCACCGAGATTCTAAAATCGGGTTTAGTTTTGAATGCTTATGAGGATGAATGGCTGACCTAATCGTCACTAGTGCAAATAGCTGTTTCCTACTATCCAAAGCGGCTACAGCCAACGTTAGGTAACTGGAAGATCTACGTTTTCGCGATTAGACCTCTGTGGGCGGCTGGGTGGACGTCGAGAGTCTGTCAGGGAGTGCCCCCTACAGCGCTTGCAAGAGCCTGGATGACGGTACGCCTTCGCACGCGGAGCAGCATTGTAATTCCATCGACCCAAAATTAGTCGTCTGTCGAACCCAACCCGATTGACGTTGCCTCGGTGTAGGCATGGGAGACCACTATGCGCGCCTTGGCTCTGGCCGGCTCGGTTTTGATCGCAGCCACCCCCGCGGCTGCCCAGACGACGAATTCGATTACGCTCGATGCCTTGGTCCAGGATGTCATCGCGAACAATCCCGAGCGGCAATTCTATCAGCGGCAGATCGAAACCGCCGGCGTCGAGCGGAACGCGGCCGGACGCTGGGCCGATCCGGAGGCTGTGGTCGAGTTCGGCCAGCGGCGTGCGCAGAACCTCGCCAACAATGCGGTAACCGGTGAGGGACGGACATATGCCGTGTCGGTGGTCCAGCCGATCGAGTTCGGCGGCCGGATCGCATTGCGGCGTGCGATTGCCGATCGTCAGGTTTCACTCGCCCGTATCGGTTTGCAGCAATTCGACGCAACACTCGCCGCACGCGCCCGATCGATCGGCTATGGATTGTTTGCGGCAGACGAGAAGGCTGCCGCCGCGCGTGAGGTGGCGGGGCGGATGCGCACGCTCGCCCGTGTCATCGTTTCACGTGATCCCGCCGGTCCCTCGCCGCAGCTCGAGGCGGCATCGTTGGTTGCCAGCGCGATCAGCGCAGAGCGGTCAGCGGCGATGGCCGATGCCGAAGCGAACTCATTCCTTTACGAACTGAATCAGCTACGCGGAGCGCCCTTCGCTGCGCGTATTCGCATCGTTCGTCCGGATATGTCGCTCCCGGCACTTCCCGCGGGCCCGCTTCTGGCCGCGAACGCCGCGCAGAATAACTTCGAACTGAAGTCGCTGCGCGCCCAGTTCGAGCAGCAGGGACTGCGTGTCGATCTGGCGAAGAAAGCGCGTATCCCGATCATCAGCGTTGGCCCCTACTTCGACCGTGCGCGATCGGACATTCGCGAAACGAATTATGGCGTCCGCTTGTCGACCACACTCCCCTTGTGGAATCGGCAGGCGGGCGACGTCGCAATCGAGCAGGGTAGACAAGCGCAGGCTAATGCAACGCTGATCAACGCCGAGCGGCGAATTCAGCGCGACGTATTTGATCAAGCTGCTCAATATGAAGCGAAACGTGAGGCGCTGACGAAATGGGACGGCGAGAGCCCCAAGCGCTTCGCGGAAGCCGCTGCCGACGCTGACCGGAATTATCGGCTCGGCGCGATCCCACTGACGACGTACACCCAGATGCAGCAAAGCTACATGGACGCCGTAAACGCAGTGCTCGACACCCGACGTGAAGCGTTGGAAGCGCTTCTGCAGTTGCGCGCCCTCAATGGCGGGACGCAGCTCGCGCGATGAACAGTTGGCTCCGCTACGTCACCCACCACCGGCTCGCGGTCGCCCTGGTCACCGCGTTGGTCGCGACGATCGGTCTATGGTCGTTTGCGAACCTGCAGATCGATGCCATTCCCGACATCACGGGGGTCCAGGTCCAGATCAATACGCAGGTGCCGGCACTGGCCCCGGAGGAGATCGAGCGGCTGGTCACGCAGCCGATCGAGCGTGCGATGGGGGGGCAGCCCGGTCTTGACCAGACGCGATCACTGACGAAGACGGGCCTCAGTCAGGTCACGCTTCTCTACAAGGACGGGACCGACCAGCTGAAAGCGCGCCAGCTCGTTACGGAACGCCTGACCGCCGTCCAAAATCAGCTGCCGCCTGGCAGTACACCGCAGCTGGCGCCCATCACGACCGGTCTCGGGGAAATCTATTATTACACGCTTGAATGGCGCCGTCCCCCACCAGGGATGGACCAGCAGCGCCAGCTTATGGAGCTGTACGAGGCTCAGGAATATACCGTCCGCCCCATGATGCGTGCCGTCCCCGGCGTCGCTGACGTCAACACGAATGGCGGGTTGGAGGAACAGTTCGTCGTCCAGCCGGATCCGGTGCGGTTGACGATGCACGGTGTTACGGCGGGGGAGCTCGCGGCCGCTGTTTCAAAGAACGTCGAGAACGCTGGCGGCGGGATCATTCGCCGCGGTGCGGAACGTTTCACGGTTCGGACCGATGCGCGGGTGATGAACGCGACGCAGATTGGCGCCATCCCCGTGAAGTTTGCAGCCGGCGTACTTCCAATACAGGTACGCGACCTTGCCGATGTCGTGATTTCATCGGCCCCACGTCAGGGCGCGGCGACGCAAAACGGCCGCGAAACCGTCCTTGGCACAATCATGATGCTGGTCGGGCAGAACAGTCGCGAAACTGCTGTCGCCGTCGAACAGGCACTGCCCGGCATCCAGGCCGCGATTCCCAAGGGTATGGTGATCGATCGTCAATACAGCCGTGCCGACCTGGTCGAACGCACGATTTCTACTGTCGAGCACAATCTGGGTGAAGGTGCCCTTCTCGTTGCCGTTGTCCTGCTCCTGGTGTTGGGCAATTGGCGCGCGGCATTGATCGTGGCACTCGTCATTCCGCTCGCCTTCCTCGTCACCGTAACGGGTATGCGGACGATCGGCGTCTCAGGAAATCTGATGAGCCTCGGTGCGCTCGACTTCGGCCTGATCGTCGACGGGGCGATCGTGGTGGTCGAGAACAGCTTGCGCCTTCTCGCCGTTCGCCGGCGTGAAAAGGGTGAGGACCTTACCAGCGAAGAGCGTCGGGAGACGGTCGCACATGCTGCGCGCATGGTTGCCCGCCCGACGTTCTTCGGCATCGCCATCATCGCGCTGGTTTACGTCCCGGTGCTCAGCCTCGGTGGCGTCGAGGGCAAGCTGTTCCAGCCGATGGCTCAAGCGGTGATGCTGGCGATCGTTGCGGGGCTCGCCTGGACCTTCACGATTGTCCCGGCGCTATCGGCCTGGCTCCTGCGCGCGCCGGCAGGCAGCGATGATACGGAGCATCACAAGGGCTTCGTTGGCGTCGCCGAACGTGCCTACACGCCGGTTTTGGAACGCGCGCTCGGCCATCCCGCCCTGCTCGCCATCGGCGCGCTTGCGCTGCTCGCGGCGACCTTTCTCGTCTTCAAGACATTGGGCTCCCAATTCACTCCCAGGCTCGACGAGGGCGCGATCACGGCGATGGTGTACCGACCGGTCGGCATGTCGCTCGAACAGAGCCTGGCGATCGAGAAGCAGACCGAGATCGCTATCCGTCGCGCATATCCCCAGGTCACGCGTACCTTCTCGCGGATCGGCACCAGTGAGGTCGCGACCGATCCGATGCCGCCCGACCAGAACGACCTCTACATCTTCTACGGCCCGATGAAGGACTGGCCGACCGGCGACGGCATGCCCACAACGAAGCAGGAGCTTGTCGCCGGCATCCAGAAGGTGGCTCAGCAAGTCTACAAAGGCCAACACTTCGAGTTCGCCCAACCGATCGAGATGCGCTTCAACGAGATGCTGGAGGGCGTTCGAGCCGATGTGTCGGTCAAGGTCTTTGGCGACGATTACGACACGTTGGAAAAGGCAGCGACAAAGGCCAAGGCGATTCT
>Ga0233425_10005875_pt1 | contig 18839 bp, 22 predicted proteins | sample Watercolumn_Towu_2_FD_181712 | JGI IMG/M metagenome (GOLD analysis project Ga0233425, IMG submission 181712) | Freshwater microbial communities from Lake Towuti, South Sulawesi, Indonesia - Watercolumn_Towuti2014_140_MG | ecosystem: Environmental > Aquatic > Freshwater > Lake | place... | reverse complement strand
AAGGGGGTGTGACATGGCCGCGCGTGAAGAAATCATCGAACTTGTTACGGATGCGGCGAAAGTCGGCATGATTTTGGCGGTCCACTTCAATGTCGGTCTTGGCAGCTTCATTGACAACGCGCCCCTGTTCGCCGACCTGGCGCGGCATACGCGCCTGATGAAATTTCAATGCACGGATGTTGGCGGCAAGCCACTGACATTCAATGCGTTGTATCCCGATCAGGAGTTTTTCAAGCGATGGCAATTTTATCCGCGTGCTGTATCGCGGATGCCATTAACCTGTAACGGCGAACTGAAAATTGTTGGTGCCGCATGATGATCCCGCGCCTTTTCATATTGATCTTTCTGGGCGGGCTGTAACTTCATGATCCCCTATGCCGGTCAAGGCACGCTGTATGACGCCTTTGTGGCGACATGGGCGCAAATGACGGCCTTCGCCTTCCTGTGGGTATCGGGCTGGCTTCGGCGCGGCGCGTCTGATCGTGACAGGTGGTAGGGATATAGTCCCGCTGTGGCTTCACGGCCTGATTGCCTCGGCAATCTTGGCCGTGGCGGCTTGGGGGTTTGATGGCTGAACTTCAAACCTGCGCCGACTTCTTCGGCAATGAAGAGCCTGAGAAGGCATGGCGAATCCTGCTCATGCTGCTTTGGGAAACGGGCGCGGAAAATATCCCCTCCTATGAAAGCGTCAGGGAATGGCTGGCCGTCATGGAAAGCCGGAAGGATCGGGCGCTTTTCGCCCGCCACATGGCCGAATGCCGGGAATTTCTTGGGGACGGCTAGCCAAACTCCACGCTGGCGCGGATAACGGCACGGGTTATAGCCGCTCCATGATCCATGCTTCGAGCGCGACGAAAACCAGCCGCATGAGAATATCGAAGGCGACGCCCTTGGGCGCGGCCTCGTGCCACTGGACGTTGTAAACGTGCAGGCTGTCCATGCGGTCGCCGCTGCCGCCGTCCCGCCAATGCTCCGCCATGTGCGGCGGCAAGGACTCGTCGCCGCTCGTCCAGCACGCCGTGAAGCGCGGGGCGCACGTATGCTCGATCACATTGCCCCGCTTGGGGTCTTGGCTAAAGACTAAATCTAACATGGCGGCCCTTGGGGGTTTGAGGTCTTGACGGCGGCCTGACGGGTTGCGGTTGGGCTTCCTCGTCCGGCTTGGCCTCGGCTTTCGCTTGCGGCTGGGGCTGTGACTGCAACTGGTGCAGATAGTCGGCGGCGCGTTGCGCGTGAGCCGCCGCGCTGAAAATCGCCCGCTTGTCGTTCTTCAACACCTTCAACCAGCTTCCGATATAGGCGGCGTGGTCGTCGCGGACTTCCGGCGTCACGCCTAAATCGGCGCAGATAAACGCCGCGCCCAGCTCGGCGACCAGTTCTTCCATCGCGTAACCCTCATCGCCCCATTTCTTCCGCCCGAAATCGCGCTCCAAGCGGCTGGGGTGGCGCGTCCAGTGGCAACATTCGTGCAACAGGGTGGCGTAATAGCTTTCGGGATCGCGGAAAAACTCGAACGGCGGCATCGTGACCGAATCGGAATCCAATGAGTAAAAAGCGCGGTTGCCGCCGTGCTTGATCTGGGCGCGGGTCTGCCGGATGAATTGCTCGGCCTGCTCGATGCGTTGCGAGCCGTCCAGAGAGGGACTTACCGCCGGGGCGTAGTATTGAGCAGGCAAGCCCTCGATCTGCTCCACGTTGAAAACCGTGTAGCCCTTCATGAACGGGATTTTCCGTTCCTCGTCCTCGCCGGTTTCGGGGTTCTGTCCGGTCTTGGTGAGGGTATTGGCATACACCACCAAGGAGCCTTTCTCGCCCTTGCGCACATGAGCGCCAAGTTCTTGAGCCTGCTTGAAGGTAAGCCAGATGGGGGCGCTGAAGCCCTTGTCCACGGCCTCCGACCACAGCATTAGCACGTTGACGCCGGAATACGGCACCCCATTGGAACGCAGGGGCCGGGTGATTTTCCCGGCAGCGTGTTCGGCGTTCCACGGCTTCAGCCACGGACGTTCGCCCTTTTCCAATTCGCCGAAAATCCGGTCGGTAATCCGGCTATACACGTCGCCGCTTGGCGAAACCGATGTCCCTATCATGCGCCCACCCTGCAAAGTCTGGGTTCACCATAGCGCGGGCGGGTTAAGAAACCCTTGATTGACCGGCCAGACGAAACCAAACCGCCCGCCCGTCATCAAGGAACCGGCTCGGATTCTTTTTCCTGCCCAGCCCTAGGCTTTTAGAGGGATCGCCGCCAGGTGGGTAAATTTGGCCGCCGGAGGCCTTCCGGCCGTCCGGCTAGGGTAGTAGCCGCCACGGGCGCGGAACGCGCCACGCGCCAGCCTTGCGAAGAATTGAGGGCATTTATCCCGCCTCGGACGGCGGGGGCGATTTCTTGGCCTTCGCCGTCTTGCCCGTGGCCGTCCCCTCCCCTTCAAGCCGCGAAGCGGCCAATTCCTGAAAACGGCTGTGAAGCTGGGCAAGCTCCTGCTTCAAGTCTTCCGCCCGCGCCTCGGCGGCCTTGGATCGCTCGTCCAGCCGGGCGTTTTCGATCCTGAGCGCGGTTTCGGCCTTCTCGGCCTTGTCCAGCAAGGCGGCCTTGTCCTCAAGGCTGGCGGACAGCCGGGCCACGTCTTCGGCCTGCGCGGCGTTCTCGGCTTCGAGGCGGGCGATTTCGGCGGCCATGTCGCGGCGCTCCCGCTCCATGTCGCGCCGGGCGGCCTCCAAGGCCTCGCGCTCGGCCTTGATGCCGTCCTGCGCTTCCTTCCATGCCGCGCCCCAAAGCTGGCGCATGGCGCGAGCGACGCTCTCCGGCATGTCCGGTGAGTCGGCGGGGCGGCGGTTGTCGTTGGCCTCCTTCCACTTGCCCAACATGCCGTTGATGGTCGAAAAGCTGCCGCTGCCGATGACCTCGCGGACGGCGGACACCGTAACGGCCTGCCCGCCCTGCAAAAGCTGCTCGGCGGCCTCGAAAACCTGTTGTTCGGAAATGCCTATACGCGCCATGACAAAAACCCTCCGGCATGCGGGAAGTGTAACGAACTAAAGATAATTACATAATTACGTTATCTTACGTTACATTTTACACCGACACCGCGTCCGTGCAAAGCGGCGCGGGCTTGTAAATCACAGGTTTTGCGGCGTGGAACAATCGGGAAAGGCTGGGGACTTGCGTCAGCGCCGGGGCGGCAAACGCCCCCAATACTGCAAAACCCTTTTTTAACGGCCTTTCCGCGAGCGATGGGGCTGGATCAGGAAACCGCCCTCCTGCCCTTCGGAGCCTTGCACCGCTAAGCAATCGGTGGTGAAGCCGGGCGGGTGTTCCGGCTCTTGTGCTGTTCTTCCGGTTTGCTCTGCGCGGCATCTGGCCGCGCCCTGAATGGTTGTGGCCGCTAAAGCGGCCACTCCTTCATTCAATCAAAACAGGTTGTGAGCGTCCCGAAGGGCGCGAACTCCTTTTGCTTTTTGCTCTTGCTCGTATCGAAATAGGTTGCGCGGCGATTGAAGCCGCGCTCCTTTTGGGTGGAGCGTTTGATGTTGGGCGGGAAGTTATCCACAGATAGGGGGGCTCCAACTACAGGTTTTTATTTATATCTTTAATTAAAGGGTGGGACACCATTTCATCCCCTCCCCCGGGGACACCATTTCATCCCTTGAAGGGGGACACCATTTCATCCCTGATAACTTTTCAAACTCACAGGCTTTTCAACAAAAGAAATAGAGGGGGGACACCATTTCATCCCCCCTGTTCAGGTAGGGGCCGCGCCTTAGCGTCAATGGTGATGACTGGACGTGGCTGTAGGGCTGGCAAGCTCTCTGGTAAAACCTGAATCCCTCCAGCTCGGTCGCCCAATTTCAGGCTTGGATAAACGGCCTTGATCTTGAGTAAAGCAGCTTTCACCTTGGCGCGAAAATGTTGCACATGCGCATACTCGCCGCCTAAGTGCGCCTGTAACTGCGCCCATGTCTCAAAACGCGGCTTACCGCTCTTGTGAGCGCGATAGGCCTCATAAGTCAGCCATGAATAAAGATCGAGGGCTAACGCGGAATTTTTAAGGGCACGCAGGGCGCGGACATCAACAGGGACGGGGGCTGCGGTTATAGCATCATAAAAACGGGGACTTAGTTTGATATAGCTTCCCCAGATGGTTGTTTGCTGTGGTGCGCGTTTGTCCCACCAAAACATAAGGTCGTCAGCAACCATCATATTGCGACGTGCGACTAGCGATCCGCCGTCATTAGAACTTTCGGTTTCAAAACTGATTGTTGCGTTAAACAAGCGTGTCATTTGCTCCGTAAGCCGCCGCGCATCACCGCGCTTGGCTCCACGGCTACCGTTGTCAGGATTAAGGCCAAGCTCACGCATAAAGTCAGTTAGGCTGTGGCCTAACTCAAGGCGGCGGGGATCTTCTTTACCCTTGTTGCGCAGCGCCTCTGTCGTCATCCAGAACAACAACAGACGCGGCACCGTCCCAAACGGATAACCGTAGGGCTTTCCGGTGCGGTCATAACCCTGCTGCATAATCAAACTGACATTGCCGTTTGTGCGCGTCCAAACGGGCACATTGCCGGGGCTTTTATGAGGTAAGGTCGCCTGTATCAACTCGCGGGCGATGAAAGCGGCATCCTTGGCTGTTGCCTGCTCCCCGTAAATCAACGCAGAAGCGTCTATCAGCTTTGAGCGGGCGCGGGTCAAAGGCTTGCTATCCATGCTATGCCTCAATTCTTTTTGGTCAAAAACAGGTCTATAGCCTCTTCAACCACGGTTTGCACGCTGACGCCCTGCAAAGCGGCATGGGCTTTCAATTGCCGATATTTCTGCACGGGGATTCGTGCGCCGACTTGCTGCCGTTCGACGACAGGCGCAGCTTGCTTGACGGACGGCGGCGCGGCCTCAATCGGCGTTAAGGGGCTGCGGTCAACGTCGAAACTCATAGGCTTTCTGGCTTTTGCGCTCATGCTACACCTTTAACAAGTTTGCTTTGTGAAATGTTACCAAGTGTTCTTTGTGACAATAACACTTTTTCACAAACCCACAAGAGCAATGAACAGGTTTCAAGCGCGGCCTTGCCTCTCGGCTCTACCTCGGTCGCGGTGCGGCCTTCATGAATCCGGCTGGCGTAGGGTTTCCGTTGATGCAAGACGATGGGACAAACCTCAACGCCAGCACATTGCAGGGCTTCGATGGCCTCGGCGGTTTCAACGCCCTGCACGGGGGCAGCATTGATAACGACAATGGCGGGCTTCTCTGCCGCGCGGGCAAGCCGGATTGATGCGCCGATGGCGTCCAGGTCAAAGGCGGACGGACGGCACGGAATCAAAATCAGGTCGGCATGGCTCGCGGCCTCTGAAGCGATAGCGTCGGCATGGGGCGCGGTGTCGAGAATTGCTAAATCGGCCTCCTGCTCTCTGGCTTGCCCCAATAGCGACGGCAGGCGGGGCGCTTGGGCAGGAACAACGGCGGGGATCGGCTCGCCCCTGTGGTCTGACCAAAGCGCCGCGCTGGCTTGCGGGTCGAGGTCGAAAACGGCGGTTGCAATGCCGTGCGCCTCGGCGGCAACGGCCATGTGCAAGGCAATGGTGGTTTTACCCGCCCCGCCCTTCCGGCTAATGATGGCGATAGTTTTCATGGCGTTCCTTTGTTGTCTTGTTACCAAGTTTGTTATAAAGAATCATCCATTGATAACATTGGAAAAAGTTAACGTCAACAAATGCCCCGTTCAGGCGTTGCCGCGCGGGCTGGCAATCTCGGCCTGTATGGATTCGTTCATTAGACGCATAGCCACGGCCTCGATGGGACTGCCCGGCTTGGCGTGGATGATCTGCTCGGGGAAGTGTCCAAGGCGCTCGACATGTGCGCGGAAATTTTCGGCATAGCCCGTGAGAAGCCGCGCCACTTCACAGGCAATGGGGTTTGTTTCGTCCGGGTCGGCCAATGCCTTCAAAACTTCGGCCTCGGACAATCCGGCGAACTGGGGCAGGGGCGTGACAACAGGCATGACGTTTCCTTTCTGTTTCGTTTCTGGCATGGAAGCTGGGCAAAGGCAAATCCGCCCAAGGCTTCGCCTTGGGCGGGTCGCTGTCAGTATTCACGCGCCAGCATGATCGTAAGGACACGGACGGTCTGGCCGGGGTCGGCGGGGTCTTCGCTGCCCTTGGTCAAGCTGCGGTCGTAGTAGTCAATCTTCCAGAAGATGCGGTTGCCGTCATGCTCAAAGGCTCCAAAGTCGCGTTCGCCGTAAGGGTCGTTATCCGGCGTGAAGGCATCGAAGGTTTCCACCTTCTCGCGGATCGTGGATTGAACCGCGCAGGGTAGGGCGCAAATACCCTGTGTCTGGACAACGCGCCCGGCAACACCCATAGCCTTACGGCAAAGGTCGTTAAGCTCGGCAATCTTGGCGGTGGGGTTGTTGGTCATGGTGTTCGCCTTTCTGTTTAGGGTTGAGGCGCAGCGCTGCGCTGCACCTCTGCCCGTCGGCGAGACTGGGGGTAGCAAGGGCAAGAAAAATCACGGAAGGTTCGCGGCTGAAAAACGGAAGGTTTGGCCGTAGCGCAGCGAAGGCCGAAAGCCGTTTTTCTGACGTGAAAGCCGTTATTTTTCTTGCCCCGCGCGAGGGGCAAAGCCCCTTAGCAATCGAAAGCCGGTTTACGCCTCCGGCTCTATCGGTGGCGTAATCCGGCAGGGAAAATCCGAAACAGTCTGCCCCAGCAGTCTGTTTCCGCAACGCGCGAAAGGGATGGAAGCCGCAAGGCGCGTATCAAGGATTGATAACGCCGCGCGTGCCATGGATGGCGGCAAGCGCGGCAACAGCCCGTCCCGCCACGGATGGGCGGGTTCGCTCAAGAGCATAAAAACCATAGGCGCACCCGCACGGCATGGCTAGAATGCGATGCATGGAACACATACAGCACATAGCCCCGATAGATACCGTTCGACTGGAAGCAAGCCGTCAACTCGACCCGGACAGGAAAGCCCAACTTGGGCAATTTATGACGCCGGCACGCATTGCAGAATTCATGGCCTCGCTCTTCAGCTCACCGGAAAGAAATGTTCGGCTTTTGGATGCGGGGGCGGGGGTGGGTTCTCTTACGTCCGCTTTTTTGGATGCTCACCCGCGCCAAATCATGGACGTGCACGCTTGGGAAATTGACAACGTGCTGCGCAGGTATCTGTCCGACACACTCAACCAACAGGAACAACGGGCGCAAGAGCGAGGACATGAGTTGCAAGTCACTCTACACAGCGGGGACTTTATCGAAGATGCGGTTTGCAATCTTTTGTCCGGCAATGGAGTGCGCTTTAACCGGGCAATCCTGAACCCCCCCTACAAAAAAATTAATCAGAACTCACAACACCGGCTCTTGCTCCGCAAGGTCGGGATTGAGACTGTTAACCTTTATACGGCATTTGTCGCTCTGTGCATTCTATTGATGGAAACGCACGGGGAAATCGTGGCGATTATCCCGCGAAGCTTTTGCAACGGCACATACTACCGCCCGTTCCGCGAACTTTTGCTAAGGCACTGCGCAATCGAACATATTCATCTTTTTGAGAGCCGGACAAAGGCTTTCAAGGATGATGAAGTCCTACAGGAAAACATCATCATTCACCTTGTGAAGGGCGAACCTCAAGGCATTGTCACAATTTCAACCTCACATGATTCACGGTTCGATGATTACAAAGAGCAGGTTTTTCCGTTTACGGACATTGTGAAACTGAAAGACCCGGAATCCTTTATTCATATTCCCACGGCGCAACAGACAGACGAGGCTTCTGGGCTGTTTTCTCACAGCCTGAAAGACATTGGCCTTGAAGTTTGCACCGGGCCGGTAGTGGATTTTCGCGTCAAGAATTTTTGGCAACGAGATGCCAAACCCGGCGCAGTTCCGTTGCTTTATCCGCACCACTTCGCCAACGGCAAATTAAGCTATCCGAAAGACCACAAGAAACCGAACGCGCTGACTCTTTGCCCGGAAACTGAAAAATGGCTGATGTCGAACGGCTTCTATGTCCTCGTGAAGCGATTCAGCGCCAAGGAAGAGCGGCGGCGGGTTGTCGCCTATGTCGTTGACCCTGCAGAGCTTTCCGCGCCGCTGTATGGATTTGAAAATCATTGGAATGTTTTTCATGTCAGAAAGCGGGGCTTGGACGAGCTAACCTCACACGGCCTAGCGTGTTTCCTAAATTCGACGGTGCTTGACGAGCATTTCCGCGTGTTCTCCGGGCATACGCAAGTGAATGCGACGGACTTGCGTTCAATGAAATATCCGTCCAGAGCACAGCTACAGGAATTGGGGAGGCTGGCGGGTAATCGGTATCTTGCACAGAAAGATATTGACCAACTGGTAACGACGATGGAAGACAGAGAATGTCGAGAAGTATCGTCAGTGATAGTAACAATTGAAGGATTACGGACTGATAATGGTAAACAAAGACAAAAGGATTCAGGAAGCGCTAGAGGTTCTCATCAATCTCGGACTGCCACGGGCTCAACAAAACGAGAGAAGCGCTCTGTGTCTTCTGGCACTGCTTAATCTCACAATTGATAAAAACTGGCGCGAATCCACAAATCCACTTGTCGGTATCACTCCAATCATGGATTGGAGCCGCCAGCATTATGAAAAGGACTACGCACCAAATACACGGGAAACCTTTCGGCGACAATCAATGCACCAGTTTGTTGATGCTGGCATTGCGCTTTATAACCCAGACAAGCCTGATAGACCGGTCAACAGTCCACACGCGGTTTATCAGATAGAACCTACCCTTCTAACCGTGCTGAAAACCTATGGAACTGACAAATATCAGCATAACCTCGCAACCTATCTAAAAGAGCAGACGACACTTGCCGAGCGATACGCCAAAGAGCGGCACATGCAGCTCATCCCGGTTCAGATCGCCGAGGGAACGAATATCCGTCTAAGCGCCGGGGAGCATTCAGAGCTTATCAAGCAAATCATCGAAGACTTTGGGCCGCGCTATGTTCCCGGCGGGGAGTTAGTCTATGTTGGCGACACCGGCGATAAGTGGGGCTACTTCAATGAAAATCTTCTGCAGTCTCTCGGCGTCTCAGTGGACAACCACGGCAAAATGCCTGATGTAGTTATCTTTTACCCTGAAAAAAACTGGCTGCTTCTCATCGAATCCGTAACAAGTCACGGGCCTGTTGACGGCAAGAGGCATGAAGAACTTGCAAAGCTGTTTGCCAGTTCAAAGGCTGGTCTTGTATATGTCTCAGCATTCCCAAACCGTCGCGTGATGAACAAATACCTTGAATTCATAAGTTGGGAAACTGAAGTATGGATCGCTGACGCGCCCACCCACTTAATTCACTTCAATGGTATTTATTTCTTAGGGCCTTATCAAACTGATAAGTGATGACATATTACTGAATTACGATTTCTTTTGAAGAAAAGAAACATACATCAGGCCGCGAGTTGAACTCAAAGGCGGCATTGAAGCAGGATCACTCAACAGCCTTAACTCCCTTATCACATCCTTTTTTTCTTCTTCAAGGTTGTTAACCTTGAACCAGAGTGAACACCTTTTACTGCCATAATACTGTGGCACGCATTTTATATCTGGACACGAGCGTAGTGTATTTAATCCGCCGCCAATTATGTCAAGCAAGTTGCATTTATATTTTATCTCCGTATGTTTAACAAAGAAGATTAGAGTTTCTATATTTTTAGAAATCTGATCCTTTATCTTGCTAACCATTTCTTTTGAAGATCCAGAACCAAACTTACCCCACCACACATAGCCATAGTTATCCTGAATTTTCTTGTGTTCATCAAACATATTCACGTCAAATAAACTATCATCGAACCTGACTATAAGATGAACTGTTTTCATTTATTGACAATAACAATTAACGCCAGAACTTAAGTAATAATATCTAAGTCATACCTTCAAGGCGCGGTAAAGGGTCGCCCTGTCCACGTTGAGCAAGGCGGCCACGTCCGGCACACGCTCGCCGCGCTCGATCTGCTCGCGGGCGTGCTTGATCTGGGCGGGTGTCAGTTTCAGCTTGCGGCCAAACTTCACGCCCCGGCGCTGCGCTTCCTTTACCCCGGCGCGGGTGCGCTCGGTAATCAATGACCGCTCAAGCTCGGCCAGCACGCCAACAAGCTGCCACATGGCGCGGCCTGTCGGAGTTTCCGTGTCTATCGCCTCGGTGATGCTCTGAAACCTCACGCCACGGGCGCGGAGGTCGTCCAGCAGGTCTATCAGGTCGCGGAGGCTGCGGCCTAGCCGGTCGAGCTTCCAGACGATGAGGGTGTCACCTTCCTTGAGGGCGGCAAGGCAACGGGTGAGGGCAGGGCGCTTGCGGGTTGCGCCGCTGATGCCCTTGTCTTCGTGGATGGTATTGCATCCGACCTTTTTGAGCGCGGCAAGCTGCAAGGCCGTGGTCTGGTCGTCGGTGCTGGTGCGGGCGTAGCCGTATTTCATGCCCTATTTTTGCGCCTGACTTTTGCGACAGGCAAGCCTTTGTTTTTTCAGGCTCGAAAAATCGTCGCAAAACTTACCAACTTTGCCAGCTACCGCCACAGCTTTTCGAAGCGGGCGGGATTGGTCGCGGTATAGCGCACCGTGTGCTGAATGTTCCTGTGGCCTAGATAGTCCTGAATCAGCCGCGTATCCGCGCCTTGATCGGCCAAGGCGAAGCCGCAGGCATGGCGCAGCATGTGGGGATGAGCGGCGATGTCCAGCCCTGCGGCTTCGCCATAGCGGCGGATCGCAACCCACGCGGTCTTGCGGGACAGAACGCCGCGCCGCTCGCTGACAAACAGCGCCTTAGTTTCCGGCTGCATCTTGGCGCGGTCTGCCAGCCACGCCCGCAAGGCTCGCAATTCGTCGCCCCGTAGCGGGTGCGTGGTCGAAAGCCCTTGCTTCAAGCGCGTCACGTGCAAGGTGCGGCCTTCCATGTCCACGGCGTTGAGTTGCAACCCCAAGGCCTCCGACACGCGCAGCCCATGCCGGAACATGAGCAACAGTAAGCAGCGGTCGCGGCTCTCGTTGCGGCTGCCCTTGGTGGCGAGGATGAGTTTTTCCACCTCGCGGGCGGTCAGGTGTTTTCGGTCGTCCATCGTTTTGTCTAATGTTTGCCTGTTTTGAGGTCTCGAAAAGCCGCGCCGTTATTGGGTCGCGGTTTCAGACATTAGACAAAATGGTTCAAAATGTCCAATGTTTTGGTATCGGCCAGACAATGCTTCTCTTGCCATCTCTGTCGTCATTCAGCGTCATAAGTTATATCTCTACTAAATTACTCAGTAGATAATCTTTGTGATTTATGATATATCAGACACATTAATAGTTTTTAAAAAGTACTTTATTAGGAGGAACTGTGTTCAAACAAACCATTATATTAAGCGCGTTTATTGCTAGTGCGAATTGCTTCGCTGCCGACGAGCCGCCATTTATACAAACAGGAAAATATCAACTGCCTGACATTAGCCAAGGAGTCGGCTGTACATGGGATTTCTCTCCGTCTAATACATTACAAATTACATTTCCAAAACCTTTTGCCACACCGCCTGTGGTCAATGTAAGTCAGGAAGTCCCAGAACCTCTATACGGTGATAGCTACATAGTAATTGACGAAGTAACCAAGACGGGTTTTAGATTCCATAGACGAGCAATATTTAACGCCATCTGCAATGAAGTTGGGAAGGTGCACTATATAGCTGTCGGGAAACATCCACAAAACCAGCAATAATGAGCACACATTAGCCGAAGCATCTCGCGGCGGCGATCAAAGAGGATTTTGGCTTACAACTCAGATTAGACAAAAGAATACGAAGTGTCTGATGTTTCCGACCACAAAGAAGCCGTCCATGAGGCGGCTTTTTTGTGCCTGACGGGTTGTCGCAAAACTTACCCTTTGTGCGACAACTAGACTTTACTTTCCGTTGCATGGATATGCTATGCGCGGAGGCATCATGCATAAAATCAAACCTGCGCTGATTATCTGGCTCGTTCTGCTTGTTCCATCCATGGCGCACGCCGAAACAAAGCTCATTGAAGGGGTCGCCTCGGTCATTGACGGCGACACAATCGAAATCCACGGGCAGCGCATAAGGCTTTCAGGAATTGACGCGCCGGAAAGCGGGCAAACCTGCACGAAGAACGGCAAGCCGTATCTATGCGGCAACGCCGCCGCCTTCGCGCTCTCTGACAAAATAGGGCGGCAGGTCGTAACCTGCGAACAAACAGGAATTGACCGCTATAAACGGGCGCTTGCCGTCTGTTTTCTGAATGAAACTGACCTTTGCGAATGGATGGTTTCGCAAGGGCAGGCCCTTGCCTTCCGCAAATACTCAACCGAATACGTGCCGACCGAAGACAAGGCGCGGGCGGCGCGTCTCGGACTATGGGCGGGGGAGTTTCAAAACCCGTGGGACTGGCGCAAAGAGAAGCGGGACGGGCGGAAGACGTGGTGAAAAACTCCCGCCTATAGGGCTTTCCATGCCCTTAACGCGGCCATCCATGGCCGCGCCGCTCCCTGCGGTTTCGGTTTTCAGGGGGTAGTGTCCGGCTTCCCCGTCCGGTCATAGCGCCGTTTCAGATTGGCTATGGCTTCTTCCGTGGTGATTTCGCCACGGGCGCAGCGATACATGTCGGCGATGCACTCCGGCAACGGCTCCAGCCCTTCAAGGCGCTGCTGGGCTATGGCGTTCTCGACGGCGAACATGTTCCATGCGATTTCCTCCGGGGTTAATGGCTCGCCTTGGTCTTTTTCCTTCATGGTTTATTCTCCGGCGCTTCGTGCGGGAACATGCCGTAATAAGTATCAAGCGTTCCCCGGCGCTTGTGCCAAAGGTAAAGCTCGGCCTGTGATGGCGGGCGCGTGGGTTTGATGGGGTCTGGCCTGCTGTTGGCGGCCTCGGCTGCCGCCTTGCGCCACGCCGGTAGCAATGCCTCCGGGCGCGGCGGTTTCCGGGGGCGTTGGGTTATCCGGCCCGCATTGATCCGCCACAGTTTCAAGGTCTGCGGTCGGGAAGCGCGGCGGGTCAACGCGATGGCGGCGGCCCGGAATTTTCTGGTTTTGCCCTGCTTGCTTCGGCTTCCGGCTCGGGCGGCCCGGTTGCCTTTCATCGTTCCCGCGTTCGCTGCCGCTCGCGTTCCTCGCGCTCCCGCTCCTGCCGCCGCCTGTGATCTTCGACAAGCTGCCGGATGTAGTCGTCGCCCTTGGTTTTGATGTTCTCCTGCTCAATGCTGGAAAGTCCGGCGATGTCGTCCCGGCTGATAGCCTTGCCGCGTTCCCATGAGTCCATGATGTGGTTGAGCGCCTTTGCCCGCGCTTGGGCGGCGGCGCGTTCCTCGGCCTGCCGGGCATGGTATGCCTTGCGGTATTCGGGATCGGATAAATAGCGCTTGTAGTCCTGCTCGCGGTTGCTGCCGCCCGTGAGGCTTTCCACGATGCCGCCCAACTGGTCGGTGGCCTGCTCCAAGCCCTTCGCCGCTCCTTGCTCCAAGGTCTTGAACTCCTGCGCCGCTTGGCCGCGGGTCTGCCGTGTTGCGTCATCGCTGGGCGCTTTGAGGGCTTCCCGTTCGGCCTCGCGGCGAGTGGTGATGATGTCGGCATAGTCGCGGGCGTCTGCCCGTTGCTGCTCGATGGCGGCGGCGGTTTGCTCCCGTGCTGGCATGGCGTCGATCTGCGCTTGCTTGGCCTGTTCAATCGTCGGCAAGCCTGCCTTGTCGTGGTCAAGTCGCCATTTCACAGCGTCATAGTTCAAGTTCAAGGTGTCGCTATTCGTTAAACGATGCTCGGCGGCTTTATCGTCTATGACGACATAGCCCCACATATTTTCATGCGCCAGCTTGTAACCATACCCTGCCAGACTTTCCGCAAAGGTTATTTCCCCCGCGCCGCTACGATCCCATGCTTCCCTGATATTCTCGCGGATGTCTCTCTGTTCCATCCATTCAGCTTTGGCTATGTCGAGCGTGCCAGTTTCAAGCGGCTTTTCCCGCTCTGCCCGTTCCTTATCCCGCTCGGCTTTCTGTTCTTCCTTCTGCGCCAATTCCCGCGCCTTTAATTCCTCCACGGTCGGCACGTTCAAATCTTTGGGGAATGCCGCGCTTATCTGTTTGTTGAGGTCAGAAGCCAGATAATGCGCCGCGCCGCTTTCATCTATGGCGACAAGTTGCCCTTTATCATTACGGGCAAGGCTTAGATTTCGCTCCCCAATACTGACCACAAATTGCAACGGGTCTCGCTCTGATTTTTCCCATGATTCCTTGATATATCCGGCAACTTCGCGGCGCTGCTCCTGCCAGTATTCGCGCTTGATCGCGGAAAGCTTTTCAGCGGGTGACAATTCCCGTGCCTCTGGCTCCTGCTCGATCGCCGCCATTTCCTGAGCCAGTATCTTCAGGGCTCCCGTGATTTCAAGCCGCGCGGCATTTCTTGCGGCGCGTTCGCGGTTTTCGTTACCCTTGTCTGTCTCGATGCCCCGGCGTTCCATCGCGCTGGCCTCGTGGCCTAAGTGTATTTGTGGCTCGTGGTCGTCCTTCAGTTCAAAGTTAATGCGGGCCTCGTGGCCGCTCCGCTCAAGCATCCGGTTGGTTTCCCGCTCGGCTATCGCCTTGAACTTCTCAAGCTCCGGGCGTGTGTTCCATGTCCTGCTTTTCTTCCCGAAGCCGTCCCAGTCGGCAGGGTCTATCTCCCGCATGGTTAGCATGACGTGGGCGTGATAGTTGCGGTTATCGCCTTCGAGGTCGGGGGTATGGATGGCGTAATCCGCCACCATGCCGCGACGGGCCGCCGCTTCCTTCAAGATGTTCTTGACCAGAAATTCCCGCTGCTCGTTGGTCAATTCGTGGGGCAGGGCAATGACAAATTCACGCGCAAGTTGGGCTTGATCCGGGCGGGTGCTTCGATCCTCGCGCCGCTCCACGGCGTTCCATAATTCCTCGCGGTCGCGCATCCATTCAGGCGCGTTCGCGGGCGTCACAATTCCTTCGGTTAGGACGCCGTTTCGGCGTTCGTAGTCCTGCGTTTTTTCTTCCTGTCTGTCTTCCAGCTTTTGCCCTGACCGATAGGCCGCGCAGGCTATGGCCGATTGGCCTTTGCCCCTGCTGATGATCTTGGCCCGGATGAATGCAATCGCCATGAAAACGGATGGTGAAAAATGCGTTAAAAAATATTTGCCTAAGCGCTATGCGCTTGGCCGTTATTTCCGCGCCGGATGGCGCGGCTTGTCTGCCTGTGGCAGACCGCAATAACATTGCCCCCCTTGTGGGGTAATGTATATTGCGCCCTTCGGGTTTTATGCTGTCCTAGTCTGACAGGTTTTTCTTAATAAAGTTTTGCTAGTCTGAACTGGCGGCGCTTGGGGCGGTCTGTTCCGATAACGCCTTTGAATAACTCGTGGGGTAAACATGGCGACCAAGGCCGAAAAGCTGGCTTCTATCGAAGAGAAGCAGAAAAAACTAGCCGCTCAAAAACGCGCTCTTGAGGCGAAAGACAAGCTGGAACAACGGAAGGCCGACACGCGCCTAAAGGTGCTGGTCGGCGCGGCGGTGCTGTCGGAAATTTCGGACGATGACGAGAGGCGGCTGCGCTCGCTGCTGGATCGCGCCATAAAAGCCCCCCGCGACCGGGAATTTTTGGCGGCGCAAGGCTGGCTGAACGGGCCAGCACCGAACAGCGCGGCTAAGCCTGCCGCTCCGCCGACTGCTTCGGCTGCCACCGCCTCGCCCGCCGCCCAAGGTCTAGCCGACAAGGTGCGGGCGGCTTGGGCGGCTGTCATGCGCTTGCCTGCTGGCGCAGACAAGCGGAAAGCCCTTAAAACGGAATTGCAGGTTTACGGCTTCCAGTTGTCCCTTGACCGGCAAAACAGCTTTGTCGTCCTTGACAAGGACGGGCGCGGCGACACGTTAAGCCGCTATTTGGGGCTGGATAACGCGGCCATTAACCGGGAATTGGCCGGGGCCGTCTAGGTTTTTTCTTCCCTTATAGGGATATCGTCGCCCAAGGTCTCCGAGAGTTTTTTGATGTCCTGAATCAGGCGATGTTTTTTCATCCTTAGCCTGACCCGTTCCGATTCGTCGGAGGACGGCGGGGCTTCCATGATTTCCAGCAATTCCGCTTTTTTCTTCTCGAACGACTCAACGAAGTTTTGGGCAGGGATGACAAGTTGGGGCGCGCCTTGCTGTTCATTTGGAAATTTCGGGGCGACGGCCTTGGGCGCGTTCATCAGTTCTTTTACTTTCTGGTCTTCAATCCATTGGGCATAAACCTCTTCCATATCCTTGCCTAAGGGGATGACAAAGGTTCCATTAAAAATCCTGTCGCGTTCGCGGATCAGCAATCCTTCCACAAGATCGCGGATCGTCCTGTATGCCCCGGCGTCGAGCAGCATATTCAATGCCTCATTGGCTTCGCGGCGCAGAAGCACCGAAAGCCGCCCGCCGCCTTCCTCCTTCAGCTTCTGCACCGACTTCGCCATGCGCTGGGCCGGGGTCAGGTTTTCAACTTTTCGTGGTCGCCTCATTGCAACGTGCCTCTGCCTATGATGCAATTCGCATGCGGTTACGCATGCAGTTACATAAACCATTTCTTAACGAAACTATATCATGGGGGCGGTCATGAACAGCATCGGCTATGTAGCGGGACAGGTAAATGATTTTCTGGGCTCCATCGGCGCGACGGTCACGCGCTGGCGCGATGAATCGCATGTGATTGATGATCGGCGCGACGCGGCGGCGTTCCGCGTCGTCTGGCTGCGCCGGGCCTTGGTCGCGGTCTGGGTCATCGGCGTCATTCTGGCCGCGATAAGCCTTGTCATTGATTTGGTGGAAATCGGCCAGTATGCGGTGGCCCTGATTGAAATGTCGCACCGGCGCGGCGGCGATGATTTCGGCTACCTGTTGCGCGGCTATTTCGGCAGTCTGGGCGCGTTCAATCTGGTTCTTGACCTGTGGACGGTCGCTGGCCTTGTCGTCATCGCCAAGACATGGAACAAGGTGCGGCGCGGCGCGCCCATCCCCTATAAACCGGTCTTTTTGTTTGCCACGCTGGCCGTGGTCATGGGGCGGTCAACGACATTCCTGTGGTCGTTCCTGATGGCGATGATCCCCGACTGGCTGTTGCTGATACCGGTTAAATACGGTCTGGCGCCGCCCTTGATGTTGTTCCTTGGCGGTATCGGCGAAATGCTGGCTGCCTATCTTGGCGTTACGGCTTTCATCCTGTCGTTTTTCGTTATCCCGATGCAGGTGATGAACGCTGCGCTGCGCATCATGCAGGACTTGACGACGGCCAAGGCCATGAAGATGCCTTTTCTGGGCGCGGTGATGCAATTCTGGCTGTGGTTCAACGGGCGCGCTGCGCCGCAAAACAATGCGCCGGATGACAGCAGGGGCGCACGTTTCGCCGTGCCTGACGAGATTGCCGCCGTCATGGGCGAGGGAGCGACATTTGGTTATATCGGCGATGTTCCCGTCACCATCGCCAACAACAAGCACACCTTCATTCAGGCCGCCAATCGCGGCGGCAAGGGGGTTGGCCTGATTATCCCGGCGCATCTGGAATATGAAGGCAGCATCTTCTCGATTGATCCCAAGGGCGAGAATGCCCGTGTGACCTATCGGCATCGGCGGGCGCTGAACGAACGTGTTCTTGTGCTTGATCCGTTCGGGATTACCGGCTTGCCACGGGCGCGGTTCAATCCGCTGGCGCGCCTGACGGCGGCCAATATGGAATCGGAGGCCAAGGCCTTGGCCGAGGCCCTGATTATGGGCGACGCCGACCATTGGACAAGCGGCGCTCGGCAATTGTTGGCCGGGCTGATCCTGTATGTCGTCACCTCGGATGACATTCCGCAGGGGCAAAAAGACCTTGTGACGGTGCGCAAGCTGTTGCTGGGGGCGATGAACGACGTGTTGCAATCTATGGTTCAAAGCACCGCCGTGGATGGCTTGCTGTCGTTGCTGGCGTCATCCTTCATCGCCACGCCGGAAAAGGAGTTCGGCAGCATCCTGTCCACGGCGCAGCGCCAGACCGACATTCTGGACAATCCGCAGATCGCGGCCTGCATGGCGGCGTCTGGCCACGGCGAGGAAGTTGATTTCGCCAATTTCGTCCACGGCACCATGACGGTTTTCCTGTGCCTATCTGCCCCAAAATTCGCGGTGTTCAATCGCTGGCTGCGCCTTGTGCTGACTTCGGCCCTGAATGAAATGACAGAGGTTCTAAGCCCTCCGGAAAAACCGGTGCGGTTCATTCTGGATGAACTGGCGACGCTGGGCCATATGCAGGTCGTCGAGGACGCCATTGGCCTTGCGGCGGGTTATGGCGTGGAAATATGGAGCGTCTGGCAAGACCTTTCCCAACTGAAAGCGATTTACCGGCAACGCTGGGCGTCGTTCATCGGCAATGCGGGCGTGCGGGTGGTGTTCAATGTCGCCGATTTCGAGAGCGCCGAATACTGGTCGCGCTTTATGGGCGGTCGTCTTGTTGAAACGCGCAGCCAGAATGTTGACACGCTGGGCCTTGCGCATGGCGGCGGCATCGGCGAAACCGTAAGGCCGCTGATGACTCCCGAAGAAATCATGATGGCCTTTTCAGGCGGAAAGATGCTGGTTCTGGCGCATGGCGCGCGCCCCTTCGTCGTTGATCGCGTGCCGTATTACGCCAACGACGATTTTTACGGTCTTTGGGATGACGCGAAGGGGGTGTGACATGGCCGCGCGTGAAGAAATCATCGAACTGGTTACGGATGCGGCGAAAGTCGGCATGATTTTGGCGGTCCACTTCAATGTCGGTCTTGGCAGCTTCATTGACAACGCGCCCCTGTTCGCCGACCTGGCGCGGCATACGCGCCTGATGAAATTTCAA
>Ga0233425_10005874_pt1 | contig 18845 bp, 15 predicted proteins | sample Watercolumn_Towu_2_FD_181712 | JGI IMG/M metagenome (GOLD analysis project Ga0233425, IMG submission 181712) | Freshwater microbial communities from Lake Towuti, South Sulawesi, Indonesia - Watercolumn_Towuti2014_140_MG | ecosystem: Environmental > Aquatic > Freshwater > Lake | place... | reverse complement strand
CAATCCCGGCCAGCCGGCCGGCGAATGAAGCAGGAATTTTCCGGCCAACCCGGTCCAACGTCGGGGGCAAGTTCAATGAAGCAGGAATTTTCCGGCCAACCCGGTCCAACGTCGGGGGCAAGTTCAACGCCGCCCTTATCTCTAATTCGAAGTATCCGATTCCCGGGCGCAGCGGTTTCCGAGAGGTCAAATGTGAGCTTCAACTTTTGTGCAGTTGCGCTCAGGATTTTGAAGTTTGAGACACCATCGTTAGGTTGGAGACTAACCTGCGATGAGGTTACTTCCGATAGATCAAAAAAACCGGACACCGCGATATCCAGCGACGGCGATGTTCGTGTTTGCACATTGGTGGGCGATATGGTGGCGGATGCCTGGACGAGCGAGAGGTGTGAAAACGGACCGTTGACGTTGGCGTCTCCGAGGAAGGCGATGTTCGGTGTGGGCGTCTCGGCCGCGTTTGCAGGTATTTCGCTGACATTAAGGGGGTGTGCTTGATAGCGCGCCGGCAGACAATAAAGCCGTCAGCGTGAGCTTGGCGAAAAAACACTTCGTGATTGCACCCAATATTAAAATGCTAATCGCGACATTAGAATGAGAATGCTAACTGAAACGCGTCAATTCCTAATCGGTTCCATCGCTTTTCAACTCAGAGCGCCGGCGCGACCACCCGCACGCGGCGCTTGATCCCGTCAGGTCCGACGATTTCGCGATAGGTCTCCTGGGCCGCAGCCGCGCCTTCCGGCGCGGCGGGCTGCGCCTCCGCGGCGGGCGGCATCGCTGCGGGCTCCGGCGTCGCCGGCGTCTGGATTGATCCTTTCGCCTTCCGGCCCCGCGCAACGCCCGGCGCCACAGGGCGCGACAATTGCTCCGCCTGTTCGGCGGTGACCACCTGATCCTTGGCGTGACGCTCGGCGATGAGCCGCTCGGCGTCGGCCAGCGCCGCCGCCCAGGATTGTCCGGGCGGTTTGCAGCCGCAGGCCGGATCGTAGACCTTCTCGAATTTATGCGCGTTGGGATGTTCCGAATAGGATTCGCCGTCGATCGAAAGCGCCGAACTTAGCCCCTTATATTGCGACGCCGTATAAAGCTTCGCTTCGGCGTTCGGACAAAGCGCCCGGCACAGCGCGGCGAGATCGTCGAGATTGGAACCGCGCGCCGAATAGCTGATCGGGAAAAAGCCGCCGTCGCAGTCGCGCACGCAGATCGCCATCGGCCCGCCGCGCGGCCGTCCGTCCGATTCGAGATTCTCGTCATATTCGGGTTCGACGATGCCCGGGCTATCGTACGGCCCGCCGCCGAACAGCTCTTCAAAGAAATTCCGCGGTCGCGTCAGGCGCGCCTGCGTCGATGCGGGATTGCGGCACTCGGCCTCATAGCGGGCGGCGAGCGCTTGGCGCTGACCGCCGTCGTCCGCGGCCGCCCGGTCATAGGAGGCGATGGCGCCCGACAGCTGATTGAGCTGCGCGTTGATCGGCCCGCATTGAGGCGGCGGCGGCTCGCCAAAAAACAGGAACTGGCCGCGATCGCAGCCGAGCGCCCGGGCGCGCGCGGCGACGCGCGCATAGTCGCCGCGCTGCTTGGCGGCGGCGGCCTGGAAGCGGCCGGCCTGGCTGCTGGCCCCGGCGCGGGCGATCTGGGCGCGCAATTCCGTGCAATAGGGACTTTCCGCCGAAGCGGGCGCGACGGCGAAAAGGCCGATCGCCGCGATGGCCGCGACCGCCCATCTGGTCCACCCTAAGGCGTCTTTGGTCGAGTTGGTGGCTATGTTCGCGGCCCCATTAAATTTTTGGCTCTCGTGACGGCTGTGCAGATAGACCTGAACCGCTGATGCGGCCGCTAGCGGCCTTTGCTCGACGCGGCCGCCTTGCGGCGAATCGCGCCATTCTCGACAATGCCGCGCCCGGCGCAACGGCGCATAGATTGTCCCGCGCATCATGTCGGCAACAAGGCGCCGGCGCGCGACGCCGCCCGCCCTTGGCGCGCGGAACTTTTTTGCTCCGCCCAGGCTCGAAGCCCTTCACTTGCCGCGCTACTTCGCCCATATCGGCGACGGCGTCGCCTTGGAGGTTGCCGAAATGAAGCGTTCCAAATTGCTGGCTCTGATTCCGACGGTTTTCATGCTTTCTTTCGGCGCGGCGCCGGCTCTTGCCGATAACGGGCCGGACCTCATCTTCCGCAAATCGGTCGATTTCAAGCTGCTCACCCCGAATGACAAGCTCGCCACCTATGCGATCGACGACCCGATCATCGACGGCGTCGCCTGCTATTATACGGCGCATGAAAAGGGCGGCGTCGCCGGCATGTTCGGGGTCGCGGAGCAGTCGTCGGAGGTTTCGCTCGCCTGTCGGCAAGTTGGTCCGATCAATTTCAAGGAGAAATTCAGCCAGGGCGACACGGCGTTCAGCGAGCGGCGGTCGCTGCTGTTCAAGCGGATGCATATCGTGCGCGGCTGCGACGCCAAGCGCAATGTGCTGGTCTACATGGTCTATTCGGACAAGCTCGTCGAAGGCTCGCCGGAAAGCTCGACCTCGACGGTCGCCATCCAGCCATGGACTGGCCAGAATGCAGTGCCGCAATGCGGAGAATTTCTGAACCGCTAATCCATGCATGCGACGATCGCCGCGCCGGGTTCGATCGATGCGCCCGGCGCTTTCGCTTCGGTCGACGCGGTAACGTCGTCGGCGCGGCCGAAGGCGCTGGCCGCGCCATGGCCATGCGCCGCGCACCAGGAATCGGCGACGATCTTGCCGCAATCGGCGTTGTGGGTGAGGCATTCGAGCAGGCCGTAGCCGTCCTGGTCGGCGATGACATAGGCGGCGCCGGGGCCGGTCTCGGCATAGGCGCCGCAGGCGCCGCCGGCGACGAACACAAACCCCACGAACAGCGACGCAAGCACATGGCGCCCCACCGGCGCCCACAATTTCAACATCACCGACAAACCCCGCGCCATTCCGACAGCCCGTGGTGAGAACTAGCGGATGTCGGTAAAACGCCCGTTAAGCTCTCCGCGAATTGAACAGGCGTTTCGCTTGACGCGGCGGCTGGCTTTGGCGCATGGTCGCCGCCATGACGCTTCGGCTCACCATTTGTCGCGAGATCATTATCAGCTAGCGATCACGCTGGCCGGAGCCGTCACGTCTATCCAAACGACATGAAGCGACGCCCCGGCCGGCGGCCTTGCGGGGAAACTCATGTCGACGCCTGCGCTGAAAATTTACAATACGCTGACGCGGACGAAGGAGGAGTTCCGTCCGATCGATCCGGCGCATGTGCGCATGTATGTCTGCGGGCCGACGGTCTACGACTACGCCCATATCGGCAACGCCAGGCCGCTCATCGTCTTCGACGTTCTGTTTCGTCTGCTGCGTCATCTCTATGGCGCCGAGCATGTCGCTTACATCCGCAACATCACCGACGTCGACGACAAGATCAACGCGCGGGCCGCCGAGCGCGGCATTTCCATTCGCGAACTCACCGAAGAAACCAACAAGGTCTTCCAGGAAGACGTGAAGGCGCTCGGCTGTCTCGAGCCGACCATGCAGCCGCGCGCGACCGAGCACATCGCGCAGATGATCGCGATCATCGAGAAGCTGGTCGCGTCAGGCCACGCCTATGCGGCCGACGGCCATGTGCTCTTCGACGTGCCGTCCATGCCGAGCTATGGGCGCCTGTCGCGGCGCTCGCTCGATGAAATGATCGCCGGCGCGCGCGTCGACGTCGCGCCCTATAAGCGCGGCGACATGGATTTCGTTTTGTGGAAGCCATCAAAGGAGAATGAGCCTGGATGGGACAGCCCGTGGGGCAGGGGGCGTCCCGGCTGGCATATCGAATGTTCGGCGATGTCGGCCGCGCACTTGGGCGAAACCTTCGACATCCACGGCGGCGGCATCGACCTCGTCTTTCCGCATCACGAAAATGAGATCGCGCAAAGCTGCTGCGCCTTCGATCGCGAAGTGATGGCGAATTACTGGATGCATAATGGCTTCCTGCAGGTCGAGGGCGAGAAAATGTCCAAGAGCCTGGGAAATTTCGTGACGATCCACGAGTTGCTGCATACGGAGAAGTTCGGCGGACATCGTTGGGGTGGGCCAGTACTGCGCTTGGCGATGTTGATGACGCACTATCGACATCCCATTGACTGGACCATTTCTCGACTTAATGAATCGCGGGCGCTTTTGTCGAAATGGGGAAAGCTTGTAAGCATTGGCATTAAGACGCATTTTGATCGAGACGATGAATGGTGGTGGAGTGCGGCCCCTTCGCCGCTTCTGCAAGAAAGACTTCTTGATGATCTCGATACTCCTGGGTCTGTCGCAAGCTTGTCCTCCGCGTACGAGAACGCCTATTCCTCGCACACTCCCGAGGCATTTCGTCTGCTCGCGAGCGATCTATGCTTCCTTGGCGTCATGGACCAAGAATCGTTAGCCTTTTGGGGAGTTGTTGAGGGTGGGCCGTTGGAGGGTCTTCTGCTCGGGAACATTAATTCTCTAATTTCCGATCGCAATGCCGCCCGTGCCGCAAAGAACTGGGCTGAGTCCGACCGTATCCGCGACGAACTCGCCGCCATGGGCATCGCGCTCAAGGACAACAAAGACGGCACCACGACCTGGGAGGTGAAGCGATGAGCGCTTCTCTCTCAAAAAAAGGCGCACAACCCTCTCCCGTAGGGAGAGGGTGGCCGCGGAGCGGCCGGGAGAGGGGTTACGGCGCTGGTTTTTTACGCGCTTCTTCAAACCCAAGAGTGTTTCCCCTCACCCCGGACCTCCGGTCCGACCCTCTCCCCCTGGGAGAGGGTGGAGGTGCGCCCTTGCGCCCGAGATCGTATCCCCTCACCCCGGACCTCCGGTCCGACCCTCTCCCTCTGGGAGAGGGTGGGGGCGCGCCAAACCAAAATTCACTTGATGCGCGGCAGGGGCGGCCGCGGCGCGCGGGCGCGCGCAATATCTGCGGCGCGATGGATTTCCTGCAGCACCCAGTCCAGCCGCTCCTTCACCTCGTCGTTGGTGAATCGCAATTCCAGATAGCCGTGACTTTCGATCGCGTCGCGTCGCGCCGCGTCGGAAAGCGGCTGATCGGCATGATGCCTGCCGTCGAGTTCGATCGTGAGCGCGAGACTGAAGCAGCAGAAATCCGCGATATAGCCATTGATCGGAACCTGCCGGCGAAACTTCAATCCGCCGAACCGACCGCCGCGCAGTTCGCGCCACAGCGCCTGTTCGGCGGGCGTGCCGTCGCGGCGCAAACGACGCGCGATGTCGATAAGTTTCCCTGTCATCAGGGGCCAATCAAAGCGCAGAACGTTCTACTTGAATACCCCTCACCCGGCCGCTCAGCGGCCACCCTCTCCCAATGGGAGAGGGCGTTTGCGAGGTAACGCAAATGTCCAATGATGACTGGAAGAAGACGCTTCCCTTCAAGCGCCATTGGGCGCTCTATCTTGCGTTCAAGCTGCTCGTGCTGGCGCTTGCGGCCTTCATCGCCTGGCATTTGCTGCGCGCCTTCGAGGTCGTGTGATGGCGGCGAGTGCGCCTCCGCCGGGCCTGCGTCCCTATATGCCCGCCGACGCGGCGACGCTCGCGGCGCTGTTTCGCGAGAGCGTCGACGAACTCGCCGAGGACGATTATGACGACGCGCAGCGCGAGGCCTGGGCGTCCCAGGCCGAGGACGAAGAGGCGTTCGGCGCGCGGCTCGCGGGCGAACTGACCATCGTCGCGCTGGTGAATGGCGAGATCGCCGGTTTCGCGTCGCTGCGTGACAACGCCATTTTCGACATGCTCTATGTGCGGCCCGACATGGCGCGACACGGCGTCGGCTCGGCGCTCGCCGACGCGATCGAGAAGCTCGCCGGCGCGCGCGGGACGGCGACGCTCAGCGTCGACGCGTCGGACGCCGCCCGCGATTTCTTCGCCGCGCGCGGCTATGTCGCCACAACGCGCAATACGACAACCATCGCCGGCCAATGGCTCGGCAATACCACGATGACCAAGGAACTGACGGCGCCCGCCGCTGGGAGCGCACATTGATGGCCGAAGGACGTGTCAAGGAAAGACTGTCGCTCTACGACACGACGCTGCGCGACGGCGCGCAGACAACGGGCGTCGATTTTTCGCTCGACGACAAGCGTCAGATCGCCGCCATGCTCGACGATCTCGGCATCGATTACATCGAGGGCGGCTATCCCGGCGCCAATCCGCTCGACAGTGAATTTTTCGCCGAACGTCCGAAGCTGCGCGCGCGCTTCGCCGCCTTCGGCATGACCCGCCGGCAGGGCCGCTCGGTCGAGAACGATTCGGGAGTCGCGGCGCTTCTCGACAGCGGCGCCGATGTCGTCACCTTCGTCGCCAAAAGCTGGGACTTCCAGGTCCGCGTCGCCTTACGCTCGACGGAAGAGGACAATCTCGAAGGCGTGACGCAGTCCGTAAAAGCCGCGATCGCGCGCGGCAAGGAAGTCGCGGTCGACTGCGAACATTTCTTTGACGGCTTCAAGGCCAATCGCGACTACGCGCTCGCCTGCGCCAAGGTCGCCCATGACGCCGGCGCGCGCTGGATCGTGCTGTGCGACACTAATGGCGGCGCGCTGCCGCATGAGGTCGAAGCCATCGTCGCGGAGGTCGTGCAGCATATTCCGGGAGACCGCGTCGGCGTGCATTGCCATGACGACACAGGGCAGGCGGTGGCGAATTCGCTCGCCGCCGTGCGCGCCGGCGCGCGGCAGATTCAGGGGACGCTCAACGGGCTTGGCGAGCGCTGCGGCAACGCCAATCTGACGACGATCATCCCGACGTTATTACTGAAGAGCGAATTTTCCGAGCGCTTCGAGATCGGCGTGACGCCGGAGAAGCTGACGCATCTCACGCGCGTCAGCCATGCGCTCGACGAGCTTCTCAATCGCGCGCCGAACCGCCACGCGCCCTATGTCGGCGCCAGCGCGTTTGCGACCAAGGCCGGCATTCACGCCTCCGCCGTGCTGACCGATCCGCGCACTTACGAGCATGTGACGCCGGAGTCGGTCGGCAATATGCGGCGCGTGCTCGTGTCGGATCAGGCGGGGCGCTCCAATATTGTTTCCGAACTCGCCCGGCTTGGCGTCGCGCTCGACAAGGAGGATCCGCGGCTCGCGCGACTGCTGGACGAGGTGAAGGAGAAGGAGGCGCAAGGCTATGCCTATGAAGGCGCCGACGCGTCGTTCATTCTGCTGGCCAAGCGCGTGCTGGGCGAGGCGCCGCATTATTTCGACATCGAACGCTATAGCGTCGCGGTCGATCGCCGCTTTTCGAGAAACGGGGAAGACAAGGGCGCCGAGGCGATCGTCAAGATCAATGTGCATGGCGAGAGCCGCATTTCCGCGGCCGAGGGCAATGGCCCGATTAATGCGCTCGATCTCGCGCTGCGCAAGGACCTCGGCGCCTATCAGCGCTACATCGATGACGTTCGGCTGGTCGACTATCGCGTCCGCGTGTTTCAGGGCGGCACCGACGCGGTGACCCGCGTATTGGTCGAATGCGCCGACGCGCAAGGCGAGCGCTGGTCGACGGTGGGAGTCTCGGCCAATGTCATCGACGCGTCCTTCGAAGCGCTGGTCGATGCGATCAACTACAAGCTGCTGGTTTCCGTGCCGCAAACCGAACGCGAAGGAATTTTCTGAGAAGCGCGACGCCGATTGACGGTGCGGCTAAAGCCGCTCGGTGATCGCGGTCTCGCTGATCTCGGGCGCGTGTCGGGCCGCCGCGTATATCATCGGCAGAATGTCCTCAACGCGTTCGGCGACGAGATAGCGCACGTCATAGCCTTCGCGGATGAATTGCTCATTATGCATATGGGCGAACAGCGACAGCAGCGGACGCCAGAAGCCGGCGATGTCGGCGATGACGAGAGGTTTCGTGTGCCGGCCAAGCTGAATCCAGGTCAGCTGCTCGGTCAATTCCTCCAGCGTGCCGACGCCGCCGGGCAGCGCGACAAAGGCGTCGGAACGTTCGAACATCAGGCGTTTGCGCGAATGCATGTCCTTGACGACGATAAGGTCTGTCGCGCCGGCAAAAGGGATTTCCCGGTTGTCGAGAAATTCGGGAATGATGCCGGTGACAACGCCGCCGGCGGCGATTGTCGCCTTCGCCAATACGCCCATCAGGCCGATCGCGCCGCCGCCATAGACGAGCCCGATTCCGGCGCGGGCGAGTTCGGCGCCCAAGGCGCGCGCCGCCGCCGCGTGGCGTGGATCGGCGCCGATCGAGGAGCCGCAATAGACGCAGACGTTTTTGATTTCTCTCATCTCAATTCTCATGCAGCGCTTCAAGAACGCCCCGCACGGGGTGCGCATCGCTTCTAAACGTCATATATGACGCCAAACGCCGCGAACGCGGACTCATTCATTCGGAGACCTATGCTTAAACCCGATCAAGACGAATCGAGCGATCCCCACGCGCTCGATCCGGACGACGCCGCGCCCCCGCCGGTTTCCGCGCAGAAATTGTCGGAATCGTCTCTAATCAAAACGATACGGCATTTGTGGCCCTATCTCTGGCCGCGCGGCCGGCGCGATCTCGAACTGCGCGTCGCCGCGGTCTTCGCCCTGCTCGTCGTGAGCAAGCTGTTCAACGCCGCGACGCCTTACGCCTTCAAATGGGCGACCGACGCGCTCGCCGAGGGCGGCGCCGGCGCCTGGGCTAAGGTAGGCGCCGCCGCCATCTATTTCACCCTGCTGATGGGCGCGATGCGCATCGTCACCGTCGTGCTGATGCAGATGCGCGACGGCGTTTTCGCGGCGGTGGCGATGCACGCGGTGCGCCGACTGGCGACCGATCTCTTCGTTCACATGCATGAACTGTCGCTGCGCTTCCATATCGGCAGAAAGACTGGCGGGTTGACGCGCGTGCTCGAACGCGGGCGGGCCGGCATCGAAACGCTGTCGCGTCTCATCATGTCGACCGGCGCCCCAACCGTGCTGGAGATGGCGCTGGTGCTCGGCATATTCGTCTACCAGTTCGACTTGCGCTACGGGCTGGCGCTGCTGGCGACGCTCGGCGCCTATTTTCTCTACACGATGCTCGCCACCAATTGGCGCATCGCCATCCGTCGCAGAATGAACGACAGCGACACCGACGCCAATCAGAAGGCGATCGACAGTCTGCTGAATTACGAAACGGTCAAATATTTCAGCGCGGAAAAGCGCGAGGCGGCGCGCTACGACAAATCGATGATCCACTATGAGCAGGCGAGCACGCAGTCCTATGTCTCGCTTGCGGTGCTCAACGCCGGCCAGACGGTGATCTACATCATCGGGCTCACCGCGATGATGGTGATGTGCGTCTATGGCATCGAGGCCGGTCGCAACACGGTGGGCGATTTCGTTCTGATCAATCTGATGATGGGACAGTTGGCGCAGCCTTTAAATTTCATGGGCACCTTCTATCGCGAGGTGCGGCAGGCGATCATCGACATCGAGACGATGTTCTCGATCCTGGCGCAGAGCCCCGAGATTTTGGACAGGCCTGGCGCAGAGCCGCTTGTCGTCAGCGAGGGGCGGATCGTTTTCGACAATGTGTCGTTCCATTACGAGGCGAACCGCCCGATCCTCAAAGGCGTGAGCTTCGAAGCCGAGCCCGGACAAACCATCGCGATCGTCGGGCCGTCGGGCGCCGGCAAGTCGACGATATCGCGGCTGATGTATCGCTTCTACGAGCCGCAGGGCGGGCGCATTACGATCGACGGGCAAAATATTCTCGATGTGACCCAGGAGAGCCTGCGCGCGGCGATCGGCATGGTGCCGCAGGACACGGTGCTGTTCAACGATACGATCGGCTACAACATTCGCTACGGAAGATGGGACGCGAGCGACGGGGAGGTGCGCGACGCGGCCAGGCTGGCGCAAATCGACCGCTTCGTCGAATGCCTGCCGGACGCTTATAGCGCGCAGGTCGGCGAGCGCGGGCTGAAGCTTTCGGGCGGCGAGAAGCAGCGCGTCGCGATCGCCCGCACTATTCTCAAAGGTCCGCCGATCCTCATTCTCGACGAAGCGACCTCGGCGCTCGACAGTTTCACCGAACACGAGATTCAGGAGGCGCTGCGCCGCGTCGCGCGCGGCCGCACCACGCTGGTCATCGCGCATCGTCTGTCGACCATCGTCGACGCCGACGATATTCTGTTTCTCGACCATGGCCGCATCATCGAGCGGGGGACGCATCAGGCGCTGCTGGCGCAGGGCGGCCATTACGCCGGCATGTGGAACCGCCAGCGCGAAGCGGCGGAGGCGCGCGCGAAACTGCTGGAGGCGGAGCGGGAAGAGGAAGTGGAGGCGTAAACAGGGCGCTTTTGCCCCTCTGCTCAGGCAGCAAACCGCGCCCCAGTTTTTGCGCAATGATGCATCCATGGACGCGGCGGCGGTGTAGGCTGAAGGGCGGCGTTGTCGTCATGCCCGGAGGGTCCAATGACGAGGAAACGCATTTTCGTCCCGCTTCTCGTCGCGGTCTGCCTGGGCGCCGGCGCTGCTCCGGCGCAGATCAAGGCGGAGCATCCGCGCCATTGCGTGATGAGCGTCGGACCGACGCAAATGATGTTCAGCGCCTTTCAGGAAAATAGGACCGACGAGATATTTTGCCGGCATGTGCCGACGCTCGGCCCGACGATGATCATACTCGACGCGCAGCAGGTCGAGCTGCGCGACATGAATATTGAAATCCGTCTTCTACGAAACACGGGGCAGAAGGATTGGCGCGACGACCTCGACGCCAACACGGTCGCTGTCTTGCCGCCAAGGAAATATCTCGCCGACAAGGGGACGGCGAGTTTCACCCATGATTTCGTCAGCGACGGAGATTATATCGCGCTCGTCAGGGCGACGAGCGATGACGGCGCCAAGGAATATGTCGGACAATATCATTTCTCCGTCGGCGAGACGGCGGAATGGTATGTCGCGCTGGCGCTGACGTCGCTTGTCGGCGTCGGCGCCGCGCTGGGCATGTGGAGTCGCAGCCGCAAGGCTCCGCGGCCAATGGCGGGAAGGCGGGTCGGACCGCCGTCAGCCTTTCGTCAATCGCTTGAGATTGCGATTGACGCGCTTTGCGTAAACGGAGAGGGCGCGATCGGCCGCGAGATGCGGCTGGCCGGCGGCGACGCTCTTCGCGGCCTCCATGCCAGCGTCAGTGGCGGCTCTGATCTTTTCATCGACCATCAGTCGGCTCTCGCGCCTGCCATGGGCTCCGCCGATCGCGATTTTCAAAAGCCGCAGGCCGATCACTTGATGGGCGGCGAAGCTCATCTTGAGCGCGTCGGAGAAAAGCTTGTTCATTCTCATTGGACTATGGCGCGTCCTTTGATTCTGTCAAGCGAATGGCGCGACAGCGGCGTTGGCCGGCTGACGAGTTGGCAAGGCGTGAGGACGCGGCGCGAAAACGGCGTTTCGGTCTTGCGCGGGACCAATGCTGAGGTCTACGCAGAGTTGTAGGGCGTGCTGGAGATGATCCATCTGCGCGCTGAGGAAAAATAGCCCCGGCCCTCCACCGCTTCGTTGGAGAGGGGAGTTCGATCCAGGTCTCGACGTCGAACCGCGTGACGTCGATCGATAGGGTTTCCCTACCCCTCCGAAGCCGGCTGTTGCCGGCGTCGGCATAGATGCGCAACCGGGAGCGCCCGGTTTGCGCATCAGGGGAGGGACGGGGAGGGGATACAACAAGAGAAGCCATGACTGCCGCCGAAACTTTCCATCACGACATCGCCGATCGCCACGACAAGGTGCTGATCGTCGATTTCGGCTCGCAGGTGACTCAGCTCATCGCAAGGCGCGTCCGCGAGGCCGGGGTCTATTGCGAGATCGCGCCGTTTCAGAACGCCGAGCGCGCCTTCGCCGAAATCCGCCCCAAGGCGGCGATCCTTTCGGGCGGGCCTTGCTCGGTCACCGACGAAGGTTCGCCCCGCGCGCCGCAGGCGATTTTCGATTCAGGCGTGCCGGTGCTCGGCATCTGCTATGGCGAGCAGACGATGGCGGTTCAGCTCGGCGGCAAGGTCGAGGGCGGCCATCATCGCGAATTCGGCCGCGCCGAGGTGACGGCGCTGGAGCAAAGCGCGCTTCTCGACGGCGTCTGGGCGAAGGGGGAAAGCTTTCCGGTCTGGATGAGCCACGGCGACCGGGTGACGAAACTCCCCGAAGGCTTTCGCGTCATCGCCGCTTCGGAAAACGCCCCCTTCGCCGCGATCGCGGATGAAGCGCGCCGATATTACGGCGTACAGTTTCATCTCGAAGTCGCACATACGCCGGACGGCGCGAAGCTCTTATCGAATTTCGTTCACAAGGTCGCGGGGCTGAAGTCCGATTGGACGATGGCGGCGTTTCGCGGCGAAGCCATCGCGGCGATCAGGCTCCAGGTCGGCGAGGGGCGCGTGCTCTGCGGGCTTTCCGGCGGCGTCGACAGCGCGGTCGCGGCGGTGCTCATTCACGAAGCGATCGGCGAACGCCTGACCTGCGTCTTCGTCGATCACGGCCTGCTGCGGCAGGGCGAGGCGGAAGAAGTCGTGCGGCTGTTCCGCGATCACTACAATATTCCGCTGCATCACGTCGAAGCGGAAGGGCTGTTTCTCGGCGCGCTTGAAGGCGTCGACGATCCCGAGATGAAGCGCAAGACCATCGGCCGGCTCTTCATCGAGACGTTTGAGGCCGAAGCGAAGAAGATTGCTCAGGACGGGCGCGGCGCGCCGCAGTTTCTCGCGCAAGGCACGCTCTATCCCGACGTGATCGAGAGCGTCTCCTTCACCGGCGGCCCGTCGGTGACGATCAAATCGCATCATAATGTCGGCGGGCTGCCAGAGCGCATGAACATGCGGCTGGTCGAGCCCCTGCGCGAACTCTTCAAGGACGAAGTGCGCGCGCTGGGCCGCGAACTCGGACTGCCGGAAGCATTCGTCGGGCGCCATCCCTTTCCGGGGCCAGGGCTCGCGATCCGCTGCCCCGGATTTGTGACGCGTGAAAAGCTGGCGATCCTGCGCAAGGCCGACGCCGTCTATCTCGACGAAATCAGCAAGGCGGGACTATATGATGAGATCTGGCAGGCTTTCGCCGCGCTGTTGCCGGTGCGAAGCGTCGGCGTGATGGGCGACGGGCGCACATACGATTATGTCGTCGCGCTGCGCGCGGTCACGTCGAGCGACGGCATGACGGCGGATTTCTACCCCTTCGACATGACTTTTCTCGGCCGCGCCGCGACGCGGATCATCAATGAAGTGAAGGGCGTCAACCGCGTGGTGTATGATGTGACGAGCAAGCCGCCGGGGACGATCGAGTGGGAGTGACGTGAACGATAATGGCGCAGTATGCCCTTCGTGCTTTCGCTGGAATCCAAGGCGGCGAACGCATTAAACTGCTCCAGTTTCGATCATAACGAACTCGGAACCAGGATACGGTCAATGGCCCTCGAGACTATTCGCGACGCATGGAAAGGCTTTATCGCGGTCGCGATCGCCGCCGCTGCGATTCTTGCCGCGATGACGTTCCTTTTCACGGCGGAAAGCGCGCCGATCAAGGTCGGAATTTTGCATTCGCGCTCCGGACCGATGGCGATCAGCGAGAATTCAATGGTCGACGCGGAGCTGCTCGCGATCGAGGAAATCAATGCGAGAGGCGGCTTACTGGGACGCAAGATTCAGCCGATCATCGCCGACGGCAAATCCGATTGGCCGACCTTCGCGAAAGAGGCCGAGCGCCTGATCGCGCAGGAACACGTATCCGTGATCTTTGGATGCTGGACGTCCGCAAGCCGCAAGACGGTCGCGCCCATCATCGAGAAATACGGTCAGCTTTTGGTCTATCCCATGGCCTATGAGGGACTCGAACAGTCTCCCAATATTATCTACACGGGCGCGGCGCCCAATCAGCAGGTCATTCCGGCGATCAAATGGAGCCTCGATCACCTCGGCAAAAGAATCTATCTGATCGGTTCGGATTACGTTTGGCCGCGCAGCATCAACGAAATCATGAAGGACACGATCCGCGCGCTTGGCGCGGAGCTTGTCGGCGAAGACTATATTTTCTTCGGAAGCGCCAAGGTTTCCCGGGCGGTCGAAAAAATCAAGCTGGCGCGGCCAGACGTCATTCTCAGTTCGGTCGTGGGCGATTCCAACAAGGCGTTCTATCAGGCGCTGACCGACGCTGGGCTTTCAGCTAAGGAATTGCCGGTCGTCTCCGTCAGCATCGGCGAGGAGGAGCTTCGCAGCCTGCCGATCGCCAGCCTTCAAGGCCATTACAGCGCCTGGAGCTATTTCGAGGCGATCAAAAAGCCTGAGAACGAGCGGTTCATTCGGGCCTTTCGTCAAAGATATGGCGCCGACCGGGTGACGAGCGACGTTATCGCGACCTCCTATTTCAGCGTCACCCTATGGGCGAAGGCGGTTGAGGAGGCGCAGTCCTTCGATATTCAGAGGGTCAAACGCAACATGCTGACCGAGACCCTCGACGCGCCAGAAGGCCTGGTCTCGGTCGATCCTTACACGCAGCATACCTGGCGCTCTTTCTCTGTCGGCAAGATTTTAACCGATGGCCGGATCGAGCTTGTATGGACCATCGATCGCCCGATCCGTCCGGTGCCCTATCCGCCGACTCGCACGAAGGCCGAGTGGGAGGAGTTTCTGTCCGCCTTGTACGCCAAATGGGGCGGCAGATGGGCGAATCCGATAGAGGCGGACTGATCGATGACGCTTCCTAGGCTCGATTTTCTCCGCAGCTCCATCGGCGCCAAGATCATCTTCTGGTTCCTTGCGATCAATATCGTCTCGTGCGGCCTCCTTGCTTGGCGAACCTATGACATTTCGCGAGAGTCGCTCGAACAGGCGATTCAGACGTCGCTGCAGGTTGTCGCCAAGAAGAAAGTGGAGGAACTGGAGGCTTTGACGCTCGAAAAAATTCGTAGCGTCGAGTCACTGATGCACAATGCGTCGATAGGCGAGGCCGCCCGGGAAATTTCCGAAGCCATAAGGACGAGTGGGAGAGAATCGGAATCCTATCGCCAGGCGATCGCGAAACACGGTCCGACTCTCAAGCGTCTCTCCGACACGTTCAACTACGTTGGCTGCGCGATTGTCTCGCCCGAAGGCGTCACGCTCTTCGCGCAATCGGACATGGCGCCTTTCAATGCAAATTCGTTCGGCGGACCACTCAAGGATACGGAGCTTTCGGACACGATCGACCGGGCGCGCACGCTGCTCCAGGCGGAAATCTCGGCGTTTCAACTTTATCCGGGGCAAAAGGAGCCCGCCGCCTATATCGCGGGGCCTGTCCTCGACAATGGCGTCGTGATCGCGGTCGTCGTCTTCCAGCTCGATAATCAGGAGATTTACAGTCTCATCAATGACTATACCGGTCTCGGCGAGACGGGAGAGGCGCTGGTCGCGGCGAAATTCGGTCAGGGCCAACTGGTCGTGGTCAACCCGCTGCGGCACGACGCGTCCAAGGCGTTCAGCATCAGGGCGCCGCTCGATGGCGGCGCTTTTCCCGCGCTCGCCAGGGCGCTCGCCGGCGTCCATGGCTCGGGTCTTTTCGACGATCTCAAGCATGAGCCCGTGGTCGCCTCATGGACCTATGTTCCCTCCTTTCGCTGGGGCATGGTCGTGCAGCAGAGCACGGCGGAGGCCTTCGCGCTCACCCGTGCGCAGAAAGAGGCGACGCTCTGGCTGCTGTTTTTTATGATTCCGCCGATTATCGCTCTGGCCATGGGCGTCGCGCGCACGATCACCAAACCCATCAAGACCGCTGTCGGCGTTGCCGAGAAGGTCGCCGCGGGGAACCTGGATGCGAATTTTGAGATCGATAGCCGCGATGAAACGGGCCTTCTGCTGACGGCGATCCGCTCCATGACCGGGGAACTCCGCGGACTTTACGACTCCATGGAGGACAAGATCCGGGCGCGCACGCGCGAACTTCAGCTCGCCAACGAGGAATTGTCAGTCGCGCGGGTGGCGGCCGAGGAAGCCAGCAAGACAAAGAGCGCCTTTCTCGCAAACATGAGCCATGAGCTGCGCACGCCGCTCAACGCCATCATCGGTTATAGCGAAATGCTTCAGGAGTACGCGCTCGACAAGGATGATCCAGAGCCGATCGAGGACTTAAAGAGGATCGAGAGCGCGGGCCGACACCTGCTTGGCCTGATCAACGATATTCTCGATCTTTCCAAGATCGAAGCCGGAAAGATGGAGGTCTTCGTCGAGAGGGTGGAGATCAGGCCGCTCGTGAATGAGGTTCTTTCGATTGTTCAGCCGCTCGCTGACAAGAACGGCAATGCGCTTGAGCTCTGCTGCCCGGACGACGTGGGCGGCTTTATGTCAGACGAAACGAAGGTCAAGCAGTGCCTGCTTAATCTCATGAGCAATGCAAACAAATTCACAAGTCACGGAAAAGTCACCCTGACCGTCGAGCGGGACGCCGATGCGTCCATTGTATTCCGCGTGTCGGACTCGGGGCTCGGCATGACGGACGAGCAAGTCGCCCGTCTGTTCGAAGCCTTCGCCCAGGCCGACGCCTCGACCACGAAGCGCTTTGGCGGGACGGGTCTTGGGCTTGCGATCACCAGGCATTTCTGCGCGGCGCTCGGCGGCGATGTCTCCGTTGAGAGCGCGCCGGGCGTAGGCTCGACCTTCACCATCAGGCTTCCGGACCGGCAAGAACCAGTCGCGACCAAGGATCGGGCCGAGGCGACTTCGCCCCGGCCTCTCCCGACGATACTTGTCGTCGACGACGACGCTATGGCGCGCGACCTGCTCACGCGAACGCTGGAGAACAAGGGATATCGCGTCATCGCCGCGCGTCACGGGCTAGAGGCGATGGCCCTGGCGAGACAGCACAAGCCGCAAGCCATAACGCTCGATGTGATGATGCCGCAGCTCGATGGCTGGGGCGTGCTCAGGCAGCTCAAGGAGGATGAAGAGTTGAGAAACATCCCCGTTATCATGGTGACGATCCTCAACGAGCGCGCTCTGGCGATTCCGCTCGGGGCGGCCGAGCTTTTGACTAAGCCCATCGACCGTCAGCGGCTGACGGCCCTGATAACGCACTATTGCGGGGGTTCGAGCGAAAATACGGTTCTCGTTATTGAGGACGACTCCGCGACGCGCGAACTTCTTTGCCGCTGCGTTTCGGGCGCCGGCTACAAGGCCGAAGCCGCGATCAACGGGCAGGACGGGCTCGACTGGATCGCTGAAAATCCGGTTCCGGACCTTATCCTTCTCGACCTGATGATGCCAAATCTCGATGGTTTCGGTTTCTTGAGTGAATTGCGTAAGCGCCGCGACTATGACCATTTGCCGGTGATCATTGTCACGGCGAAGGATCTCAGCGACGAGGACATTTGCAAATTGAAAGAATTCAGGGCTGACATCATCACAAAGGATCACGACTATGCTGAAGAACTCGTGAGGATTATGCGTCAATGCCTCAATACAAGCGCGGCGGACGCTGTCCAAGCGCATTGACATTGAGAGGGGGCTGGCGGTGGTGAAAATTTTGCTTGTCGAAGATAATGAGATGAACCGGGATATGCTGTCGCGGCGTCTCATGCGCAAGGGCTATGAAGTCGTTATCGCCATAGACGGCCAGCAGGGCGTCGAGATGGCCGCCTCCGAGGCGCCCGATCTCATCCTGATGGACATGAGCCTGCCGGTCATCGATGGATGGGAGGCGGCCCGCCGGGTTAGGCAAAACGAAGCGACCCGCAAGATTCCGGTGATCGCCCTCACGGCCCACGCGATGGCGGGAGACCGGGAGAAGGCGATCGAAGCGGGCTGCGACGACTATGACACCAAACCGGTGGAGATCACGCGTCTTCTGGGCAAGATCACGGCCCTGATTGAATCGGGCGCTTAACATCGACTGCTCAGGCCGTCGCGCGGAGCGAACTCTGGCGATCCCATCGAATGTAAGAGATGATGAGAAACGCTACTCGCGCATCTTGGACGGCGGACGCTGGAGCGCTCGGGATTGCTGGAAACATAACATGACATCGCATGGCTTGCACCCCCTGGCCGACAGGAGCGATCGCGCGCTGCTTGCTTATCTACAGCAGGAGCTGAGCGCGCCTGCCGAGGCGATCGCGGGCTATGCCGAAATTTTGCTGGACGAGGCCGAGCGGAGCGGCCACGGGGAATTTCTTGATGACCTCGAGAAAATTCGCGCCGCCAGCCGTTCGTTGATTGATTACATCGCGTCCCTCGTCAGTCGGTCCCACGAGTCGGCGCGAGGCCCGAGCGAGGATTCCGAGGACTATCGTCGCCTCTTGCGGCACGATCTGCGCACGCCCATTAACGCCATCAAGGGATTTGGCGAGATGCTGCGCGAAGACGCGGCGGGCGCCGACGACGCGCGGGCGCTGGTCGCCGACCTCGATCGGCTTCTGGAGGAGGCGTCCCGCTTCCTTGAGCGTATCGACGGCCTGGTGAGTTTTTCGTTGCCCAAAGTGGAGGCGAAAAACGCCGAAGTCGGCGCGGAACCCGTCTCCGCCATGGTCGCTCATCGCTTCGTCGCCTCCGTCCAGCCGATCTTGGAAGGCGAAGCCGATAGTGTGGCGGTACGGCCGAGCCGCATCCTCGTGGTCGACGACAACGCGTCGAATCGCGAGCTTCTGAAGCGCCGTCTGGAACGACAGGGCCATTCTGTCGCGCTGGCTGAGAATGGGTCTCGCTCGCTGGAAATATTGAGGAGGGCTCCCTTTGATCTCATTTTGCTTGATCTGCTGATGCCGGATATCAGCGGCTTCGATGTTCTTTCGGCGCTCAAGTCCGACGACGCGTTGAGAGACATTCCAGTCATCATGATATCGGCCTTGAACGAAATCGACTCCATCGTCAGATGCATCGAAGCGGGCGCCGACGATTAT
>Ga0233425_10005873_pt1 | contig 18846 bp, 9 predicted proteins | sample Watercolumn_Towu_2_FD_181712 | JGI IMG/M metagenome (GOLD analysis project Ga0233425, IMG submission 181712) | Freshwater microbial communities from Lake Towuti, South Sulawesi, Indonesia - Watercolumn_Towuti2014_140_MG | ecosystem: Environmental > Aquatic > Freshwater > Lake | place: Indonesia... | reverse complement strand
CCTGCACCGTCCGCTGTCTCGGCGCCGTCGAACCCGCCGCGGGTGCGAGTCCCGCCGATCACCTGCCGCCGCACATCCGCCAGGTGACGGGCTTCGGCGAACGGGCCGATTGGTCGCACGATGGGAAGAGGCTCCTCTTCCTGTCGAAGACGTTTGGCGACGCGATGGAGTACGACCTCGCGACCAAGGCGATCCGCAACCGGACCGCCCACTACCCGCACCACGGCTACACGCGGGCGCTGTATCTGGTGAATGGCGACATCCTGCTCTCCGGCCCGGAGCACTTTGATCCGAAAAACACCCGCGAGGCCCGGGTGCAGTGCTGGCTGTCCGTGCTCGACCGGAGCGGCACGAAACCGGCGACGCCGCTGGGCACGAAGTGCTCGGAGGGCCCGGCGGTCTCGCGCCGACGGCTGCGCATCGCCTGGACGCACGTGGCCGCGGAGTACCCCGGCGAGATGCCGGCCGGAAGTTCGCGCATGCAGGAGGCAGACTTGGTGTACGACACCGGCCGGCCGCGGCTGGCCAACCAGCGGCTGATTCTCGACAGCCGCGACCTGCCGTTCAAGTGCACGCTCGAGACCCAGAACTACCGGCCGCCGGAGGAGCGCGAGCTCACGTTCAGCGCGTACGGCTACCAGGGCACCGAAGTCGCCGGCGTGGACCTCGTGACCAAAAAAGTCGTCAACTACTCGAACGCCCCGGGGCAATACGACGAACCGGAGGGGATCTTCCCCGATGGACAGCACACCCTGGTCGAGTGCGACCAGCAGAACCGGAAGGGCTCAGGGTACGTCGATCTCTGGAAGCTCAAGCTGGACGGCAGCGGGGCAACCGAGCGTCTCACGCACTTCAGCGACTATCCCGGCTACAAGGCCTCGAATCCTGTCGTGAGCGACGACGGCCGTTTCATCGCTTTTCAGATGGCGAAGTCCCGCGAGGCCGCCGGCGTCGGCCACGGGATCTTCATTCTCGATCTGACGCGGCTCCCGCCCGCGAAGTGACCGCCTGGGTCCAAGGCGCAACCGTCGCTCCGCAAGCAGGCGACTTCCTTCAATCGCCTGCGGTGTCCTGGTGGCGGGCGTCTTGGGCGGGTTTGGACGAGGCCAGCAGGGCATCGAGTGCGAGGCCAGGTTCGATTTGGCGGTAATGCCGTTCGACGTGCCAGGGCCGGTCGGAGATCTCGGCGAGCGCCACTCGGGGCAGTCCATTGAACGATGTGCGTAGGCGATCATTCCCGCGGCAACACGCCTCCATGCTCCCTCACCGGTAATGCCTCGACCCCTTCGTGTGCGCCTCTGCGGGCGCTCAGCACAGTGGACCTGAAGAAGCATGAGGGGCGTGCGCCGTGGGATTTGCTTTGATGGGCACCACGCGCAGGATCGGGTCCGCACGGAGCGAGTTAGGGCGGGGTGGAGGCGAGATAAAGGCGCCTCCTCGGCGTTCTCCAAGGCAAAAAAGGACGGGTTGCGCGGCGAGCGGGCGCGAGCCACTTCAGGAAATTGGTCGCGCCCGGTCCTGAAATGAACCAAGCGTGTCGGACTGCGATGCGCACGACCAGCCGCCGTTCGTTTCTCCAGGAGACCGCCACTGCTCCGGCGGTATTGACGGCGGTGGGCCAGGCGGTGCTGGCCGCGGACCGAACGGAGTCGACTGCTCCGGCCGCCCCCGCCGCGGTGCCGTGGTATCGCCGCACGCTGCGTTGGGGACAGACCAACATCACCGAAATCGATCCCCAGCGGTACGATCTCGCCTGGTGGCGCCGACATTGGCAGCGCACGCAAACCCAGGGGGTGATCGTCAACGCGGGTGGAATCGTAGCGTATTATCCGAGCCACGTGCCGCTGCACCGACCGGCGCGACTGCTCGGCGGCCGCGATCTCTTCGGGGAACTCTGCCGCGCCGCGCACGAGGACGGCCTGGTCGTGTTTGCGCGGATGGACTCGAACCGCGCGCACGAGGAATTCTACCAGGCGCATCCGGACTGGTTTGCGGTCGACGCGGCCGGGCGGCCGCACAAGGCGGGCGAGCTCTACGTGTCGTGCATCAACGGCCCGTACTACGACGAGCACATTCCGGCGATCCTGCGGGAAATCGCGGAGCGGTACCGGCCGGAGGGCTTCACCGACAACAGTTGGAGTGGGCTCGGGCGGGGCACGATCTGTTTCTGCGGCAATTGCCGCCGGAAGTTCCGCGAACGCACCGGCCGCGACCTCCCGGCACGGAAGAACTGGGACGATCCGACTTACCGCGGATGGATCCGCTGGAATTACGAGCGGCGGCTGGAGATCTGGGAGCTCAACAACCGCACCACGAAGGCCGCGGGCGGGCCCGACTGCATCTGGGCCGGGATGAACAGCGGGTCGGTCGGCTCGCAGTCGCAGAGCTTCCGGGATCTCAAGGAAATCTGCCGCCGGGCCGAGATCATCATGCTCGATCACCAGGCGCGCCGCGACGCGAGCGGCTTCCAGCACAACGGCGAGGCGGGCAAACGCATCCACAGCCTGCTGGGCTGGGACAAACTCGTGCCGGAGAGCATGGCGATGTACCAGGCGGGGACCCCGGTCTTCCGGCTCGCAAGCAAGCCGCCGGCGGAGGCGAGGATGTGGATGCTCGATGGAATCGCAGGCGGGCTCCACCCGTGGTGGCACCACATCAGCGCCTACCACGAGGATCGCCGGATGTACCGCACCGCCGAACCGATCTACCGCTGGCACCGGCAGCACGAGCAGTTCCTGGTGAACCGGCGTCCGATCGCCACCGTCGGAGTGGTGTGGTCGCAGCAGAACCAGGATTTCTTCGGTCGCGACGAGGCCGATCTGCTGGTGGATCTTCCGTGGCAGGGAATCACTCAGGCGCTGATTCGCGCGCGCATCCCTTACCTGCCCGTGCACGCGGACCACCTCGATCGCGACGCGGCGCGGTTCGCAGCGCTCGTCCTGCCCAACCTCGGGGCGATGTCCGATGCGCACGTGGCGACCGTGCGGAGATTCGTTCAAAAAGGCGGAGGCCTCCTGGCAACGGGTGAGAGCAGTTTCTTGGGCGAGTGGGGCGACCCGCGGGCGGATTTCGCACTGGGCGATTTGTTCGGGGTGCACCGCACCGGAGGCATCGACGCCGAGCGGCGCCGCCGGCACGCGGGCGAGACCCTCCACAGTTATTTGCGCCTGAAGCCGGAATTGCGCGCCGGGGTGGATGGTCCGAAAACCGGGGGTGAACCGGCCGTCGCCGGGAAGCGCGAGGAGGTTCTGCGCGGTTTCGAGGAAACCGACATCCTGCCCTTCGGCGGCGTGCTCGAACCGCTGCGCGTCGACGCGGGCGCGCGGGTGGTGGCGACGTACATTCCGGCGTTTCCAATCTACCCGCCGGAGACCGCGTGGATGCGTGAGCCCTCCACCGACCTGCCGGGCTTGGTACTGCACGAACCGGTGGGCGCTGGCCGCGTGGCCTATCTCGCCGCGGACCTCGACCGGCGCTTCGCGCGGGACCACCTGCCGGACCACGGCAACCTGCTTGCCAATCTCTTGCGCTGGGTCGCGCGCGACGAGATCCCCCTTGCCATCGAGGGCGCCGGGCTGGTCGATTGCCATCTCTACGAACAACCGGGTCGCGCGATCCTCCACGTGGTGAACCTGACGAGCGCCGGCACCTGGCGGCAGCCGGTGCACGAGCTGATTCCGGTTGGCCCGCTGCAGATCCGGGTGAAACTGCCGGCCGGCGTCCGCGGTGCCGCAGCGCGCCTGCTGGTCGCCGGTGGTGGGGTGCCCGCAGCCACCTCGGGCGGCTGGTGTCAGTTCGAGGTAAAGTCCATTTTGGACCACGACGTGATCGTGATCGAGTAGCCAGCCCGCATTTTCTCCCGCGCGGCGAGACGCCGCTACCAAAGTGCGCACACGGACTGACGTCGCCAGTTGGATCCGTTTGGAGCTTGGGCGGATCTACGCAGCCTTGGAGTTGCGGGAAGAGGCATTGACAATCCTGCGAGAGCTGGCGCACGGCCCGTGTGGGTGGTCACCGAGTGAAATTCGGGATGACGTTTTGTATTCGCGGCTCAACGCAGATCCTCGCTTCGACGAAATTCTGCGCTCCACGAAGCCGCTGTGACGGCAAATCACCCTCGCCGCTCCGGCCAGGCCACCCGCGGTGCGGTCGCTCGTTCCGCCGATCAACTCACTCCGGTTTTCCGGGCGATCGCGACAGGTACTCGATGGCCTTTTCCAGGACTTCGTCGCGTCCGGCGCGGATGCCCGCAATGGTCGGCTTGACCGGAATGTCCGGCGTCAGGCCGACGCGCTGCAACTGCTTCCCGTCGGCCCAACGCACGTCGTGGCCGGAGAAGTTGATCGAGATCCCGCCAGGCACCCAGCACGACGTGACGTCACCGTTTGCGCCGGCGGTCGCGCTGCCGACAAATACCGTCCCGTTCGCCGTCTTGTAGAACAACCCGCTGTGCTCGGACTGGCTGATGGCGCGCTCGTCGATGAGCATTACCGTTTCCCCCTGGTAGCGCCAGCCGGTCGTCGGAGGCAGACGCTGCTCGAAGTAGTATTGGGAAGAAACGCTGCCGGACGGCTGGACGATATTGCGACGGAACTGCGCCGCGACCGGACTTTCCCGCGCGCTCAGCCGCGGCGCAATGGACCATGCGGTGCCGCGTGGGTAGCCGCGCATGTCCATCACGATCCCGGCGGTGTCGCGGAACTGATCGAACATCTCTCCGACTTGGCCGACCTCGATCAGCATCAGATTGATGTAGCCGATGCGCTCGTTGATCAGTCGGTACGGCGTCATGTCGGATTGCTTGCTCGCCGCCATCATGGATTCGGAGGATCTCGTCAGCTTGATCTCGCGCGGTCCGCCCGCGCCGCGCACCGTCAGCGCAACCGTGGATCCCGGCGGGCCGGAGAGCAGCAGGCCCATCAGGCGGTTGATCTTCGATTGAGGCGTTGAGGCGGCCAGGTAGCGCCCGAGTTCCTCCATGCGCTGGGCGGGCGGCTGCCCGTCCACGGACAAGACGACGTCGCCAACGGCAACCCCGGCCGCGGCCGCCGTGTTCAGCACCCGGGTCACGACGGGTTGATCCTCGATCCAGCGAATCTGCACAGGAACTCCGCCCCGGTAGCCGAAGAAATCACTCAATTCGGGACTCGAAACGCTACAATGGCTGTCATTCGTCCGTGCCACCATCTCGGCGACCGTCAGGTGGTACTCGCGCGCACCGCCGGCTGTTTCCAGCTTTGGCAGCATCTCCAGGAGGACCTGATCCCAGTCCTCTCCGATCAGGTGCTTGTATGGGAAGAAATAGTGGAAAACGCCCCAGATGCGGAATCCGGCGACCAGCCGGAGTTCGGTGGGCGGGTAGAGCTGATCGGCGTAGCGTTTCTCGAGATAGCCCGCGGAGGGGAGGGAGCGTTGCGGGCGCACCGGGGCCTCCCATCTTCCCGCCCGGGCCAATTCGATGGCCGCATCAAGCGCTGGCTCGCCGGACACGTTCAACACGCGATTCGCAGCGACGCCCATCGTGCCGTCGGCATGCAGAATCTCCATCGTGCGGATGAAAGAACTCCTGCCACCTGGCAGCGGGAACGGCGCGGCGGCGCCTACCACCCTGTCGTCGATCGGATCCTCCGAGACGATGGCCGCGACGCCGGCGTTCTGAAGGGAGAGCGCGAGCCACGGCAATCGCGACCCGCTGCGTACCAGGAACACGGCAGGGACCTGGCGATCCGACGCGGGCACGTCGGGAGACTCGCCGACGTCCCAACTTGACGAGTAGCCCACGCTGCCGCCGGACCGTTCCGGCGGCGGAGCGTAGCCGTCGTGGCGGCGCGATGCCCGGCGCGGACCGCTCACTGCTTTCGTGACCGGCCAGCTGGGCGGAAAGCTGTTGGGTGCGAGCTTGGATTCGCGGAGGTCGATGACCGCGGCTTGGACGTTGTCGAATCGAAGCAACTTTGCGAGTTGCGCCGGGGCATCTCGCGACGGGCTGCTCTCCACCGTAAGGACGAGGATGCCGTCTTCGGTCCTGCGCGCGGAGGGAGCTGCGGGCGAGGGCGAAACGGGACGGGCGGGCTGTTTCCCGACTACGAACGTCGCCGGATCGTTCAACTCCGCCAGCATGGCTTCCGCGGCGTCCAGAAACTCCTGATCGGTCTTCGCCGCGTTAACTCTCGGAATTGCCCTGACGATCGCCTGGTCCCAATCGACGGCAGTCGCGCGGGGGTGCATGTACTTGACGTACGTCCACAACTTACCCAGCGCCGCGAGCCGCTCGAAGCGCGACGCCTCCGGCGACACCTGCGCCGCGAGTGCCACGGCAGTTGCGATGAGCAGGACGAGTACTTTCATGCTCTCCCTCATTTCACGATCCATGAGTTGCCTGTTGTCTTGTCCCGGTTGTAGTGGTGTGACGGCGGGCGCGGCCTCAGAGTAGGCGGATGTCGACGGTTGGCCAGCCTGCTCACAACTTGGCCTGAGCTGGTCGACCAAGATCATCGGGCCTTTGATGGATCCGGTGGCACACGGCGGTCGGGCTGAAAACACCTTTCACGTGGCCTGTCCTTCTCTGCCGGGCTACGGTTTCTCCGAGACACCCAGGAGTCCCGGCTTTGGCGACAAGCAGATGGCCCAGAAGTTCGCCAGACTGATGGCCCGGTTGGGCTACAGCCAATACGGAGTGCACGGCGGCGACGGCGGTGGAGTCGTCTCATCCTGGATGGCCGCCTTGCTCAGGCCGGACCGTAATCGAGGTACGGCGCGAGCCACTTCTCCGCTTCGGCGAGGGGCCAGCCCTGGCGGACGGCGTAGTCCTCGACCTGGTCGCGGCCCAGCTTGCCCACGGCAAAGTACTTGGCCTCGGGGTGATTGAAATAGAATCCCGAGACCGAGCTGGCAGGCAGCATCGCGCAGGACTCGGTGAGGCGGAGGCCGGCGTTGGATTCGGCCTGCAACAGGGCGAAGAGGGTACGCTTCGCGGTGTGGTCGGGGCAGGCGGGATAACCCGGCGCGGGGCGGATGCCGCGGTATCTTTCCCGGAGCAAGTCCGTCAGCGTGAGATTCTCCGCGCGGCCGAAACCGCAGAACTCCCGGGCGCGTTTGTGCATCAGCTCGGCCAGCGCCTCGGCCAGGCGATCGGCGAGGGCCTGCACGAGGATGGCGGAGTAATCGTCGTGTCTTTCCCGAAATTCCGCGGCGAGCCGCTCCAGACCCGGCCCGGCTGTGACCGCAAAGCCGCCGACAAAATCCGCGCGGCCGGCCTCGCGCGGCACCACGTAATCAGCGAGGCACAGATTGGCCTGGCCCGCCGCCTTCTCGAGCTGCTGGCGCAGGAAGGGAAAGCGCGCGATGATCTCGCGGCTCGATTCAGTGGCGTAGAGCTCGACGCTGTCGTCCACCGCGTGGGCGGGCCAGAAGCCGAGCACGGCCCGGGCGGTGGTGAGTTGCTCCGCGACGATGCGCGCGAGGAGCGTTTGGGCGTCGCCAAAGAGCTTGGTTGCTTCGGCGCCGACGACCGGATCCTGGAGGATCTCCGGGTAGCGGCCCTGGAGTTCCCACGCGCTGAAGAACGGCCCCCAGTCAATGTACCCGGCGATCTCGGCCAGGGAAAGTCCCTCCCCGCCGGAGTCTGGGCCGCCGGCCGGCGCCGAGGAGAACACGCGCAGGCCCAGGAATTCCGGCCGCGGGAGGTCGGTGGTCGACCAATCGAACCGCGGGCGCCGGGCGCGTGCCGCGGCAAGGGAAAGCAACGGACGTTTGTTGCGACGCTCGGCGAACTCGACGCGCTGGCGCTCCTGTTTGTCGGCGGTTTCGGCGAGGAACGCGGGCTTCTGGGCGGGAGAAAGCAGCGCGCCGACGACGTTGACCACGCGGGAGGCGTCGAGTACGTGCACCACGCCGGGCAGATACTCCGGGGCGATTTTTACCGCCGTGTGGGCCGCACTGGTCGTCGCGCCACCGATCAGTAAGGGCACGGAGAAACCGCCCCGCGCCATTTCCCGGGCGACGTGCACCATCTCGTCGAGCGAAGGCGTGATCAGGCCGGAGAGCCCGATCACGTCGACTTGGCGTTCACGGGCGGTGGCGAGGATCTTCTCGGCCGGCACCATCACGCCAAGGTCGATCACCTCGTAGTGATTGCAGGCCAGCACGACGCCGACGATGTTCTTGCCGATGTCGTGAACGTCGCCCTTGACGGTCGCGAGCAGAATGCGGCCTTTGGCGGCATTCTGGATGCGACTGGGTTCGCCCATCGCGAGGGTCGTGCCGGTGGTGGTGGAGATGGCCGACGTCGCGGCCGCCTTTTCCGCCTCCATGAATGGCGTGAGATAGGCGACGGACCTTTTCATCACGCGGGCCGACTTCACGACCTGGGGCAGGAACATCCGGCCCGTGCCGAAGAGCTCGCCGACCACGCGCATGCCGTCCATCAGCGGGCCCTCGATGATGTCGAGCGGCCGCGGAAACCGGGCGGAGTCCGCACGGGCCTCCTCGGTATCGGCTTCGATGTATTGGTCGATGCCCTTGACCAGCGCGTGCACGAGGCGGTCGGCGACCGGAGCCCGCCGCCAGGACTCGGCGTCGGCGCCGGGCGATTTCAGGTCCGGCTCACCGGTGCCGCGACCCTCCTTGAGCGAACCCGCAAAGGCCACCAGCCGCTCCGTGGCGTCGATCCGACGGTTGAGCAGGACGTCTTCGACGCGTTCGAGCAGATCGCGCGGGATCTCCTCGTAGACGCCGAGCAGGCCGGCGTTGACAATGGCCATGTCGAGCCCGGCGCGGATGGCGTGGTAGAGAAACGCCGTGTGCATCGCCTCGCGCACCGGGTTGTTGCCGCGGAATGAAAACGAGACGTTCGACACGCCGCCGCTCACCCGGACCAGGGGCAGCGTTTGCTTGATGATCGCGGTGGCCGCGAAGAAATCGACCGCGTAGGTGTTGTGCTCCTCGATGCCAGTGCCGACCGTGAGAACATTGGGGTCGAAAATGATGTCCTCCGCCGGGAAGGCGGCCTGCTCGGTCAACAATCGGTAGGCGCGCGTGCACATGCGCACCTTGTCGTCGCGGGTCGCGGCCTGGCCCTGTTCATCGAATGCCATGACGACCGCGGCAGCCCCGTAACGGTGGATGAGCCGCGCGCGCCGGAGGAACTCCGCCTCGCCGTCCTTGAGGGAAATCGAATTGACGATGCCCTTGCCCTGCAGGCACTGGAGTCCCTTTTCGAGGACCGACCATTTCGACGAATCGAGCATGATCGGCACCCGCGAGATCTCCGGCTCGGCGGCGATCAGGTGCAGGAACTTCACCATCGTGGCCTCGCCGTCGACCAGCGCCTCGTCGACATTGACGTCGAGGATGTTCGCGCCGCTCTCGACCTGCTGGCGGGCGATGGCGACGCACGCCTCCCAGTCGCCGGCCTTGATCGCCTTGGCGAACTTGGGCGAACCGGTGATGTTAGTGCGCTCGCCGATGAGCAGGAAGTTGGTGGCGGCGGAGTTCAAGACTGAGGGCAGAAATCAGAGGTCGGAGGTCAGAGGGCGGAGAGCGGAGGGCGGAGGACGGCGGACGGACCTCGAGGAAGAAATAGCGGCGGCGGAGATCCCCGGAACGACTGCGGGCTAGCCTCAGGCGAGGGCGAGGGGTTCGAGTCCGCTCAGGCGGAGGGCGCGCTGGGCCGGCGCGGGCATGCGCGGGGCGAGGCCGCGCACCGCCCGGACGATGGCGGCCAGGTGCGCGGGCGTGGAGCCGCAACAGCCGCCCACCATGTTGACCAGGCCGCGGGCGGCGAATTCACCGAGCACCGCGGCCATTTCCTCGGGCGACTCGTCGTAGCCGCCAAAGGCATTGGGCAGGCCGGCATTCGGGTAACACGACACGTGGCAGGCGGCAAGGCGCGCGAGCTCTTCGAGGTAGGGGCGCATTGCCGCGCCGCCGAGCGCGCAGTTCAGCCCGACGCAAAACGGCCGCGCATGGGTGACGCTGTGGTAGAAGGCTCCGATCGTCTGGCCGGACAGCGTGCGGCCCGACGCATCGGTCACGGTAACGCTGATCATCACGGGAATTCGTGCGTCGTCGCCGCGGCGATCAAAGATGCTTTCGATCGCGAAGAGCGCGGCCTTGCAATTGAGCGTGTCGAAGACGGTTTCCACGAGCAGGGCGTCGACTCCGCCTTCGAGCAGCGCCTCGACCTGCTCCGTGTAAGCGGCGACCACCTGGTCCCAGGTGACCGCGCGGTATTCCGGGCGGTTGACGTCGGGCGACATCGAGAGCGTGCGGTTGAGGGGGCCGATCGCACCGGCCACGAAACAGCGCCGGCCGGGGGTAGCGGCCTCGGCCTGGGCGGCGGCCCGCCGGGCACAGGTGGCGGCGGCGAGGTTGATTTCGCGCACCAGCGATTCGCATCGGTAGTCGGCCAGGGCGAGGGCGGTGCTGTTGAAGGTATTGGTTTCGACCACGTCGACCCCAACGGCAAAGTAGTCGCGGTGGATCTGCTCGATCAGATCGGGGCGCGTGATCGCGAGCAGGTCGTTGTTGCCCTTCAGGTCGTGAGGATGCGCCGCGAAACGCGCGCCCCGGAAATCGGATTCGGTGAGCTGGTGCGATTGGATCAGCGAGCCCATCGCGCCATCGAGCACGACGATCCGCGCGGCAAAGAGCCGGCGGAACGCTTCGGCGCGATCGCTGGCGCGGGGGACGGCGGAAGTCATGGCGGTGGGAAGCTACGGCGGCGTCCGGGGAAGGCAAGACACATATCTACACATTTGCATTCGTTGATATGAGATGTTTGAGAATCGGCTTGCGGCGGCGGGCGGGGCGCGGTGGCGTGCGGGGGTTGGCGGTTCTTTGTCCAGACCCGGTCAGCAGGGAAGGCCGTGAGAATCGGCCACAGTTGCGCTGCGGTAACGCATCACAGACCCGCACTGCGCCGCGCGGGCGGCACAGGGAAAGCCAGTTTCCGAGTCAAAGCGGAAGCGAAGGCGCGGGCGAGGAGGCGCGGACGGCGCGGACGTGACAGGCGGCGGGAGCAGGAAACCGTGAAGGGGGCGGCGCGGGCCGGCCCCGTTCTGGCGGAATGAGCCCCGGCGCCTGGCGCCTTCGAGCCGCCGGCGCGGAAATGCGGAGTCCGAATATCTGCCCCGGAATTCCTCACGCCCAGGGGAAGCGGCCGCGTGGCCGTGCGCACACCCCGGGGCCAAACTTCATCGCATCAATGAAGCGTGAGAGCGGCGCCGCCGGCGTTGCCGGGGAGGTTCTGCTCTTGTCGCCGCCGGTCACAGCAGAACTCCATGAAAACGATCCACGCCTGCGGGCTCCGGGTGTCCCTCGCGGTTCCCGTGCTTGCTCTCACTTCCGCCCTCGCCGGCCAAACGCCACCGGCCGCGGCACAACTGCCCGCCTTTGTCACCACTGCCACGCGCACGCCCGCCGAGCCGAAAACAGTGGGCGCAGCCATTGACCACTTTTCCGCCGAGGAGCTGGCGCGGCGCCAGGTGAGTTCGCTGGCGGCCGCGCTCGGGGCGGCGGCGGGCGCGCCCCTGTTTGCCTCCGGCGCGGCGGGCATGACGACCTCGCTCTTCCTGCGCGGGGCCAATTCGAACCAGACGCTGTTCTTGGTCGACGGATTGCGTTTGAACGATCCCAACACCGACTACGCCGTGTTTCTCGGCGGCTCGTGTGTGGGCGCCTGCGACAGCCTCGAGATTTCGCACGGCCCGCAAAGCACGTTGTACGGCGGCGAGGCGGTAGGGGGCGTGGTTTCGCTGCGGGCCCAGCGCGGATCCGGCGCTCCGAGCGCGCGGATGGCCGCGGAAGCCGGCAGCTTCGGCACCGTCCAGGGCGCGGTGTCGGCCCAAGGCGAGCGCGGCCGCCACGCCTGGAGCCTGTCGGTGCAGGGCGGCCGAACGGAGAACGAGCGGCCCAACAACGCCTTTGCCTCGGCCAACGCCGTGGGGAGGTTCGACCACCGTCTGAACGACCGGATGAGCTTGGGCGGCACGGTGCGGTGGTTTCACGGTGATTACGGCTCGCCGGGCGATCGCCACACCAACGATCCGGACAACTCGGAACGGGAAAGCAACCTGCTGGCCACGGTCTTTGCCGAGTTGCAGCTGGCGCCGGCCTGGTCGGCGCGCGCCCTGGCGGGCGGTCAGCAGCGGCGCTTCGTCGCGACCAGTCCCCGCGCGGGCCGCGCCACGGAAGTCACGGTGGTGACCAACCGGCGGGCGGTGTTTGACGGCCAGACCTCGTACCGCGGCTTCGAGCGCAACCGGCTCACCGCCGGGGCGACGGCAGAGGCGAATCACACGCGCAACACCGGTTTCGGGTCCATCGATCGGCGGCAAACCCTGGTGGCGGTGTTCGCGCAGGACGAAATTTCCCCGCGCGACGACCTGCACTTCACCGCCGGCCTTCGTAACGACGACTTCGATACATTTGGCCGCGCCACGACCGGCCGGGCGACCGCCGCCTGGCTCGTTGCGCGCCGCACGCTGAAACTGCGGGCGAGCCACGGCACCGCCTTTCGCTCGCCGAGCTTCCTCGATCTCTACGGCCGCAGCGCGTTCTACACCGGCAACCCGCGGCTCCGCCCGGAACGGGCACGGGGTTCGGATGCGGGGATCGACGGGTACTTCGGCCCCGGGCGGAGTCAGATCGGCGTGACCTGGTTCGAAACGCGGCTGGCCGACCTGATCGCGAGCACGCCGGACTTCCGCAGCGTGGAGAACATCCAGCGGGCGCGCACGCGCGGCGCGGAGCTCAGTGCGCAGTTCCCGCTCGGCGCCGCGGCAGAAGTGAGGGGAAGCTACACCTTTCTCGAGGCGGAGAATCTCACCACCGGCCGCCGGCTGCTGCGGCGACCCCGCCACCGCGGGAGCGTCGATGGCTGGAAGCAATTTGGCGCCAGGCTGAGCGCCGGCGCGGGCGTCGCTTTCACCGCGCAGCGGGAGGATGTCGACGCGCGAACTTTTCGCGTGGTTGACGGCGAAGATTTCACGGTGGTGCGGGTGTATGGGGAGTACCGGTTCACCCCGCGGCTGGCGGTGAAGGCGCGGTTCGAGAATCTCCTCGGCGAACGCTACGAGGAAGTGAACGGCTATCCGGCGCTGGGGCGGGGCTTCTTCGCCGGCGTCGAGTGGAAATTGTAACCGGCGCCCTTCCCACTGCCGGGTCGGCGGAGTTCCCGGCAGCACCTGTCAAGCTCTAAAACCACCCCAATTGGGATGAGCTTTTTCATCCGCATTGGGGGAGAATGCGCGTGCCGCCAGCACCCGCATTCTCCACGATCCTGCCGGTGTCATGGCAGGCATTCCATCAAATCCGGGCGCTCGCCACCCCGCGCGAAAGTTCCGTCGGCCGGTCCGTCGGCCGACGCCAGCACGCCGGGCGCCCCGCCGCGAGGCCGCGAGCCCGATTCCCTGCACGACGTGATCGCGATTGTCTCCAGTTCCGCCGGCGAGCGGGCCGCCTTCTCCGCGGTCCTCGAAGCACGCGGCTGGTCGGGCTGTGAGTGCCGGACCGTGGGCGAGTTCGCCCGCCTGTTGCGCCGCTGCCTACCGGCCGTGGTGGTCGTGCGGCACCAGCTCCAGGACGGGCACTCCGATGACGTGCTGACCACGTGGTCGGCGGCCGCGCAAGGGCGGGACGCAAAGTTCATCGTAATCCTCACGGCCGATGTTCCGGCACGGGAAGAGGCGCGGCAGGTGGCGCTGGGCGCGGATTGTGTGCAGCGCGATCCGATCCGGATGTCGGTCGTGGCGGAGTACCTCGCGAAATTCCTTCGTGCCGGCCAACGCCGACCGAAGGCACCGATCAACGAACAGGAACACGATACGGCGCGGCTGGCGAATGCACGGTTGTGCCGTTCGAAACACACCCTGGCCGTGCGCGACCGGGAGGTCCTGCTGACGCCCCGCGAATTCACGCTGGCGGAATTGCTGGCCGAGGCGCGCACCACCGTCAGCTACGATACCCTCTACGCCGAGGTTCTTGGCCGGCCTTTCACGGGCGACACCGCCAACATGCGGGTCCTGCTGTCGAAATTGACCCGGACGGTGGCGCCGCTCGGCCTCGATCTCCGGCGGCACGTGGAGGTGATCCCGAAGTTGGGTTACCGGCCGGTGGCCACCGGGTCCAAGCCGCGTCGAAAAACCCTGTGACCACCCGACGGTCGCCCGGTGCCCGATTCGCCGCGACGCCGTGCGCGCGGCGGTCGCCGTCACGCCGGACGGCATTCTCCTCCGACCGGCCGGCACCCACCCTGCCTCCCGCGCCGCCGCTGCATCCGGCCGGAGGATTTCCCCCTCAAAAGAAATTGTCGCACTGTGAAATCTCCGCGCTAACTTCCCGCGCATGGTACCCCGCTTCTCTCCCGCGGCGACGGCCCTGCTCGGCCTCGCCCTCGCCGCTGCCGCCCAGGAAAAACCCCTCGCCTTCACCGGCGCCCAGATCATCCCGATCGCCGGCGAGCCCATCGCCGATGGCGTGCTCGTCGTCCATCGCGGTCGGATCCTCGCCGTGGGCGCGGCCGGCTCCGTCGCCCTCCCTGCCGGCGCCGAAACCCGCGCCATCCGCGGCAAGGTCATCCTGCCCGGGCTCGTCGACTCCCACAGCCACATCGGCGGAGCCCAGGGCGCCGACGGCTCCGCCCCCATTCAACCCGAGGTGCGCGTACTCGACGCCGTCGATGTCCGTCATCCGTCGATCCAGAAGGCGCAGGCCGGGGGCATCACAACCGCCAACGTCATGCCAGGTTCCGGCCACCTCATCAGCGGCCAGACGCTTTACCTGAAACTCCGCGATGGGCGCACGATCGACGATCTCCTAATCAAACTCGCCGATGGCACCTTCGCCGGCGGTCTCAAGATGGCCAATGGCACCAACTCGATCCGCACACCCGGCGGACCGTTTCCGGGCTCCCGCGCGAAATCCGCCGCCCTTGTGCGCGAGCAGTACGTCAGGGCCCAGGAGTACAAGGCCCGGCTCGCCCGGGCGGGCGGCGATCCGGAGAAGACTCCCGCCCGCGACCTGGCTCTCGAAATGCTCGTCGAGGTGCTCGACGGCAAGCGCATCGTCCAGCATCACACCCACCGCCACGACGACATCCTCACCGTGCTGCGCCTCCAAAAGGAGTTTGGGTTCAAGGTCGTCCTCCACCATGTGAGCGAGGCCGCCAAGGTCGCCACGGAAATCGCCGCCGCCGGCGTGCCCTCTTCGGTCATCATCGTCGATTCCCCGGGCGGCAAGCTCGAGGCGCGCGATCTCACCTTCGAGAACTGCGCGGCCCTCGAGCGGGCCGGGGCGGCGATCGGGCTGCACACCGACGACAGCGTGACTGATTCGCGCCACTTCCTGCGCATGGCGGCGCTTGCCGTGCGCGCCGGCATGACGCGCACCGGCGCCCTCCAGGCTGTCACCCTCGCCAACGCGAAAATGCTCGGCCTCGAGGCCCGCGTCGGTTCCCTCGAAACCGGCAAGGATGCAGACTTCGTCATCCTCTCCGGCGATCCGCTGAGCGTCTACACGCAGGTCGAGCAAACCTGGATCGAAGGCGCAAAGGTCTTCGATGTCGCCGACCCGAAAGACCGCGTGTACGCCTTTGGCGGGGCCGGGGCCGGCGACCCGCGGCGGGTGTCGCTCTGCTGTTTTGGCAGCGCGTGGGACATCATCGTGGCGGCCAACGGAGGTGACCAATGAAACCCGCGTTCCCGTACATCCTTCTGGCGGCACTGGCGGCAACCGCTCCGGCGGCAACCGCTCCTCTCGCGATTTTCGGCGAGACCATCCACCCGATGGCGGGGCCCGCAATCAAGTCCGGGCTCGTGCTGGTGCGCGACGGGCGGATCGCGTACGTCGGTCCGGCCGCGGGGCAGATCGTGCCGGCGGACCATCAAGTGATCCGCGCCCGGGTCGTCACGCCGGGGCTGATCGACGCACGCACCACCGTGGGGCTCTCGGGCCTGCTCAACCAGCCGCACGACCAGGACATGCTCGAGCGCTCTGCGCCGGTGCAGCCCGAACTGCGCGCCATCGACGCCTACAACGCCCGCGACCCGCTCGTCGCCTGGGTGCGGTCGTTTGGTGTCACGACGCTGAACACCGGCCACGCTCCGGGCGCGCTCGTCTCGGGGCAGACGATGATCGTCAAGACCGGCGGCACCACGGTGGAGGACGACGTGGTCAATCCCGCCGCGATGATCGCTGTCTCGCTCGGCGGCAGCGGAGTCGTCCGCGCCGAGGGCACCGCACCGGCGCCAGCCGCCAAATCGCCCGGCACGCGGGCCAAGGCCGTGGCCATGCTCCGCGCCGAACTGATCAAGGCGCAGGAGTACGCCAGAAAACGGGAAATCCCCGACGAGGCGAAGCGCCCCAGTCGCGATCTGCGGCTCGAGGCGCTCCTCCGGGGTCTGGCGGGCACCCAACGGTTTCTCGTTACGGCCCATCGGCAGCAGGACATTCTCGCCGCGCTGCGCCTCGCCCGCGAATTCAACCTCCAACTCGTGCTCGATGGCTGCGCCGACGCCCACCTGGTACTGGCGGAAATCAAGGCGAGTGGCTTCCCCGTGATTCTCCACCCCACGATGGCCCGCGCCAACGAGGACGCGGAGAATCTCGCGATGGACACCGCCGCCAAACTCGCCGCCGCCGGCATCCCCTTTGCCCTCCAAAGCGGCTACGAGTCCTACGTGCCGAAAACCCGCGTCGTGCTTTTCGAGGCGGCCGTCGCCGCGGGCAAGGGCCTCGGCTTCGACGCCGCCCTCGCCAGCGTGACGATCAACGCCGCCCGCCTCCTCGGGATCGCCGATCGCACCGGATCGCTCGCCGCCGGCAAAGACGCCGACCTCGCGCTCTTCGATGGCGATCCCTTCGAATACACCACTCACGCCACCGGCACAATCGTGAGTGGCCGGCTCTTCGCCGACGGCCCGCACTGAGTCCAGCGCGGCCCAGCGATTCGTTCCAATCGAAGTCCGGGCAGGGCGGTCCTGCGTCTCGCCTTCCTCCCGTTGCCCGGTCTGCTTTTCCGCCTCGTCCTTCCGTCTCCGCCAAGCCATCGGCGAACAGGCCGTCGTTCGACCTCCGCCATCCGCCGTCCGCATCCGTCGGCTGCCGTCCCGCCTTCGCTCTTCGAGCTTCGGCGCGGCAATCCGCCCTCCGTCGTTCGGCTTCGGGCCTCTGACCTCTGGCCACCGTCCTCCGTCGTCCGCTCTCCGCCTGCCGTCCCCAGTCCTCCCCGGCGGTTGACACCGTCCGCCGGCCGGCTAATTTCCGGGCACCCAACGGCAGACACTGTTCCGACCCACCTGCACAAATAGTGCTCCGCTTCGCCACACCTCGCTGGCTTGGTCGCGCTGACTTCCTTCCTCCACTCACACCATGCACCCCGTGATGAAACTCCCGCGTTCCCCTCTCGCGCGCGGCATTGCTGCCGCTCTGGTCTGTTGTTTCGCTCCAGTCGGTGTTCGCGCCGGCGACATCGTCGGTCGCGTCCTAGTCGGCGCCAGCGGCAACTCGCTGCCCGGCGCGCAGATCACCGTGGTCGAAACCGGCCAGCATGTGGTCGCCGACAGCGAAGGCCGCTTTCTGGTCGGCAACCTGCCGGCGGGCGCCGCGACGCTCCGCGTGGAGTACTCGGGCTACAGTCCCAAGACCGAAAAGGTCGCCGTGCCGGCCGCCGGCGCGGTTTCCGTCTCCATCGGCCTCGAGGGCGACGTCGTACGCCTCGAGAAGATGGTCGTCGAGGGCTACCGTGAGGGGCGGTTCCGGGCGATCCAGCAGAAGTTCACTCAAATCAACATCGCCGACATCATTTCGGCCGATTCGATCGGCAACCTACCCGATCGCAATGTCTCCGAAGCCACCGGGCGGGTGCCGGGCGTGAGCACCACGGGCATTGACCAGGGCGAGAGCGCTTACGTGTCGATCCGCGGCGTCGAGCCCAACCTCAACCAGGTGTTGCTCGACGGCGCGATCATGGCGGCGCCCGGCGGCTCCCGCCTCGGCCGCGCCGTGCCCCTCGATGCGCTGGCCGCCACCCAGGTCTCACAGATTGAGGTAACCAAGACCATCACGCCCGACATGGACGCCAACTCGCTCGGCGGCACGGTCAACATCAAGACCGCGGGCCCGTTCGACCGCGAGGGCCGGCATGTTTCCGGCACCATCCAGGGCAATTACAACGAGACGACCGAGAAGACCGACCTGTTGTTCAAAGCGGGCGGTTCGATGCTGTTTGGCGAAAAGAAGCTCTGGGGCATCGCCGCCGGCGTCAATTACGACAAGCGCAGCTATTCGAACCACTGGCTCCAGACCGGGTGGAACGAGCGCGTCATCGGCACCACCACCACGAACTTGCCGAGCGGCTTCGAGATCAAACCGGAGGAAGGCAGCCTCACGCGCACGGGCGGCAACCTCGTCCTCGAGTACCGGCCGGAGGCGACCACCCACTTTTACCTCAAGCCGAGCTACTCAAAACAGGAGCGCGACGAACACACCGTCGAAATCATCTACTCGGTCGACAACGCCGCCAATCGCGTGACCCTGCTCTCCCCGACCAAGGCCCTGTTCGACGGCACCCGCACCCGCACGGAGCGCCGCGACTTCAACCTCCACAAGGAGCAGTCCGTCATCAACGTGGTTGGCGGGATCAAGAAGGTCATCGGCGACTTCACGATCGAGCCCATGGCGAGCTGGTCCGGGGCCAAGGAGAAGACGCCCTTCAACAAGGTGCTCGCCTTCCGCAACAACACCGGCAACACGGGCCCGATCACCATCGACTGGGGCACGTTCGACTTCGTCAGCTTCCAGGTGGACCCGGCCGTCGACACCTATGACAAATACCCGCTCCGCCGC
>Ga0233425_10005872_pt1 | contig 18848 bp, 19 predicted proteins | sample Watercolumn_Towu_2_FD_181712 | JGI IMG/M metagenome (GOLD analysis project Ga0233425, IMG submission 181712) | Freshwater microbial communities from Lake Towuti, South Sulawesi, Indonesia - Watercolumn_Towuti2014_140_MG | ecosystem: Environmental > Aquatic > Freshwater > Lake | place... | reverse complement strand
CTACGAGCATGGCGATCGGATTGTTCAGCCGCAATCAAGCGATCGAGCCACACTTCCGGCATCACCGGTTTTTGTTGCGCGGCAAATTCAACCCGCCATTTCTGCCAGGCAGCGGCCATGCCGTGGAACTGCAGAGCTTTGAGTTGAGCATGGCGATCAATGTTCATAGCGAGATCCCCTCAGACTATCGTAACGACTGCAACGATAGTGCCGCTATTTTTGCGAAAGCTTGTTTTGGGCATCCAAGCCCAAGCAAGCGGCAAAAATGACGCGGCAACCCATGCCTTCGGCTGCCCCAGCCGTCCTGCTACGCTCGCCACCTCGCTTTACCACGCTCGGTGACGTCGCTGCGCAAATGACTCGACGCGATGTCGGGATGCTTTGCAATTTCACTCTGCGCCTTCGGCACGGACGTGAAATCGCACAGCCCTATCGCTTCTGGGGACTTCTCGGCTTCCCGCCTCGCAGCGGTAGTTGTTGCCTTTCTTGATAGATATCATTCACATCATAGTGATTCATATTTAACCGCCACATTATTTTTCTGGTAAGTAAATTTTGAGGTCAAAAAAGCAGGATTCATCATTCATTGCCAATCCGGCTGTTGAGAGATTCGAGATTTCAAACCTTCCTTGATTTAGCCGGGCTGCCCGGATATAATTTTCGGGTTATTTTGTCGGGCCTTAGCTGTGGCGGATAGAAATTTACCGGTTGTCAGTAAGATCCTGGCCTATCAGTTAATCATTATAATGATAACAATATCCGGCTTTGCTTTGGTTGGGGGATTGCGTGAGGCATTTTCTCCGGCTCTGGGTGGCATGGCGGCGTTTATTCCCAATGTGTACTTTGCCTTGCGTGCATTTAAGGGAGCAGGCCAAGAGGCTAAAAAGATAGTGAGATCTTTTTACGTTGGAGAGGCAGGAAAGCTGTTGCTGACAGTTGCGCTGTTCGTTTTGATTTTTCAAATCCCAACCATAAAAATTTTGCCGCTGTTAGTTGGTTACATAACAGCATTATCCGTTTTTTGGTTAGCGCTATTGATGCGCTGACTTTTGATTTAGAGAGGAATGATGGCTACCGAAGCTCATGCTGCCGAAGGTGCAACTGGCTATATTATTCACCATTTAACTCCCCTGAGTGCGGGTGAAGGGTTTTGGACTTTACATCTGGATACGCTGTTTTTCTCGGCATTGTTAGGCGGCGTGTTTGTTTGGTTTTTCAAGACGGCGGCTGACAAAGCGACTTCTGATGTGCCAGGTTTGGTGCAGAATTTTGCCGAAATGCTGATTGAGTTTGTCGATACTCAGGTTAAGGATACTTTTCACGGCAAAAGTAAGCTGATTGCGCCATTGGCGCTGACTATTTTCTGCTGGGTGTTTTTGTTTAACTTCATGGATTTATTCCCGGTTGACTTGCTCCCTTCAATCGGCAGCGTGATGTTGGTGCCTTATTTACGGGTGGTTCCGAGTACCGATCTTAACGCCACCTTTGCAATGTCAATCACCGTATTTTGTTTGATTATCTTTTACAGCATCAAGATAAAAGGGGTTCTGGGCTTCGCCAAAGAAATGTTGCTTCTGCCGTTTGGTCCTTGGCTGATGCCGTTTAATTTGCTGCTTAAAGTGGTTGAAGAAATCGCCAAGCCCATATCGTTGGGCTTGCGGTTATTCGGAAATTTGTATGCGGGTGAACTGATATTTATTTTGATCGCTTTATTGCCGTGCTATGTGCAGCCGGTATTGAGCTTGCCGTGGGCGATCTTTCACATTTTAATCATTACCTTGCAGGCGTTCATTTTTATGGTGTTGACTATCGTCTATCTGAGCATGGCGCATGAAGATCATTAATCAATGTTTGCGTACTGTAATCATCTGAACGTCGTTAAAATCTTTTATAACTTAAACTGTCAATCTTTGGAGGTATTATGGAAATTGCTAAATTAATTGCTGATGTGCAAGGGATGACTGCAATCGCAGTGGGTCTGGTGCTGGGCATGGGCGCTTTAGGCACTGCGATAGGCTTTGGTCTGTTGGGCGGAAAGTTTTTGGAAGGCGCTGCGCGTCAACCAGAAATGGTGCCTATGCTGCAAGTGAAGATGTTTGTTGTTGCCGGTCTGTTGGACGCGGTGACTATGATCGGTGTTGGTTTGGCGCTGTTCTTTACTTTTGCTAACCCGTTTCTTTCTGCTGTTCAAGCAGCGGCGGCGGGCTAATTTAAGCTGTTTATTTTTACCCTGACATGAGGACCGCATCGTGAGTATCAATGCTACCCTGATTGGCCAAATGATTACCTTTGCGCTGTTGATATGGTTTACCATGACTTATATCTGGCCTCCTTTGCTCAATTCTTTAGAAGAGCGGAAAAAGAAAATTGCTGACGGATTGGCGGCGGCTGAGAAAGGCCGCGAAGATTTGGAATTAGCTCAAAAAAGAGCCAAGGTGGTTTTGAAAGATGCTAAGGAACAATCCTCGGAAATCGTAAGCCTTGCGCAAAAACGGGCGAGTGAAATCGTCGAAGAATCGAAAGATAACGCTAAAAAAGAAGGCGACCGTCTTATTCTGGCTGCTAAAGCGCAAGTCGAACAGGAAATTCAGCAAACCAAAGAAAATTTACGAAGAGAAGTGGCTGCTTTGGCAATGAGCGCGGCCGAGCAAATTCTGAGTGCCGAGATTGATAAAACCAAGCATCAGGAATTAGTCGGCAAGATTTCTAATAAGCTGTAGGTCGAGCACAATGAGCGAATTGGCCACATTGGCGAGACCTTACGCAGCAGCTGTATTCAAAAGAGCTAAAGAGACTGGTAAGACAGAGCACTGGTCGAAAAACTTGGCTCTTTTGTCGGCAGTTTTGGCGGACGACGCTGTTCTTGCAATTGTAAATAACCCTAAGGTCACGGGTGCTCGAGTGTCGGCTTTATTGCTGGATATCTGCGAAGGACTGGATCAGGAAGGAAATAATTTTTTAAAGTTGCTTATTCAAAATAACCGGCTGACGTTATTGCCTGCAATAGCCCAAATTTTCGAAACGCTGAAGGCCGAAGATGAAGGTTATATCGAAGTGGAAGTGCTGACGGCTTATGCTTTTTCAAAAGAAGCCAAGCAAGACTTTAGCGCAAAACTGGAAAAAAACCTGAATAAAAAAGTCCATATGAATGTGACCGTAGATAAATCATTAATTGGCGGCGTTTTGGTGCGTGCGGGCGACAGAGTAATGGATGGATCTATTAGAGGCCAGCTTCAACAAATGCAAAAAGCACTACTGTGAGAGTGAGAAAAGTAAATGCAATTAAACCCATCTGAAATTAGTGATCTGATCAAAAAGAAGATCGAAAACTTCGAACTGAGCGTCGAAGCGCATACCGAAGGCACAGTAGTCAGCGTGACAGACGGTATTGTAAGAGTTCATGGTCTTTCCGAAGCTATGCAAGGCGAAATGCTTGAATTTCCGGGTAACACGTTCGGTATGGCGCTCAATTTGGAACGCGATTCCGTCGGTGCGGTCGTGTTAGGTTCCTACCAGCACATCTCCGAAGGTGATACGGTTAAATGCACCGGCAAAATTTTGGAAGTGCCTGTAGGCGAGGCTTTGCTGGGCCGTGTTGTTGATGCGCTTGGTAATCCAATAGACGGCAAGGGGGCTATCGAAACCAAAGAGTCTTCGCCGATTGAAAAGATCGCGCCTGGCGTTATTGCGCGCCAGTCAGTTGATCAGCCCGTGCAAATTGGTCTGAAATCGATAGACGCGATGATTCCGATTGGTCGGGGCCAACGCGAATTGATTATTGGCGACCGGCAAACAGGAAAGACCGCGATTGCGGTCGACGCGATCATCAATCAAAAAGGCACTGGCATCAAATGTATTTATGTCGCCATTGGGCAAAAGCGCTCTTCGATTGCTAACGTTGTACGCAAGCTCGAAGAACACGGCGCGATGGAGCATACCATCGTGGTATCGGCTTCGGCTTCCGAGTCAGCGGCTTTGCAATTCATTGCACCGTATACCGGTTGTGCGATGGGTGAGTTTTTCCGAGATCGCGGCGAAGACGCCTTGATTATTTATGATGATTTAACCAAGCAGGCATGGGCCTATCGCCAAGTTTCTCTGTTATTACGCCGTCCGCCGGGCCGTGAGGCATATCCGGGTGACGTTTTCTACTTGCATTCTCGCTTGCTGGAAAGAGCGGCGCGTATTAATGCCGCTGAAGTTGAGAAGCTGACCAAAGGTAAAGTTAAAGGCAAAACAGGCTCATTAACGGCATTGCCGATTATTGAAACACAAGGAGGCGACGTATCGGCTTTCGTACCAACCAACGTGATTTCCATTACCGACGGACAAATTTTCCTTGAAAGCGGCTTGTTCAATTCGGGCATACGCCCTGCGGTAAACGCAGGCTTGTCAGTATCACGCGTGGGCGGCGCGGCGCAGACTAAAATCATTAAAAAACTGGGCGGCGGAACTCGCCTGGATTTAGCGCAATTCCGCGAATTAGCCGCGTTTGCTCAATTTGCTTCTGACTTGGATGAAAGCACGCGCAAACAAATTGAACGCGGCCAGCGGGTTACTGAACTGATGAAGCAAAATCAGTATTCGCCGATGTCGGTCGCGCAAATGGCGGTTTCGCTGTTTGCCGCCAACGAAGGTTTTTTGGATAACGTTGAAGTGAGCAAAGTGTTGGCTTTCGAAGCGGCTTTACAGCTTTATATGAAGACCGAGCAGACTGATCTGATGAATACGATTAATGCAACTGGCGATTTTAGTAACGAAATTAAGCAAAGTCTGCAAACGGCGATGGAAACTTTCGTTAAAACGCATAGCTGGTAAAAGGGTTTTCAGATGGCGGTCGGCAAAGAAATACGCACCAAAATAGCGAGTATCAAAAACACCCAGAAAATTACTCGTGCGATGGAAATGGTCGCAGCAAGTAAGATGCGTAAAACGAAAGACCGGATGCAGGCCACGCGCCCGTATTCAAAAAAAATCGGCCGGATTATCAAGCATCTTGCGCACGCCAACCCAGAGTACAAGCATCCTTTTCTGACAGAACGCGAAGTCAAGCGGGTTGGCGTAATTATCATCAGCTCTGATAGAGGCTTGTGCGGCGGTCTTAACTCCAACCTATTCAGAAGAATACTGACTTTTTTATCGCAATGGGAAAAAGATCAAATTGAAGTCGATATTTGCACATTCGGAAGCAAAGCATCTGGTTTTTTTGGTCATTTGAAAACTAACCTGGTTGGTCAGAAAACCAAAATCGGCGATACCCCGCATCTCGAAGATATTGTCGGCATTATTAAGATCATGCTAGACGCCTATAGCGAAGGCAAAATCGATGAGTTACACATTGCGAGCAACGAGTTTGTTAATACTATGACGCAAAAGCCAGTGGTCCAAAAACTGTTGCCTGTAATAGCCGGCGAAATTGAGGAAAAGCTTAGCGGTCACTGGGATTATATTTACGAACCCGATGCGAAAGAGGTGTTGGATCATTTAATGACTCGCTATATCGAGTCTATTGTTTTTCAGGGTTTGGTTGAAAACAATGCCTGTGAACAGGCGGCGCGAATGGTTGCAATGAAAAGTGCATCGGATAATGCCGGTAATTTAATCAAAGAATTACAATTGATTTACAACAAAGCCCGGCAAGCCGCTATTACTCAAGAAATTTCCGAAATTGTCGGCGGTGCGGCAGCTGTTTAAGCAAAAGATTTAATTTTTTAAGAGGACGGAACAATGAGTTCGGGAAAAATCGTTCAAATCATAGGCGCGGTCGTCGACGTGGAGTTCGCTCGCGAAAATCTGCCCAATGTTTATGACGCATTGACCGTTGAGGGTCAAGATTTGGTTTTGGAAGTTCAGCAACAACTAGGCGACGGTGTGGCCAGAACCATTGCGATGGGCAGCACCGATGGCTTGAGCAGAGGTTTGAAAGTCAGCAACACTAAAGCGCCCATTTCAGTGCCGGTGGGCCAGGAAACGCTGGGTCGCATCATGAATGTATTGGGTCGCCCCATCGATGAGAAAGGCCCGATCGGCGAAAAAACCCAATGGAGCATTCACCGCGACGCCCCCAGCTATGCCGAACAGGCCGCTGCCAATGAGTTGCTGGAAACGGGCATCAAGGTTATCGACTTGATCTGTCCGTTTTCGAAAGGCGGCAAGGTTGGCTTATTCGGTGGCGCCGGGGTTGGCAAGACCGTGAACATGATGGAGTTGATTCGTAATATCGCTATCGAGCATAGCGGTTATTCGGTGTTTGCCGGCGTTGGTGAGCGCACGCGCGAGGGGAATGATTTTTATCATGAAATGACGGATTCCAACGTTATTGATAAGGTATCATTGGTTTATGGGCAGATGAACGAGCCGCCGGGAAACCGCTTGCGCGTGGCGCTAACCGGCTTGACGATGGCCGAGTACTTCCGCGATGAAGGCCGCGATGTGTTGTTTTTCGTCGATAATATTTATCGTTATACCTTGGCGGGTACCGAAGTATCGGCCTTGCTTGGACGTATGCCATCCGCAGTGGGTTATCAGCCGACTTTAGCGGAGGAAATGGGAGTTTTGCAAGAACGGATTACTTCGACTAAAACCGGTTCGATTACTTCCATTCAGGCGGTCTATGTGCCGGCAGACGACTTGACTGACCCGTCGCCCGCAACGACCTTTGCGCACTTGGACGCAACGGTCGTGTTGTCGCGGCAAATCGCTGAGTTGGGCATCTATCCAGCGATTGATCCATTGGATTCCACAAGCCGGCAACTCGACCCACTGGTTATCGGTCAGGAGCATTATGATGTCGCACGCCGCGTGCAAAAAACTTTGCAGCGTTATAAAGAGCTGCGCGATATTATCGCAATTTTGGGTATGGATGAGCTATCGGAAGAAGATAAGCTGATTGTTGCACGGGCGCGTAAAATTCAACGCTTTTTGTCACAGCCTTTCTTCGTTGCTGAAGTCTTTACCGGTTCGCCCGGTAAATATGTGTCTTTAAAAGACACGATTGCCGGCTTTAAAGGGATTATTGACGGTGAATACGACGCAATACCCGAGCAAGCTTTCTACATGGTTGGAACGATAGAAGAAGCGCTGGAAAAAGCAAAGGCATTAAAAAGCTAACTTAAATTAAGTCGACATGACGATGACCATACACATTGACATTGTAAGCGCAGAAAAGGAAATTTTTTCCGGATTGGCTGAAATGGTGTTTGCGCCGGCCGAGATGGGCGAGGTTGGTATTGCACCACGACACGCGCCTATGATTACCAGGCTTAAGCCCGGGGAAGTCCGGGTAAAAACAGGTGATCAGGAAGATCATCCGTTTTATATATCGGGCGGAATTCTGGAAGTCCAGCCTCATCTGGTCACAATATTGGCGGATACAGCGATTAGGGCGAAAGATATTGATGAAGCCGCAGCCTTGGAAGCGAAAGCGAGGGCAGAAGAAGCTCTGGCGGATAAATCCGGCAAAATTGATTACGCTACCGCGCAAGCCAGACTGGCGGAAGCCGTGATGCAATTAAGGACGCTGGACAGACTCAGAAAGCGCGGCGGTTAGAGACAAAATTAGCTTGCCTCTTGACTCCTTCCTTCAATAGAAAGCCCGATAGCGCCAGTCGTTACCGGGCTTTTTTGCTTTACAGGAATTGATATGAAGATTACCACGATTATTTTGGCGGCTGGCAAGGGCACGCGTATGCGTTCGGAGTTGCCAAAAATATTACATCGGATTGCCGGCAAATCGCTGCTGCAACATGTGTATGATATGAGCAAACAATTGCTAAACAATTCGATTCATATCGTTTACGGTCATGGCGCGGAAAAGGTTTTGGCAAGTTTAAGCCATCTTGATGCCCAGTGGACCGAGCAAAAGCAGCAATTAGGTACTGGTCATGCGGTTCAGCAAGTGCAGGCGCAAATTGGCGATGCGGACACTGTTCTGATTCTTTATGGTGATGTGCCTTTATTAAAATTAGAGACTGTTAAGCAGTTAATCGCCAATGTCAACGACCAGACACTGGCCTTGCTGACGGTCAACCTGGCAAATCCTAAAGGCTATGGACGGATTGTTAGAGATGCTTCGGGTCAGGTTAGCAAGATTGTTGAGGAAAAGGACGCGACAGACGTTGAGCGACTGATTGTTGAAGTTAATACCGGGATTATGGCGGTTCAAGGCAGGCAGCTAAAAAAGTGGCTGGGCCAGTTGAACAATAAAAATGCGCAAGGCGAGTTTTATTTGACCGATGTTATAGAAATGGCGGTATCGGAAAAGTTTGCTGTTGTGACTAGTCAGCCGGAAACCGAAGATGAAGTTTTGGGCGTCAATAACCGCATTCAATTGAGCCATCTTGAGCGGGTTTATCAACAGGAGCAAGCGCATCGCTTGATGGAGCAAGGCGTGACATTGATTGATCCGGCCCGCTTTGATTTGCGCGGCACCATCGAACAGTTGGGCCAGGATATTGAAATTGATGTCAATGTCATTCTGGAGGGCAAAAACAGTATTGGCAGCCACGTCAAAATTGGGCCGAATTGCCAAATTATAGATTCGGTTATTGCCGATAATGCTGAAATTCTTGCCAATTGCGTTATCGAACAGGCGGTGATTGGCGAAGGCAGCCGTGTTGGTCCGTTTGCCCGTTTACGGCCGGAAACGGTTTTGGCCGAGCAGGTTCATATCGGAAACTTTGTCGAAATAAAAAAATCAACCGTGGCAAACGGAAGCAAGATCAATCATCTAAGCTATATTGGCGATACCACGGTAGGCAGCAAAGTCAATATCGGCGCGGGTACGATTACCTGCAACTATGACGGGGCGAATAAATTCCGTACCGTTATTGAAGATGGCGCGTTTATCGGATCCGATACGCAATTGGTGGCTCCGGTTACAGTCGGCAAAAATGCGACGATAGGGGCCGGTTCCACGATTACCAAAGATTGTCCGGATAATCAATTAACTCTGAGCCGGGTTAAGCAGATCGCCATTCCGGGCTGGCAGCGCCCGGTTAAGCGCAACTAATAGAGTTTTTAACGCGGTAGATATTGCAACAATAAACCGAGGGCCGAAGCGATGTGTGGAATAGTAGGAGGAGTGGCGCAGCGCAATGTTGTGCCGATATTGCTGGAAGGTTTGCGCCGATTGGAATACCGGGGATACGATTCAGCTGGTTTGGCGGTGTTAAGCGACGGCCAGATTCATCGCCAGCGGGTGCTTGGCAAAGTCAAAGGTTTGGAAGAACTGTTGGCGTTGGAACCGATTGCCGGCACCACCGGCATTGCGCATACCCGCTGGGCGACGCACGGCAAACCCAGCACCGCCAATGCCCACCCGCATATCTGCCGGCATAAAGTAGCGGTGGTGCATAATGGCATTATCGAAAACCACGAACGCTTGCGCAGCCAACAATTGCAAGACGGCTATGAATTTACCTCGCAAACCGACACCGAAGTCATCGTGCATGCTGTTTTCGATGCCTTGAAAACCAGCGGTCACTTGCTGCAAGCGGTAAAAGATACTGTCAAAACCCTTGAAGGCGCTTATGCGCTAGGCATTGTCAGCACCGCCGAACCGGGCGTATTAATTGCCTGCCGTAAAGGCAGTCCGCTGGTGATTGGTATCGGTATCGGCGAATATTTCATAGCTTCTGACGTCGCGGCCTTGCTGCCGGTCACCCAGCGCTTCATTTTTCTCGAAGACGGCGATATTGCGGCGCTCACGATTGATGCTTTGACCATCTATGACGCCAACAATCAAATCGTTACCCGCCCGGTCAAAGACAGCCAACTGACTGCCGATTCGGTCGATAAAGGCGATTACCGGCATTACATGCTGAAAGAAATCTACGAACAACCGTTCGCGTTATCGCAAACGCTGGAAGGCCGTTTCATTAATCAGCGCTTGCAGGATCAGGCCTTTGGTCATAATGCGTCGGACGTGTTTGATCAAATCAAAGCGGTACAAATTCTAGCTTGCGGCACCAGTTACCATGCCGGCCTGGTGGCGCGTTATTGGTTCGAAGAACTGGCCCGAGTACCGTGCCAGATCGAAGTCGCCAGCGAATACCGCTACCGCCAGCCGGTTTTAGCGCCGGACACCTTGGTGGTGACCATTTCCCAATCGGGCGAAACCGCCGATACGCTGGCTGCCTTACAAGAGGCGAAAAAACTCGGAGCGAAATACGCGCTGGCGGTATGCAATGTGCCGGAAAGCTCGCTGGTGCGCGAGTCGGATTTGGTTTTGATGACCCGGGCTGGCCCGGAAATCGGTGTGGCCTCGACCAAGGCTTTTACCACGCAGTTGACCGCTTTATTGTTATTGGTCATTGCCATTGGCCGACGTTTTCAACTGACCGAGGCTTTAGAACAAAAAATCACCTCAGAGTTGTTTGGCTTGCCTGGCAAAATCGAAAAAGCCCTGCAGCTGAATGACGAGATCAAAACCTTATCAGAGCAATTTGCCGAAAAGCAGCATAGTCTGTTTTTAGGCCGGGGCGCGCACTACCCGATTGCGATGGAAGGCGCGTTAAAGTTGAAAGAAATTTCTTATATCCATGCCGAGGCTTATCCCGCGGGCGAGCTGAAACACGGTCCTTTAGCCTTGATCGATGCGGATATGCCGGTCATTACCGTGGCGCCGAATAATCATCTATTGGAAAAACTCAAATCCAACATGCAGGAAGTCAGCGCTCGCGGCGGCCAGCTGATCGTATTCATGGATGAAACGCTGGTCGCCGATACCGAAGGGGCCGTTCAGTTGATCAGAATGCCGTCGGTGGAAAATGAAATTTCACCGATTCTCTATACTATCCCTTTGCAACTGTTGGCTTATCATGTTGCTGTGTTAAAAGGAACTGATGTCGATCAGCCTCGAAATCTCGCTAAGTCGGTGACGGTGGAGTGAATAAAGCCGATATTTTTCTCGATAATGTCGGAGACTCTACACGTAATGGCTGCCTCGATCACTAAAAAAGCAGCGAGTAGGCCGTGCGCTTCCAGCACGTCTCGCACCCCGCGGAAACTGGCTTTGCGTGCCTTCCATGTCTTCAAGGCCAAACAGAAAACAACCCGTGATCAGTTGTGCCATATTTTATTAACTCCCGGCACAGCTTTTTTCAAAAAGTTGATCTCGAATTCTCGCTATGTTAGATTCGCATTTTAGTTCTTCCTAAGAGTAATTAGGGTTTTAATCGTGTTATCCGTCTTGCGTTCCAATAGGAATCGGCCTTATCTGAACACCATTATTTGGGTGGTGTTGGTAAGCTGGCTTTCTTTGGCAATTTCAACGACATGTTCAACATTAATGGCCTCAGCCATGAAAGCATTACCAGAACATACCGCCGGCTGTCCGGATACCACCGTGCCGGGGCATGGCGATGACGGAAAATTCAAACAAGATTACTCCTTCAAGCTCTGCCTGGCGCCGTCAGGGAGTTCCTTAGACCTTGATCGCCTTCCCAAACCTGATTTGCCAGTTTTAGTTCTGCTTCTGATCGGGATTATTTTTAACCTCAGATTCCCGTCCCTTCCTCAACCGATTTCCAAGAAAACGGATCATCCGCCGGGCCGACAGATTCTAATTATCTACCGGTTCTGCACTCTGCTCAATTAGCTTTCTTTCAAGTTAACGCCCGATACCCTCTTTTGTATTGGGCGGCGCTATTGTTTCGCGTCCGGGATATTTTGACCTCACTTTAATTAGTCGCGAAAAATCAATTTTCAGCGTACTAACGATTATGAACAAGATTTGCAACCCAGAATATACATTACCTAGTCTTTCGCGCCGCCGTTTTGTCGCAGGCATGGCTGCCAGCGGTATTTTGGCGAATGTGCCAACATGGGCTAAAGCAGCATTATTAAAAGAAACTGCCCCCAGAAATCAAATACTGAGCGGTACGGAATTCGACCTAACCATTTCTGAAACGGAAGTCAATATCACCGGCACCCCAAGAAAAGCGACAACTGTGAATGGTACCTTACCCGCGCCGACCTTACATTGGCGTGAAGGCGATACCGTGACCATCCGGGTAACCAATCAATTGGAAGAAGATACCTCCATCCATTGGCACGGCATCCTGCCTCCTTATCATATGGACGGCGTACCTGGGATCAGTTTTAAAGGCATTGCACCGGGCGAAACCTTCATTTATCAATTTAAAGTCGAGCAAAACGGTACTTATTGGTACCACTCGCATTCTGGCATGCAAGAGCAAACCGGTCTCTACGGTGCGATTATCGTTAAGCCAAGCAGAGAAGACCCTATCAAAGCACAACGGGATTATATCGTGCAGTTGTCCGATTGGACGGACGAGGACCCCATGGCCGTCTATTCCAAGCTTAAAAAGGAAAGCAGTTACTATAACTTCAACCAGCTCACCGTAGCTGATTTTATTCAAGATACGGCGGATGAAGGTTTATTGGCGGCCGTTCAAAAGCGCCATATGTGGAATACGATGCGCATGAACCAGACTGACCTTTCAGACATTTCCGCCTACACCTATACCTATTTGATCAATGGCTTAAGTCCCGTCGGTAATTGGACAGGCCTATTCACTGCCGGTGAAAAAGTACGACTGCGGTTTATTAACTCAGGCTCCATGACCATTTTTGATGTCCGGATTCCGGATTTAAGAATGACCGTTGTGCAAACCGACGGCCAAAACATCGAACCCGTTACCGTCGATGAATTCCGGATAGGCCCTGCCGAAACCTACGATGTCATTGTTGAACCCCAAAATCGCGCTTACACGCTCTTTGCCCAAGCGATGGACCGTACCGGTTTTGCCCGTGGCACCCTGACGCCTCGGTTGGGCATGACGGCATCCGTCCCGGCGTTGGACAAACCTGAACTTCTCACCATGGAAGATATGATGGGAAAGATGGATCATACCGGGATGTCGGGTATGGCTCATGCTGGTATGGAAATGAGTCATGCCGAAATGTCGAATATGGGCCATAACGGCATGGGAATGGATCACAGCGGCCACGGCATGGTGGGCGGAAGCGTGCGGGTGCGTCATGCCAGTACTGAATTTGGCGCCAGCGTGGATATGCGTGTTGACATGCCGCGTACTAATCTTGATGATCCGGGAATCGGCCTGCGCAATAATGGCCGCCGGGTACTTACCTACGCCGATTTACACACCATAGGCGGCTCCTTGGATACAAGGCCGTCAACGCGGGAGATCGAGCTTCATCTGACCGGCAACATGGAACGCTATAGCTGGTCTCTGGATGGCCTCGAATTTGGATTATCCACACCCATTCATTTCCGTCACCGGGAACGCGCCCGTGTGATTATTGTAAACGATACCATGATGACTCATCCCCTGCATCTGCATGGCATGTGGAGTGAATTGGAAAGTCCGAATGGCGAGTTCCTGGTGCGCAAGCACACCATTCTTGTGCAGCCGGCGCAGCGCGTGAGCTTTCTGGTTACGCCTGAAGGTCTAGGCCGTTGGGCGTTGCATTGCCATCTTTTCTTGCATATGCATGCCGGCATGATGCGGGAGATGGTAGTCGCATGAAGATCATAAAGACAAAATTTTCACAGGCTTTTCGTAATAATTGTCTTTTTGCTGTTGTATGGCTTACCGCTTTTTTCCCAGGTTTTGGCTTAGCCAATGAAAAGATCATCCCTGAAGCGCACAAACATCATCATGGCATGGCGGTTTCCAGGCAAAAGATCAACACCGCCCAAGAATCATCAATTATTCATAATGGCATCAAACAAGCCAGTCATCATGCCATATCTATGAAAGAAACTTCTATGCCGTCAACAACCCGTGATCCGCATGCCTATTCAGACGGTTATGGTTTCGGTCCGCTTGAGAGACCCAAGATGGGTGATGAGGACTATCTTGGCTCAGCTATTGTCGATCGGCTGGAAAGCGTTACCGCACGCGGCGACACGTCGATGACCTATGACTGGCAAGCCTGGTATGGGAATTCTTATGATAAGACTCTGGTCAAAGCTGAGGGAGAAATCGAGGCAGGCACTTTCAAGAATGCACGGAATGAGTTGCTTTGGGCGTATGCCGTCACGCCTTTCTGGGACACTCAATTAGGGATACGTTACGACAGCGGCAAAGGGACAGATCGGGGTTGGCTCGCGTTTGGCGTTCAAGGACTGATGCCTTACTGGGTTTATACGGAAGCCACCGCCTATGTCAATGAACACGGACGGACATCATTTCGGCTTGAGTTGGAATATGACTGGCTGTTAACGCAGAAGCTTATATTGCAACCTCGGGTTGAAATGAATTTCTATAGTCAACGGGATGATTCGCGCGATATCAGCAGCGGTTTATCAAACGTTGAAGCAGGGATGCGCCTTCGCTATGAGATTCGAAGGGAATTTGCGCCTTACGCCGGTATTGAATGGGCCAGCGGCTTTGACCCATCGATACAAAACATAAGGCGCGGCAGTAATAACTTTGAAGAAATTCGTTTCGTTGCCGGCGTGCATTTTTGGCTTTAAGCAACGATTTTGAGCTATTAATAACTTTATCAGAGGAAATTTCAATGAAAAAAATAATTCTATTAGCGGCATTAATGGCTATAGCTTTAATGTCTGCCTGCGCCGAAATGGATTCGCATCCGATGGACATGAACCAAACCGTGAAAAATGCCGAAACCAAGGCTGATCATGAAGCGCTGGCCAAACATTACGACGAAGCGGCGGATGCCATGCAGGTTAAGGTGGATGAGCACAAGAAACTACTTGGCCAGTATGAATCAAAAGCCTATCTCTATGGCAGACAAACGCAAAGCTTTAAAGACCATTGCCAATGGCTGCTCAACGCTTATGAAAAAGCCGTTGACGAAAACCGGAAAATGGCTGAATTGCACCGGGCAATGGTGCAGTAAATTTTTATTGCGCAAGGCGTCCTGTGCGTCTTGCGCAATAAAACCTGATTTCGGCCAGTTTCAGCAGTATTGATGGAGAAGGCTGTTCCAGATCGAACCGATGCCGCTAAATCAGTGTGTAACTTGGGTCGGAGTAGCTGCTATACCATTAGGCGTTCTCGAACTTAACAAGATTTTCCGCGGTCTTTTAAAAAGGAGGATAAGACAATGACAAAATATGCTCACGGGTTAACTTATAGCTGCCCCATGCACCCCGAAATTCGACGGGAACAGCCGGGAACTTGTCCAAAATGCGGAATGGCTTTAGAAAATGTGATGGACTCGGCTCCCGAAATCCATAGCGAATTTGTATGCCCGATGCATCCTGAAATTATTCAAAAGCAGCCGGGGTTCTGCCCAAAGTGCGGCATGGCGCTGGAAGCCCGCGATGTCTCCAGCGAGGCGGAAAACCGGGAACTTACCGATATGAGCCGAAGGTTTTGGGTCAGCGCGGCGCTGTCGGTTCCGGTGTTTGCTTTGGCGATGGCACACGACTTCATTTCGGGATCAATTTCCGGTTTGTTGTCGATGCAACAATTGCAATGGCTCGAATTTTCTTTAGCGACTCCCGTTGTCTTATGGGGCGGCTGGCCTTTTTTTCAACGCGGTTGGACTTCCGTGTTTAATCGCCGCCTCAATATGTTTTCCTTGATCGCTTTAGGCATTGGTGTGGCATGGATTTACAGCGTTACGGCCACTTTTCTGCCGCAGATTTTTCCGCTATTGATGCGCGATGATAACGGTATGGTGGCGGTCTACTACGAGGCGGCAGCCGTAATCACGACCTTGGTTCTGCTCGGCCAGGTTCTGGAATTGCGGGCAAGAAGCCAAACCAGTATGGCAATCAAAATGCTGCTGGGACTGGCACCCAAAATCGCGAGGCTTCACCATGACGATGGCAGCGAATCGGATATTCCGCTGGAACAGGTGAAACCTGGTGACATCCTGCGGGTGCGTCCCGGTGAAAAAGTGCCGGTTGACGGCATCGTGCTTGAAGGCGCTAGCTCAGTCGATGAATCGATGGTGACGGGCGAACCGGTACCGGTCGAAAAAGTGGCGGCTATGCCACTTATCGGCGCAACGGTTAACGGAACCGGGAGCTTTTTGATGCGCGCCGAACGGGTTGGCAACGAAACCTTGCTTGCCCAGATTGTACACATGGTCAGTGAAGCGCAACGCAGCCGCGCACCCATTCAAAAGCTGGCCGATATGGTTTCCTCCTATTTTGTTCCCGCTGTGATCCTGACAGCCGTCATTACTTTTGCGCTATGGTGGCAATTAGGGCCAGAGCCCAAATTGGCTCATGGTGTTGTCAATGCGGTGGCGGTATTGATCATCGCTTGCCCTTGCGCCTTGGGATTGGCAACGCCCATGTCAATTATGGTCGGAACCGGCCGCGGCGCCATGGCAGGCATCCTGATAAAAAATGCCGAAGCACTGGAGATGATGGAAAAAGCCGATACTTTGGTGCTTGATAAAACCGGTACCTTAACGGAAGGAAAACCCAAACTGGTCACGGTCGAAACGCTCAACGGCTTTATTGACAAAGACGTATTGCGCCATGCCGCCAGCCTGGAACGCGCCAGCGAACATCCGCTTGCCGCTGCGATCGTAAAAGGCGCGGAGGAACATGGGCTAACACTGATGCCGGTTGACAATTTCCAGTCGCTCACCGGGCGGGGCGTGACAGGGCAAGTTCAAGGTCGGAATATTGCTTTAGGCACTCTAAAGATGATGACCGAATTCGCTATAGCGACGGATCTATTGACTGAATCGATTGAAACACTACGCAGGCAAGGACAAACCGTCATGATAGTCGCCATGGACGGCCAGGCCGCGGGGCTTTTGGGCGTGGCCGATCCGGTCAAGAAAACCACGCCAATGGCGCTGACGGAACTGCATCGAGAAGGGATCAAGGTCGTGATGTTGACCGGCGACAATCGCACGACCGCCGAAACCGTTGCACGGAGCTTGGGAATCGAACAGGTTTATGCGGAAGTATTGCCGGAACAGAAATCCGAAGTTGTAAAAAAATTGCAAGCCGAAGGGCGAATCGTCGCGATGGCGGGCGACGGCATTAACGATGCGCCCGCCTTGGCGGCTGCCCATATCGGTATCGCCATGGGCACCGGCACCGATGTCGCGATGGAAAGCGCGGGCATAACGCTGGTGAAAGGCGATTTATTGGGTTTATCGAAAGCCCGTCATTTAAGCAGGGCTACGCTACGCAATATCCGCCAGAACCTGTTTTTTGCGTTTATTTACAATGCGCTCGGCGTTCCGGTTGCCGCTGGGATTCTGTATCCGTTTTTTGGTATTTTGCTGTCGCCAATGATCGCAGCGGCAGCCATGAGTTTTAGCTCGGTTTCAGTCGTTGCGAATGCCTTACGGCTAAAGCGGGTTTCATTGTGATGGAACATCCAGACTTTATTCCCGCCTTTCATTTCCGCTGGCTGGCGCGCTGGTACGATCCGATGCTGAGGCTTTCGTTTCCGGAACAGGCATTAAAGGCCGAATTGATCGCGCAAGCCCATATTCAGCCGAGTCAACACATCTTGGATATTGGTTGCGGCACGGGAACGCTTTCCTTAATGATCAAGCAAGCCCATCCGGATGCCGTGGTCTACGGACTGGATGTCGATCCCCAGATATTGACCCTTGCCCGAAACAAAGCCGAGCAAGCGGGAGCAGATGTTGTCCTGGACGAAGGCACGGCGGCTTGTTTGCCCTATACGGACGGCAATTTCGATCACGTCTTTTCCAGCCTGATGCTGCATCATTTGGTGCGCGAAGACAAAAAGCGCGCACTAAAGGAGGCGTTCCGAGTGCTCAAGCCGGGCGGTGTATTGCATGTGGCGGATTTTGGCAAACCGCACGGCGCGGTCATGTGGCTAATCTCGCTCATGATACGCTGGGTTGAAGAAGTTCACGACAATATTCTGGGCCTATTGCCCGTTCTTATTTCGGACGCAGGATTTCGCCCAGTTGAAGAATCGGGGCACTACCGCACGGTGGCTGGTTCCCTTTGCTTATACCGGGCCGTTAAACCCGCGTGAGATGCCGTATGAAGCCATTGTTCCAGAGAATTATCCTATCTGTCTCGCTATTGGCCAGCTTGACACGGTCTGTTTTAATTCTCGCCGACGACCGCAACGTTGTACAGACTCTGTCATTGGCGCAACTGATTCAAGAGGCATTGGCTGAAAATCCTGAAATCAAGGCGTCCGAACAGCGGTGGCTATCCGCTCAGGCAAAAATATCCCAGGTACAAACTTTACCTGATCCGAAAGTTCTGTTGTGTCAATCATCACCCAAAATTGACCCCCTATCGTCATCGAAATTTAATCCACTTTTGATTATGGTTTTTCCCGCGGGATAATCTTTTTGCGGTGTTTAAATCGATAAGAATCATTACCCGTTTCGAGGATGTCACAATGGTGCGTAATCCGGTCTAACAACGCAGTCGTCATTTTTTCATCCCCAAAGACCTGTACCCATTCGACGAAATTAAGGTTAGTAGTTATGATCAGTGACGTTTTTTCGTAAAGCTGGCTGATGAGATGGAACAATAAAGCGCCGCCTGATTGAGGGAATGGCAGATAGCCCAGTTCGTCGATAATGACGGCATCGGTCTGGCATAATCGTTTACCAAGAGAAACCGTTTTGCCGAGTTGTTTTTCTTTTTCTAACTGATTAACTAGATCAACGGCATTATAGAAACGAACCCGTTTGCCCAAGTGGATGGCGGCGACAGCGAGAGCAATCGCAAGGTGAGTTTTGCCAGTGCCGGTTCCACCGACCAGGATGAGATTGTCGGCTTGCCCCATAAAGCTGGCGGTTGCCAGTTGTTCAATACGGGCTTTTTCCAGCGCCGTTTCAGACCAGTCAAAGCTGATCAAGTCGCGGTGATGAGGCAGTTTAGCGGCCTGCAACTGGTAGTTTAAACTGTGCGC
>Ga0233425_10005871_pt1 | contig 18852 bp, 17 predicted proteins | sample Watercolumn_Towu_2_FD_181712 | JGI IMG/M metagenome (GOLD analysis project Ga0233425, IMG submission 181712) | Freshwater microbial communities from Lake Towuti, South Sulawesi, Indonesia - Watercolumn_Towuti2014_140_MG | ecosystem: Environmental > Aquatic > Freshwater > Lake | place... | reverse complement strand
CGCGTGCGCATGCTGTTCGTCCTGTCGCGCACCTCGGTTTTCGCCACCCTGGCCGCGCTCAGCCTGATCGCATACTGGCTCTGGCCCGTGGCCGCCCGCGGCATGCTGCTGGTCTGGCTCGGGCTGATGGCCGGCAACGCGGCGGCGCTGGCCTGGATGCAACATCGCTTTCATGGCCAGCGGCCGCGGCTGGAGGAGGCGCCGCGCTGGGAGAAGTTGTTCGCCCTGAAAACCGCCGTCGCCGGGCTGCTCTGGGGCGCCGCCCTCTGGCTGCTGACGCCGCAAACGGGCGAATTCCCGCGGCTATTTCTGGTGCTGACGCTGTGCACCGTCTGCCTGGGCGCCACCGCCGTCCTAGCCCCCTCCCGACTGGCCTACTACTGCTTCATGGCGCCGACCGTCATCTCCGCCACCGTCCTCCTGCTCGGCCGGCCCGACGGCATCGCCATCGCCGGCTGGGCCGTGCTGATCTACATCGCCGTGCTCATCGGCGTCCACGACGCCCTGCACCGCAATCTGGCGGCCACCTTGCGCCGGCGCTTCGAAAGCGAGGCGCTGGCCGCCGAGCACAATGTGATCTTCGATTCAGCCGCCGAAGCCATCGGCCTGGTGCGGCCGAATTACCTGGTCAAGTGCAACCGCCAGTGGTGCACCCTGTTCGGCGTGGACATGAAGGAGGCCGTGGGCAAGCCGGCCTGGGCAACTTGGCCCAGCTACGATGACTGGCGCAGCTTCGCCCAGGAATGCATGCATCCCATCAGCCAGGGCAAGCCGTACAGCGCCATCGTGCGGCAGCGCCGGGCCAACGGGGAGTTGTTCTGGACGGAAATCAGCGGCATGGCGGTCGATCCGGCCAACCTCGACCTCGGCGTCGTCTGGATGGGCACCGACATCAGTGATCGGCTGTTGACGGAATCAGCCCTCAAGGCGAGCGAGCAGCGCTTCCGCGACCTGATTTCCCTGTCCACCGACTGGTACTGGGAAGTGAACAGTGAATTCCGCTTCACGCGCATCTCCGGCGCGGCCATGGACAATTCCGGCTACGCCAAGGATCAGGTGCTCGGGCTGCGCCGCTGGGAAATCCCCTTTGTCCGCGGCGTGAGCGAAGCGCAATGGCAGGCGCACCGCGAAACCCTTGCGTCCCACGTCCCATTCCGCGACTTCGTCTACCAGATCGTCAGGCCGGACGGCGAACTGCGCTGGTTTTCCGTGAGCGGCAACCCGGCCTACGACGGGCAGGGCGATTTCGCCGGCTACCACGGCGTCGGCACGGACATCACGGAGCGCGTCACCGCGGCGGAACAGTACCGCCACCTCGCCCATCACGATGTGCTGACCGGCCTGCCCAACCGCCGCCTGCTCGCCGACCGCGTCGAGCAGTCCCTCGCCCTGGCCAAGCGCAGCGGCCATCTCGTCGCCCTGCTCCTGCTCGACCTGGACGACTTCAAGATCATCAACGACACGGAGGGCCACTCCGCCGGCGATGCGGTGCTCGTCGTCATCGCGCAGCGCCTGCGCGCGCTGGTGCGCGAGATCGACACGGTGGCGCGTCTCGGCGGCGACGAGTTCGTCATTTTGCTGCAGGAAATGGCCCATCCGCAGGACGCCACCCGCGTCGCCGAGAAGGCGATCGAGGCCGTGCGCGAGCCGGTCGAGGTCGGCGGGCGTCAGTACCTGCTGGGCGTCTCGGCCGGCATCGCCCATTTCCCGGAGCACGCCGCCAACATGGAAGGCCTCATGCAGAAGGCCGACATCGCCATGTACGAGGCCAAGCAGGCGGGCGGCTCGGTCTTCCGTTTCTCCGGCGGGAGCGCGCCCGTGGTTTCAGACGGCACCCACGCGCCGGGGCAGCGCGCGGACACCAAGCCTACACATTGAAGCGGAAGTGCATGACGTCGCCGTCATGCACGACGTAGTCCTTGCCTTCCAGGCGCATCTTGCCGGCCTCGCGCGCGCCGGCCTCGCCCTTGCAGGCGATGAAGTCGGCGAAGCCGATCACCTCGGCGCGGATGAAGCCGCGCTCGAAGTCGGTGTGGATGACACCGGCCGCCTGCGGCGCGGTGTCGCCGGCATGGATGGTCCAGGCGCGCACTTCCTTCTCGCCGGCGGTGAAATAGGTCTGCAGGCCGAGCAGCGTGTAGCCGGCGCGGATGAGCCGGTTCAGGCCCGGCTCATCCAGCCCCATGTCGGCGAGGAACACCGTCTTGTCCTCGTCGGACAGGTCGGCGATCTCCGCCTCCATCGCCGCGCAGAAGGCCACCACCGGTGCCTTCTCCTTCGCAGCGTGTGCTTCCACGGCGGCGAGCAGCGGGTTGTCGGTGAAGCCCTTCTCGTCGACGTTGGCGGCGTAAAGGGTCGGCTTGGCGGTGATCAGGCAGAACGGCTTGAGGTTGGCCCATTCCTCCTTCGACAGATCGAGCGCGCGTACCGGCTTCGCCTCGTTCAGCTGGGCGACGCATTTGTCGAGCACGGCCACCAGGAGCTTCGCTTCCTTGTCGCCGGCCTGGGCCGGCTTGCGATAGCGCGCCAGCGCCTTCTCCGCGGTGGCGAGATCGGCCAACGCCAGCTCGGTCTCGATGGTCTCGATATCGGAGAGCGGCTTCACCTCGCCCGAGACGTGCACGATGTTCTCGTTGTGGAAGCAGCGCACGACATGCACGATGGCGTCGGTCTCGCGGATGTTGGCGAGGAACTGGTTGCCCAGGCCCTCGCCCTTGCTCGCACCCGCCACCAGACCGGCGATATCGACGAACTCGACCGTCGCCGGCAGGACGCGCTGCGGCTTGACGATCGCCGCCAGCTGGGCCAGGCGCGCATCGGGCACTTCGACGATGCCGACGTTCGGCTCGATGGTGCAGAAGGGATAGTTCTCCGCCGCGATGCCCGACTTGGTCAGCGCATTGAAGAGGGTCGACTTGCCGACGTTGGGCAGGCCGACGATGCCGCACTTCAAACTCATGGATTTCCCTTCGTGTTCAGCTTCTGCATGGCGACGGGATACTCGCCGCGTTCAAGATGTGGCCAGTGCTCGAGGGCGCGGTCGAGCGCTGCCTCGATCAGCGTCCGCTCCTCGGCACGCGGCTTCTTCAGCACGTAATCCACCACCTGATCGCGGTCGCCGGGATGGCCGACGCCGATGCGCAGGCGCCAGAAATCCTGCGTGCCGAGATGGGCGGCGATGTCCTTCAGGCCGTTGTGACCGCCCAGGCCGCCGCCGAATTTCAGGCGCAGCGTGCCCGGCGGCAGGTCCAGTTCGTCATGCAGCACCAGCATCTCCGCCGGCGGAATGCGGTAGAAGCGCGCCAGTGCCGACACGGCCTGGCCGGAATGATTCATGAAGGTCTGCGGCAGCAGCAGCCAGACCTGGTCCTGCGTGCGGCCGGCGATGCCATGAAAGCGGGATTCGCGCCTGAGCGGGGCGCCGAGTTTCGTCGCCAGCCGCTCGCACAGCCAGAACCCGGCGTTGTGGCGGGTGTCGGCGTATTCGGCGCCGGGATTGCCCAGGCCGACGATGAGTCGGGGCGCGGCCATCGGACAGCGCCGCGGCCGTCAGGCCGCGGCGGCCGGGATCACTTCTTCTCGGGCTTGGCCGGCGCAGCGGCCGCGGGAGCCGCGGCAGCAGCCGGTGCGGCGGCCGTGGTGGCGGCCGCGGCTTCCTCGCCCGCCGCCAGCTCGGCCTCGGTCGTGCCGCGCGGCACGACGATGGTGCCCACCACCGGGTTCTCACCCCGGTGCAGCACCACCTCGACGCCCTTGGGCAGCTTGAGGTCGCTGACGTGCACGGAGTGGCCCACCGAGACTTCCTTCATGTCGACCTCGATGAACTCGGGCAGGTCGGCCGGCAGGCAGCTGATGTCCAACTCGTTCATGACGTGGCTGACAACGCCGCCCTGCAGCTTGACGCCCGGAGCGATGTCGGCGTTGACGAAGTGCAGCGGCACCCGCATGTGGATCTTCTTGTCGGCCGACACGCGCTGGAAGTCGATGTGCATGACCAGCGGCCGGTAGGCATGCATCTGGTAGTCGCGCAGCAGCACCTGCTGCTTCTGGCCATCCAGGTTCATGGTCAGGATGGAGGCATGAAAAGCCTCCTGCTTCAGGCTGTGGAAAAGGGCGTTGTGGTCCAGCTCGATCGGCTGGGCGGCGACTTCCCCGCCATAGACGATGCCGGGCACCTTGCCTGCACGACGCAGGCGGCGGCTCGCTCCGGTGCCCTGCAGATCGCGCTTGTTCGCGATGATTTCGATTTTCATGTGCTTGCTCCAAAAAAAACCTGCCCGCGACCAGGCAGGGGGTTAAAAAAACCTACTCCATGAACAGCGAGGAGACTGACTCCTCGTTGCTGATGCGCAGCATCGTCTCCGCCAGCAGCTCGGCGATGGAGATCTGCCGGATGCGCTTGCAGGCGCGCGCCTCTTCGTTGAGCGGAATGGTGTCCGTCACCACCAGTTCGTCCAGCACCGAGCCGCCGATGCGCTCGACCGCGCTGCCGGACAGCACCGGGTGCGTACAGTAGGCCAGCACCTTGGCCGCGCCGTGATCCTTCAGCGCCTGCGCCGCCTTGCACAGCGTGCCGGCGGTATCCACCATGTCATCCATGATGACGCAGGTGCGACCTTCGACCTCGCCGATGATGTTCATCACCTCGGAGACGTTGGCCTTCGGCCGCCGCTTGTCGATGATGGCGAGATCCGACTCGAGGCGCTTGGCCAGCGCCCGTGCGCGCACCACGCCGCCGACGTCGGGCGAGACCACCAGCAGATCCTTGTGCTGGTTCTTCCAGATATCGCCGAGCAGGATCGGCGCCGCATAGACGTTGTCGACCGGAATGTCGAAGAAGCCCTGGATCTGGTCGGCATGCAGATCCACCGTCAGCACGCGGTCCACTCCCGCCGCCTGCAGCATGTTGGCCACCACCTTGGCCGAGATCGCCACGCGCGCCGAGCGCGGACGGCGATCCTGGCGCGAGTAACCCATGTAGGGAATCGCCGCAGTAACGCGTCCGGCCGAGGAGCGCTTCAGCGCATCGACCATGATAATGAGTTCCATCAGGTTGTCGTTGGTCGGCGCGCAGGTCGATTGCAGGATGAAGCAGTCCTTGCCGCGGACGTTCTCCATGATTTCGACGTTGACCTCGCCGTCGGAGAAGCGGCCCACGGCGGCGCGGCCGAGCGAGATGTTCAGCCGCCTGACCACGTCGGCGGCGAGCTTGGGGTTGGCGTTCCCCGTGAAGACCATCAGGCTGTCGTAGGCCATGCGTGCCTCGATTCCGGTTGCGCAAACGATGCGGGCAGGTGATCCACCTGCCCGCATTCTCAATTTTGGCTGGGGAGGAAGGATTCGAACCTTCGCATGCCGGAATCAAAATCCGGTGCCTTAACCAACTTGGCGACTCCCCAAGTGTTTCAATCAGCGAGCGTCCGCAGGGGGTGCTCGTCCAAGCCTCGCGCCACCCAGCCGCGCATGCCTTCGGGCATCTGCGCCAGCACGTCCCGGGCGTCCTGCTCGTTGGCAAAGGGGGCGAACACACAGGCTCCGGAACCGGTCATGCGCGCTTCGGCGTGCTGCCCCAGCCAGGACAGCGCCCGTGCCACCTCGGGGTAGCGTTCGCGTACGACGGGTTCAAGATCGTTGCGGCCCGAATGCCGAAGGCCGTCCCAACCCGCTGAAAAGTCCGCCATTTTGAGGGGTTTCGTATTTCGTGTCAAATTCGGCGCAGCGAAGATTTCCGCCGTCGGCACGCTCGCCCGGGGCGCCACGACGAGGTACCAGGCCGGCGGCAATTCGATCGCCTGCAACGCCTCGCCGATCCCCTCGACGAAGGCGTTGCGGCCGAAAAGGAAGAATGGAACGTCGGCGCCCAGCTTGAGGCCGAGCGCCTGCAGGCGCACGCGCGCCCAGCCGAGGCCCCAGAGGCGGTTCAACGCCAGCAGCACGGTCGCCGCATCCGAGCTGCCGCCGCCCAGTCCGCCGCCCATGGGCAGACGTTTCTCCAGGGCGATGTCCACGCCCTGCCGGCAGCCGGACTCCGACTGCAGCAGCCGGGCGGCGCGCAGGCACAGGTCGCTCTCTTCGGGCACGCCATCGAGTGGGCTGGCGCGCACGATGCGGCCGTCCTCGCGCGGCGAAAATCGCAGCGTGTCGCCGAGATCAATGAGGCGGAAAACCGATTGCAGCAGATGGTAGCCGTCGGCCCGGCGGCCGACGACATGGAGAAAGAGATTGAGCTTGGCCGGCGCCGGGTAGGCGCGCTCCCATTCGCTCACCGTGACAGGCTCCAGCTGTCGATGACCAGGCGCACCTCTACCTCCTCGCGCCTGGCCTGCAGCAGCGCGGGCAATGCGTCGGCCATCTCGTTTTCATAGCGCAGGTACTCGATCGTCCAGCCCTGCTCAGACAGGCCGGTCAGCCTGCCGAGCGCATCCGACTGCGCCGCCCCGCCGAAGGCGGAACGCCCGAGCACCCAGTGCCCCAGGCCGGAGACCGGCAGGCGCGTGCCGAACACCTGCTCGGTCAATCCGTCCAGGTCGGCCGCGCTGAAACGCTTGCGGTCGGCCGTTTCCAGCAAGGCTGCACCGCCGCCGGCGGTGAGCCGGGCCAGGCCCTGACCCAGCGGGCCGCTCACCACCATGTCGTCGGACTCCCCATCGTGGCGCCATTCGATGTTCGCCGAAAAACGCTCCTCCGCGCGACGCACGGCGATGCGCCCTTCCAGGCGAAAGGCTTCGATGGCTTCCCGTGCCGGTCTGGGAACTGAGGCTTGCGGTTCGAGGAGGGTGCAGCCGGCCGACAGGGCCAGCAGCGCAAGGGCCGGCAGGCTGCGCAGCATCAGGGCGCGAAACGCTTCATGACCTCGGCGAGGACCTCGTTGCCGGGATGCGCCCTGGCGGCGTCCTGCCAGGTCTTCCTCGCCTCGTCGCGGCGGCCGAGCACCCACAGCACTTCGCCCAGATGTGCAGCGATTTCAGGATCGGGCCTGAGCACAAAGGCGCGCTGCAGCTGGGTCAGAGCGCCGGCATGGTCACCCTTGCGGAAGAGCACCCAGCCCTTGCTGTCTATGATGAAGGGGTCGTCGGGCGAAATTTTCAACGCCCGATCAATCAGCTCTTCTGCTTCGGTCAACCGCTGGCTGCGATCGGCAAAGGAGTAGCCGAGCGCGTTGTAGGCGTGTGCATGATCCGGTTTGATGCTGATAAGTTTGCGCAGGTTGGTTTCCAGCACGTCATGGCGGCCGATCTTCTCCGCCAGCAGTGCTGATTCATAGAGCAGTTCGGGCTGCTCCGGCTGCGCGGCCAGGCTCACCGCCAGAAGTTCGTAGGCTTCCGTCGTCCTGCCGGCGTCCCGCAGCAGCTGACTTTCCGCCAGCAGCAGCTGGATGCGGTCGGCGCTGCCGGTCGTGCGTGCCTCCTGCAGGTGGCGGCGGCCCGCCTCCAGCTTGCCCTGCTTGGCCAGCAGTTGGGCGATGCGCAGCTGCGCCGCCAGATACTGCTCGCCCGGCACCACCTCCGCGTACCAGCGCAGCGCCTCGTCGAACTGCTTGCGCTCTTCGGCGATCTGGCCGAGGTACAGGCGCACGGTGTCGACCTCGGCATAGTCCTGGCCGAGCAGCTTCCTGAAGTTCTCTTCGGCGGTGGCCCAGTCGGACAGCTGGACGGAAAGCACCGCCACGGCATAGATCACGTCGGCGTTGCCGGGATAGTCGCCGAGCAGGCGCTGGAACTCGGCGCGGGCCTGCGGATACTTGCGCGCACCGACCAGGTTGCGCGCGTACTGCAGGCGCACCTCGCGCGACTGGGGATGCCGTGCGAGATGACTGCGCAGCGTCTCGAGCGAAGCCTCGGGCGATTCGGCGCGCTGCAATTGCGCCTTGAGCAGGACGGCGTTGTCCCGGTCCGGCCGCAGCGCCAGAGCCTTGTCGATTTCCGTCAGGCCGCGCTTCCACTCGCCGGCGTTCTGCGCCGCCTGCGCACGGGCAAAATGCGCCTCGGCCAGGCCGACGTACGGCGTCGTCAGCTGGTCGACAATCAGCATGACCGCCTTCTTGTCCGGATAGCGCGCGAACAGCCGGTTCAGGCGCAGCAGGCCGTCGCCGATGTTGTCGCCTTCCTGCGCCAGCAGCTTGGCGACATGCGGCTGCAGCTCGTCGAGACGGTTCGCGCTGACGAGCAGGCCGGCCATCATCTGCCGCGCCTGCGACGACTCCGGATCGAGTTCCACCCACAGCCGTGCCGCCTGCAGGGCGACTTCGAGGTCCCGGCCATGCAGGCCGACCTCCGCGGCGCGGCGCGCATAGCGCGGATCGCGCGTGGTGCGCGCCAGGTCCAGATAGGCCGAGGCCGACAGGCCGAGATTGCCGCGCTGCCCGGCGATTTCCGCCAGCAGCGTCTGGTAAAGAATCTGCCCGGTCAGCTCCTGCTTGGGCAGGGGCTCGATGCGGACGACGGACTTCGGTTTCTGCGCCGGCTGCGCGGGCGCGGCCTCGGCTGGCTGCTGCGTCGGCGTCTGGGCGCATGCGGCGAGAAGGCATGCCGCCGCGGCAAGGCCGGACGGCATCGAGAGGCATTTCAGGTCGATCATGTCGGGGTCAGGGCGCTGCGGCGTAGTATTCTCGTCTCATGTTAGGGGGTTTTGCCACCCCCCGCAAGCAAGCCAACCTACGCCATGCCGGAATTGCCCGAAGTCGAGATCACGCGCCGCGGCCTGCTGCCCGGTCTGCAGGGAAGCGTCCTCAGCGCTATCGTCGCGCGCCACACTGCGCTGCGCTATCCCCTGCCGCGCAATCTTGCCCGCCTGCTCGCTGGCAAGGCCCTGCGCGGCATCGACCGGCGCGGCAAGTACCTCCTCTTTCGCTTCGATCACGGCACGCTGATCGTGCACCTCGGCATGTCCGGAAGCCTGCGGCTCGTGCCGGCGACGGAAGCGCCGGGCCGGCACGACCACCTCGACTTCGCTTTCGGCTGCAAGATCCTGCGCCTGCGCGACCCGCGCCGTTTCGGCGCCGTGCTGTGGACGCGGGAGGACGCCGCCCGCCATCCGCTCCTCGCCCCGCTCGGCATCGAACCCCTCACTGCGAACTTCTGCGGCGACTGGCTGTACGCCGCCACGCGCCAGCGCAAGACGGCCATCAAGCTCTTTCTCATGGACAGCCACGCCATCGTCGGCGTAGGCAACATCTACGCCTCGGAAAGCCTGTTTCGCGCTGGCATCGATCCGCGCATGCCGGCCGGACGCCTGTCGCGGGCACGCTGCGCACGCCTGGCCGACGCCGTGCGGGCCACGCTGGAAGACGCCCTCGCCGCCGGCGGCAGCACGCTGCGCGACTTCATCCACAGCGACGGCAGCGCCGGCTGGTTCCAGCAGCAGCACGACGTGTATGGGCGCGCAGGCGAGCCCTGCCGTGCCTGCGGCGCCAGGATACGGGCCTTGCGCATGGGGCAGCGCTCCACCTTCTTTTGCCCGCGCTGCCAGCGCTGACAGACGGCGGGGGACAGGCTACAGCTTGCGTTGCCACTTCAAAAAGCTGTGCTAAATTACGGTTCCAACTGGATTTCCAGGAACGACCCCGGGAGCAAGCATGGGCCTGGTTCAGCATTTTTCCGCTTACAGCAGGTGGCGTTCGGCCGTTTCCGAACACCTGCTCTCGCTGCACAACTGGCTGGCTGCCAACGAGCTCGGAGATGCCCAGAGCGAACTGCGCATCCAGCAGCTGCTCGAGCGGCTGCGCGAGGACAAGCTGATCATCGCCTTCGTCGCCGAGTTCTCGCGTGGCAAGTCGGAACTGATCAACGCCATCTTCTTCGGCGATTACGGCAACCGCATCCTGCCCTCCACCGCCGGGCGCACCACGATGTGCCCGACCGAACTGCTCTACGACGGCGGCCGGCCGCCGGCGATCGAGCTGCTGCCGATCGAGACGCGCTCCTCGAATGCCAGCGTGACGGAGTTCAAGCGCTTTCCCGAAGAATGGCGCATCGTCGAGCTGGACACCGGCTCGGCCGAGGCCATGCACGCGGCGCTCTCCCGCGTCGGCGAGCAGAAGCACGTCACGCAGGATCTGGCCGACAAGCTCGGCTTCGCCATCGACCCCGAGGGCAAGGAGGGCCTCAAGCCCGACGCCGAGGGCCTGGTGGAGATCCCCTGCTGGCGCCATGCGGTCATCAACTTCCCCCACCCCCTGCTCGAGCAGGGCCTGGTCATCCTCGACACGCCGGGACTGAACGCCATCGGCGCCGAGCCGGAACTGACGCTTTCGCAGCTGCCCAACGCGCACGCCATCCTCTTCATCCTCGCCGCCGACACCGGCGTGACGCAGTCCGACCTCGCCGTCTGGCGCGACCACGTGAACGGCGCGCGCACGCGGCAGAAGGGCCGCATCGCCGTGCTCAACAAAATCGACGGCCTGTGGGACGGCATCCGCAGCGAGGCGGAGATCGAATCCGAGATCGCGCGCCAGGCTCGGACCACGGCGCAGATCCTCGAGCTGGACGCCGGCCACATCTATCCGGTCTCGGCGCAGAAGGGCCTGCTGGCCAAGATCAACCGCGACGACGCACTGCTCGAGCGCAGCCGTCTGCTCCGCCTCGAGCAGGCGCTCACCGCCGAGCTGATCCCCGCCAAGCAGGAGATCGTCTGCGACAACACCGAGAGCGAGGCGGCCGATCTCGTCGCGCGCACGCGCGCCCTGCTCGAGACGCGCCGCGGCGGCGTCGCCGAACAGCTCGCCGAGCTCTCCGACCTGCGCGGCAAGAACCAGAGCGTCATCGAGTACATGATGCGCAAGGTGAAGAGCGAGAAGGACGAGTTCGAGCGCGGCCTGCAGCGCTACTACGCGGTGCGCAGCGTCTTCTCCCAGCTCACCAACAACCTCTATTCCCACCTCGGCATGGACGCCCTGCGCGACGAGACGCGGCGCACGCGCGAAGCCATGCTCGAGGCGCGCTTCAGCAAGAACCTGCGCGACGCCATGCGCAGCTATTTCCGCCACGTGCGCGCCAACCTGGGCAAGTCTACCGGGGAGATCAGCGAGATCACCAAGATGATGGAGGCGATGTACGAACGCTTCTCCACCGAGCACGGCATGAAACTGGCCGCGCCGGCGCCCTTCTCGCTGCTGCGCTTCGAGAAGGAGATCGACCGCCTCGAGGAGGGCTTCAACGCCCACTTCAACACTCTGCTCAACATGGTGACCCATGCCAAGCACGACCTGACGCAGCGCTTCTTCGAGACCGTGGCGACCCAGGTGCGGCGCACTTTCGAGTTGGTCAACCGCGACGCGGACCACTGGCTGCGCGCCGTGATGGCGCCGCTCGAGACCCAGGTACGCGAATACCAGCTGCAGCTGAAGCGCCGGCTGGAGAGCGTCAAACGCATCCACCAGGCGACGGACACGCTGGAAGACCGCGTGCGCGAGCTGGCGCAGATGAAGGCAGCGCTGGAAACGCAGCTGGCCGAGCTGAACGGCATTGCCGGCGCGCTGCGCGAGACCCTGCACGCCGAGGCGCGCGAGGGCGCCGTCGCCGTCGCCGCCTGAGCCGTCAGCGGTGCGCCGACCGGGGCGCGATCACTTGGCGGCGGTCAGCTTGAGGAACTTCTGCTGCAACTGATCCATGTCCTCGGTGTGGTCGGGGTTGGGGATGATGCAGTCCACCGGGCAGACCTCGATGCACTGCGGCGTGTCGTAGTGGCCGACGCATTCGGTGCACTTGTTCGGGTCGATCTCGTAGACCTCTTCACCCTGCGCAATGGCGCCGTTGGGGCACTCAGGCTCGCACACGTCGCAGTTGATGCATTCGTCGGTGATCATCAGGGCCATCTTGCTGTCCTCACTTGCTTGAAATTCTCTGCTTCAGCCGCTCGTGCACGAGGGGCTGGACGAACTTGCCCACGTCGCCGCCAAGGGAGGCGATCTCGCGCACCATGGTGGCGGAAATGAACTGGTATTTCTCGGCCGGCGTCAGGAACACCGTCTCGACGTCCGGGTTCAGGCTGCGGTTCATGCCGGCCATCTGGAACTCGTACTCGAAGTCCGACACCGCACGCAGGCCGCGCAGGATGATGCGCGCCTCGTGACGGCGCAGGAAATCCATGAGCAGGCCGTCGAAGCCCTCGACGCGCACGTTGGGGTAGGGCGCCAGCACCTCGCGCGCCATAGCCACGCGCTCGTCGAGCGTGAAGAAGGGACGCTTGGTGCGGCTGTCGGCCACCGCCACCAGCACCTCGTCGAACAGGCGCGAGGCGCGGCGCACCAGGTCTTCATGGCCCAGGGTGAGGGGGTCGAAGGTGCCGGGATAGATCGCGACGCCGTCGCTCATGTCTGCACTCGCTCCAGTAACTGGTAACAAACCTGTCCCGCCTGTCCGCTGCGCACGCTTTGCCAGTCGCCGATGCGCGGCACGGGATGCTCCGCTTCGGCATAGATGCGCGCCTCGGGTGCGAGCACGCTATCGAGCCGGGGCGCGATGCGCTCGATCCAGCCTTGCCCGTAGGGCGGGTCGAGGAAGAGCAGATCATAGCGCCGGCTCGCGCGGGAGAGGAATTTTACCGCATCCGCGCGCACCAGCTCCAGCCGGTCGCCGCCGAGGACGGTGGCATTGTCCCTGAGTGCGGCAAAGGCTCGCGCATCGCGCTCGACCAGCGTGACCTGCGCTGCACCGCGCGAGGCGGCCTCGAAGCCGAGCACGCCGCTGCCGGCGAAGAGGTCGAGGCAGGCGAGCCCGGTCAGATCCTGCCCCAGCCAGTTGAACAGCGTCTCGCGCACCGCATCCGGCGTCGGCCGCAGGCCGGGCGCCGCCTGGAAGGTGACGAAGCGGCGCTTCCATTCGCCCCCGACGATGCGCACCCGTGACAAGCGCTCACTCTCCCGCCACGATCACCGTGACCATGTGTTCCGGCCGGACATGCTTGCGGAACGCGGCGCGGATCTCGGCGGCGGTCACCGCCTCGACCTTGCGCGGGAAGTCGTCTAGAAAGGTGAGCGGCAGGCCGTAGAAGCCGATCACCGCGAGGTATTCGAGCAGTTTGCGGTTGCTGTCGATGCGCAACGGAAAGCCGTCCGACAGGTTGCGCCGGGCGGCCTGCAGCTCCTCCTCCGTCGGCCCGCGCGCGAGGAATTCCGCCAGCACGTCCTCGACCACCTTGAGCGCAGCCTGCGCCTGCTCGCGCTTGGTCTGCAGGCCGATCTGGAACGGCCCGCGTTCGCGCTGCGGCTGGAAGTAGCTGTAGACGCTGTAGGCGTAGCCGCGCTTCTCGCGCACCTCCTTCATCAGGCGCGAAACGAAGCCGCCGCCGCCGAGGATGTAGTTGCCGACCAGCAGCGGGAAGAAATCCGGATCGCCGCGCCGCACCGTGGGCAGGCCGAGCTGGATGTGCGCCTGGGTGGCCGGGTGCTCGACGCGCACGGTGTCGCGCGACGGCAGCGCCGCCTCGGGGAGACTGACTTTTTCCGGCGCATCGGGCAGCCCCCCCGTCAGGCGCTGGGCCAGCGTTTCCGCCTCGGCACGGGAGAGGTCGCCGATGATGGAGACGACGGCGCGGCGCGGGCCGTAATGCGCGCGGTAGAAGGCGAGCAGGTCCTCGCGCGTGATCCGTTCCACGCTTTCCGCAGTGGGCACGCGGCCGTAGGGATGCGCCGGATAGAGCGCCCGCGCGAAGCGCTTGGCGGCGATGCTCGCCGGGCGCGTGTCGGCCTCGCGGATGCCGGCGATGGTGCGCGCCTTCTCGCGCTCGAGCACGGCGGCGGGGAAGGCCGGCTGCTGCAGCACCAGTTGCATCAGCGCCAGGGCGGCCTCGCGCTCGCGCGGCGAGGAGAGGGTGCGCAGCGAAACGCTGGCGCGATCCTGGTCGGCGCCGCCCCCCAGGCGCGCGCCGATGTCGGCGAGCCGGTCGGCAATCTTCTCTTCATCGAGTTCCCCGGCGCCCATGTCGAGCAGGCTGCGCGTGAGGCCGGCCACGCCGGCCTTGTCCTCCGGCGCCTCGGGCAGGTAAGCGCCGCCGGCGGCGAAGTCCACCTGCACGTCGACGATCGGCACGACGCGGCTCTCGATGAAGAACACGCGCGCACCGGACGGCGCGGTCCAGTGCTCGATCTTCGGACCGGCCTGGGCCAGGGAAGCGTGCAGTCCCAGAATGCAGACAAACAACAGTCTCATCGTCGTCCCCATCTCAGTGCCGTCCCGTGGAGACTGACTTTTGCTGCGCGCCCTCGGGCAGGGGCTGCGGGTCGAGCACGGCCACGGTCAGCGTGTCGTCGCCGAAATACTTCTTCGCCACCGCCCGCACCTCCTCGGCGCTGACGCTGCGGATCTTCTCCAGCAGGGTGTGGATGTCGCGCCAGTGCACGCCGACCGCCTCGCTGCGGCCGATCTCCATCGCCTGCGCCATCATCGAGTCGCGCTTGTACACCTGCGCGGCGATGACCTGGGTCTTCACGCGCTCCAGCTCCTGTGCGCCGACACCCTCGTTCGCCACGCGGGCAATCTCGGCGCGCAGGGCCGACTCCAGCTCCGCCACGCTTTTCCCCTCCGCCGGCGTGCCGCTGATGATGAAGAGTGCCTCGCCGCGCACGGTGGCGTCGTAACCGGCGCCGGCGGAGACGGCGACCTTGCTGCCGCGCACGAGATGCCTCGCCAGGCGCGCCGCCTCGTGGCCGTCGAGCACGCCGGCCAGCATCTCGAGGGCATAGGGCTCGCGCTCCTTGTGCAGGTCGCGCAGGACCGGCACTTTCCAGGCCAGCGAAACATAAGGCAGCTTGGCCGGCGCCTTGACGCTGAGGCGCTTGATGCCGACCTGCGCCGGCTCGCTCTGCGGCTTGCGCTCGGGCAGCGCCCGGCGCGGGATCTTGCCGTAGTGCCTTTCGGCGAGGTGGAACACCTCGTCCTTGTTCACGTCGCCGACGACGATGACATAGGCGTTGTTGGGCGCGTACCAGCGGCGGTACCAATCGCGCGCGTCCGCCGCGGTCATGGCCTCCAGATCGTTCATCCAGCCGATGATGGGCCGGCGGTAAGGGTGGGCCTGGAAAGCTGCCGCCATCTGCTTCTCGTAGACCAGCGACTGCGGATTGTCTTCCGTGCGCAGCCGCCGCTCCTCCATGACGACCTTGATCTCCTGCGCGAATTCCTTCGGGTCGAGCACCAGGTTGGCCATGCGGTCGGCCTCCAGTGCCATCATCTCGCCCAGCCGCCGCGCCGGCACCTGCTGGAAGTAGGCGGTGTAGTCGAGGCTGGTGAAGGCGTTGTCGCGCCCGCCGGCGGCGGCGACGCGCTTGTTGAACTCGCCCGGCTTGAGATTCTTCGTGCCCTTGAACATCATGTGCTCGAGCACGTGGGCGACGCCGGAGGTGCCGTCCACCTCGTCCATGCTGCCGGCGCGGTACCAGACCATGTGCACCGCCGTCGGCGCGCGGCGGTCCTCCTGGACGATGATACGCAGGCCGTTGGCGAGGGTCTTCTCATGGGGATTGGCCAGGGCGGCGCCCGCCGCCATCGCCAGCAAAACGAATAACCTGATTTTCATGGGGTCATTGCCGCTTCTGATAAAATTCACAGGGTCATTTTCGCACGGGGATCGGCCCCGCGCCGATTCAGACCGTCCTTGTCCATGTTTGGTTTCCTCAAGAAGTCCGACACCCCCGACACGCCGCGCCCGTCCTGGTCCGAGCGACTGAAGGCCGGCCTCTCGCGCACCCGCGTCCAGCTCGGCGGCCTGTTCGGCCGCCGCATCGACGAGGAAATGCTCGAGGAACTCGAAACCACGCTCCTCATGGCCGACGTCGGCGTCGAGGCAACGCAATACCTGCTCGGCGAACTCAAGGCCGCGGTCAAGCGCGACGGACTCGAGACCGGCGAGCAGCTGGAAAAGGCCCTGAGCAACCTCCTGCTCAAGCTGATCGTCCCGCTCGAACAGCCGCTCGACGTCGCCGCGCACAAACCCTTCATCATCATGATCGCCGGGGTGAACGGCTCGGGCAAGACGACCTCCATCGGCAAGCTGGCCAAGCACTTCCAGGCGCAGGGCAAGTCCGTCCTGCTCGCCGCCGGCGATACTTTCCGCGCCGCGGCGCGCGAGCAGCTGGCGATCTGGGGTGAGCGCAACGACGTCACGGTCATTGCGCAGGAGTCGGGCGACCCGGCCGCCGTCATCTTCGACGCCGTGAACGCCGCCAAGGCGCGCGGCATCGACGTGGTGCTGGCCGACACCGCCGGCCGCCTGCCGACGCAGCTGCACCTGATGGAGGAAATCGCCAAGGTGAAGCGCGTCATCGCCAAGGCCGAACCGGCGGCGCCGCACGAAGTGCTGCTGGTGCTCGACGCCAACATCGGCCAGAACGCGCTGGCCCAGGTGAAGGCCTTCGACGCCGCCGTCGGCGTCACCGGTCTCGTCCTCACCAAACTCGACGGCACCGCCAAAGGCGGCGTCATCGCGGCCATCGCGCGCCAGCAGCCCGCAGGTCACCCTGTCGCCTTGCGCTACATCGGTGTCGGCGAGGGCATCGACGACCTGCAGCCCTTCCGCGCGCGCGAGTTCGTGGACGCGCTGTTCGGCAAGGCATGATTCGCTTCGAGCAAGTCGGCAAGCGCTACCCGGGCGGCATCGCCGCCCTGGCGGAACTGACTTTTGCCGTCGAGTCCGGCGAGATGATCGTCCTCTCCGGCCATTCCGGCGCCGGCAAGACCACCCTGCTCAAGCTGATTCCGGCCATCGAGCGGCCGACACAAGGGTCGGTGATCGTCAATGGCCAGAATGTCGCCGCGCTCAAGCGCGCCGCCGTGCCCTTTCTGCGCCGGAACATCGGCATGGTCTTCCAGGACCAGAAGCTGTTGCACGATCGCAGCGTCTTCGAGAATGTCATGCTGCCGCTGGCCATCGCCGGCGTGGCGACGCGCGACGCCGGCCGCCGCGTGCGCGCCGCGCTCGACAAGGTCGGCCTGCTCGAGCGCGAGAAGGCCATGCCGGTGGCGCTCTCCGGCGGCGAGCAGCAGCGCCTGGCCATCGCCCGCGCCGTGGTAGCGCGCCCCTCCATCCTCATCGCCGACGAGCCGACGGCGCATCTCGACGACGACACGGCGCGCGACATCGCCGCCATGTTCCGCGCCTTCAACCAGGTCGGCGTCACGGTGCTGGTGGCCACGCACCACGAGTCGCTGTTCGCGCCCTACATGACGCGGCGCATCACGCTCGCGCACGGGAAGGTGGTCGCGTGAAAGGCTGGCTGCTGCATCATCGTCAGGCGGGCGCGCAGGCGCTGCGCCGCCTGGCGTCGACGCCGCTCAACACCCTGCTCGGCGCACTGGTGCTGGGCATCGCGCTTGCCCTGCCGGCGGGCGGGGAAATGCTGCTCGCCAATTTCCAGCGCCTGGCCCAGCGCGTAGCCGCCACGCCGCAGATTTCCGTGTTCATGGCCCTCGATGCCGGCAGGAAGGAAGTCGCCGAGGTCGAATCCCGGCTGAGGAAGCACGCCCAGACGCGCGAGGTGCGTCTGGTGCCGCGCGATGAAACGCTGAAGCGGCTCAAGGAGAGCGAGGGCCTCGGCGAGGTGATCGAAAGCCTGCCGCGCAATCCCTTTCCCGACGCCTTCGTCGTGGTGCCGCGCGCGGAGACGCCCGAGTTGCTGGAAGCCATGCGCGCCGAGTTCGCGAAGTATCCCAAGGTCGAGCACGTGCAGCTGGACTCGGCCTGGGTGAAGAAGCTCGACGCCCTGCTGCGCCTGGCGCGGCTCATCGTCACCCTGCTGGCGACGGTGCTCGGCGTGGCGCTGGTCGCCATCACGTTCAACACCATCCGCCTGCAGATCCTCACCCAGCGCGACGAGATCGAAGTGAGCCGCCTGCTCGGCGCCACCGACGCCTTCATCCGCCGGCCCTTCTTTTACTTCGGCGCCCTGCAGGGGCTGGCGGGCGGGCTCGTCGCCTGGCTGGCCGTGCTCGGCGCCACCCTGCTGCTGCGCGGGCCGGTCGGCGAACTGGCCGGCCTGTACGGCATCGACTTCTCCCTGCACATCCTGCCCCTGGCCGATTCGGCCCTGCTCTTCGGACTCGCCGCCCTGCTCGGGTTGGCCGGCGCATGGCTCTCGCTATACCGTCATCTTTCACATTAAGAAACAAACAGATAATAAATTGCCAAGAGGGGAACCAAACCCCTCTTTAGCACTCGAAGTATTTGAGTGCTAATATTGCACCAGGAGGCTAAGCTCAATGACGCACACTTTGAATCTGCCCGCAGCCGTACCCGTCGGCAGCCTGGAAAGCTACATCCAGGCAGCCAATCGCTACCCCCTGCTCACCGAAGCGCAGGAAGGGGAGTTGGCACGGCGTTTCCGCGGGGAAGGCGACATCGAGGCGGCACGCCAGCTGGTCCTTTCGCACCTGAGGCTGGTGGTGTCGGTGGCACGCGGCTATCTGGGTTACGGCCTGCCCCATGCCGACCTCATCCAGGAAGGCAACGTCGGCCTGATGAAGGCGGTCAAGCGCTACGACCCGGAGCGCGGCGTGCGCCTGGTGTCCTTCGCCATCCACTGGATCAGGGCGGAAATCCACGAATACATCCTGCGCAACTGGCGCTTGGTGAAGATCGCCACGACCAAGGCGCAGCGCAAGCTCTTCTTCAACCTGCGCAGCCTGAAGCAGGGTCTCAACACCATGAGCGGCGAGGAGGTCGGCGCCATGGCGAAGCAGCTCGGCGTCAAGCCGGAAGATGTGCGCGAGATGGAAACGCGCCTCACGGGCCGCGACATCGCCATGGAAGCGAGCGCCGAGGACGAGGATGAGTCCTTCGCCCCGATCGCCTATCTGGCCGACCCGGCCGAGGAGCCCTCCGAAGCGCTGGCCAACCGCGAGATCGAGCGCCTGCAGGAAA
>Ga0233425_10005870_pt1 | contig 18852 bp, 21 predicted proteins | sample Watercolumn_Towu_2_FD_181712 | JGI IMG/M metagenome (GOLD analysis project Ga0233425, IMG submission 181712) | Freshwater microbial communities from Lake Towuti, South Sulawesi, Indonesia - Watercolumn_Towuti2014_140_MG | ecosystem: Environmental > Aquatic > Freshwater > Lake | place... | reverse complement strand
AACCATTAACAATTTATACTCTATTGTCCTCGATAAAATATGAATAAAGATGAGTTAATAGAAACTTTAAAGAAAAAAGGATTTTCAGATAAAATCCTTTCTGCATTTTCAAAAGTAAACAGAGAAAACTTTGTTCCAGAAAATATGCTTGTTCATGCTCAGGATGATATTGCCTTACCAATAGAAGATGGAGTTACTCTCTCACAGCCATCAACAATTGCGCTTATGCTTTCTCTTCTCTCTCCAGAGCAAGGACAAAAAATTTTGGAAGTTGGTTCAGGTTCAGGATATGTTCTCGCTCTATTGTCTGAGATAATCAAAGACGGAAAAATTTATGGATTAGAAATAAACTCAAGATTAGCAATAAAATCAAAAAAAGTCCTAATAAACAGGTCAATAATAGAAATTATAAATAGAGATGGTTCAGTAGGATTGTTAGAATTTGCCCCATTTGACAGAATTTTAGTAAGCTTCTCCTGTCCAGATAAATACATTCCCTCAAGATTAATAGACCAACTATCTCCAAATGGAACACTAATAGTTCCAATAAATCAGTCCATTTTCAAATTCACAAAAACAAATGGCGTTGTCTCCCAGGAAGAATTTCCAGGCTATGCCTTTGTTCCAGTGAGAAAACTGGAATGATAAACGTTAATTGTTAGTATATAAAGTATAAAGGGTTATGATTTTTATCCTTAAATAATATTAAAAAAAGAAAATTATTATCTTCTATCCGATGAGATTATTTGTATTATAGATATTTATGCAGTTTTTAGTATTTCGACTGAGTTGCTAAAAGGCATTAAATTATTTATCTATAATTCACAGAAATAATATAAAGAATTATTGAACAATTATCTTTCCCTTCATTGTTGGATGCAATGAGCTGTGATACTCATATGTTCCAGCACTTTCGAAAACATAACTATAACTTGCTCCAGTATCCATACTTCCAGAGTTAAACAATCCATCATTGCTTACAACATCGCTTGGAACTTTATCTCCATTTGTCCAATTAACCATTGTTCCAACACTCACAGTTAATGTTGGAGGAAGGTATGTAAACTCAAGCATTCTCAAGTTCTCAACATTTCCAGAGAAAACAGAAGGAGCAACTACAGGAGCAACAACAGAAGGTGCATAAACATAATAATATAATCCAATCGCAACTAAAACAATAATAACTATTCCAGCAACCCAAGATGTTGTGTTGCTTTTCTTAACCTTCTCATTCTTTTGTTCAGCCATAAAAAACCTACTTTTTTAAGCTTAATAAACCTTTTGGAAAAGGTTTCATCAACAAGGATTTCCGCCCTTTTCTATTGGAATTGCTTCCACTGCAGAGATATAATGAGCAAGACCCCTCCCAGGACTAACGCTGATTTCCATTTGATTCACTTTATGGTGTCCTACTCTGCTACATGCTCCTCTTAACTTCAAGATATCGGTCTCTAAATCAATCTGTGCAAATCTCCTATCTCTTCCATTTGCAATTCCTGCTATTCTCTTCTTCTGTTCTTCAACAGTTGTAAAAACATCGAATTGTAACGAAGTAGGTATCCCAATCAAATATGCAGGCATAAAAGTTACTGGTCCGCCATATATAATTCCCATAAATTAATTGGAATATTATAATTTATAAATATTATTGTAATCTTCTAGTTTATTCCCCGCATCCAGACCTAGTAGTTTGTTTGCAGGAAGTGCAGAATATTGCGCAATTACCTAATCTCTTTGCAGGTCCTCCGCAGTGAGGACAAACCAAACCCTCATGATTTGCTTTTTGGCTTGCTTTTTCGTCAGACTCTTCTTCTTTATGGAAATCTTTTATTGATAATTGTGTCTCAACTTCGGGCTCCAAAGTTTTTATTTCTACTTTCATTGCCCCAGAGCCTTCCCCGAAATTATTAAGCATAAATTGAGCAACATAATCAACAATAGACGAAGCTGTTCTTATTTGCTTTACTTTCTCTCCAAGCTCCCCTCCTCCAGGGTTTCTTACAAATCCAGAAGGTTCAAATTTTTGATATCTAAATTTGTCAAACAAATCACTTACACTTGCACCATACTGCAAATTCAATGAAACAGAAGTTGCCCACGCATCCATCAATCCTCTTATCGTGCTTCCTTCTTTATGCATAGTAACAAATAATTCTCCAGGTTTTCCATCATCATATAATCCAACTGTAACATACCCTTCGTGCCCGGCAATATCAAACTTATGCGTAAGGCTTCTTCTAGTCTGAGGAAGTTTCTTTCTCTCTCCAAGAACAACAACTTCCCTTACGGCTTCTTTTTCTTCTTTCTTAACCATCTCTCCATCAGTCTTTTTAGTATTCAATGGCTGAGCTCTCTTGCTATTCTCCCTATAAATTGCAACTGCCTTGAGTCCTTTCTCCCAAGACATCAAATAAGCATCCATTATATCTTCAACACTAGAATTTTCAGGCATATTGATTGTCTTGCTTATTGCCCCAGACAAAAATGGCTGAACTCCAGCCATCATATTTATGTGTCCTGAATATTGGATGCTTCTCTTTCCTTTTGCCGCTTTGAAAGCACAATCAAATATAGAAAGATGCTCTTCCTTAACAGAAGAACCTTCAATAGTATCATTTTTGTCAACATACTCAACAATCTCCCTTATCTGATTCTCATTATATCCTAAATTTTTCAAAGCAAGAGAAACAGACTTATTAACAATCTTAAGCATTCCTCCTCCGGCAAGAACTTTATATTTAACAAGAGCAATATCAGGTTCAATTCCAGTTGTATCACAATCCATTAAAAAGGCAATAGTTCCTGTTGGAGCAAGAACAGTTACTTGTGCATTTCTATATCCATATCTCTCTCCCAACTCCAATGCTTCGCTCCAGGCATCCCAGGCGTCATTAACAAGATATCTTAATTGTTCTGGAATTTTCTCTACTTCTATTCTCTTTACATTATCTCTATGTAATTTAATAACATCTAACATTGAATCTTTATTTTCTCTATATCTTGGGAAAGGTCCAACCAAAGAAGCAAGCTGTGCAGATACTTTATACGCCTCTCCGCCCATTATTGCAGTAATTGCCGCAGCAACTGCTCTTCCAGAATCAGAATCATATGGCAATCCAAGAGACATTAGCATTGCTCCAAGATTAGCATATCCCAATCCAAGAGGTCTAAAGTCATGACTATTCTTTGTAATCTTATCAGTTGGATAACTGCTACCATCTACTGCCAGCTCTTGAGCAATTATAAAATATTTAACTGCTTTTTCAAATTTCTCCACTTCAAACCTCCCATTATCAATAAACTTCATCAAATTTATCGAAGCAAGATTGCATGCAGAATCATCAAGGAACATATACTCAGAACAATTATGTACAAATACTCCCGCAGATAATGCGAAGTTATGAGTATCTGGAACTTCAAAATCATAAACATCATATTTTTGATCTATTTTTTCTATTCTGTTTACTTTATGATTATTTTTTGGTTTAATTGCAATTTCTTTTTCATAAAGAGGCATCAAAGAATCATTTGTTAAAAGATCTTTAGCTTGTTTATATTCTCCAGATTTTAACATAAATTTATGATCTGGAGTACATAAAATTTCCTCTCGATTATCTAAAATAACTTTTATAACCTCTGCATTTCTTCTTGTAATTCTTGGATTATTTATTTTTCCAATTCCAATAAATCCATCTTCTTTTATAGTATAACAATAGTTTTGTTTACCCTGTTCATCTTCTTCAATTAGTTCTTTAAAAGTAATATTTCTTCCATCTGTTAAGATTACCTTAGTTTCTCCAACAAAGCAGGGATTGCTCGCATTTATTCTTCCAGAATTTTTACAAGTATGATATCTATTTATTATCGTATCAAACTGCATTCCAGGATCTCCGCAAAGCCAAGTTCCCTCTGCAATCTTCTTCAAAATATCTCTTGCTTTAAGGGTTTCAATTACTTCCCCTCCCTTAACTGCTTTAGTCTGCCATTCTCCATTCACTTTTACAGCTTCCATAAAACTATCAGATGTTCTTACAGACATATTGCAATTCTGGAAAGCAACAGTAGCGTATGCTTCTCCATTCATTCCTCCAGAATATCCTCCTTCCATTAATGCCCAAGCTTTCTTTTCTTCTTTCTGCTTAGATTCAATAAATTCAATAATATCCGGATGGTCAACATTAAGAATTTCCATTTTTGCAGCTCTCCTTGTTTTTCCTCCAGACTTAATTACCCCAGCATATGAATCATATCCTCTCATAAAACTTACAGGTCCTGAAGCTCTTCCTCCCCCAGTTAATCTTTCCTTGCTGCTTCTCAAATTAGATCTGTTTGTTCCAGTTCCAGATCCAGCTTTGAATAACATTGCTTCAGAAAACTGTAAATTCATTATCGACTCCATACTATCCTCTACACTTTGAATGAAACAAGCAGAGCATTGAGGTCTATCATCAGATTTCAAAGAAGGAATTACTTTTCCAAGAGATAAATCCCATTTGTAAGGAGCAACCCCTCCCGCGTTTTTATCATAATCCTGAATTCCTGCATTAAACCAAACAGGAGAATTGAATGATGCAAACTGATTCAAACAAATGGCTGCAATCTCATCTTTCAATATTTCCGCGTTCTTTTCATTAAAGTATCCTTGTTTTACTGCTTGTCTCGCAAAATATCTTGCAACTCTTCCAACTAATTTTTCAATACTATCCTCTCTCTCCCCTTTTTCCTGATTTCCCCAAAAATATTTGCTCGCAACAACTTTAATAGCTAATGAACTCCAAAAATCAGGTCTTCTTACATTAGGCTGAGTAAATATCAACTTCCCTCTATCATCAGTCACATTTACATTTTCTTCAATCCAGTTTATTTTATTCCCTGTTGGGTCGAATTGAAACGGATTTTTTCCTTCTTGAGTAAAATATCTTCCTAAACTTAACGCAGTTCCCTCCATTTTTCTGCTTTCAATGCTTAAACTAGTGTTAGAATCAAAATTTCCCATTTTCACCTCTTTTTTAATTAAATTTTCTCCTTATCTCCTTTCAATTTATCCTTTATATTATTAATTGTCCTGCCAAACATATAATCTAATATTCTATTTATCTTCATTTTAATCAAAGTTCTTTTATCTCCTTTTTAAAATCAGAAATATCCGCAAATTCCCTATATACGGAAGCAAATCTTATATACGCAACATCATCATTCTTTTTCAATTCTCTAGAAACTAGCTCACCTATGAATGTGCTATTCACATCCTTCTTCCCGGATTTTCTCAATTTTTCTTCAACGTTCATTATCATTTTATCTATTGCTTCTCCACTAACAGGTCTCTTCTCGCAAGCTCTTATCACCCCTCTTTTCATTTTTTCAGGATCGAAATTTTCCCTTCTTCCATCCTTTTTTATCACCCTTATCTGTGCTTTTTCAACATTCTCAAAGGTGTTGAACCTCTTTTCGCACTTTTCACACTCTCTTCTTCTTTTCGTCTGCCCATTATTGTCCCTTTTATCTACAACTCTTGTGTCTGGGTTTTGGCAGTACGGGCATAACATATTTTATCACCACAACCTGTTGTGTTTTTTGTCTCCAAAATGCACAACAACTTGTATTTTTTACTTTATCCTAAACTAATTTTCATATTTAAAGATTTCTATACTTTTTATTTTATCCTCGATAAATTTTTTATTTTTTTCTGTCTTATTTTTCAAGTAACAAAAATTATTTTCAATAATTTTTTATCAGAATGATTTATATAAAACATATATTTTATCCCCATCAAAATGATTAGTGTGCTCTGGCGCCGAAGGGAGGGATATGATTTGCTCCAATATTTCCTCTATAACTATAAACAACCCTCGTTTTTCCAGCTGCCTTTTTTAATGCTCTTCTAATATATAGAGGAACATCTCTTTCTGTTTTTCCAGGACTCAAACATAAAACATATTCTCCTCTCTTTTTATCTATCATCACAGAATGTACTCCACACCCCTTATTACTTTCAACAATAGCCACAAGCCCCATTCTCTTAGGCTCTAATGCTCTCTGGACAGCTTCATCATAGTGATTTTTGTATCTTGCCATAAATCTCCTCCGTACTTTCCTTTTTAAATTCTTCCATAACTCTTATATACTTCTAAATCTATAATTCTCTATGAACACCAAATTCAAAAGGCATCAATCAGTAAAAATTCTGGCAGTTCCAGACAAGGAATTTATAGAATATCATAACCTAGAGGATGAAGAATTAGCAATTGAAAATCATCCAGACATTAAAGCAGGAATGACTGGGAAAATAAATATGGTTCTTCCAAACGGAAGATATCACGTAGAACTTCAGGACAAAAAGGGAAATATAATTGCCTATGCTCCTTTTAGCGAAGAAGAACTTGAAACAGCAGATTAAATAAATTTATAATAAAAATTTTATTTTCCCTTTCTTCTATTCAACCTTTTCTGCAATATCCTTTCTCTTCTCTTTCTTCTTAATATTTTTCTTGCCATAAATACCAAAGAAGAAAATGCTATTTAAATCTATTCCCTCAATGATATAAAACAATTTAAACCCAAAGCATATTGAATTATAATGTTGCCCTTGGATAAAAAAAACTTTAATCAAAGAGACTTTGCTTTTCTTGAACGTCTCGCCCTCTCAACATTATTGCATCCAGATATGGAAAAAAGAATGGCCAGCGCTCATCTTTTAGCAGACGTGCGTATAATTTATAATCCTCCTCTTGAATCTTATTCTCTCGCATCAAGAGAATTTATAAGAAAAGAAAGAATAAAATTTCCAATAAGATATTCTGTCTCAAAAGTAAGCACACACGAAGGACTTGTAGTATTAGATTTAAGAGGAAGAAAACTTCCAAAAACAAGATTCGGTCTTTGCCCAGTTCCAGAAACATATATCCAACCAGTTGACCAAACAACAATCATTCCAGTGCTAGTTTAATCCCAATTTTTTCACAGCCTTCTTAATTTCATTTATAACTATCTCGATATCATTCTCAGTTATATCTTCATTAAGCGTAATCCTTACAGCCCCCTTTGCTTCTAAAGAAGTCAATCCAATAGCTCTCAATGTTTCATCTTCTTTATCCTTTTTGCTGTCACAAGCACTTCCAGAAGAAACATAAATTCCTTTTTTGGAGAGATATTCAACCAACACTCCAGAATCAATTAATGGGAATGAAACATTCACATTATTATAAATCCTTTCCTGAATGCTTCCATTTATTTTCCCATTTATTTTCTGCAATTCTTCAATTAATTCATCCCTTAACCTTAATATTTTATCTTTATTTACTTTCTTTTGCATTTCCAATGCTTTTGCCATTCCAATTATTCCAGGAACATTTTCAGTTCCACTCCTTATTCCTTTTTCCTGTCCTCCCCCATATATAATAGGCTCAATTTTAACTCCTTCCCTAATATATAAGAATCCAATTCCCTTTCCTGCTCCAATCTTATGTCCAGAAGCAGACATTAAATCAACATTCATTTTAGAAATATCCATATTCAATTTTCCGAAGCTTTGTGCAGCATCAGAATGAAATAAAACATTCTTCTTCCTACATATTTCCCCAATCTTATCAATATCCTGAATCGTTCCAATTATATTATTCACATGCATAACCGAAACAACCAATATTTCATGAGAATTTTTCTCAACTTCTTCTTTTAATTTATCAATTCTCAAATGCCCTTGTGCATCAACAGGAATTCTAACTATTTTATATCCAATACTTTCAAGATACCTACAAGGCTCGGTTATCGACGGATGTTCTATTGCACTTATAACAATTTTCTTCTTATTACTCGCTTTCGCTAGTCCAATTAGTGCGATATTATTTGCTTCAGTTGCTCCCGAAGTAAAAATAATCTCCCAAGGCTTTGCATTTATTTCCTTTGCAATTTTTTCCCTTGCATTATCAATTGCTTTTCTTGCCTTTTCTCCAAGAGAATGTTGTGAAGAAGGATTCCCATATTCATCAACCATAAACTTCTGCATTTCTTTAACAACAGAAGGATAAACTCTAGTTGTAGAAGCATTATCTAAATATATTTTTCTCATAAATATAAATAATCATTAAGGCTTTTAAATTAAACCATTGTTGCTAAAACAACCGAAGCAACAATCGCCAATCCTGCTCCAAGATATTGATGCCAATTTTCCTTTTCTTTATTTATCCACAATCCTAAGAATAGGCAAATAGCAGGATAGCTTTCAGTTATAGCAGTAATAATTGCAACCTCCCCATGGAATGTCGCAAATGCATAAGTAGTCCAGGCGGCAGTGTCAAAAATTCCCATTCCAAGAACAAGCCATTTGTATCTCATGAGATTTGAGAATGTTTTTGAAAATCCTTCTCTTCTCCATATAACAATCATACAAAGAATAGAAAACACTACCGCAGGCCCCCATATAGCCATAATTGGAGAAACCTGTCTTGCCGACGCAGCAGTAAGGAAATTTATTCCCCCCATCCCAATAGAACCAAGAAGAGCAATCAAGACGCCTTTTTCAAGAAATAATCGAGGATTTTTTAAATGATGCCCTTTTATAGACATCGTTACAATTCCAATAAAAATAAGAGAAATAATTCCCCATTGAACCCCTGATAATGTTTCTCCAAAGAAGATAAGTCCGAGAAGAATAGTTATTGGAAGCTCCACCTCAAGAACAACCTCAATAACAGATAATTTTCCCTCTTTTAATGCTTCAAAATCAAGCAATCCCGCGACAAACGTTAAGACCCCAAGAAAACCAAGAAGAAGCAAATTTTGCCACTCAATTAGTTCTTTAAGGTCCCCCCAAACTAAAGGGAGAAGCCCAATTATTCCAATAATCCCTATAAAAAACAGACTTTCAACATTTCCTATTTTCCTTGCGCTTCTCTGAATAAAAAAATCCCCAATTCCCCAACAAATCATAGCCAGAAACGCAAATATCAAACTCCCCTCTATAAACATATTTAAATGAAATTAACCAAGTTTAAAAATCTAATCGAAAACATAAATCTTTATATATAAATCTATTAGGTTATCTCAATGAATGGTATATTGAATTGCCTCGTAAATACACTAAAAACAACTAGTTTGGCTTTGGTTCTTCTTGTTCCTACGGCTGGCGATAGACAAATTTCCCATAATTCAGATGAATTTTTTGACATTTTAGCATTGAGAGACGGAACAGTCATCGGTGCAAAACTTGGGGATTACACTTGGACAAAACCAGAATATTTTCATATGTTTAAAGGAAATAACTTTGTTATCTCAGACGCAGAATTAACTTCTCTGAGAAATTTTAAAAATGCCGAAGATAATTTAGCAAGATCTTATATTCAAAGAGCAAATTATTATGAAAGAACTAATAGAAAAAGTAAACAAAATTGATAAAAATATAAAATCTCTCATCCAGCAGAGATTAAAAGAATTTTCTTCTTTCAAAGATAAAAATAATGAAGAATGGTTTTCAGAATTATGTTTTTGTATTCTAACAGCAAATAGCAGAGCAAAAACTGCAATAAATATACAAAACGAACTAGGATTTAAGGGATTTTCAGGAAAGAAACAAAAAGAACTAGCAGAAACAATAAAAAGAAACAAGCACAGATTCCACAACAATAAAGCCAAATATATTTTAGAAGCAAGAAATAATCAAAATATTAAAGATATTATAAATGATATAGTCAAGAATAAATCAGAAACAGATGCCAGAAAATGGTTAAACGATAATATAAAGGGCTTAGGATACAAAGAAGCCTCTCATTTTTTAAGAAATACAGGGCATTTCAACTTAGCAATTTTAGACAGGCATATTCTTAATTTAATGCTCGAACATAATTTGATTTCTAATATTCCAAAACCTCTTAAAAAATCAGACTATTTATTAATCGAAAGTAGGTTTAACCAATTAGCAGAGAAACTAAATATCTCCCCAGCAGAACTCGATTTAAAAATGTGGTATCTTAAAACCAGGGAAGTTTTAAAATAATTTTTTATTTAAAAAATTGTCAAACCAAAAATTTTAACTAATAAAGAAAAAATACAAACTAATATGATTATTTCTGCAAAAGCAATTGCTCTTTTAACCATCAAATTAATTCTCTCTCTTTTTATTTTTTCTTTTATTAACTCAACTCTTTTCATATTGTATTAATCGTGAGTATCTAAATTAAATACTGCTCCAGAACCCTCTAATACCTTTACAATTTTATCAGCTAATCCAAGAACTTGCTCCTTTGTAGGCATTTCATCCCATTCATATATAAAATCAACACTCCCAAAATAACTTCTAAATCCCAATTTTTCAATTTTCTTTGCTATCTCGGTAGCACCCATCTTTCCAGTAGTTCCAAAATACATAACTAGATATGTTTTCCAAACCATAAATAATATAATCTTCTTAACTATATAAATCTTGTTTTTCAGGGTATCCTCGTCGTCAAACTCAATCTTCCATAAAGTATTTAAACTAATTCTCATTCAACACATTATGAAACAAGCATCTATGTTGCTGAATTGGAAGCAGTCTAAGCCAGCCACAGCTAGATTTACTTGCGTCATTTATTCTTTCTGCAATTAAGTCCGAAAAAATTCTCGGATCTTGCACTATACTACAATGATACTAAAAAATTCTCAAACAACTCTTGAAACACCCTCTTTTTCTGTAGCGAACGCTTCCTTAGTCTACTCTCTTTTGAAATGGAAAATTATAGGGTTGCATTCAGGAAAACTGATTCCGGACAAACTTATTTCCGACTTAGAAAATTTCGTTGAAAGAAATCTTATAGTTGGAGATAAAAAAGGTTCATTCTGCCCAAGATGTCTTAAAGCACATGCATCAAAGAAAGCGGCAGAGCTAGGCTTGGACAAAGATTCAGTTAATTTCCTTGGAAAAATATTCAAATGTGAGGAAGGGCATAATGGTTACTATCTTGATTCAGGAGAGGTGGTCAAGATTGAACTGAAAGGAGGCTTTAGCAATTGATAATGAACCCTATAATACATGGATTTCCAGCAGAAGTAGGATTGATAGTTTATCCTCGAGCAGGGCATATACTAACTGAGAGAATGCTTGAAGCACAGGGAGGAGTTGGTTTTATGACTTGGTTCAGACAACCCATGCCTGAATACCAAAATAAAACACCCGAACAGCTTCTTAGAGAAGGAAGAACAAGAACAATCGTTCAAATTTGCAACGAACTGGAGGAAATAAGAAGAAACGGAAACGGCCAACACTAATTAATTTTTGTTTTTGACTCAAACCTAAGGCAGACCCGGCAGCCCAACCTAATTCTTTAATATGGGCTGCCGGAGTCTTATAAAAATTTAAGAAATCAATAACTACAAATAATTACAAAAAAGCTAATTACCATCCGCCTTTTTGTCTCTTCATAAACTGTCCTATAAACTCATTGTATTTCCCATCTCTTCCTTCAATTGCTCCAAGAACTTTCCAATAATTGTCATTCTGCACTCTTTGAAGTTTAACAAAACTTCTTACTTTAGTTACTGCGGCTTCTGAAACAGCAACCTCTGATTGTGCTCTCTCCGCCAGTCCTTTTGTTAATGGAATAGCATTTCCTACAGAAGTATATTTGAAATCATTTCCTATATGCTCAGTAATTAACTCTCCAGAGTGCAAACTGACTCCAAATGCAACTTTATGAACATATCTTCTATTATGATCTAAAAGAACGCTCTCTACAGTTTTAGCAAGCTCAATTGCCTTAGCATAAGCCTGCTCAGCAAATCTATGTGTCGAGAATATCGCAAGAATAGAATTTCTATCTCTAATTATTTTAGCTCCAGATTCGTCAAATATTCTATCAACCTTTATTACGCTTTCTTTAGCGTTTGAATCTGAATCCTGAATCTCAGGCATATTTCTTATCTTCACAGCAACTAATGCTGCTTCTTCTCTCAACCCATGCTCAACTCCAGGGCCAGTTTTTCTCATAACCATTGCAGGAGGATTATACGCACTTATTTTTCTTTGAACAGGCATTTCCTCTCTTTCTTGTTCTTTTTCCATCCTTATCACTTCATTTTCTCTTCTTTCCTGATTATATCTTGGCCTCTCAAACTCTTTTCTCTCAACTTTTCTATTAAATTCTCTTCTCTCCATTCTCTCTCTATTTCGAGGCATATCCAAAACATTTTTCACAAGAGGAACAGGATCCCCACTATTAACACCATTACTCTTGTCATTCGTTTTTTGTCTTTCTCGAGGCAACCCATATTTTTCACTTGGAGAATTGAATATCTTTGGACCATTTATTTCTCTTATCTTTTTATAATATTTCATTGCAATAAATATTAATATTATTATTATTGCAAGCCAAATGCCTGCAGAATATTTACTTGAGGTGAATAATCCCTGCACGTCCTGCACAGCAATTGCATTTCCAGTAAGGAAACTAGTTCCAAGGGTATAAGTATTATCTCCCTGAACTATTTCAATAGGATATTCTCCATCCGGAGCAAGTAATCTAAACTCTCTTATCTCTCCAACATCTAAAGAAATATCTTTCACGTCACTTTCTCCGCCAATACTAACCTGTATAGGCTTGTTATATGGAACATTCCCCGTATTTGTAATAAATAATGTTCCGTTCACAACTTCATATGACGCATTTTGTAATTCATTTACTCCAAAGCTTCTTGTTGTCTCCAATCCAGCACCCTTAGCATCCAAAACCCAATTTCCAGGAGTGAAATTACTCGTAATTGCCAGCGTGCTGCTCTCTCCTGATTTTATTAATTTCTTGAATATAAGATTTTTTTCATTGCCATATAGTTCAACAGACATTTCTTGGCTTTGAATTGGTTGATTTGTCTGGTCATATAAAACAACTGAATAAGTCAAGATTTCTCCTGGAATCAAATCCTGCGCACTCAATGCAATATCTGCTCCAGAGACAACAGATTTAACTTTAACAATCGAAGAAGCATTTCCAGTATTTGTAATCTCATTATTAGGTTTTTCATAAGCGTTTGCAGTTAAAATATAATTCCCCGCAGCAGTGTTTGAAGGAATCAAAAACTTAGAGCCGAACTTTCCATCTTTAACAATTTCATGCGCAATAACATCAGTTCCTTGAAGAAGTATATCTACAAAACCATTCAAATCTTTTCCATTAGATTTAACAGCCTGCCCAGTTATTCCCACTGCCTTTCCAGGCTCAACCAACGCAGAATCACTCACGAAACTAACTTTCACATTATCAGTTATTTCAAAACTCTGGCTTGTCGCGCTGTCAGGACCATATTCTGCTTTAACATTACAAACTCCATTCAAATCACCAACTATAGTCCTATCAAAAACAATCTCAACAGGAATTACTCTGTTAGTTCCATAAGATGTCCCTAAAGCAGACCTATAAACTTCAATCGTTGAATCGCCACATATCACAGAGGCAGTAAAAAAATCATTTGCGTTTGATTTAGGAATAACAGTTACGCTAACATTCAATTGATCTCCATAATTATACATTCCAGATGGCTGTGAAATTAATATTTCAGCAGAAACGAACTGCACAAACAAAAGCAAAGCCAATCCGATTAATATTCCCTCTTTTCTCATCTATTTCATTGCAAAACCAGATATATAAAGTTTATTCTGATAAACTTTATTGATAATAATATAAAGAAAAAATAAATTTGATTAGCAAACGTCACTAGCTTTAAATTCAGTTCCAGCTGGGGAAGTTTGCCATTTATCAGATTGCGCAAATCTCATAAGTCTGACACAACCTGCTCCGTAAATATCCCTTCCATTAACATCATGTATTGGCACTACCAAATGTCTTGGAATGTGGGCGAGAGCTAAACAGCTATTTCCATCATTTGCAGTTGCAGAATAAACATTCATTTGCTCATCAAGTATTTCAGATCCAATTCTATCTAGTAATGGAACTCTAAATTCAAAACTCTTTAAATTAGGGAAAATCCCCTCGGCCTTTGGAGCGCCTTCAGCTCGGACGTATTCATCCAACATCTTATTTGTTCTTAAAAATTCTTTATATACTTCAGCAAATTTATCTATTCTTTCACTCGGCGCAAAACTAGTGATTGCATAAATATGCCAACCATGTCCAGGCAAGGCTCTTTCAGGAACCCCTAACGCTCTTTGAGTCTCAGGATTTCTTATTGCCCACATTTCATCATAAGTTGCCCCTTCTAATCCAAGAGGAACCATTGCTTCTCTAAAAACACTATCCATTGTTCCGCTCTTATCTTTTCCTTTTTTTGCCTGGTGACTTTCAGTCCCAAGAATTCTATGCCCTGCAAAATAATTTGGATTAGAAACAGCATATCCTCTCATAAATTGCTGGAATGCAATTACAGGAAAAGCCATATTTGTAATTTGCATAGACCTTATTCCTCTTTCTTTCGCAACTCCTCGGACTACATCGCTTTCAACCATCGTTGAACCAAGGATATATCCACTAAACCCAAGATCCGCGCATAGTGCAATATTCTTTGTAGGAGCCACATTAATTTTTTTATCCTCTCTTTCAACTATTTCACGTGAGAAATCAACACCAATTATCTCTTGTTCAGCATCCCTATGCAAGTCTATCAATGGCCTAATCGCGTCAATGTGATCTCCAGGAATAGCTGCAAAACTTTTTCCCTCAACTTTATATTTATCGGCGGGCTTTCCAGGCTCAGAAATTGCTAGAGGAGAAATCTGTAAATCCCCCGCAGCAAGAGAATGTCTCATTGCAACCGAGGTCATATCCCCTCCTGCTCCAATGAACACAAAAACAGGTTTCTTTCTTTCTGCCATAAAATTTCATATTAACAGACTTTATAAGGATTTCTAAGAAAATTTAATTTATAGAGAGTAGTAAAAAACCCAAATACAATCATATTTTTAAACAATCTATAACTTTCTAATTAATGATATTATCAGATTCGTGGGCTTTCGGAAATCCTCCATATGAAATTGTAGTGCTAGCTGGAGTACATGGAAATGAAAAAGCAGGAGTCTTAGCTCTAAAAGAATTTATCAAATCAGAAGAAATAAAAAAAATAAATAAAAGTGTTATTTTTATTCTAGGAAACCCAAAAGCATATGAAAAAAACGTCAGATACACCGAATCTGATTTAAACAGAGAATTCGGAATTTTCGATAATAGTTACGAAGGGCAGAGAGCAAAAGAGATTGCTGAATTTTTGAAAGACGCAAAAGTGATGTTAGATTTACATTTAACTCAAACTCCAACTGAAAAGCCATTTGCAGTTTTTCCATTTCATAAGCCATCAATTGATTTTCTGCAAAAAATGGATGTCTGCATAGAAGACGTAGTCTTAGCAGGAGGATACAACAGCACGGACGAATATCTTATTAAATGTAACAAAAGTGCAGTTGCTCTTGGGTTTGAAACAGGCTCAATTTTAGACTCTCCAGAAAAAGCAATAGAATTAGGAAAAAAATTAATTCTTGAAACTCTAAAATTGGCAGGAGCATTGGAAGACGACAATAAAAATAGGAAATCAAAGAAAGTTTATTTCTGGAAAGAAAAACAAGCAATTCCAAACAAAGAAAACATAAAATTAGTTCCTGGCTTGGCGAATATGATAGATGTAAAAAAAGGACAAATAATTGCGTATGAAGGAAAAAATCCAATCTTGTCTGAATTCGACGGAAAGACATTATTCCCAAAATACGCAAAAACAAAAGACGCATATTTAGTCAGAATCATCTCTAAGGAAGATATTTAAAGGCATTCTGGCAACGATTTTTATGGCAAACCCTGTAAAAGACCCATTCCAAAGACTTAATGAATTGATTGCAGCAAGATTTCCAAACGGAACTCCAGAAATAAGATACGAGCTACATATTGGAAATCCTAAAGGTCCAACAAATACTAAAGTGAGAGATTTTTTAATAGGACATTTAGACCTTGATAAATATCATCCATTACAAACTCTTCCAGAATTAAAAGATGCAGTAATGGCCTACAATTCTAGTGTTCACGGAGTCAAATTATCAAGAGAACAAGTTACGGCAGTACAAGGAACAAAATCTGCTCTTGCTTGGATTCCTTCAGTCTTTCTTTCTAGGAAAGGTGACGAGAGAGCGATAGGACTTCCAGATTTATCATATTCAGTTTATTATACTGCTGCGGAAAGAGAAGATGCCTATTTAGCGTTTTATAAAGCAGACGAACCGATTGTAACGGAAATAAAATGGCCAATTTCATATCTTATAAAAAATTCACCCCACAATCCATTAGGAAGAGTTTCAAAAAGGGACGAGCTCGCCAATCTAGCAAGACAAGCTCAGAAAAAGAATTTTGTAGTTATCTCTGACGAATGTTATATTGACATTTATCCAGGAGAAAAACCAACTAGTTTGTTAGAAGTGGACACAACTGGAGAATTCAGAAACCTTCTCGTTTTAAACAGTTTATCAAAATCAGCAAACGTTCCAGGATTAAGATCTGGATTCTTAGCTGGAGATTCAAAGTTAGTTAAGAAATTTGCAGATGTATATGCTACAACTGGAAACACTTTGTCAAAAGCGCATCAGCAAGCGAGTGCAATGGCTTGGACGGATTTAGATTTAATCTCTTCAAACAGGGCAAGATACCAAGAAGCATTAAGAGCATTTTCAGCGCAAACAGGTCTTCCAGTCCCAGAAGGAGCGTTTTACTTTTTTGCAAAAACTCCAATTGATGGAGAAGAGTTCGTAGTAAATATGATAAGAGATCACGGAATAAAACTAATGCCTGGCAAGTACTTAGATTACAAACAATCGGGAAGATGGAACAATTATGTTAGAATCCCTGTTGCAGAAAGATTGCCTAATGAGGTGGTGGGAGCTTTGAAAGATGCACTCGGAAGTTGAACAAGAAATAAGAAGACTTGCAGAAAAAAATCATTCTTTTTTTCTTTACGATTTAGATAGAATAAGACAACAAATTGGAAATCTCTCTAGACTTCCAAGAAATGTAGAAGTCTTTTATGCAATGAAAGCGAACAGCCATCCAGCAATACTTGGTTTGATGACACATTCTTCTTCAATTAGAGGAATTGAGATTGCCTCAGCAGGAGAAGCTCAAAAAGTATTAGCACTCGAACCAAAGCTTTCCAGAACCATATACACTGGTCCAAGCAAAAGATCAGATGAACTTGCCTTTGCTATGCAGCATGGAATTCAATTAGTAAATATAGAATCTCTTACAGAAGCCCATAGAATTCAATCGCTTGCTCGAACTCCTCAACAAATTCTTCTTAGATTAAATATAGATCAAGAAATTCATGGGGCTGCAACAAGAATGTCCTTTGCAAATGAGCCAACTCCATTCGGAGTTCATGAAACAGAAGCACCTCAAGTTATAGATGAAATTTCAAGTTTGAGAAATCTTCAACTTCAAGGTTTGCACATTTTTGCAGCCTCTGGAGTTTTAGACGCACAATCATTGCTAAATCACATAGATTATTCCTTCGAATTATCACGAAAAATAGAATCCAGAACAGGAAAAAGATTTACAACTTTGGATTTTGGAGGAGGTATAGGAATTGATTATGAAGGAAAAGGGGAATTTGATATCTTGACTTTCACAAAAGGACTCGAAGTGCTAATAGGAAAGCACAAAATGCACGATAAAAAACTATTGTTCGAGTTAGGAAGATATCTTGTCGCAGATTCAGGGTATTTTGTTACAACAATTAACGATATAAAAGAATCCAGAGGAAAGAAGATTCTTCTTTGCACGGCAGGGACTAACGCGCACAGAAGACCTTATGCATTAAAAGTTAACTACCCAATTACAGTACTAAATCGCGGAGAAAATATTATATACCCTGGGCAATTAAGTGCAGAGAACGAAAGTGTTCAGGTCAGAGGACCATTGTGCACCTCAGCTGATGTCCTTTCATGCGGCACGCACGTGTCTAGCGCAAGGATAGGAGATTTGGTTGTAATGCATAAAAGCGGGGCATACGGAGCAGATATGTCCCACAAAGATTTCCTCTCACACGAACACGTTCCAGAATATACAATCGGAGAAACAAAATGAGCACAGAAGAAGTTGTAGTAATAAGAACATATGAAAACGGAAAATTAGTAGACATTGTTCCAAGAACTTTAGAACACCAGGATAAATTAACTTCATTACTTTCTTTAGAACATTCAATAGGTCTTAAAGCAGTTGTTGGAGCTAGTCTTGCGATGGCCGCCGAAGCTGGAAATTGTAGAATGGAAGTTGTTCGTTCAAAAGTCCCAGATGTTTTTCTAAGAATGCAAAGAGGAGATTTCTCAGAAGAAGTAATTCAAGCAGGACAAGATTTATTGGAAGCAGGAGCAATAAGGACAGCAGAAAAAATTCACAACCTAGAAACTGGAAAAGCAGTTTGGACTCCACAGCTTTATGCAATAGATGCAATGAATGCTTTGTTTAAGAGACCAAATGTTTTAATGGGAGATACATTCCAGAATTTTGATAAAGTTCCTCTATTGACTAAAAATTGGACTAGAAGAGATTTCGAGGAAAGAAAAGTTAGATTTATTCCAGGATGTTTTGCAAGAGCAGGAGCATATATTGGTTCAGGAACAACATTAATGCCTGGAAGCATTGTAAATTCAGGAGCGTACATAGCAGGAGATAATGTAATGATTGACGGCGGAGCGAGAGTTGCAACAGGGGCACAAATAGGAAAAGGAGTAAATTTAGGTGCAGGTTCAGGAGTAGAAGGAATTCTTGAGCCAAGAGGAAACCTCCCAACAGTAGTTGAAGATAAAGTTAGAGTGGGGGCAAACTGCGAATTATGTGGAATAATCGAAGAAGGAGCAGTTGTTGCGTCTGGAGTAATCATGACAAAGCAAAAGAAGATATA
>Ga0233425_10005869_pt1 | contig 18856 bp, 13 predicted proteins | sample Watercolumn_Towu_2_FD_181712 | JGI IMG/M metagenome (GOLD analysis project Ga0233425, IMG submission 181712) | Freshwater microbial communities from Lake Towuti, South Sulawesi, Indonesia - Watercolumn_Towuti2014_140_MG | ecosystem: Environmental > Aquatic > Freshwater > Lake | place... | reverse complement strand
TACAAGGCGCCCGAAACTAGGGACCCGTCCCAAAGGGATGGGCCTAAGCGCTGCCCTTTGCGCGAAGAAATTCTGAGGATTGAGGCGTATATAGAAATACGCCGCAATGACGAGGGATGAGGGCAACGCAGTAAATGAGCCTTTTTCAGCACCCTGTTAATTACATCGGAATAATCAACGGCAAAATTACCGGCCTTCGCTCCAAGGAGCGGTCAAAGAACCGCTTTAGGGTCTTGCGAATCTCTTCCTGGATCTCCGGCCAATTCTTTATATCTTCTTTTTGTCGTAGATACAAGATTTCCAGGACCAATTCTTTGGCCTCTTGGATTAAATGAGGATATTCCTCTTCGGGGATAAATCCCCGGGAGATAATCTCCGGTCCAGAAAGCAGCTCTCCGGTCTGATTGTTCAAGACGACCTGAACCACCACCAACCCTTCGTTGGACAAATGGCGCCTGTCCCGCAGGAGCAGGCTGCCCACATCCCCCACGCCCTTGCCGTCCACAAAAACCCGGCCCACTTCCACTTCTCCGCTGACCCGACCGCCCTCCTGATCAAAGCGGATCACTTGTCCGTTTTCCGCCAGGATGAGATTCTCTTGAGGTAGGCCTATCTTTTTGGCCAGTTGGGCATGTTTCACCAGATGCCGGTATTCCCCGTGGATCGGGATAAAATATTTGGGCCGAGTCAAATGGAGCATCAATTTTAATTCCTCTTGATTGGCATGGCCGGAGACATGAATCTCCGAAACCTTTTCATAAATCACTTCGGCCCCGAAGCGATAAAGGTTATTGATCAGACCATCGATGGCCTTTTCGTTGCCGGGAATAAATCGGGAAGAGAGGATAACCGTATCCCCTTTTTTGATCTTGATCTGTTTATGATCGTCCTTGGAGATACGGGTTAGAGAGGACATGGGTTCGGCCTGGCTTCCGGTGGTGATCAGGGTGACCTGGTCATCGGGAAGTTGGAGCATGGCCCCTAAAGACAGTTCCATTCCCGGGGGGATCGTCAAGTAACCCAGTTCCTGGGCAATCCGGCAATTAATGACCATGCTTTTCCCGTTAAAGGCCACTTTCCGTTGATAGCGGACCGCCGAATCGACAATTTGCTGAATCCGGTGAATATTGGAGGCGAATACGGCCACGATGACCCGGCCTTCGCATTCCCGCATAATCTGATCCAAGGTCTCCCCGATCCGTTTCTCCGGCAGGGTATACCCTTCCCGTTCCACATTGGTGGAATCCGACATCAAGGCCAGCACCCCTTTAGCCCCATAGGCGGCAAAGGTATTGATATCGGTGATTTCCCCTTCTAAGGGTGTCTGATCAATCTTGAAATCCCCGGAATGGATCAGGGTGCCAAGAGGAGTCTTGATAGCCAAACCCATGCCGTCAGGGATGCTATGGGTGACCCGGATGAATTCCAATTGAAAAGGCCCCAAGATTAAGGACTCCTTAGCGGAAATCGCTCGAAGTTCGGCCTGCCCCAGTAGATGATGCTCCTTTAGTTTTTCTTTGACCAGTTCCAGAGTAAAACGCGAGCCGTACACCGGGACGGCAATTTCTTTCAGCAAAAAAGGTAAGGCCCCGATGTGATCTTCATGACCGTGGGTCAGAATGACGGCCAGGACACGCTCTTTATTTTTGATCAGGTAACTGAAATCGGGAATGACAATGTCGATGCCCAGCATATAATCTTCCGGAAACATCAGGCCGGCATCAATAATCAGGATATGCTCGCCGTATTGAATCAGGAGCATATTCAATCCGATCTCCCCTAAACCACCTAAAGGGATGATCTCCAGAGAAGGGGGCGTGAAAGGTGTTTCGGAAATCGGGATGGGTGTTTCAGGCTCCATGGGTTATCCTTAAAACTTGGGACGTTTTACTTTGAGATTTATGCACATCATAAGCCAAATTCTCTTCAATCGCCCCTTTAACCCGTTCCATCAGGGCCTCGGCATCTTTATTCCGCAGGCCTTCGGTGGGAATAGGTTTGCCTAAGACGACGTTGACCGTCCCCGGGTTGATTCGCAGGCCCTTTTTATGCTTGATTCGGGCGCTGCCCTGGATGCCGATGGGGACAATAGGTCTTTTCGACTTGAGGGCCAAGATAAAGCCCCCTTTTTTAAATTCTCCCAGGGATTCGGTTTCCTGCCGGGTCCCCTCCGGGAAGATAACCACCGATGTGCCTTCATTGACTTTTTGAGCCGCCCAAAGGAGACTTTGATAGGCCTCTTTAGGATTGGAACGGTTGATGGGGATATAGCCGGTGCGTTTCATGGCCCAACCGAAAAGGGGGATCTTAAAAAGGGAATCTTTGGCCAGCCAGCGGAATTGGACCTTCAGCTTGCCCAGCAGGACCAGGATATCAAAAGCGCTTTGATGATTGGCGGCGTAAATATAGGACTGATTGGGATCGATTAGATCCAGATTGAATATTTTAACCCGCACACCGGCCAGCAGGAGGGCTGAAGAAGCCCAGAAAGAAGCTATCCTATGAGATCGATTTCCGCTCGGGTCGATCAAAGCGGTCAGGATGGCCACGATACTGCACAGGATGGTTAGGACCAGATAACAAGGGATAAATAACAGCGTTCGTAAGGGCATAGACTCCTCAAGCAAAAAAATTGGGGAAATCATAAACCAAGACCCGGTATTAGTCAATGAACGAATACATCCCCATTCTTCAAGTCTTTTCAAGGCTTGCTCGGCCCTTGCGCATGGCCCAGATTCCGCTGGAAATATGCATAAAAAAAACAGCGCCAAAAGAGCCGATCATCCACCAGCGGTCTAAAAGGCTCAGCGGTGTGGAGCGGAGGTCGGTTATTAACATGCGGTAGACCGGACCGGCCTCCAGAACGATCGTCAACCCGATTAAGGCCAAAGAACAAAGCATGTAAAGGAATCCTCCAAAGCCGGTGGCCATTTGTCCCAGGTTTTCCGCACTATAGCGGGGGTAGAGGGCGCCTAATCCGATGGCCAGACCGACCAGGCCGAAGGTCAGACTGAGCATGGTCAGGGATGAAATCCATTGCATGGCCCCGGAAACCCCTAATTGGCGATTCGTAAAAACCATCAGCAGCTCCGCTAGAACCATCAGGGGAATAAAGTAAAAAACCAGCTTGTAGCGGAGAAAGGTCTTCAAGACCATAGGGGAGCTGCGAATCATCCAGAAGGCCTGCCCCTCGGCACTGATCGCCGGGAAGACGAAGCGCACCGCTACCGAAGAGAGGACGAATCCGGCCAATCCCAGGTTCAAAAAGGAAATAACATTTTTCAAATATAGAGTCGGCAAAGGGGATTTGTTTAGAGGCAGGACGCTGAAATTATAGACATAGACGACGATTAAGACCAAGAGGATGAACAACTGAGACCATTGGGTCTTGTCTCGATAGAAAGTCTTCAGGTCTTTTAAGACCAAACTCTGCAGGTCTGGATTGGAGGGCAGCAGTCGCCTCAACCAGACATCAAACCGGGCGTTGATCTGCAGCCCTTTATAGGGTCCTTCCTGAGCTTGCGAATAGGAACGGAAAAAAAACTGCCGGCCCAAGAGGAGGTTGCTCATAAAGACCAGGCCGGCGCTGGTCCATAAGAGCCCTAAGGGGAGCAGGGTCGAGAAAAAATCGCCTTTGAGCAAAGCCCAGAAAATCTCCTTGGTCCAGGCACTGGGTAAAAAAGGCGAGTCCTGGGCACTTAGGGAATTCAGATAGGCCGCCAAGGAGGATAATTGCTCCGGATTGACCAATTGTTCCGGCCGCATCAGCCGAAAGATCAAAAATAGAAGGCCCACCAGGATGAGGCTTAAAATGACTAAGAGATCCCGGGTTCGGCGTATCGGGAAAAAAGCGGTTAAAAGGAGGGTAACCGAGATGCCCAGGCTTCCGGCCAAAAAAACGAAGGGCAGGAATACTAGAGGCAACAACAGATAAAAACCCACCGGGGCCTGGAAGATGATCCCATAACAGAAAAAGATGGGGAGACCTAAAAGGAGAACCATCCAGGAAGCATCAAACCAGCTTTCCAGATACCGGGCCGAAAAGAGGATCAGCCGGGGCATCGGGGTTTCATGGATGAGGGCCAGATCTTTGGAAAGAAAAAAATTGGCCAAGGCGGTTATCAGATGGCTGTATATCAGGAGGGTAAAAAAGGTCAAGAGGATCATGGAGAGGACCTTCTGGGACAGGACCTCTCCAAACCCGGGAATGCTCGAAAAATAATTCAGGATACGATAGAAGGCGTAAAATATCCCTCCCCAAAAAGCCGCTCCCAGAAGGACAAATAAAATAATTTTCCAGCGGGTTTCGGGCAGGCGCTGCAGGCGATTCCGGAAACCCTGAATCCGGGGGCGAAGTAGTAAAAAAAGCGGGGCCAGCGTGTTAGTCAAGTCCATCCTCTTCCAGGTCCCCGGTCAATTTCAAAAAGAGGGATTCCAGCCCCTGGGCCTTCCAATGGGCCTCTTGGGCAAAAGATTCCATGGAGCCCTCGGCGATCAAGACCCCTTTTTGGATTATCCCCAAGCGGTTACATATTTCCTGTGCCGTAGACAAGGTGTGGGTGGAAAGAAATATGGTCGTTCCCCCGGCACTCTCTTTTTTCAAGAGGCGCTTGACAATCCGCACCCCTTTCGGGTCCAGACCGACCATCGGTTCATCGATGATCAAGACTCTGGGATGGTGAATCAGGGCGGAAATGATAATCAGGCGCTGTTTCATTCCATGTGAATAGCTTTCGATCAATTCATTACGCCAGTCCCAAAGGTCAAACAGATTGAGACGGTTTTCTATCTCCCCCTCGATCTTTTTCGGTTGGAGGCCGTAAAGACCGGCAATGAAATGAAGGAATTCCAATCCGGTGAGTCTGTCATAGAGGAAAGGTCGGTCCGGGATATATCCGGTCAGAGCCTTGGCCCGTGAAGGTTCTCTTTGAATGGAAATCCCGCACAACTCCACATCCCCGGTTGTCGGGGCCAGAATCCCGGCCATGATTTTTATAGTCGTTGTTTTACCGGCCCCATTGGGCCCTAAAAATCCGAAAATTTCTCCTGGCGCCACTTCCAGGGAAAGGTTATTGACCGCAGTTAACGGCCCATACTGTTTGGTAAGGTTTTTAATACTAATCATTAGTAAGCCGATTCAACTTCAATGTTCAGTTTTCCGATAATCGGGAGCAGGGAAACCAGGCCTTCTTCCAGACCCTCAGCCAGTTTCAGATGAGACACATCCGCCGGAACCTGGTTGAAGGTTGGGTCCAGACTGATCCAGCTGTGTCCCAGATAAGCCTCCACCCAGGCGTGATAATAAAAATGGTCCCGCAGCAGCGTAACCCCCAGGGCCATGCGGCTGGGAATCCCGGCGGCCCGGAGCAAAGCTAAAAGCAGGGTGGCGTGTTCATTACAATCTCCCTGACGATGACTGAGGATTTCTACGGCCCTCGGAAGGGATAGGGTCGGTTGTTTTTTAATGACCCCATACACCCAGTTGTTCAAACGGACAGCGGCCCTTTGGGCCTTTTTCTCCTGTCCCAAAGCCTCCTTCAATGCCTTTTGCAGGCGCGGCTCCTTTAAGGTTAAGGCCGGATGATCGGTCAAATACGATCCCAGATCACCTTTGGAGTAGGGCAGATGATAGGTGTCCCCGGAAGAAAGGTTTTCCCGGGTGATGGTAATACGGTTTCCCTGAACACTCTGTCGTCCCTTTATCTGGGGAATCCGCTCCGGGGTGGGGGAAAGCCGCAAGGTCAATGTTTTAATTTTTTTCGGGTCCGGCGGGTTGTCCACTTTGATGGCCATCTCTGCCGCCAGATCCGGTCCGGTACTGTTATCTAATCTCCGGGCGCTTTCCGGTTTTGAATGGACCAGACGAAAGCCCATCATTCCCTCTTCCTTCACAACCCGTCCCTGAGAGTCGACCCAGACCTTCATTTTGTTTCCCAGAAAAAACATTTCAAATCTCTGAGCGGGACGCACCTCATCCTCAAGGGTCACGGATTCCGTGGGACCGGCCGTAATGGTCACCGGAGAAGGGGCCATGATTAATGGATCGAACAGGGAAAAGACGGCCTGTTCTCCCGGTTTCAGCCGGGCCTGAAAAACCTGATAGGGCAGGGTTAAAGGAAGATGAATGGGTTCTTTCAAGGTCAAGTCAGAAGATTGCGGTTGGCCCAGAAGATCGCTGGTCAGCCTTAGCCGTAATCCATCGACGACACCTTGAATTGAAAAGTCCAGATAACCGGAAATCATCTTTGAGGTGAATGTTTTCAGTTGGAAATCGGAAGTGAGCGTCGAAGTCAAAGATAAACGCATTTGACGGGGCACCCCCAAAGCCGTCAACCTTAAAAACAGATCCTGAGTTATGATATACCCCTGGGAAGAACGCCGTTTGCTGGTTTGGGCATAGCCGATTTTTTGATTATTAACATAAATAGACATCCATTCCTCCGAATCCTGGAATGAGGTCTGATTCGAAGTGATAGTCGGTGCTTGGGACCGGACAGGCGGGTGATAGGATTTCCCCAGCCAGAGAATCAAAAAAATCAGCCAGAAGCCAAGAAAAATGAAAAAAATTAAAGTTAATTTCTTTGGTTTTGGATTGGATTGAAGAGGATCGGGTTTCATCAGGATGAGAGATAGTAATACCTTTCAAAAACCGCTAACATGTACTTTCAACGTCCTGCTCGGCCGAAAACCCAATTGTTCGGCGGCCCGGCCGAGATTAACGGCAATTTCCAGATAACCGCTGCTGCCGATCAAGGCCATCAGATTCCCCGGTCGGCCTTGAGAATAGGTTTGGTGAATCTCTCGGATTGGTTGCGAGTCCACCCAAACCGTCAAGGCCTGCCCAGGTTTTAGTTTTTCCAAAGCCTCCTGAGGGATATTAGTGATCAAGTTTCCGAAATGGTCAGCCCAAAGGACCTCTCCGGTTATCTCTTCATCTTTTATCTGTGGTTCAGGAATAGTCAGTAAAACCGGATCTGAAATGGCCGGTCCCATTTCCTCTAGGGGAACGCCCAAACTTAGGTGGGCGGCTGCCGGGGCTAATATGTCTCGACCATGAAAGGTAAAGGAAATCTTCTTTAAAAAGAAGGCCGAATTGGACAGGTGAACCATTTTCACTTGCGGCTCTTTTTTTAACACCATGGTAAACAGCCCGTTGTCCGGCCCTACCCAAAAGTGCGCAGATCCTTCTATGGCCAGGAGCCGTCGATCTCCGCCAACCCCCGGGTCCACGACGGCCAGATGAATAGAGCCTTTAGGAAAAAAGGCATAGGCGCTTTGGAGCATAAAGGCCGCCTGCTGTAGTCGCTGGTGCGACAAGGCATGAGACAAATCGATCATGCATACCTGGGGATTAATCCCCAGGATGACCCCCTTCATAATCCCCACGTAGGGATCATCCCATCCGAAATCAGTGCTTAAGGTGATCAGAGACATCTCGAATTGGTCATTGAAAATTATAGGTGCGGTGATTATAGATGTGTAAAGGCATTCGAGCAAGGAGAAAAATTCGTCTCAAAGCCCTCCGTGTCTCTTTATCTTTTGGCCAATGAAATAAGATTGAGGTTTTTGGAGAAATGTGGTATAATTTTTTATAATATTTAAATAATTAAGATGTCTTTGGCAGGGCTTAAATAAGAAAGATTCCGGATGAGAAGGATTGGGTTTATTTTACTGGCCTTTTTCTTGACGGGTAGCGGCTCGCTGGCCTTTGGACAAGCTTACGGGTTGAGATATAATCCCTACAATCCCTATATGAGCCTGAACCCAGATGCAAGTAAAGCCCAAGAAAGAATTCCCTTGGAAAGCAACTATTATTCTAATCCCTATGGAGTAATTTCGCAGCAAGCAGACCGGTATTATTATTACGAACGGGATTATTTAACCAGAGGGTTTGTTTCTGAATATAGAAAAGGTGCCAGGGGAGAGCTTTATTTTTATAATCCTTATGGGACCCTTCCCAGAAAATGGTATGATACACCATTGGAAATGACCACAGGAGGAGGTGTCGGAAGGGGCTATGAGATTTCCGGCATGCTGACCAGCCCTTATGAAGATTCCTTTCTGCGTCAAAGGCAAAGCGGCCAAGCGGAAGGTTCTTTACGGCAAAGTTATTCAGCGGATAGTGATTATGCCACTATACCATACGGATCGGATCCTCGAAAATGGTATGATACTCCGATGGCCGGTCCAGGGGCTTACCGACCAGCCTTCCAATCTTCTCACTCATTTTCCAGTCCCTTTTCATCCGTCAAAGAGGCCCCTTCCTTTGCATCCGAAACCTTGACCAGCCCTTTTGAAAAAACTTCCCAGCCCTTTCCCGCAAGAATGGAGCCCCCTCGGGAAACGACCCTAGAGCTGACGCCGCCGGCCCTCCGGTAAAAAAAGCCTGTTTTCTCCATTAATAAGTCCGGAACCCGGGTCCCCTCTGTCAATAAGCGGGGGCAGCCGGATTTGTTGCGAACAAAAGGCCGCGCCCTTTTGCTAATGCCTCCAGAAAAAACAGATCTATTTTGCAGATAAACGTCGTTACTACGATGGGAAGGTCAATACGTTCACTCCTTCGCCTTAACCAACTCGTCTACGATCCGTCCGACTTTTTCGGCCAGGGCCTGTTCCTTGTCAAAAGGGGCTTTGCCTTCCAAATCAGCCTCGATAATCTGATTGTCGTAAGGCAGGAAGCCGAGGAAGGTGAAACCGGGCAACTGCTTTTGCAGGAATTCTCTATCCTGATCACTCCTGATTTTATTCCCCACCAAGGCAATGTTTTTAAGTCCGATATCCCGGGCCAGGTCCTGGATATGGTGGGCCGTTTCAATACTCCGTTTCCCCGGTTCAACGACCACAATCAGCTTATCCACAGCCGAGGCCGTTCCCCGGCCCAAATGTTCGATGCCGGCCTCCATGTCCAAGACCACCACCTCGTCTCTGGCCAGGATCAGATGAGATATCAGGGTCTTTAACATGACGCTCTCCGGACAAATGCAGCCCCCTCCGCCTTTTTTGACGCCCCCTAAAACCATAAGGCGGATATTCTCTCTTTTCATGGAAAGTTTTTCCGGCAGGTCACTGACATGGGGATTTAATTTAAAAAAAGTGCCGTAAGAGCCCGGTTTGGATTCGGTCCGCTCTCCGATCAAATCCTTCATTTCCGAGATGGGGACGACCTGCTCAGGATGTTCAAACCCCAGGGCACTGGCCAGGTTGGCATCCGGATCCGCATCGATGGCCAGGACTTTTCGGCCCCGGTCACTGAAGTTTTTAATAATAAAGGCCGACAGAGTGGTCTTGCCCACTCCCCCTTTTCCGCTGACAGCTATTTTCATGATCTTTCCTCCTAGATAGAATCAGCCATTGCTTCCCCGTTACTGTAGCGAGAAACCAAGTTTCTTTCTTTTTTCAACAATAATCATTAGACGATCGAAATGTAACAGAATCAATTTCAATAGCCAATTTTTTTTATAAAATTTTTCTTGACAAATGTTTTTAAAAAAATTACTTACCGGTAGGTAAATAAATTTAGAGTTTGTCCCAAGGTTACGTGATAGTTGTGTTGTTGAGGGAATCAATGCCAAATATCGTTCAGACTCAAGGGGTGTTGATTTTGTGGATTGTCCACCTAAACGCCATGATCACAACACAACTTAATCATTATCGTTTTTTTGATTAAGCAGGCCAATATAATAACTTTTTTCCCTTTAGGACCATCTGATTAATAGGGAACCCACATAGAAATCAGGGCCGGGATTGGGCAACAAAATCCCCTTTGGACAACCACAAAATCAACACCCCTTGAGTCCGCTTTCACGTAACTTTGGGACATTCCCTAAATTTAAGGGCGTTTCCATACAGAATTCAAGAGAGCAAACGATAGGTCTCTTATGTTTTTTCAATTCAATCTCAGGATGTTAACAATATAAGCCCTATCTTTGAGGGCGGAAAACCAAACTCATGAAGACAAAACACCCCTCTTCCTCCCAGTCGGACCAGACAGTCCGTCAGAGGCTTTTGAAGCAAGCCACAGAATTATTCGCCCGAAAAGGCTATGCCTCGACAACCGTTCGCGAAATTGTTGAGGCCGCCGGCGTGACCAAACCGGTCCTTTATTATTATTTCCGGAATAAGGAAGGACTCTACCTGGATCTGATGAAAGAGGCCTGGAAAGAATTCGATACTATTCTTGAAGAGGCCCAGAAAGAGATCGGACCGGTCCATGAACGGATACTGAGGCTTCTGGATAAAATTTTTAGTTTGGTTTTAGACCGGACCGAAGTCACCCGGGTGGGGTATTCCATTTATTATGGGCCGCCGCAAGGAGCGCCCTTTTTTGATTTTGACGCCTTCCACCTTAAATTTAATGAGGTGGTCAAAGGGTTAGTAGCAGAAGGAATTCGGAAAAAGGAACTGCGGCCTGGGGATCTGGAGGAAAAAACCTGGGCGGTTATCGGGGCGGTCAATTTAGCGATTGAACTCCAAATCTGCCACCCGGAAATGGGAGTGGGCCGGTCCGGACTGGCGCGGATGATCAATTTAATCTTTGAAGGAATCGCCGCCCGAGGAAGCGAAAGGAAAGGGGACTAAGGATGAAACGGGGAATAGTGGCTGGGGCCGTTGTATTGATTCTGTGCTTGGGGTTAGAGGGGTGCTCAAAAGGGAAGGAGGAATCCAAGTCCGGCGGAAAAACCGGAAGCAGTCCGGCTATCGCCGTAGAGGCTGTTGATGTCCAGACCAAGGACCTCATTGAAGGGATCGAGGTGGTCGGCTCTCTTACCCCTAAGTTTGAGGCTAAAATAAGATCGGAATACGCCGGAATCGTCAGTGCGGTTTATGTGACGGAATGGGTCCGGGTTAAAAAAGGGACCCTTTTGGCAAAGCTGGATTCTCGAGAAATTGAGGCCTTGGTCCAAAAGGCCCAGGCCGCGGTGGAAGTGGGTAAGGCCAATCTGCTGCAGGCCGAAGTGGCCGACAACCGGGCCGAACGGGAACTGACCCGTGCCCAAAATCTCAAGGAGGCCGGACTGGTTACCCAGCAAAATTTAGATGATGCCCGCACTGAAAAATCAGCCGCTACGGCCCGGGTGGCCGCCGCCAAGGCGCAACTCCTGGCGGCTGAAAAGGACCTCAAACAAGCCCAGGCTCGTTTAGACAAGGCCTTTATCTATTCCCCTTTGGATGGGGTAATCTCGGCCCGCAATGTTAATGTCGGAGATCTGGTGGGGGAACCCGGGGCAACCCGCATAATGTTCCAGATTGTCGACAACCGTCTCCTGGATTTGATCATGACCATTCCCTCCACCGAAATGGGACGGCTCGGTCTGGGTCAGGCCTTAACCTTTACGACCGATACCTTTCCAGGGAAAAATTTCTCCGGAAGAATTAAATATATCAACCCCGCGGTAAACGAAGCGGACCGCTCGGTCAAAGTTATTGCCGAAGTGCCCAATACACCGGAGGTCCTTAAGGGCGGTTTATTTGTCAAAGGCCGAATTATTATCGGGCAGCGCCGGAACGTGCTTCAGGTTCCCAAATCCGCCCTCCTTTCCTGGGATGTGGGTGCCAAAAAGGGGGAAGTTTTTACGATCACCCAGAACCGGTCCAAGCGAAAACCCATTCAAACCGGAAGCCTATCCAACGATTGGGTGGAAGTCGTTTCCGGATTGCAAAAGGGAGAGAGGGTTATTACCAGAGGAGGATTCAACGTCAAAGACGGGGACCCGGTCAAAATCACCCAGTTGAACGGGGGCAACTAGGTTATGTTTCTCTCCGACCTTTCCATCAAGCGGCCCATATTTGCCACCATGATGATGCTGGCCTTGGTTGTTCTGGGGATATTTTCCTATCGCCGTCTGCCTATCGATATGTATCCGGATGTGGAGATCCCGGTTCTTTCCATTGTCACCAAATTCCCCGGGGCCTCTCCGGAAACGGTTGAACGGGAAGTAAGCAAACGAATCGAAGAAGTGGTCAACCGCATTTCCGGCGCCAAACATGTCATCTCCTCTTCCCGGGAAAGCCTCTCCCAGGTCGTGGTGCAGTTTAATCTGGAGGTGAAAATCAATGAGGCCTCTCAGGAGGCCCGGGCCAAAATCAATACCATCCGCGGTGACCTGCCTCAGGAAATCGAAGAGCCCATTATTCAAAAATTGGATATCTCTTCCATGCCCATCGTTTCTCTGGCCGTCCGCTCAGAAAGGCTTTCTCCTCGGGATTTGACCACACTGGTGGAAAAAAAGATCAAAAAACGTTTTGAAAGCATCTCCGGCGTCGGCAAGGTGGACCTGGTCGGGTCATCCAAAAGGGAAGTCAATGTCTGGATCGATCCCATCCGTCTGGAGGCCTTGAATATGGGGGTGGATGAGGTGATATCCGGACTCCAATCGGAAAATGTCAATACCCCGTTAGGCCGCATGAATCGCCAGAGTTCCGAATTCACCCTGCGCGTCTCCGGGAAACCGGCAGAGGTGGAACAATTCAAGTCCATGGTTATCGGAAGCCGCAGCGGCCGCCCGATCCTTTTAAGCGAAGTGGCCGAGGTCCGGGACGGCATCGAAGAGCAGCGCTCTCTGGCCCTGATCAACGGGGTTCCGGCCGTGGCTTTGGACATCCTCAAACAGTCGGGGGCCAATACGGTCGACGTGGTCGAGAAGGTCAAGAAGGTCATCGGAAAACTTCAATCCGAACTCCCTCCGGGCACCACCATTGATTTGGTTCGGGACGGTTCGATCATGATCCGCGATTCGGTCCATGACGTCCAGGAGACCTTGATCCTGGGCGGGATTCTAACCATCCTGATTGTTTTTTGTTTTCTTAATTCCTGGCGGTCCACGGTGATTACCGGCCTGACCCTGCCCATCTCGGTTATTTCTTCTTTTATCATCATGAACTTCATGGGCATGACCCTCAATGTCATGACCCTCATGGCCCTTTCCCTGGCCATCGGTCTGTTAATTGACGATGCCATCGTAGTGCGGGAAAACATCGTCCGTCACCTGGAGAAGGGGCAGGATCACTTCACCGCCGCCCGGGAAGGGACTAGTGAAATCGGCTTGGCTGTATTGGCCACCACCTTTTCCATTGTGGCCGTCTTTGTCCCCGTGGCTTATATGAAAGGCATTGTAGGCCGTTTCTTCTTTCAATTCGGGATAACGGTGACCTTTGCCGTTTTGGTTTCTCTGTTCGTTTCCTTTACCCTGGACCCCATGCTCTCCTCCCGCTGGTTTGATCCGGATATCGAACGAAAGGGCCGGAGGAAGGTCCTCACCCGGCTGCTGGATTCTTTTAATGACTGGTTTGATCGAATGGCTGATCGTTACCGCTTCATCATCGGCTGGGCCCTGGATCACCGAAAATCAGTGATCATCATCACCACCCTTTCCTTCCTGGGCGGCTTGATCCTTTTCTTCACCCTAGAGAGCTCTTTTTTCCCCACCTTTGATGCCGGAGAGTTTTTAGTCAATTTCAAAACCGCACCTTCGGCCTCTATCGAAGAAAGCCGGGGCAGAGTGGATGCCGTCAATGGGATTTTGAAAAAGATCCCGGAGATCAAACACACTTATGCGACGATCGGGGCCGGCGATACCGGGACGGTGCGGGATGTCAAGATATATATCAAATTAAAAGAAAAAAAAGACCGGGATCGTCTTCAAAAGGAAATCCAAGAAGAGGTCCGGAAAAAGCTCCGGGATGTCCCGGGCATCATCCCCTCGGTCCTTGAAGCCGGTCGGATGGACGACCGTAAGCCGCTTTTGGTCAACATTCGCGGAGACGACATCTCCCTGCTGAAAAAATATGCCGCTCAACTCAAAGAAAAGATAAAGCAGATTCCCGGTATTGTCGATTTGGAAGTCAATTTGGAGCAGGACATCCCGGAATACCGCCTCAAAGTGGACCGGGAACGGGCCGTGGATACAGGCTTGATGACCGCCAATATTGTTCGCACCCTCGGGGCTCTGGTGGGCGGGAAAACCGTGTCAACCTATGAGGATCAGGACGGCGATGCCGTCAATTTACGGGTTCGACTCCCGGGAGACCTTCGTCAAGACCCTTCGCAGGTGTCCAAATTACAATTGACCGTTCAGAAACCCGGTCAACTCCCTAATTTAGTTCCGCTCAGCGGTCTGGTTTCCTATGAAAGAAGCATCAGTCCTTCGGAAATTGAACGCCAGGAACTTTCCCGGCAGGTGGTCATATCGGCCAATCTGCAAAATCTGCCTTTGGGCACGGCTATGACCAAAGTCAGGGAGGCCAGCGATACCCTCAAAATGGCCCCAGGGTATCAGGTGGTTTTTTCCGGTGAGGGGGAGGATATGATGGAATCTTTCGGCTTTATGGCCGAGGCCTTGATCCTGGCCGTGCTCTTTGTCTATCTCATTCTGGCCTCACAATTTGAATCCTTTATCGATCCCCTGGCCATTATGCTTTCCCTGCCCCTCTCTTTGGTGGGTATGGCCGGAATGCTCTTTTTGACCAGAGATACGATCAATATTATGTCCCTCATCGGCCTGATAATGCTCATGGGGTTGGTCACTAAAAATGCCATCCTGCTGGTGGATTTTGCCAAGGTCCTTCGCGCACGGGGAATGGAAAGAAGAGAGGCGATCATCACCGCCGGGCGGACCAGGCTGCGGCCGATCATGATGACCACTCTGGCCATGATCTTCGGGATGCTGCCCCTGTCCTTGGCCTTAGGGGCCGGATCGGAAATGCGGGCCCCCATGGCCCGAGCGGTTATCGGGGGATTGATCACCTCCACCTTCCTGACCTTGTTGGTAGTCCCGGTGGTCTATTCCCTGTTGGATGATTTGAGCCAGTGGTTTCGCCGAAGAAGAGAAGCGAAAAAGGAGAGTTATTCATGAAGCGCCAGGGTATGAGAATAAAATTCGGAGTGCGGATACTGCGGCGAGCGCAGTCGACTCATTCGGGATTAGGAGAATCGATAGTCCTGCTCACAGCGATTATTTTTTTTATTTCCGGCGGTCTGGTTTCCACTCAGGCGGCTGAACAAAAAAAAGAAGAAAATGTCTTGACCCTCGAGCAGGCCCTGCGGATCACCATGGAGAAGAATAAAGATATTCAAAAAGCCCAGGAATATCGCCGCCAGGTAGAGGGACGGTATGTCGAAGAACGGGCCGCAGCCCTGCCGCAGTTTACGATCCAATCGGGTATCTCCAAGGATCACGATGAAAGTCAAAAGGCCCTTTTTCGTACGATTCCCGTAGAGCGGGAAACCCGTATGGCTTCGGTCGGTTTTACCCAGATCCTCTATTCCTTCGGACAAGTCGAAGCGGCCATTCGAGCGGCCCGAATCGGAATAAAAACAGCCGACGATCAGTTGCGGCTCAATCAACAGACGGCCCTGAAAGATGTCTCGGCGGCCTTTTATGATGTCCTCCTTTCCAAGGAATTATCCTCCTTGGCCCTCCAGAACCTGGAACAGCGTAAACGTCATTTAGATGAAGCCCGCAAGAAACACCAGGCCGGGACGGCCACGGACTATGATATCCTGGCCTCGGAGGTGGCCGTGGAAAATGCCCGTCCCGAAGTCATCCGAACGGAGAACTTGATCCGTACTTCCCGGGAGCGGTTGCGGTTTCTTTTGGGTATGGAAAAAAAGGAAATCGATGCCCAAGGCAGCCTCTTGACCACCATCAGCCCCTACCCTTCTTTTGCAGAGAGTCTGGTTGTCGCTTCTCAAAAACGTCCCGAACTATCGAATTATAAAAATCGCATCGGCATGGCCGAAGAACTGGTTAATATAGCCAAGGCCGGCAATCTGCCGAAGTTGAGTCTGAAGGCCGGATATGGCTGGCAGAGTCTGAATTTCAACCCGGGCCAGGCCGACGGTCCACTGTGGACCGCCGGGGTTTTTGTGACCTTTCCATTTTTTGACGGTCTGCGCACCCAGGGGAAATTGGTCCAGGCTAAAAGCGACCTGGCTACACTGAAGATAGAAGAAGCCAGGCTGATCGATGCCATTGTCCTGCAGACCCGGGAGGCGGTCAACTATGTCAAAGAGGCCGGAGAGATCGTCAAAGGGCTTTCCGGTACGGTCTCCCAGGCCCAGCGGCTTCTGGACATGGCCGAAAAGGGGTTTCAGTTCGGGGTGAAAACTAAGTTGGAGGTGGACGACGCCCAATTGAATTTGACTCTGGCTCAAAGCAACCTGGCCAAGGCCCGTCGGGATTATTTGGTTGCCAAGGCAAACCTGGAATGGGTTATGGGCACGATCCAGGCACCGGTCTCTTCTCCGCTCCCTGCCAAACAACAATAGACCAATGAGGGAGATGGGCAGGCAGACCAATTTCGGAGAATATCAATAATCATTTAATCCCAAAAGAACGTTCGTTGTTGAGCGTTCGGCGTTCGTCGAAACCTATTTTCATCCTCCCTGGGGCCAGATCGGGCAGGCCTAAGGGCTTAATAAAAAAGCGTGTTTTTGAGTCTTTTTTAAATCTTTTTACTATTCCATACCGCTAAACCCTGCAAGCCTGTTCGGGAACTTTTTATTGACAACCGGCCCCTTTCTTTATATACAAATATACAAAAAAACAGAACGGTTGGTATTTTTTTAAAACCATTTTCAAGGAGACAACCCGATGGATTTTTCCCTAACCATGGAACAGGAGATATTGCGAAAATCGGTCCGTGATTTTGCCGAAAAGGAAATCAAACCCAAGGCCAGAGAACTGGATGAAAAAGAAGAATTTTCCTATGAAACCTGTCAAGCCATGGGGGAACTGGGCCTCTTCGGCATGTTTGTTTCGGAAGAATACGGCGGCCAAGGATTGGATTACATTTCCTATATCATCGCCGTAGAAGAACTGGCCCGCATCGACGGTTCCCATGCCGCCACCATCGCCGCCGGGAACTCCCTGGGTATCGGTCCCCTGTACTATTACGGCAGTGAAGAACAAAAACGAAAATACCTGCCTAAACTATGCAGCGGTGAAATGCTATGGGGCTTCGGATTGACGGAGCCGAATGCCGGCTCCGACGCCGGAAACACCCAAACCACGGCTATCCTCGATGGAAACGAATGGGTGATCAACGGCAGCAAAATCTTCATCACCAATGCCTCCACCAAGATCACTGCCGGGGTAACGGTCTTAGCCAAAACCGGAACCCGTGAGGCCGGGAAAAAGGAATTGAGTTGTATCCTGGTGGAGTACGGCACTCCGGGTTTTGAAGCCCGGCCCATGCACGGCAAGATGATGTGGCGGGGCTCCAATACCAGTGAGCTTTATTTTGAAGACTGCCGGGTCCCCAAGGAAAATCTCCTCGGCCCCCAGGGAGAGGGATTTCACCAGATGCTGGGTACCCTGGACGGCGGCCGTTTAAGTATCGGCTCTATGGGTCTGGGTGGAGCCCAAGGCTGTTTTGAATTGGCCCGGCGCTACGCCAAAGAACGGGTCCAATTCGGCAAACCCATTGCTTCCTTTCAGGTCAATTCCTTTAAGCTGGCCGATATGGCCATGGAGATCGAATGCGCCCGCCTCCTTCTCTACAAGGCCTGCTGGCTCCGGGACAACCACAAGCCCTTTGCCAAAGAAGCGGCCATGGCCAAACTCTACTGCTCCGAGGTGATGTACCGCTGCGCCAACCATGCCGTGCAGCTTCACGGCGGTTATGGATTGATGAAGGAATACGATGTGGAGCGGTTCTATCGGGATCAAAAATTATTGGAAATCGGAGAAGGCACCTCCGAGATCCAACGGCTGGTTATTTCGAGGCTCATCGGGGCAATCTAAAATTAAATTTATCAATCGTCTCAAAATAGACCACACTTAAAGTCACTGAATTCCGGATCGAGAGATTGTGTCATAATAGAGAAATTTCCAGTCAGACTGTCATACCGGCGAAAGCCGGTATCCAGAACCTATTGAAACCCCTGGATTCCCCCGGATCGGGTCCGGGGCAGGCTCCGTCGCGCTTCGCTTGCACGGAATGACGAAAACATAATTACGACACAGTCTCCGAGTCCGGAATGACGAATCATAATTTTCGCTCTTAACCGTCACCCCTCTATGTTGAGACAGGTAATAAGTTCTCAGATTCTCTCTCTCGATCACCGTTCACATCCCGGCCAAGGCCTTTCCAAACTCCAGGGCCTGAGCCAGCGCCTCATCATCCGGCTGCCAGAGTGCCTTTAGGCCTTCATTGACTACGGTAAAACCGGCTTGCGGAATATCTGGGCCGAACTTCCATACTTTTGTTATAGTACACATCATTGCCTTCAAAATGTCAATACCCGCTCAAGCCGATCACAAGGGCATATCTCCTGAGCGATCTTCCGGCACCCACCGAAATGAGCCTAGACTAAAGCAATTTCGGAACCGGTGATTAACCGCCTGGGCATTTGAAAAGTTCTTGTCTTTGAAATTTTTTTCATATATATCAGTAAAATAACTATTTTGGGGTAGGGAGCTCCGGCCTTTTTGATCGTTTAGTGTATAATTTCCAAAATAAGAAAAAACGCCTCACGGCAGAGCAGGATTGTCCACTCATCAAGACGATGCCGCTGGATCCTCCCTGATTGGATAGGGAAAACCGATTCAAGGGAACGATAAGGAGAAAAGGACATTGAATAAATCAGACCAAGACTCAAAACCTGCCCTATATTCCCTTAAAGGTTTAATAGGACGAATCATCATCCTAATCCTCCTGGCGGTTATCCCTTTCCTCCTCTTTTTTTTATATCACCGTCTGGATCAAAGAATGTTGACAGCCGTCGGGTTGGTTGCCTTTTTGGTTTTACTGGGGGCCTGGGCTAGAACGGAGGTTTTGTTTCAACGCCAAATAAAAGTCCTGATCAATGCCGTCCAACGTCTGACTTCCGGTGACTTGACCGTCCGCACCAATA
>Ga0233425_10005868_pt1 | contig 18859 bp, 13 predicted proteins | sample Watercolumn_Towu_2_FD_181712 | JGI IMG/M metagenome (GOLD analysis project Ga0233425, IMG submission 181712) | Freshwater microbial communities from Lake Towuti, South Sulawesi, Indonesia - Watercolumn_Towuti2014_140_MG | ecosystem: Environmental > Aquatic > Freshwater > Lake | place... | reverse complement strand
GAGATTCCGTGCGCTCCGACGAGACTTGACGCGTGGGACCGAAGGAAGGGAACGCAGGACCCGAGGCTCCGCTGCACGACGCGCGGTCGCGGCGCTGGCTCGCGCTCGCGCTCGTGCCGCTGCTGGTGCCACTCACCTACGCCGTCGATCGCGGCTCGCACGCGGGTCGAACGCAGCGCGGAGTCCGGTTGGGTGACACCGACATCGGCGGCATGACCGCCTCCGAGGTGGAGCGCGTCGCGGGGGAGCTCGGCACGAAGCTCCTGGCCGAGCCCCTCGAGGTGAGCGTGCGAAACGCGAAGCTGAAGCTCCCGCCGGCGAAGCTCGGGGCGAAGCTCGACGCGGGCGGCACGGCGCGCCGCGCCCTCGCGCTCGGGCGCGGCGCGGGGGTCTGGTCGGATTTCTCGGGCTGGGTCCGGCGCTGGACGGCGCCGGCGGTCCTCGAGCCGGTGCTCGAGATCGACGCCGCGTTGCTCCCTCCGCTGTTCGAGGAGTGGGAGAAGGACCACGTGGATCTGCCGTTCGGCGGCGGCGTGCGGGTCGGCGCCGGCGCCGCCAGCGCCGACCCAGCGCGCAAGGGCCACGTCATCGCGCGTGAGCGTGCCGCGGGGGTCCTCGCGCGCGGGCTCGCGAGCTGGCCGCGCAGCGCCGTGGAGCTACCGCTCGACGAGCGAGAAGCCTTCACTGCCCCCGGAGCGGTGGAGGATGCGGTGAAGCGCGCCTCCACCATCCTCGGCGACGCGGTCACCCTGAGCCAGGGCGAGCTCAGCTTCCGCTTCGAGCGCGAAGATCTCGCGCGCGCGCTCCGAAGCCGCGAGCCGAGCTCGCGCGAGCCGCGGGTCGTGCTCAGCCTCGATGTCGCGGTCGTCGAAGAGAAGCTCGCGCCGTTGCGCGAGAAGCTCGAGGCCCCGCCCGAGAACGCGCGCTTCGTCGTCGAGAAGGGCGACCGCCTGCGCATCGAGCCGGGCAAGAGCGGTACACGTCTGGAGACGCAGAAGGTGGCCGCGGCGCTCCTCGAGGCCGCGCTGGTGCCGGCTCGCAGCGGGCCCTTGCCCCTGGAAAAGGGCGCCGAGCCGGAGCTGACCTCGGCGGCGCTCGAGGCGCTCCGCGTCACCAAGCTGGTGGGACGCTTCACCACGCATCACCCCTGCTGCCAACCGCGCGTCGACAACATCCACCGCATCGCCGACCTGCTGCGCGGACAGATCGTCAGGCCCGGCGAGACCTTCAGCGTGAACGCGCTGGTCGGCCCTCGCAGCGCGAAGAACGGCTTCAAGCCCGCGCCGACCATCGAGGAAGGCGAGATGGTCGACTCCCTGGGCGGCGGGGTGAGCCAGTTCGCGACCACGCTGTTCAATGCGCTGTTCCTAGCGGGTTACGACATCCTCGAGCGCACGCCGCACACTTTTTGGTTCGCGCGCTACCCCATGGGACGCGACGCCACGTTGAGCTGGCCCAAGCCGGACGTGGCGTTCAAGAACGACTCCGACGCCGGCGTGCTGATTTGGACCGAGTACGGCGACGACCACGTGACCGTGAAGGTCTTCGGCGACAACGGCGACCGCAAGGTGCGGTTCAAGGTGTCGCCTCAACAGAGCATCGTGAAGCCGCCCATCGAGTACATCCCCGACCTGACCCAGCCGCCGGAGAAGGACAAGACCATGGAGCCCGGGCAGACGGGCTGGACGGTCTTCGTGACCCGCGAGGTCGTGCTCGCGGACGGCAGCAAGAAGGAGGAGAAGCGCAAGGTCGTCTACAAGCCACGCACGCGCCGCGTGGTCGCGCACCCGTGCAAGATCCCGGCGGGGGAGCCCGGGCACAGCGGCGAGAAGTGCCCCGAGCCCGACGGCGGCGCTCCGGAAGAGTGAAGCCGCCGCCCGGAAGGGCTATGATCCGGTCGTGGTGCGTCGGGCGGTGATGGCGGGCTTGCTCGCGGCGACTGCCGCGGGGGTCGCGTGTCATGCGCTGGTCGGCATCGAGGACTCCTCGCCCGCGCCGAGCGCCGGCACGGGCGGCGACGCCGCGGTGGACGGCGCCCCGGACGCGCCCCCCGACGCCGGCTGCAAGCTGGCCCAGCCGCCCACCGCGCCGGTCGGGGCGGACACGGGCGGGAGCATCGAGCTCACGGTCGCTGTCCGGGAGGTCGACCTCGGGGACCGCGTGGGCGTTTCGGGCCCGACCTGGCCGACGGTGGGCTACGACCTCGACAAGCTCTGCACCTGCGCCGAAGACACTCTGGGCAGCTGCAAGGCCCCCAACAAGGTGATCTGCGACGGCGAACAAGGCCGCGACAACGCCCTGGGCTACTTCCTGTTCCAGGTCCGCGACGTGTTCAAGGTCAAGGACTTCGGCTCGGATCAGATCACCACTGGCATCGAGGGAGGGAACAACACCATCCTGATCCGCGTGCGGGGCTACAACGGCACTCCGAACGACGGAAAGGTGGAGGTCTCCTGGTTCGCGAGCGCAGACTTCGACGAGACCAACGCCAATCCGCCCAAGTGGGACGGCAGCGACGTGTGGGCGGTGCTCTCGTCGTCGCTCAATCCGAAGACGGCGGCGGACGGCGGTGTCACGTACAGCGTGGACGATCCGAAGTACATCGACAAGCTCGCCTACGTCACGAACGGCACGCTGGTCGTCAGCCTCCCCGAAGGCACGCTCTCGCTCTCCTCCAAGAAGGCCATCACCTTCGCCGCGGCCATCTTCACCGCGAAGCTGACCGAGGTCGGCGGCGCGTGGCAGCTCCAGGACGGCGTCTTGGCCGGGATCACCAAGGTGACCGACGTGCTCGGGCTCCTGCCGATGCTCGACGATCCCATCACCAATCAGCCCATCTGCACCGACAACCTGGCCTACGCCGGCGCCAAGGCGCTGATCTGCGACTCACCGGACATGTCCGTCATCGGCACGCCGGCCAAGACCTGCGACTACGTCTCGCTGGGCGTCGGTGTGCGCGGCGCGCCCGCGAAGCTCGGCTCGGTCCGTCTCATGTCGCCGGCCACGAGCCCCTGCGCTGCCGGCAAGGACCCGTCGAACGACAGTTGCTGAGCGGTGCTCAGAAGGCCTTCCGGTACCCGAGCTCGACGCCGCGGCCGTCGGCAGTGGGCCGCACGCCGGCCACCGAGGAGCGCTCCCCCGAAGCGCTCGACAGCACGAGGTAGGTCCCCGCTGCGATGCCGACGAGCCCGATGCCGATGCCGATGTTGGCGACGGTCGCGGCGCGGTCGGCGTCGTCACCCGCTTCCATTCCAGTCGGATCGCAGCCCGCGCCGCCGCAGTGGTCGTTCCGGTCTTCCCAGCGGGAGAACGCACGCAGCCCGAAGTAGCCGCCGATACCGAGCGCGACTACTCCCACACCGCCGATGGCGAGCCCCGCTGGCCGCCGCCAGCGACCGCTCTCGGGCGGCTTGGGCGGAGGCGATGGTTTCGGCTTCGCCTTGGGCAGGGACTCGAGCTCGGGCACCGCCACCGTCTTGCGATCCGCATCCGCGCCGAGGCTGAGCTCGGTGCGCCAGGGCTTCTTGCCCGGCGCAGAGACCTCGACCACGTGCTGCCCGGGATCGACGGGCACCGCGGTGCCCCAGCTCGGCTCGCCCACGCTTCCCCCGTCGAGCTTCACCTCCAGGCCCGCGATGCGCGCCGCGGCTGGCACTTCGATGGTGAGCCGGGACAAGCGCGGTTCGAGCTGCTTCAAGTGGCGCTCGGCGAGCGACACGCGATCCATGCGCCTGTCCCGACGCGCGAGGGACAGCGCATCGGCGAGCTCGGACCAGGCGGTCGCCGTCTTGCCCTCGGCCTCGTGGCACACGGCGAGGTTGAGCAGCGTGCCGGGCGCCGGATCGAGGCGTTGGCTCTCGCCGAGCTTGGCGCAGGCCTCCGCGTAGCGCTTCGATTGCATCAGCTTCCGCCCTTGCACGAAGAGCTCGCGGGCCACCGCCCGCTCGGTGGGTGTCACGTCCGCGCGGGCGACGCTCGTCGATGCCACGACGGCTGCGAGGACGAGCGCGAAACGCATGACCCGAGCATCATGCGACAACGGCGGGCGCGCTACCAGCCTCGCTAGCGCTGGTCCATCAACGGATCCACGGCCGGGAAAGGCACACCCTTGGTGGGACGCGCCGGCTTGGCGCTCGCCGAGGGCGCCGGGACGGGCACGTCGGCCGCGTCCGGAGCGGCGGCCTCTGCGACACTGCTGGGTGCAGCGCTGACCGTCGGCACCGACGACGTCGCTGCACCGCCACCCAGCGTCGCCGATGTCGGTCGCTCGACCGCGCGCGGCGCGTCGCGGCGGCTGACCAGCGCCGCGGTCACGATGGCCCCCAACGCCGCTGCCGCGAGCATCATCAGCGCACCACGCTGCCAGCCCTTGTCCCTTCGAGCCTGCGGCAGGATCGACTGGGTGGCGAGGGCGGAGGAAGTCCCCGGGTCCTCGCCGCCGCCCGCAGAGTCCCGCAGGCTGGTCCGCAACGTCGAGACCTTGCCCGTCTGGTCTGGACTGATGCCCACGGGGACCTGCACGACGCCGGAGTCGACCTCGCCGCTCTCGATGCGGCGCATGACCTCCAGGCGGCGGGCCAGCGCGTCGCTCGCGAGGCGCTCTACCCAAGCCGCCACCTGCTCGCGGGACGCCGGGCGCACTGCCGCCTCGAGCTCTCGCGCCATCTCCTCTGCCGATTGGAAGCGCTCGGCCGGATCGCGCTCGAGGCCACGACGAATCGCGCGCTCGAGCGCCTCGGGGACATCGACGCCGGCGTCCCGGAGCGGCGGGATCTCGGCGTCTGCGACTCTCGCCAGCGTCGCGACCATGTCGTCTGCGGCGAACAGGCGACGGCCGGCGAGGGCCTCCCAGGCCACGATGGACGCGGCGAAGAGGTCGACGCGCCGATCGACGTCCTTGCCCGAGATCTGCTCGGGCGCGACGTAACCGAGCTTGCCTTTGAGCTGCCCGTCGTTGGTGCTCTGGCTGCGCGATGCGGCCTTGGCGACGCCGAAGTCGAAGAGCCGCGCGGCGCCGTCCGTGGACACCAGGACGTTCTGCGGCGAGACGTCGCGGTGGACGATCCCGAGGGGCGCGCCCGAGGTGTCCGTCGCGTCGTGCGCCGCCCCGAGGCCGCGCAGCGCGTCGATGACGACCGCAGTCACGATCTCGGCTGGGACCGTCTCACCCGCGCGCCTCGCCGCGCGGAGCAGGCGCGCCAGCGTCTCCCCGGGCACGTACTCCATCACGAGCAGGAGCTCGCTCTCGGTGGTCACTACGTCGAGGATGGGGATGACGTTCGGGTGCCGCACGCGGGAGGCCAGGCGGGCCTCGTCGAGCATCATGGCGACGAAGCTCGGGTCCTTGGCGTAAGCGGCGTGGGACCGCTTCACCGCGACGACGCGGGAGAACCCCACGGGTCCGATCAGGCGGCCCATGTGGACCGAGGCCATGCCGCCCGACGCGATCTCGTCGTAGAGGACGTAGCGGCCGACTGCCTGGCCGGGTGCCGGCTCGGTCATTCCGCACAATCATAGGCTCACTTGGCCACGATGGTGTCCAGGATCGACTGGACCCCGAAACGCAGTCCCGTCACCCCCCCGCCAGCACCCGCACCTGCGCGCTCTGCACCCAGGCTTCGGTCGAGCCCCACTCGATGCGTGACAGCTCGCCGCGGCGTTCCTGCACGAACAGGGTCGTACCCTCGGGCATGCTGACGTGCTCGGGCACGCCGCCCTTCTGCACGAGGGGCTTGCCCGCCTCGTCGAGCAGCCGCGCGTCGCCGACCACCACGACGGCGGGGTGTGAGCTCAGGCGGAAGTGCCGCGCGCCGAGGGCGAGGGCACCGCACACGGCGAGCAACACGCCACCCACGCTGGAAATGGTCGTTGCGGTGAGGCGCTGCCGATCGCTCTTCGCCACGAAGCGGCCGCCGAGGCCCAGCGTGAGCAGCAGCGAGCCGAGGGCGGCGACGGCGGTCCACGCGAGCTCGGGGAGCAGACCGACGAGCGCGCGTGACAGGGTGGTCTTGGCCACGACCGGCTCGGCGCCCTCGCGCGCGCGGCGCCGGGCGATCTCGCCGCGCACGCGCTCCAGCGCGCGCTCCGCGTCGGTGTCACCGGGTCGGAGCAGCAGCGTCTCCTCCAAGGCCGCCACCGCGCGCCCCAAGTCGCCTGGGCGCGCTCCCGGCGAGCGCGCCCGTGCCACGTAGGCTACGGCGCGGTTGTAGCTCGCGTCGGCGTGGGAGAAGCCGCTGTCGGCCAGGGACTCGAGCCGATCGATGGCGTCGTCGTGGGCGCCCCGCTCGAGGCTCTGCACCGCCTCGGCGAAGCTGCTCTCGGGGGCGGCGGCGGCCCAAGCCGTCGAGGCGCAGAGCACCAGCGTTTGCGCGGCGAGCCACACTCGGCGCTTCATGCGCCCCTTCCCAACGCTTTCACGAGCCGCGCGGCGCTCGCTACGATCTTCTCGGCCGACGCGCTCGACGTCGCACCCGTGAAGCGAAGATCGTCGCAGCGCTCGAGCAGCTCCACGATCTCGGCCACGAGCTCCTTCGCGAGCCCGAGCTCGCCGAGCTCGGCGCCGAGCTCGCTCTTCAACACCGCGCGCGCGGCGAGGCCCGTCGCGCCTTCGACCGCGGTGAGCACGGCCTTCTCGCTCGAGCTGGCCGCCCCGCCGAAGTCGCCGGCCGCGAGCGCGGCGCGCGCGTCGGAGAGGGCGCGCGTGGCCTGGGAGCCATGGCTCTCGCGCTTCTCGCGCCAGCGCGTGCCGAGGCGGCGCCCGTAGTGGCGGCCCACGCCGACGAGCACCACGCCGAGCGGCGCGAGCACGAGGCTCGGCCAGAACCAGCTCGCATCGGTGAGCGGGCTCCGCGCGGCCGATGCGGCGCCCAGCGCCCTCCGCGGCGCGAGGACGGTGGCGAGCGGGTCGTCCGTCGCGGGCTCCTTCGGCGCGCTCCCGGGCCGCACCTTGACCAGGCCGAGCGCCGCCCTGGTGACGTCATAGGACTCCCGCTCCGGGTCCCAGTACGGCAGGCTCAGCTCGCCCAGGTCGACCTCACCCGGCGTGTCGATGCGGACCACGTAGCTGAGCTTGCGCCAGCCGCCGATGCGCGAGCCGCGCGGCTCGATCTCGTCCACCGTCGTGGGCTCGAGCCAGGTCACGCCGGTGCGCTGCGGCGTCCTGAGCGCGAGCGGCAGGTTGCCCGTGCCCTCGAGCTTCGCGACCACGCTGATCGCGTCGCCCGCCGCAATCTCCCGCGGCTCCACGTTCACGCTGAGCGCGAAGCGCCCGACGTCCCCGGACTTGTAGCCCGAGGGGCGGCCGGCGAGGGGCGGTTCCACCACCTCGATGGCGAGCGGTGCGCTCAGGCGCACGAGGCCCTTGTGCGCGCCCGAGCTCGGGTAGCCGCGTCCGTCGAAGCCCATGCGCATCGCGCCGATGGTGAGCTTGCCGGTGCGGATGGGGAACAGCGCGAGCTCTCGGATCTTCTTGGCGTGCCAGGTCTCCTCACCGATGGGCACGCGGTGCATGGTCTCCGCGTAGGAATTCTCCAGAATGGTGTGTGCGAGGAACGCCTCGCGGCTCGGCTCCGACGTGTTGGTCTCGCGAAACGGCCCGCGCCCGCCGTACGCGTAGATCTTCAGCGTGACCTGCTCACCCACGACGACGCGGGTGGGGGAGGCCACCGCGCGCAGGAAGGCGAGGGGCTCGTCCGGCGCGGAGACGCGCAGCTCCTCTGGGAACGGGGGCAGGTCCGCGGGCGCAGGTTCGTCGCCGAGCAGCCCGGGTATTTGCGGCAGGCCGAAGCCGAACGGGTCGAGCGGATCGCGGTGGCGCGGTCGCGGCGAGCTGCCCGGCGGCACGACTTGCACCTCGATCACGTCGCCGCTCGCGCGCTGAGCGCCGATGTTCACGCTGGGCGGGCCGATGCGATAGCGCCCGGGCTTCTGAGCGGTGAGCGTCCAGGTCGCGCTGATGCCGAAGCGCTGCTGGAAGCTCCCGCCTTGCAGCGTGACCTGCTGCTGCATGGCGATGCCGGGACCTTTGATGCTGATGCCCGGCGGCGCGGGGAGCGAAGGGCCCTGGGGCAACGTCGAGCCCTTGTCCGTCATGGCCGTGAGCGTGAACGTGAAGGGCTCGCCCGCTTCGACCTGTCGGCTCGACACCTGCGTCTTCAGCGTGGCGGTGCCCTGGGCGTGGGCGAAGCTGGGCGTTGCGACGAGCGCGACGAGCACGAGCAGCAGGCCCAGGAGCCTCACTTGTCCTCCATCCCGCTGCGCGGCTGGCGCTGCAGCGCGCGGTTCCTCGCCGCCTGCTGCTGCAGGGTCGGCGCGCGCTCGAGCATGTCGAGCATGCGCTCGTCCTGGTTGATGCTCGGGCTCTCGGTCTGATCCGGCGGGGCGCCGGAGTCCGGTTGATCCTTCGGCCCTGCGCCGGAGTCGTTGCCCGCTTCCTGACCGCCGTCCTGGTCCGCGTTCTGGCTCTGCCCGTCGTCGCCCGCGTCGGGCCCGCCGTCGTTGCCACCGTCGGGCCCGCCACCGCCGTCACCGGAGTCGTCGCCGCTGTCGGGCGCGCCGCCGTCGCCGCCCTCGGGGTTCTGATCCTGGCTCGCGTCGCTCGAGTCCGGCTCCGCCTCCTGGCTCGCGTCCTTCGCGTTCTCCTCGTCTTCGGCGCGGCGCAGCGCGATGGCGCGGTTCCACGCCGCGTCGCGGCCCACCAGGTCGCTCGCGTCCGACTCGAGGCCCGGGGTGAGCTTGAGCGCGCGATCGTAGTGCGTGACCGCCGCGCGGTAGCGGCGCCGCAGGAACTCCAGGTTGCCCGCCAGGTAGTGCGCGCGCGCTCTGAGCTCGATGGGTACCTCGCGATCGAGCGCGATGAGCTCCACGATCGTCAGCGCGCAGTCCACCTGATCGCTGCGCGCGGCCAGGGCAGCCTCTTCGGCCGGGGAGAGCCCCGCGTCGCCGGCCGTCGCTTCGTCGCCGAAGCGCTTGCCAAAGGTCTCCGCGATCTCGAAGAGCCCGAGCGCGAGGTCGAAGGTCGCGCTCGGCCGTCGGCGCAGGCCGTCGTGCGTGCCGATCTGCGCCTGCTCGCACTTGCCGGTGGAGAGGTACTCGGCCAAGAGCCCCACCGCGGCCTGCGCGTCGCCCGCGTCGAGGGCGGCGATGGCCTCGTCCACGGCCGGCGCGTTGCGCTCGAACAGGCGGTCGATGCCGCCGTCGCAGCCGAAGGCGAAGAGCAGCGGCAAGAGCGCGCCGCTGCCGGCGGCGGCCAAGAGCTTTGCGCCGCGCCGGCGCTTCACCCGTGTCTTGTGCGGCGGCGGTGGCAGCTGGGTCGGGCGCGGCCGGCGCGGGGTCTCGGGGACGAAGGTCTCGACGCAGAGCAGGAGCAGCGACGCGATGAGCGGCCACAGGTAGACGTCGGCATACACCGTCTCGACGCGCTCGCTGAGCTCCCCGGTCATCATCTTGCGCAGCGACGCGGCGATGGTGCGAAGACCCGTCGAGCCCGCCTCGCTGCGTGCGACGTGCCCGCCCGAGGCCGACGCGATCTTGCCGAGTTGGGCCTCGCCCGCGCTCGAGAGTTGCGTGGTGATGGGCTTGCCTTCGGGGTCGGTGCGCCAGCCCGTGATCTCCCCGGCCTCGTTCACCTCGGGCAGCGGCTCCGGCGTGCGCCCGCCGATCTGCACCACGTGGATGGTGATCTCGTCCTGCGCGGCGGCCTGAGCCACGTTCACCGGGTCGCCCTCCAGGTCTTCGCCGTCGGTGACCAGGACGATGACCTTCTTGTGGCTGCGCGAGAGCGGGTCGCGGCCGAAGAGCTCGCGCGCCGACTCCAGCGCCCGCGCGATGGCCGTGCCCCCGACGGGCATGTCGTTCGGCGAGAGCTGCCGGAAGAACTGCGCCACGGAGCTGCCGTCGCTGGTCATCGGGAAGGCCATCGGCTCCCCAGCGAAGGCCACCGCGGCGAAGCGCGCGCCGGGCAAGTCCGCGATCAGCTGCGCGACCTCGGTCTTGGCCCGCGCGGTGCGCGACGGCTTCACGTCGCGCGCGTGCATGCTCTTCGAGTAGTCGAGCACCACGATCACGTCGAGGTTGGTGGCAGGGATGATGCGCGTGCCGCGCCCGTACTGGGGCTGCGCGGCGGCGAAGAACCCGAACGCCACGGCGAGCACCAGCAGCGCGCCCTTGAACGCGCGTCGCGCGCTGGGCCTCGCCGTCAGCAGGCCCTCGACCAGCTTCTCGTCCCCGAAGCGGCGCACTGCGCGCACCAGCAGCACCCCGCCGGCGACCAAGAGCGCAGCGACCACCAGCGCGAGGCCGGTCCCCACCAGCCAGAGCGGCTGGGCGAACTTCACGGGAACCTCCTCAGCCAGAGCGCGCGCAGGATGGCGTCCAGGGCCACCAGCAGCACGCCCGGCAGGAGCAAGAACCGGTACATGTCCTCGAAGCTGGCGATGCTGGCCTCGAAGCGCGTCTTCTCCAGCTTGTCGAGGACGTCGTGGAAGCTCTCCTGGAGCTTGGTGGCGTCGCTCGCCACGTAGGTTTCGCCTCCGGTCTCGTCCGCCAGCTTCTTCAGGAGCTCCGGGTTCGCAGGGAACGGCACGGTCACGTAGCGGGGCTGACCGAAGAGGTCGAAGCCGTCCTGCACCTCCGCGACCTCGCCGCTGCCGATCTGGATGGTGAAGAGCTTCGCGCCCACGAGCTTGGCCAGGTGCGCGGCGTACTCTGGCGAGATCTGCCCGGCGTTGTTGTCGCCGTCGGTCAAGAGCATCACCGCCTTGCTGCGCGCCTGGCTGCGGCGCAAGCGCGCTACTGCGACGCCGGTCGCGTCGCCGATGGCGGTGGCGCTGCCGTCGATGAGCTTGAGCTCCATCTTGGCGACCAGCGCGTCGAGCAGGTGATAGTCGAGCGTGGGAGGCGAGAGCACGTACGCTTCCTTGCCGAACACGACGACGCCGATGCGATCGGTCTTGCGCCGCGAGATGAAGTCGCGGATCACGGCCTTCGCCACGTCCAGGCGCGTCGGTCGGATGCGCCGATCGCGCTCCCGTGGCATGAACTTCTGCAGGTTCTCGGGGACGTTGTCGATGACGGCCTGCATGGAGCCGGAGAGATCGAGCACCAAGACGATGTCGATGCCTCGCTCGTCTGCCATCTCCGGGTGCAGCGTGTTGACTGGTCGTGCCAGCGCCAAGATGAACAGGCCCACGCCGACCGAGCGGAACACGCCCGGCAAGTCGCGCAGCCAGACGTGCCAGCCCACCGGCCCGACCGCGAAGGGCGCCAGCGTGCCGACGCGCAGGCGCGGCGTACGGCGGTCCTCGCCCCAGGTCGCGCGCCAGAACACCAGCGGCACCAGGATCAGCGCGGGCAAGAACCACCAGTTCTGCCAGGTCGCGCTCAGGAGCTCGGGCCCGCGGGCGATGGCGGGGTAGGCGAAGCCGGCGGCAACCGCGCCCACGAGAGCCAGCGCGACGACGCCGACGCGCTGCCAGAGCCGCGTGCGCGGGCCCGGCCGCTTCGGCCGCGGCTGCCGCGCCCTGTCCAGGCTCTCCGCGGGCCTCATGGCGCGGGCGCTCCCTCCCGCACCTCGGGTGGCGGCACATTCCCGGGCGGCGGCGCCGGTGGCTCGGTGATCAGGGGCACCGTGCGCCTGACGATCTGCTCCGCGCGCTCCAGGGCCTCGCTGCACTCTTCCCCGGTCGGGGTGAGGCGCGCGAACTTCACCAGGTCGGCGTGGCGAAGGGAGGCCTCGATCTCGGCGAGCACCGGGATGCTCGGAACGACGCGCTTGAGCACGCTCATCATCTCGCGGGTGGTGCTCTCCAGGCCATCGAACCCGTAGCGATCACCGCAGTACTTGCGGACGATGTGCGACACCTTCGCGTAGTGCTCGGAGTAGCGCTCGTTCTTGATCAGCTCTCTGGCCCGCAGATCACCGAGCTCCTCGAGCGCCACTTCCCACGGCGGGCGCGGCGGGGGAGGCGGGGGCAGCGGCTTGGGGCGCGCGCGCCAGCGCCCGATGAGCCACGCCACCAGCGCGCCCACGAGCAACGCGATAAGCGACGCCAGCGCGACCTGCTTCGCCGCCGTCCACACCTCGCGCTGCGGGCGCGCAGGAGGGTTGTCCTTGGGCTCCGCGTTGGGAGTGCTCGCGATGGGGTCTTCCACCACGATGGAGTGGGGCGCCGTGCACAGGGTCACGATCTCCCCGCTCGCGCGCGCGATGGCGATGGGCAGCGGCGGCAGCTCCAGCACGTTGCGCCCCGGCTTGGGCGGCAGCGCCACGACGGGGATCTTCAGCGTGCTCTTGGCCGCATCCCCCGCGGTCGCCACGGCCAGGGTCGGGCCTGCGCCACCGTCGACGTCCGGAAGCGCGAAGCCGGCGCCTTCCAGCGCGCGCGCGGCGTCGCTGTCGAGCTCGATGCGGAACCCGTGGGGCAACACCGACTCGCCCTTGCCGTGCTCGACCACGACCTCGAGCATCGCTGCCCAGCCGCTGGTGCCCCTCTCCGGGAAGCGCTCCTGCATCTTCGGCCGCGGCTTGCCCTCCGGCCAGCGCTCGACGCAGGTCGCGGTGACGCGGCCGAGCCCCGCCTCGGGGCCCGCGTCCGAGGCCCCGGCGTCGGCGAGCGCCGGGGCGGACCACGCGCCCGCGAGCCAGAGCAGCCGCCGGGCCCTCACGGCCGGGGCATCCTGAGTCGGACGGCGCGGACCTCGTACATCCCGGCGAAGCTCCTCGGAAAAAACCGGCGCCTGCTATAGCTCGACCCGCTCGCACAAGACAATCTCGGCGCCACTCCTATTCCGACGCGCGGCGAGCGCCCTGGGTTTAGCATGGGGCGATGGGCGCGCGCCTGCGCAGCGAGCTCCAGCGCCGCGGCTTCCGCGTGCGGGACCCGGTGGGGAACTTCGCGCTGCTCCGCCTGATCCAGGAGGCGCCTTTCGCGCTGCCCGCCGGGTACCTGGACTTGCTCAGGGCCACCAACGGAGGTGCCGGTGGTCTGGGATCGGGAGCCTTCTACCTCATCGCCGCCGAGCAGGTCCTGGCCGAGCACCGCGGCTTCGGGGTGGACGAGCACGCGCCCGATCATCTGCTGTTCGCCACGGACGGCGAGGGGTCGTTCTTCCTGCTCGACGAGTCGGGGCGCGTCCGGAGGTGCCGGAGCGCGGAAGTGCAGGAGCCCGCGCTCTGGCGACTCGCCTACGAGAGCTTCGAGGGGCTGACCCGCGCGCTCGAGGCAAGCCCGGGATCCCTCTGACTCGACTCGAGCTACCTTCGCAGCCGCCTCGCCCGGCGCGCGAACAGGTCGCGCAGCGGCTTCACGTAGGGCTGGTCGGTGCGGATCACGACGTGGTCGAGGCCGAGCTTTCGGAAGACCTTCACGTGCTCCGAGCGGAGCGCGCGCATGTGGTGGGCATAGTGGGCGCGCACGCGCGGGCTCGAGGTGTCGACCAGGACGCTCTCGCCGGTCTCGAAGTCCTCGAAGGTGGCGAGGCCCACGTCCGGCAGCTCCTCGTCGCGGGGGTCGACCAGCATGCAGGGAATGACGTCGTGGCGGGCTGCGGCCAGGGCCAGCGCGCGCTCGTAGCCGCTGGTGTAGAAGTCCGAGAGCACGAAGGCCACGCTGCGCCTCCGCGCGACGTTGTACAGCGTCTCGAGCGCCACGCCGAGGTCGGTGCCGGTGCGCTCGGGCTTCGCGCCCAGGATTTCGCGCACCACCCGCATCACGTGCTTCTGCCCCTTCATGGGCGGCACGATCTTCTCGATCTGATCGCTGGTCAGGATGAGCCCGACGCGGTCGTTGTGCTTGATGGCGCTGAAGGCGCAGAGCGCGGCGACCTCCGCGGCCAGGGCCGCCTTGCTGGAGCGCCGGGTGCCGAAGCTCTCGCTGGCGGAGAGGTCGACCACCAGCATCACGGTCATCTCGCGCTCTTCCACGAACACCTTCACGTAGGTGTCGTTCATGCGCGCGCTGACGTTCCAGTCGATGCTGCGCACGTCGTCGCCGGGCTGGTACTGGCGCACCTCGCGAAAGGCCAGGCCCTGGCCCTTGAACACCGAGGTGTAGTTGCCGGACAGCTGCTCGGTCGCGAGCCGATTGGTCGTGATCTCGATCTTGCGCAGGGCCTTGATCAGCTCCTTCGGGATCATGACGCGAGCTCCGCTCGGGCCGCGTCGTACTCGCGGCGGAAGCGCGCGACGAGCTCGCCTGCGCCCGGCACGTCGTGCAGCACGCCGATGCCCTGGCCCGAGCCCCAGATGTCGCGCCAGGCCTTGCTGCGACCGGAGCCGAAGCTCATCTTCGAGGGGTCGCTGGCGGGCAGCGCGTCCGGGTCGAGCCCGGCGGCGACGATGGACGAGCGCAGGTAGTTGCCGTGCACGCCGGTGAAGAGGTTGGTGTAGACGATGTCCGCGGCTGCCGAGTCGACGATGGCCTGCTTGTAGGCGTCGGGCGCGTTGGCCTCGCGGGTGGCGATGAAGGCCGAGCCGACGTAGGCGAGGTCGGCGCCCATGGCGCGCGCCGCCAGCACCGAGCGCCCGTTGGCGATGGCGCCCGCCAGGACCAGCGGGCCCTGCCAGAATTCGCGGATCTCCTGCACCAGCGCGAAGGGCGAGAGGGTCCCGGCGTGACCGCCCGCGCCGGCGGCGACGGCGATGAGCCCGTCCGCGCCCTTCTCCAGCGCTTTCTTGGCGTGCGTGATGTGCACCACGTCGTGGAGCACGATGCCGCCGTAGTCTTGGACTCTGCGGTTCACGTCCTCGCGGGCGCCGAGCGAGGTGATCACGATGGGCACGCGGTGCTTCACGCACAGCGCGAGGTCGTGCTCGAGCCGGTCGTTCGACTTGTGGACGATCTGGTTCACCGCGAAGGGCGCGGCGGGTGACTCTGGATGCGCTGCGTCCCACTCGGCGAGCTCCCGGGTCAGTCGGCCCAGCCACTCGTCGAGCAGCTCCGGTGGGCGGGCATTCAGCGCAGGAAATGCGCCGACGATGCCGGCTTTGCACTGCGCCACGACGAGCTCGGGCGTCGAGATGATGAAGAGCGGGGCGCCGATGACGGGCAGGGAGAGGCGCTGGAGGAGCGTGGGGAGCGACATCGCGACGGCGGCGGGAGGCTAGCCCGCCGCGCAGGGACCTGCCAACGGCGGGTCGGATCCTGCTAGTCATGCTGCTCAGTGCTGCGCTGGGTCTTGGCTGCCGTTCACCTGCTCTCCCTCGCCGTGGGGGTGGGGTCGAACGTCGTCCGCTACCTCGCGCTCCGTAATCCGAGCGACCCCGAGCAGCACAAGCTGCTCCTCACGGCCGACAACGTCGGCGGGATCGTGTCCATCACCTGGATTGGCTCGGGGCTCTGGCGCGCCTTCGGCGGGCTCGAGAAGGGGAGCGACTACTACCTCTCGAACCCCTTCTTCCAAGCGAAGCTCGGGCTCATCGGCGTCGCGCTGCTGTTCGAGATTTGGCCCATGGTCGTCTTCATCCAGTGGCGCTACGCGGCGCGCCGCGGCGAGGCGCTGGACCTCCGCCGCGTGCCGCTGTTCCGGAAGCTCATCCTCGGCGAGATGGTGCTCACGGTGCTGGCCATCTTCTGTGCCAGCGCCGCCGCGCAAGGGCTGGGGTCGCGCCCGAGCGGCGAGGGCTACGCCGCGGTGAAGGGCGTCTTCCTCGCGCGCTGCGTGTCGTGCCACGGCGAGCAGACCCGGACGGCGGGGCTCTCCCTCGAGCGCGACGCGCGCGGGAGCCTGGTCGAGCGCAGGAGCTCGCAGTGGCCGGAGCTGGCCCTGGTCGCTCCCGGTGCTCCCGACGCGTCGCTCCTGATCCAGAAGCTCCGGGGCACGCAGCAGCACGGCACGAGCATGCCGCCCGCCGGGCGGCTGCCCGACGCGGAGCTGGCAGTGGTCGAGGCTTGGGTGAAGGGCGGCGCGCGCTGAGCCTCACGCGGCGCGTCGGCGGGAGCTCGCGCGCCGGCGGCGCCAGAGGCCGGCCACGCCGAACAGCAGCAGCACCGAGGCCCCAGCCGCTTCTGCGCTACCGCGACCGGTCACGCGGCAACCGCAGCCACCCTCGTCGGCGGCGCTCTTGCCGCTCGACGAGAGCGCCGTGCACTTCCCGCTCGTGTTGCACACGTTCGGCGACACGCACTCGGCCGCGTTGGAACAGCCGGTCTTGCAGGCACCCGTGGGGTCGCACTTGTAGGGGGCGCAGTCCGTCTTGGTCCCATCAGGGGCGGTGACAGTGTGGTCCCCATCGCAGACAGCGACGGTGGGGTTCTTCTCGCAGGTCCCGTCGGTGGCGCAATGGTAGCCCGACACGCACTCGTCGTTCGCGGTGCAGGTGGTCTTGCAGGCGACGGCTCCGCAGACGTAGGGCGCGCAGCTCGCCTTCTTGCTGCTCGCCTGGCACGCGCCAGCGCTGTCGCAGAAGCCCACGCTCTCTGAGCCCGCATCGCAGCCCGCCGCGCACTGCTTCGCGTTGCCAGGGTAGGCGCACTTGCCCGTGCTCGTGCCGTCGCAGGCACCGACGCAGGCGTCACCGGGCGTTCCGGCGCAAGGCGGGCGCGCGCCGTGAGGGACGCCGCTCACCGCGGTGCAGATGCCCAGCGCGGTCGGCACGTCGCAGGCCTCGCACTGTCCCGTACAGGCGCCGTTGCAACAATAGCCGTCCACGCAGTTGCCCGAGACGCACGCGGAGCCCGAGGTGCACCCAGCGCCGTTCTGCTGCTTGGTCTTGCACGTGCCCTGATCGCAGAACGCGTCGCCCAGGCAGTCGGCGGCGGTCGTGCACGGGTTCGCGCAGGCGTCGTTCTTGCAGACGTACGGGGCACAGTCGACGCCGCTGGTGTTGACGGTGCACGGCGAGCCGCCGCCGGGGCAGACGTCGCCCGTGACCTTGTTGCCCACGCACTTGGTCGGCGTCGACCCGCACGCGGTGCCGGCCGCGTAGTAGCGACAGGCGCCCTTGCCGTTGCACTTTCCGTCGTGCTGGCAGGTCGAGGGCGCAGCGGTGGGGCAGTCGTCGTGAGGGTCGAGGCCGTCGTTGACGTTGTCGCACTTGCCGTCGGCGCCGAAGCCCTTCGCGGTCTTGCTGCAGGCTTGGCAGAGGCCGTCGCACGCCGTGTCGCAGCACACCCCGTCAGCGCAGAAGCCCGACTTGCACTGGCTCTTGTTGGTGCACGCCGCCCCGTTGTCCTGGTCGGGCTGGCAGGTCTTGTCGCTCGCTCGGCAGAAGTGGTCCGCGACGCAGCTGGTGTCGTCGTTGCACGTCGTGGCGCAGGCCGAGGCGCTCGCGCAGAAGTAGGGGCTGCACGCGGTCACGTTGGCGGTCACGCAGGTGCCGGTGCCATTGCACGACTTGCCGGACTGCGTGCCGTTCGAGCAGGTCGTGGCGCCGCAGGGCGTCCCTGACGCGTAGTACTGACAGAACCCCGAGCCGTTGCACTGGCCGTTCTGTTGGCAGCTCGCCGCGCCCAGGTCGGCGCAGTCGTCGTCCGGGTCGCTCCCGGCGACGACGGAGCCGCAGGCGCCGTCGGATCCGGTGCCCTTCTTGGCGGCGGAGCAGGCGCTGCACGCTGCGGTGCAGGCGGAGGCGCAGCACACGGAGTCCACGCAGTAGGTGGAGGCGCACGCCGACCCTGCGCTGCACGCCTGGCCCTGCTTGAGCTTGCACTGGCTCGAGCCGTCGCAGGTGCTGGTCGCGGACGGGCAGCTGTCGCCGTCGTCCACGTTGACCACGCTGGTGCAGGTGCCCGGGGTCGTGCCGTTGCAGACCTGACAGGTCCCGCAGCTCGGTGTTTTGCAGCAAACGCCGTCCACACAGAACTTGGTGTCGCAGTCCGCGTTGGTCGCGCAGGCGTCCCCGAAGACGTAGTACTCCCAGACCGTGCTGCCGTAGGTGTGGTAGGTGCCGCCCGCGGCGACCATGCGACGCCGGTTCGAGTCGAAAGCGAGGTACGTGCGGGTGCGCCCACCGTCGTTCCCAGGGCCGACGCCGTCGGTGACCTTGCTCCAGTTGGTCCCGTCCCACTCCCAGGTGTCGGTCAGCTGAGGCGCGAGCCATTGGGCGGGGCCGCCCGTGACCACGGTTCGACCCCGCGCGGTGTCGTAAGCCATGCCGAACTCGGCGCGCGCTGGCGGGCTCTGCGCGGGGAAGCGCTGCAACCAACCCGTCGCCGCGTCCCACTCCCAGGTGTCGTTCAAGACGGCACCGGCGGCCGATACACCCCCGAAGAGCACTAGCTTCTGGCGCTTGTTGTCATAAGTCAGGCTGCCCGCGCGGCGGGCGGGCGGGCCTGCGTCGTTCACCTTCGTCCAGTTGGTGCCGTCGTAGCTCCAGAAGTCGCCGACCGGCGCGCTTCCCACGTAACCCCCGAACAGGCGGGTGACCTTGGCGACGGGATCGAAGGCCATCATCGCCTGCGAGCGCGCGCCGGGGTCGTTGGCGGTGTTGATCTTGACCCAGTTCGACACGCCGTCCGACTCCCAGGTGTCCCCGAGCTGTGTGCCGCCTTTCGCGCCTCCAAACACCACCAACTTCGAGCGCACGTCGTCGAACGCCATCGAGTGAAACGTGCGACCGCCCGTGCCCGTGATGCTCGACTTGGCCCAGACGAAGCCGTCCCAGAGCCATGTGTCGTCCTCCTCGGGGTTGTTGCAGCACCCCTTCCACCCTCCGTACATCACGACCTTCTTGTTGACGCTGTCGAACGCCAGCGCCGTGATCTCGAGCCCCGGCGGCGTTCCTCCGCTGAATACCTGCGTCCACGATCCGGTCGTCAGCGCCGGGTCGAGCAAGAGCGGGTAGCTCAGCCCTGCGGGATCGAAGCGCACGGTCAACGTGCCGTCGGCGTAGACCGCGTCGGCGTCCCGGCGGACGCCGCGG
>Ga0233425_10005867_pt1 | contig 18860 bp, 18 predicted proteins | sample Watercolumn_Towu_2_FD_181712 | JGI IMG/M metagenome (GOLD analysis project Ga0233425, IMG submission 181712) | Freshwater microbial communities from Lake Towuti, South Sulawesi, Indonesia - Watercolumn_Towuti2014_140_MG | ecosystem: Environmental > Aquatic > Freshwater > Lake | place... | reverse complement strand
GGATCTTTGCTGCAATCTTTTGCCGCTCCTTGAGCGAAGCCGAAATGCGGCCAAAGGATTCCCGCGTCGATTCCTGGCGCAAAAATCCGCTCATCATAACAACTTCTTTCGCGACAGCAATCACCTTATGAAAGCCGGTCGATGAACCTTGCCAGGGCTCTTTGCTTGGTTCGCGCCTTATAAAAAACGTTGAGCTCAGGGTCTGCGGCGATATGCCGGATGATCTCATCGTCGAGGCTGCCGGCCAGGCTTTCCCCATCGTTCCGGTTGATGAGCCTGTAGTAGAGCAAAGCACTGGCTTCGGTCTTATACATCATCAGCGAAAAATAAAGGTGCCGGCCATCGGCCTGCGTGATGTTTTCCAGCACATAGTGCGTGTAGTCATCGGCCAGGAGCTTTTGAAGCTGAGCCGTATCGAAGCGGCTGAGACCGAGTTGTTTGAATTCGGGCGTTTCTTCGTAAGCAACCAGTTTTATATTTACCATGCGTGTGTGTTCTGTTGTGCAAACATAACCCGCAAAAAGGCCAAATAAAAGAAATTGTCGATTTTGCTACGATCTGTAGCAAGCTATCGCCGCGTTTTCAGGTATCAGTTCCGGGGAGCATTCGCAACCGGTACCTGCTCCTGCACGATGGCCTTAGCGGTCTGTTTATGATCGTGGCAGGTTTGCAGCAACAGGAAGCAAAGGCAGATGGCTGCCAGAAGAACAGGTTTTACAAGGGCCTGGGGATCTTTCATCGCCGTATTATCAGAATTCATGAGTAGCCATGTATTATCAGCTTCAAAGCTAGGGAATGCCGCTGCCTTTGTAAATAGATAGAACTATCTGATTTGATACACGAAAAACTACGCCCTTTCCGAAAAGGCCGGCTTGCCTGTACGGCTTAAAAGGTCTATCTTCGGAAGACATTTTCTATAAAAAGACACATGATGCTTTTCAGAATGTGGCGATGGCTGCAGCTACTTCCATACCGGATGCGTCCGCGCCCGACGAATAAACGCCTGCAAACATTAATGGCAGGCGCTGACCGCATCCTCATCAAAGAAAGCGGTGTCCGGGAATGCAAGGCGATAAAGGATGTGGTTGTGCTGAGTATCGTCAATCCTGCCGATATCAACACATTTTCAGATCTGCTGGAAATTCACGAGCCGAAGCAGTGGTTTCACTGCATGTGCTACGGCGACTATGCCGTTGAATTTTATGCGGGACAACAGCTGCTCGCCACCATTAGCCTGCATCACGGTGCTTCGATGCGTTACGACAAATGGTATGGCGATGCAGAGCTCTCAAAATCGGGGCTTCTGCTGCAATTCATGGAAGAACGTGGCCTCCGGAAATCACTTGAAGACATAAACGCATCGCAAAACGACGTTTAATAACCAATCAATCCTTTCATACACCATGACCACTCCCCTTGCCCAAAGCTACCAACGCTACAAAAACCTGATCCCACTTGGGGTATTTACGGTGCTTTGCATCACAACGCTCATTACCCGCTTTTCAGGAACACGGGAAGCGGACGGTACTTATTCGCACATCATTCTCAGCTGGAAACACTATGGCGCTTTTGCCGCGGTACTACTGAATTATGGAATATTCTTCCGCTTCCGGCCTCAGTTCAAAAAGACCTTTATCGCGACCCTGTTGCTGGGCTTATTCGGTATCATCAACTTCACAGCGACAGATAGCCTGTGGACTCTGAAAATGGGTGACACAACTGTCTTCATCCTGCAACCGGCATCTTTTTATGTGGCGCTTCTCACACTGGCTCTCAATTACAAAACAATCCGCGCCAGGCAGGCGAAGAGCGAGCCGCCGGCAGAAAACCTACAGAGCAATGAGAAACATTACCGGGAAGACCTGGAGAAATTCAAAAGCAAATACGCTCCTTATTCCAACGAGGACCTGGAGAAGATCATTGCCGACAGGCGTTTTACTGCGGCGGCCCTGGAAGCGGCGGAGCAGATCCTATCGGAGAGGAAGACAACATAGAAACCGAATATCTCATCAAACTCATGACAGAAAAAGAAAAACTAAAGAAATCCGATACGCTGTTACAACGTTACATCGATCGGAAAGCTTGTCTAAAACTGCGCCTGAAGGTAGGTGATGAAGAGCTCAGCATTACCGGCTTCCTCCTTACCAAATCCGATGAATTTTTATTCATCCAGGATGTCAATGATTTTACATACGATGGCTATGTACTGATCAGACGCCCGGACGTCGGTACTATTGCGCATGGACGGAATGAGCAGATGCGCAAAAAAATCCTGAAAGGCGAAGGAATGCTCGGAGAAGCTTATGGCTATAAGGGGCACATGCCTTTAAACAGCTGGAAGGCAATTTTCGACACGCTGAAAAAAGAGGACACCCATACTGTGATCCGGAGTGTATATAAGGATGAAGCGGAATTCTGGATAGGCCCCATTAAGCGCGCTACCGAAAAACGTGTCGCCATACACCACTACGATGCCACAGGGGCATTCAATACAAAAGCCACAACACTAAACTATGAAGAAATCCGCATGGTATATTTTGGCGACCGCTACTCCACCACATTCCGGAAATACCTGAAGCCTTTCCCGAAGAAATAAAACGAACAACAAAATAAACACTTATCCGGTTATGAAATTAGGAGATTCATTCAGCGGTGCGCTTCGCACCTTTGCTTACTTTATGGCTAGCGGCACGCAGCATACCCTGAAAGACATCGATTACCTATCCCTCTATGGCGAAGAGCCCAGCGCCATTGAGCAGGTCTTTGCCATTTATGCCAATGTGATTGAGCTCGATGAAAAGGGTATGGTGCTAAACGCGAAGTATGCCGAAAAGCGTGCCACGGATCACCTGCGCGCCTATTGCGACCGTAGCTTTACCGTAGAACCTCCTTACCAGGATTGGGAGCTCACGCTTCATGCTCCGCCTCCAATGAAGGACAGAAATACAGGACAACCGAGCTCAGCAGCTATTGCTTTTGAATTCATTGAAACGGAAAGGCTTCTTCTGAGAAAACTCACTCCGGAAAAATACCGCCAGATATATCGCAGGCTGTCGGATGCCGACATTATGAACTTACTGGGCCTTGCTGATGAAAAAGCACTGTACAGGGAAAAAGAAAAATATGAGAGCGGGCTTTCCACCTATAACCGCTCTTTTGTGAATTTTCAGATCCTTGATAAAGAAAGCAAACAGCTCCTCGGCGCCTGTGGCTTTCACACATGGTATACCGAACATGCCCGTGCGGAGATCGGCTATGCCCTCCACAGCGAAGAAAGTAAAGCAAAAGGCATTATGTCGGAAGCCATGAAAGCGGTGTTACACTACGGTTTTGAGCACATGCAGCTCAACCGCGTAGAAGCCTTTATCGGCCCTGCCAATATCCCTTCCCTGAAGCTTGTCGCGAAATTCGGTTTTAAGGAAGAAGGCCGCCTGAGAGGACATTACTGTAAGAAAGGGATCATCGAGGATTCTGTTGTGTTCGGTTTATTAAGGGAAGAGTATCAAGAAAGAAATTAGGCAGTCTGATATTAATTAAACTAAAAAGGAAGCTAAGCAGGATCAGTATCTTTATCGCTGATCCTGCTTTTATTAACGCTTATGAAAAAACATCTCTTCCAGTATTTATCGCGGCTATTACAATTCTAATAGCCTGCAATAGCACTTCCAACATTACATCAGACGCGGAACAAAGTATAAACACTAATGGAGTGTATATTGCATTCAACAATAATGTGACTTCCTATCGCAAAATGGGTGATTCCGCCATACCCCTTCGCAACATTAAGGTGATTAGGTTTTTGAGCCAAAACAAAGGGATTATAATCCCGGAAAGCCTGACTGAAAGAGAGTCCCTGGATACCAACAAAATCAGGATCATTTACAATTGGTACATGGATTACGAAAATAAAAATCCGACAGACAAAGACTATACTTAAAATTCAGCCGAGATTTTATGGTGACACCATCCAATTTTCACAAAAGAACCTGGATTCCGAAACCTTGTATAAAGGAGTTAATGATAAAGATTCTATTAAAATCATATATCAAATGATGCACCAGGGAAAGTTTCTTCCCATGCGAAAGGAGCTAAATTTTAAATTTTACAGATTGTGCTAAGCCTGCCTCACAGAATGTGTACCTGTTCCACAGAACTCGTAATCCTGCAGCCAAAGCATCGCTTCTCGCCGAAAGCAAATAAATTCGTTTCTTTGCCTTAGACAAAAAAAACCGTATCATGAAATACCTCCTGTTGGCCTTAGCCATTATCTTTGAAGTAACCGGCTCCGGTTTTATGAAAGCCGCCGATGGCTTTACCAAAGTATTTCCTACTGTGATGACCTGCCTCTCTTACATCATTTCCCTCTGCTGCTTTTCGATGGCGCTCAGGTACATTCCCCTGGGAGTAGCCTATGCCATCTGGGGCGGGCTGGGCATCGTGCTCACCGCCATCATCTCGGTAGTGATCTTTAAGCAGGCGCTCGACGCGCCGGCTGTCATCGGCATTGTGCTGATCGTGAGCGGCGTGGTGATCATGAACTTCTTCTCCAAAACAGCCAGTCATTAAAAAACCTCTGCTAAACCAATGAACCACACACAGCGCATCAGCTTAGCCAGACGGTCGTTACTCGGCGTCTCTATCGGGGATGCCTTCGGCGACAGCTTTTTCGGGGATGAGGATACAATCCTTGAACAGATTGCTAACCGCAGCATCCCGGACACCCGCTGGGAATTTACCGACGACACGGTCATGTCCATTTCCGTGTTCGAGGAGCTGGAAGCATATGGAGACATCGACCGGGAGCGGCTGGTGAGGCGCTTCATCACCTGCCACGACCTCGATCCGCGGCGCGGCTATGGCGCCACCTTGCGGCGGGTGCTCCGCGAGATTGCCGAAGGTGAAGACTGGCAAACGGTTTCTGCCCGTGTGTTCGAAGGACAAGGCTCGATGGGCAACGGAGCGGCGATGAGGGTGTGCCCCATCGGTGCTTACTATTATGACAACCTGCCAAAGGTAAAAGCGCTCGCCGTAAAATCGGCAGAGGTCACGCACGCCCACCCGGAAGCCATTGCAGGAGCCATCGCTGTCGCTGTGGCCACGGCCCTTGCCACCAGCATGAAGCTTGACCCAAGCCCCATAAGTCCTGAGGATTTTACCAAGGCCGTCCTCGCGCAATTACCGGAGAGCGATACGAGGTCGCGCATTGCCAAAGCCCAAACCCTGCCTTACTCCTACCATACCGAAACCCTGAAAAAAGTTCTGGGCAACGGGCTGAACATGACCGCGCAGGACACCGTTCCTTTTGTGATCTGGTGCGCTTCCCATCACCTGAACCACTTCGGGGAAGCGCTCTGGAAAGCCGTTTCCATCCTCGGCGACCGCGATACCATCTGCGCCATGGTGGGCGGCATCACGGTCATGTCGGCCACCGAAAGCAGTGTGCCCGAAGTATGGACGGAAGCTGTAGAAGATGTTGACAGCAGTGTTTTCCGGAGAGCGTTTGTGTAATGGAACAACGACATTCCTTTATAGTTACCGGCCCTTCGAATCAGAAAATCCGCATTAAACAATGATCAAACCCATTGATCCCAATAGCAACTCTGAGCCTGGTGTGTAGAAGCCCGGCCTGTGGGAATCCTTTTACATTTTACTTTTCCATCTTCCATCCTTTTCTTATCTTCATCATTGATCTTTCCTAAAAGCACATGTCCGATATTAGCTCATTTGAAATCCTGGATCAGGAGATCCAAAAAATCAAAGGCAAACCTGTTGTTCTCCAGGCCCTGTGGGACGGCGATACCAGCGGCTGGTGGCTGAGCCTGTCGCTCTATGCCGAAAACCCTTCTGTTTCAAGAGACCTGGCCTGGCACTACCTGGGGCACGTAGAGTCATACGATGGTAAGCCGAAAGAAACCTTTGCCAAAGAGCTGGGGGCCAAAGCCGTAAAGAAGTACGGGCTGGAGTTTTATTTTCCTTCTCCGGATGATGCCGACGATGGCTGCCCCGACTGGAGGGAACGCGACAAAGCCATTGCATGTACCGGCTGCGGCAAGCTCATTCTCCCTGACCGCGACACGATGCTCCCGAAAGAGATCTGCTACCACTGCTACCAGGAGCGGAAACGCAACCAGGCGCTCATCGACGACGAGCCGCAGGAATACGGTGTGAGCCTGTACCGCTGCAAGGGCCGGAAATACCAGGGCATGAGCACCCGCGGCTACATGAACAGCTTCCCGGAATATCCATACATCAGCGATACGCTGAAGCAGCAGATCGGGACAGAAGGTGTCACAGTACTCACCATCGAAAAAGAGGAACTGCAGCATCTATCGGAAAAGATGGAAGCCCGCCTGGATGTATTAGCACCCTTGTATAAGAAAGCTGCCCCACAGGATCGCAACGGTAAAGTGATCAGCATGTTTCGCGACCAGAGCTATAAAGGAAAGCGCTACACACTCGACAGCTACCGGGATCCCGTACATGAGGAAATGGCGGAGCTTCTCTATATGTATACGACCACGCAGGAAGTGATTAAGGAAAATGGCTGCTTTAGATACTTCATTAAAGGAAAGGGCTACAGCTATCGCGCGAATAGGTTCATGAGCTTTATAAGCTACCACTGCAAAGGCCGCGCGACGATTGATCGCATTCATGAACATTACAAAAAGCTTCTGAGCCGGGAGCAGGTGTTTTCCACGCTCGAAAAGCTGGAACGCTTCGGCTGCATCAGCATCAAAGACGGCCTGGTGAGCGCAACGACCCTGGGGAAATATGCGTTGTGAAATTAATATTACCAGCCATAGCGCTTGGGGCCAGCCAATGCTCTAAGCCTTCTCTTTCCATAAGCCTTCTCTTTTGGGGTCATGCCCTCTAATAACCTGTTACACGTTTAAAAACGATCCGTTAGCACGTAAAGCCTTTACCAAAAAGGGCGCTGTCTCTTTTCTGTTCCAGTCCCTTTGCAGTTCGCAGGCAAGCTGTGTAATAGAAATGAGCTGTGCACCAGCCTGTTCCATTCTTCTCAAACCGGTCTCATGTGCCAGTAACGAGGTGCCGCCAACCGCATCTACCACAGGGTACACCTCAAAACCTTCCCTTAGAGCGTCCAGAGTAGGAAATGCGAGGCAGGCTTCTGTCCAGAGTGCGGTCATGATCAGCTTCTTTCTTCCGGTTGCTTTTATGGCTTCGTTAAAATCCTTGTCTTCCCAGGCATTGATGCTGGTTCTGTCATAAGAGCATGTGTTGCCCAACACTTCCAAAACAGGATGAATGGTCTCTTTGTTAATGCCTGTGGCCACATTTACCGTGCTGAGGATCACAGGAAGCCTGAAATCTACTGCCAGCTGGCAAACTGCGAGGATATTCTCTATCAGTTTATTCCTGGGCATTGAGTTGATGGAATTAACCTGCACAGGCTGGTAATCAATAACAACCAGCGCTGCATTTTCCGGCGTGAGTAAAGCATCCTGCTTGGGGTCACGAATGGGGTTGTAGCTGCTCATGTGTGAAATGGTTTAAGTATAAGCAAATATAATTTTTTCAATAAACCTTTAAGCCCTTTCGAAGGTTTTTTTGATTGACGTTCTGAGGTGTATCTATTCGCCCCTTGCTTCTCAGATATTTTTCTTACCTTTACACCCGTAAACATTCACGCTCACTCATGTAGCCTTTTCTTTCTTTAGATAAAACGTCCTGTGTCGCCAATCCGGCGGCCTGTTTCTATTCACACCTTAAAAGAAAGATTTACCATGCTTAGCATACACAACCTGGCATATGCACATGCCAATAAGGAGCTGCTGTTTGAAGGGCTCAGCCTCAGCATTCACACATACCACAAAGCTGCCCTCGTGGGCAACAACGGAAGCGGGAAGTCGAGCCTGCTGAAGCTCATGGCCGGACTGGCTGAGCCTGCGGAAGGCACCGTACAGCATAGCGCCAAACCCTATTATGTTCCGCAGCTCTTCGGGCAGTACAACCATCTGACGGTGGCCCGGGCCCTGGGCATTGATGCGCCTTTAAAGGCCCTGACCGAGATACTGAACGGTCATGCCAGCGAAAGCAACCTGAACGTACTGAACGACGACTGGACACTCGGAGAGCGATGCCTGGAAGCCCTCGCCCACTGGGGCCTGGAGGACATCGGCCTGGAGCAAGCGATGAGCAATCTGAGCGGAGGGCAAAAAACACGGGTCTTCCTCGCAGGCATCGACATTCACAGGCCGGAGCTGATCCTGCTCGACGAGCCCAGCAACCACCTCGACGCCGGAGGAAGGGAGCAGCTCTACGACTGGGTCCGCCGGAGCAAGGCCACGCTGCTGGTGGTGAGCCACGACCGCCGTTTGCTGAACCTCCTGGACACTGTATACGAATTGAGCGGACAGGGCCTCAAAACCTACGGCGGCAATTATGATTTTTACGCTGCGCAAAAGCAGCTTGAAAACCAGGCCCTGCAGGAAGAGGTCCAGGATGTGGAAAAAGCCCTGCGAAAAGCCAGAGAGGTACAGCGTGATACCGCCGAAAGGCGTCAAAGGCTGGATGCGCGCGGGAAGAAGAAGCAGGAGAAGGCGGGGCTCCCGTCCATTTCCATGAACACCCTGCGCAACCAGGCGGAGAAAAGCACGGCGAAGCTGAAAAGCGTTCACTCGGAAAAGATGAGCACGCTATCGCAGGAGCTCAGGGAGCTTCGCCATAAGCTTCCCGGCATGGAACAAATGCGCTTCGGCTTCGATGCCTCCGGCCTCCATAAAGGAAAGCAGCTCGTGAGCGCGAAAGGGATCAACGACCGCTATGGAGAGAAGCTGCTCTGGCCGGAAAACCTGGACTTCCAGGTGCTCAGCGGAGAACGCATCGCCCTCAAAGGCCCTAACGGCTCCGGCAAATCCACGCTCATCAGGCTGATTCTGGGAGAACGGGAACCTGTCACAGGCACGCTTCAGCGGGCCGGCTGCAAGGCGGTTTACATCGACCAGGAGTATTCTCTTATACGGCGGCAGCTCACAGTGTACGAACAGGCACAGCAATATAACCGTACGGGATTGCAGGAGCATGAGATCAAGCTGCGCCTGGCGCGTTTCCTCTTTCAGCCCGAAGACTGGGAGAAAGCCTGCAACGCATTGAGCGGCGGCGAGCATATGCGCCTCGTCCTGTGCTGCCTCACCATTGGGGAAACAGCGCCCGATATGATCGTTCTCGACGAGCCGACCAATAACCTGGACCTTCAGAACCTGGAGATGCTGACGGCAGCGCTCCAGGATTACCGGGGAACGCTTCTCGTGGTATCGCACGATGATTACTTTCTGAAAGAGATTGCCGTGGAAAAAGAAATTGTGCTGGGGGGAACGTAATTCGCATCAGCAGAGATTCCGGAAGACAAAGCTGAAAAAAAGAGATGGTGTGGTTTCATGCTGTAAAATAATTGCTATTTTAGATTTCGTTAAATCCTGCTCCCCAATGACACCGGTCGAAAAATACCTGAACCACCTGGACAACATCTTTGAAACGGAACCTCAGTTCTTTAAAAACGATTCCCTTCAATCCGGCGTGGCCGGCGTCACTTCCATTGTCTACCAGGACCTTCCCGAACAAGGCCTCATCACCTCCCTCACCTATGGCCTGTCGACCGTAAAACACGAAAACTGGAAATTCGGGCGTGCCGAGTTATGCCTCTCGGTAGACAGTAAGGAAATAGCCTGGGGAATGATTACAGGCTACCTTGCCAACCAGCTTCGCGGGAAATGTCCGTTTAGCTATGGCCAAACCATAAACTTCGGCGAGCCCATTGCTTCCGATTCGGAAATGAGCGCCTTCCTGGTCTTTGCGCCGGCCGTTCTGCAAAGAGAGCAATACCTGGATGTGGAAGTAGGAACGGATTATAAGATCAACATTGCCGGCTTATACCCTATTTACCGGGAAGAAATAGACGTGTATAACAAGATAGGCCTCGAGAAATTCTGGAAGCACCCGGATTTCGATCCCTTCAATGTGAACAGGCCGAGGATCAGGGGCTAAGTGACCACGTGATAAACGAGCAAAGTCCATAAACAATTCAATACCATGCGAACGTTTTTTCTTTTCATGGCCGGCGCCATCATTTTTGGATGTACGAAAAAGAAGCCTGTTAAACAGGCCACACTTTTTTATTATGTAAATGCCAGTGAGCGAAATGAAAGCCCTGACACAATTTCTTATGAGGAATTACGCCACGCCGATAAAGCAGACCGCATGCTTAGCGACAGCCGTTTTGTATTTAACCATACTCGCCATGCGATCACAGCTTATACCTCCGACGACCACGCCCCTGTTGATGGCGGGCGGATTTACTACACGCTCGATACGTTAGGCGTTATTTACAGCGGAAGCACAACCTGGCCTGTTTTTCAGATTCTGCAAAGTAACAACGACAGTATCAACAGATTGATAGCACATGCCCTTGGGCATATTGTCCTTCATCCGGATCTGCGTTGTTACCATTGTAATGAAGTACCTGTAAAATATATTGCACCGGTTGAATCGGATCATTAGAACCCTTCTGTTCCCAACTTCGCCAGAACTGACAAGGCGTAGTTTCTTAAGCATCTACCGGCTTCGACTCCGCTGCCTTCGAGCACCTCAGGCACCGCAGCCATCGGGATATCCATTGCCCTTCTTTTTTACAAGGCACCATTGAGATTGGACAGGCTTCTTTGGCCTTTCATCTTTTCTTCTTCAGGATTTCTGTCTCTTCCTCCCTAGATCCCCTGAGTCCCTCTTTCCCTTTTCTCATTGCTCAAATCTCACTACTCACTACTCAAATCTCACTACTTTTTTCCGCTTCCCTTTGTTTTATATCCTATTTCTCTTATATTGTGTTCTGTAGCTTACACGAAGCACCTCGAAATTCATTAACCAAACACATCCACTTTATGAAAATCCTCAACATTCAGGCCCTGCGCGGACCGAACATCTGGAGCGTGAACCGCAAAAAACTCATTCAAATGCGCCTCGACCTCGAAGAGATGGAGCAATTCCCGACCAACAAGATTCCGGGATTCAGGCAGCGCATCGAAGCGCTGATGCCTTCCCTAGTCGAGCATCGCTGCTCGGAGGATAAGCGCGGCGGCTTTTTCGAGCGCATCGACCGCGGCACCTGGATGGGGCACGTGATCGAGCATATCGCCCTCGAAACGCAAAGCCTGGCCGGCATGGAAACGGGATTCGGCCGGACGCGCGAAACCAAAACGCCGGGCACCTACAACGTGGTGTTCAGCTATATCGAAGAAAAGGTAGGCCTGTATGCGGCGGAAAGCGCCGTGAGGATCGCTGAGGCGCTGATCAAAGGCGAAGACTACGACCTGCAGGCCGACATCAAAAAAATGCGGGAGATCCGCGAGGATGTGCGCCTCGGGCCAAGCACCGGCAGCATCGTCGACGAAGCTGTGGCGCGTGATATTCCCTGGATCCGCCTGGGCACCAACTCCCTGGTGCAGCTCGGCTATGGCGTCAACCAGATGCGCTTCCAGGCCACCATCACCTGCAAGACAAGCAACATTGCCGTAGACATCGCCTGCAACAAGGAGCAAACAAAGAAGATCCTGAGCGACAATGCCATTCCGGTGGCTAAGGGCGATATCTGTGTGGATGAGGAAGACCTGAAAGCAACCATCGACCGCATCGGCTATCCCATCGTGCTAAAGCCTCTCGACGGCAACCACGGTAAAGGCGCTTCCATCAATGTGAAAACCTGGGAAGACGCCCTGGCAGGCATGGAGTTCGCGAAAAAGTACGGCCGCAAGGTCATCGTTGAAAAATTCATTACCGGCCACGACTTCCGGGTATTGGTGATCGACAACAAGATGGTGGCGGCCGCACAACGTGTACCGGCCCATGTGGTAGGCGACGGCAAAAGCACCATTAGCCAGCTCATCGAAGAAACCAACAAGGACCCGCGTCGCGGCTATGGCCACGAAAATGTTCTGACGGAAATTACCATAGATCGCGACACGACCGATCTGCTCGAAAAACGCGGCTACTCACTGGATACGGTTCCTGCCAAAGAGGAGGTGGTATACCTGAAATCTACGGCTAACCTGAGCACCGGCGGTACTTCCATCGATATTACGGACATGATCCACCCCGAGAACGTATTCCTCGCGGAGCGCATTGCCCGCGTGATCGGGCTCGACGTGTGCGGCATCGACATCATGGCGAAAAATCTCACACAACCCCTGAAGGAAACGGGGGGCGTGATCCTGGAAGTAAACGCCGCTCCCGGCTTTCGCATGCATCTGGCACCGAGTGAAGGCCTGGCGCGCAACGTAGCGGCGCCGGTCATCGACATGCTCTACCCTCCCGGAAAGCCTTCGCGGATCCCGATCATTGCCGTCACCGGCACCAACGGAAAAACAACGACGACCCGCCTGCTGGCCCACATCGTGAAGAACAACGGCTATAAGGTTGGCTTTACCACCAGCGATGGCATCTACGTGCAAAACCACATGCTCGAAAAAGGCGATACCACCGGCCCGCTGAGCGCCGAGTTTATCCTGAAGGACCCTACTGTGGAGTTTGCCGTGCTGGAAACGGCGCGTGGCGGCATTCTACGCTCCGGCCTGGGCTTCAGCCGCTGCGACATCGGCATCATCACCAACATCCAGGAGGATCACCTTGGCCTGAGCGACATCCACGACCTGCACGACCTCGCCAAAGTGAAAAGCGTGGTGGTGAGGAGCGTGAAGAAAGACGGCTGGGCGGTGCTCAACGCCGAGGACAAGCACTGCGTGGAAATTGCGAAAGACCTCGACTGCAAGGTGGCTTATTTCAGCATGAACGAGCATTGCGACGTGATCGTGAACCACTGCCGCAAAGGTGGAATTGCCGCCATCTATGAGAACGGATTTGTGACTATAAAAAAAGGTGACTGGAAAATGCGCGTGGAAAGGGCCAGCGTCATTCCTTTGACTTTAGGCGGCAAAGCCAAATTTATGATCGCCAATGTGCTGGCTGCCACCCTGGCGAGCTACCTCTGGGGCTTCAAAACGGAAGACATCAAGCAGCCGCTCGAAACCTTTATCCCGAGCGCCGCACAAACGCCGGGCCGCATGAACATCTTCAACTTCAAGAACTTCAAGGTGATGATCGATTTTGCTCATAACCCTTCAGGCTACCTGGGCGTGGAAGAGTTCCTGCAAAGCATCAACTCCGGCCATAAGATCGGGATCATTGCCGGTGTGGGCGACCGCCGCGACAGCGACATCATCGAATGTGCCGCTATTGCCGCCCGCATGTTCGACCATATCATCATCCGCCAGGAAAAGCACCTGCGCGGACGCACAGAGGAAGAGATCATCAACCTGATCCTGCAGGGCATCCGATCGCAGAACAAGGCGGTGACCTATGAGATCATCAGCAAGGAAACCGATGCCATCAAGCATGCCATCAGCATTGCGAAGGAAGGTACCTTCATCACCGCCCTCAGCGATGTGATCACCAACGCCATCGAAGTGGTGCAGCAGCACCTGGATAAGGAAGTGGATGCCTGAGAAACAGAAGCATAAAGCATCCTGCTTTATCTGATAAGGCAGGATGTTTGACGCATTCGGTATCGGTTACAATAAGCTAAACTGCCGCTGCTAACCGACGGGCCCGAAAATAAATTACCCCGATAAAGACAAGCGCTTATTAAATCTAAAATCCTTACTTTTACGGTATGGAAAGTGTAAGACAAAGTAAGGTTTCGAAACTATTACAAAAAGAGCTGGCGGAGATTTTCCGGTCGAATGCCAAAACCATGTTCGACGGTGCCTTTATTACGGTAACGGTGGTAAGGATCAGCAGCGATCTGAGCTCGGCGAAAGTATATGTAAGCATCATGGCCAATACCGATGTGGAGAAGGTCTATGAATCGATCAACGACCAGAAGGCCCACATCCGCAAATTGCTTGGCAACCTCATTGGCAAGCAGGTGCGCGTGGTTCCGGAGCTCAGCTTTTTTATCGACGACTCTTACGACTATGCGGAACGAATCAACAAATTATTTGACAAGCCTATCTAAACATAAAACGATTACAACGAAACCCGGATGATGTCGGGCTGAGCAAAGCCGAAGCCTGTAGAAAGATCACAAAACGGTGTATGTATAATTTAAGGAGCGCCTTCAACTCACACGACTAGTCGTGACAGGGTGCGCCGGATGAAAAAAATCAGGTCATTACAAAATACCACTTGAACCTCTCACTCTTCATAGCGCGGCGTTACCTGATCTCCAAAAAATCCAACAATGCCATCAATGTCATCTCGTGGATCAGCATCATTGCCATTGCCATCACCACAGCGGCTTTGGTGATTATCCTGTCGGCGATGAACGGCCTCACCTCGGTGGTGGCCGACCTGTACCATGCCATTGAGCCCGACCTGAAAGTAACGGCCATACATGCCAAGTACATGGAGAATACACCGGCGCTGGAAAAAAAGATCCGCTCGGTGAAAGGCATCAGCGGCATCTCCTGGTGCGTGGAGGAAAACGCCCTGGCTAAGCTCGACGATAAACAGGCCGTGGTGACCATCAAGGGTGTGGATGCCGAATTTAAAACGCTGACCCATTTCGACACTGTGGTAATCGACGGCGTGTACCGCTTCGAGTTCAAAGGCCAGTATTACGGCGTGTTCGGGAAAGGCATTGCCCATAAGCTGGGCGTCAATGTCAACGACTTCCTTTCGCCGATCACCATCTATGCGCCCAGGCGCGGCAAGGTGGAAAGCATCGATCCGGAAGAGGCCTTCAACAAGCTCTCCATCAGCCCGGGCGGTATCTTTACGCTCAACGACGACTTCGACTACAAGTACCTTCTCATCGACCTGAAAGCCGCCCAGGAATTATTCGATTGCCCGGGCAGCGTGTCCAGCGTCGAGATCGGGATCGGCGACCGCGACGACCTGGAGTCCGTCCAGGAGGAATTACAGCAGGCCCTTGGGGAGGATTACCTGGTGCGGAACCGCTTCCAGCTGAACGACGTGCTCTTTAAAACCCTGGAAACCGAAAAGCTGTGGGTGTTTCTCATCCTCGCCTTTATCCTCGTGATAGCCACTTTCAACATCATTGGCGCCCTCACGATGCTGATCATCGAAAAGAAAAAAGACATCAAGACTCTGTACAATATCGGTGCCGACCAGACCTTTATCCGGAATATCTTTATGCAGGAAGGCTTCCTCATTACCGGCGTGGGCGCCATCAGCGGGCTGCTCATCGGCATCATCGTATGCGTGATGCAGCAGCAGTTCCACCTCGTAAAATTCGATGAGGGCTATGTGATCCCCTATTACCCGATAGAGATGCGCTGGAATGATATGATCTGGATCCTGGGAGTGGTGATGGTGATTGGCTTCCTGGCAGCGTTGTACCCGGTAAGGGTCTTCACCAGGAACGACCTGGTGCATGTGGATAAGTGATGAAGTGCTTCTTCTTAAAAAATCATCCTGAGCCTGTTACAGGATCTGTCCTCAATAGAGTATCACAAATGGATTGGAAATGCTGAAACGGGTCAGCAGGGCCCAGAGAACAGCTCTTACAATTTCACGCTTTCCCTTCTCCCTCCGCAGCCTCTGCCACCAGCCTCACGCCATCGTCGTGAAGCGTGACCTTACGCTGACGGTAAAGGACCCCGATCGATTTTTTGAAAGTGGCCTTGCTCATATTGAATTTTCGCTCAATGATATCGGGTGAGGATTTATCCGTCAGGTTCATAAAGCCATCGTTGGCCTTCAGGTATTCCAGGATCTTATCCGTAGAGGACAGAACATGCTTGAAGCCCAGGTTTTGAAGACTCAGATCGATCAGGTTGTTATCGCGGATCAGCTTGATATAGCCTTTTACCTGGTCGCCTACTGCAAGGTCGGTGAAAAGATCGTTATGATAAATGAGGCCTTTATGCAAACCGTTGATGATACAGGTAAAGCCGAGATCGGTTTTATTATAGACCAGGAGATCCACTTCCTGCCCCTGCTCCACCGTCAGCCGGTCGTTGCTGATAAACTTATTGATCTTCCCCGAAGCCACAATGCGTTGCGAGGCCTCGTCGATATAGATGTAGACCACATAAGGATGGCCTTCCTGCATTTTATGCTTCTGCTCCTTGAAGGGAACAAACAGGTCCTTCTCCAGGCCCCAGTCCAGAAAGGCTCCCACCTGGTTGACAGCCGACACATGCAAAAAAGCAAACTGGCCTACCTCGGCATAAGGCTGGTAGCGCGTGGCAATGAGCCGGTCCTCCGAGTCCTTATAGATAAACACGTCGATCTCATCACCAATCCGGAACTCCGGCTCGATGAATTTCTTAGGCAACAGCACTTCCCCTCCCCTGTCATCTCCCAGGTACATGCCTACCGGGGTCTCTCTCAAAATAATCAGTGTGTTTGTTTTTCCTAAGGCTATCATATCTCATTTTTACGCCGCAAAGGTACATTTTTTAGTCTTAAATATCTTTTACATTTAAAACCTTGTCTGTTCCCTAAATAGAAAACCAATTTTAAGAGATATATGGATCAATAATTTGCAATTATTAACATGGATAATTATATTAGTATCAGGGATGTTATATTAAATGTCAATTTAATGTAAAGATCTGCTAAAAAAGTAATGCGTTCGTACCTAAATCAATCCTATGAAAAAAAATTTACTTTTAATCGCTTTCCTGTCTTTTATCAGTACTCTTACCGCCCAGATCACCACTACCGTCAACCCTACCATCGCCCAGATGCAGGCAGCCCTGCAGGGTAACGGCGTTACGGTAACAGGCTTGTCCCTTACCTGTCCGCAGGGCGCCTATGCCATGTTCGGCAACGGCGCGGCGGCCTTAGGCGGAGGGCTCAACTCGGGGATTCTGCTTACCACAGGCACTGCCTCCAACGTGGCCGGGCCTCCCTCCAATTTCAACGATGTGGATAACTCCAGCTCCGGCGGCGGCGGCTCCGCCCTCGGCAATACCCTCTCGGGAGGTACCACTTACGATGGTTGCTATATGACTTTTTTAATTACCCCTAATTGCAGCACCCTCAGCATCAGGTATGTTTTTGCATCCGAAGAGTATCCTGAATTTTCCTCCGGTAGCATCAACGACGTGTTCGGCTTCGTGATCAGCGGCCCTAATCCACTCGGTGGAAATTACCCGCCTCAAACCAACATCGCTACATTACCGGTGACCACCACCACTACCAACGTGGTATCTATCCAGAATGTGAATAACGGAACGGCGGGCGCAGGCCCTTGTGTAAACTGTGCCTACTATGTGAATAATCCGCCGGGACTCGTGTATGACGGAGCAACCACCGTGCTTACCGCTTCCGCTTCCGTCGTCCCCTGCCAGACCTATACCATGACCATCGGCGTATGGGACGATTCCGATGAGGCCTATGATTCGGGGGTGTTCCTCGACGTGAACGGCTTATCCTGCATTGGCAGCCCGACCATCGTCGCCGCCGTCTCTCCTTCCGTCATCTGCGGCTCTCAAACCGTTACCCTAACCGCTACAGGAGGTCTGGCCTCGGGCACCTATACCTGGTCGGCGCCACCTTCGGGGGGCCTTGGGTCGACCGTCGTCGGCAGCACCGTCACCGCCAACCCTACGGCCAATACGACCTATACGGTTTCCTATACCGACATGAATACCTGCCCGGGAAGCCCTTTGATCAAGACAACGACCCTCAGCTTCTCGGTTTCGCCGCCTTTCCCGGTAAGCGCCAGCCCGGCCAGCATCTGCCCGGCGCAAAACAGCACGCTCACAGCCAGCGGCGGCGCCGGCACATACAGCTGGACGCCGGGCACCGCCCTGAGCTCCACGACAGGATCGGTCGTGGTTGCCAACCCTACCACCACGACCACCTATACCGTGACCAAAACATCGGGCAGCTGCACCAGCTCCACGGTGATTACCGTGCAGGTAACCAGCCCTGCCGGCCTTACGGTGACGCCTAACGGCGGATCGATATGTCCGGGGCAGTCCCTGACGATGACGGCTTCCGGAGGCTCCACCTACACCTGGACGGCCAGCAGCGGCGCCAATCCGCCGAATACCGCCGCCGTTACGGTAACACCGGCCGCCACCACGAGCTACACGATTCTGTCCACCTGTTCGGCATCCGCAGCAGTGACGGTTACCGTGAGCGCCGCGCCATCGGTGACGGTGACGCCTAACGCCATTTCCGTATGTGCCGGACAGTCGGCTACACTGACAGCCAGCGGAGGATCTACCTATACCTGGACGGCCAGCAGCGGCACCAACCCGCCGGCTAATGCCAGCGTGACCGTGACGCCTGCCACCACCACCACCTATACGGTAGTCACAGGAGCCGGAAGCTGTACAGCTTCCGCTACGTCCACCGTTACGGTAGGCGCCGTCAACAACGTCACCCTGAGCCCGACCAGCGCCACGATCTGCGCAGGACAGAGCACGACCTTAACCGCCAGCGGAGGCACCACCTTTACCTGGACGGCCAGCAGCGGCACCAATCCGCCTAATACTGCTGCCGTCACCGTCAGCCCGGGCATTACCACCACTTACACCGTTGTGAATGGCATCGGCTCCTGCACAAGCTCTGCCGTAGCCACAGTAAGCGTCTCTCCGGCCGTCAGCCTCACGCTTGCGCCGTCGTCTGCCACCATTTGCAGCGGCACCAGCGCCAACATCACGGCGTCGGGAGCCACCTCCTATACCTGGAACCCTGTAACGGCGCTCACCCCAACTACCGGCGCCAACGTGACGGCCAACCCGACAACCTCTACCAGTTATACCGTTACAGGAAGCAATGACATTTGTACCAACACGGCGGTGGCTACTATCAGTGTCACTACGGTGAATACCTCGGTAACTGCCAGCGCCTCCAACTATTGT
>Ga0233425_10005866_pt1 | contig 18861 bp, 20 predicted proteins | sample Watercolumn_Towu_2_FD_181712 | JGI IMG/M metagenome (GOLD analysis project Ga0233425, IMG submission 181712) | Freshwater microbial communities from Lake Towuti, South Sulawesi, Indonesia - Watercolumn_Towuti2014_140_MG | ecosystem: Environmental > Aquatic > Freshwater > Lake | place... | reverse complement strand
GGCGGGGGGAATGGGGAACGGGGAACGGGGAACGGGGAATGGGGAACGGGGAATGGGGAATGGGGAACGGGGAATGGGGAACGGGGAACGGGGAACGGGGAACGGGGAACGGGGAACGGGGGAGCCGTTTGGAGCGGGTCGGGTCTGCGTGGGGGCGCGGAAAAGTGCGGCAGCCGTAACGTTCACAACCGCCCGGCGGCGGGCAAGAACCTTTGATTTTAGAATCCGCCCGATCCGCCGCTCGGGTGCACGACCTGGTTCGGCCACGTTGCGTTGCCAGTTCAGCCTCCGTTCGCGACGATTTGATTGCACACCAATTTGACTCGCGACCAAAGGACCGGCGAGACGTCATGTGGCGCATTGGTCGCGATCGCAGTGAGGCAATCGTCCGCAGATCGCCCAGTGAGGATCGCGATTGCGGCAGCCGCAACGGCGGGCGACCGACTCATTCCGGCGCTGCAGGCGACCAAGCTTCGGATGTCGTTTTTCATCAGCATGACAACGCATCGCACCGCAGTGTCGAGAATCGCGATCGGGTTGCCATCGCCGTCATTGATCGGAATGCGGCCGTAGATCATGTCGCGGGCCAATTGAGCAGGCACTTCGTTGACGGCAAGATCAACAACGGCGGCGATTCGATTGTCGTAGAGCGTCCGCAAGTCGCGAGCGTCAATTGCGTTGCCAATGAAAAGGCGATCGGGATGGATTTCGCGAATCACGTGTGCACCTCGACCACGGAATCATTTATGAGTGTGACTTGCGTGGCCGAACGACCAGCGTCACCGGGCCGCGACGATGACGTCATCCATTCTCGAGAGCCGGATCGCGGCTCCGGTGCACGCGCTAGTTGGGCGATACTTGCCCCATTTCTCTCAATGGACCTTCAAGCCGGTCGCAACGGCATCCCGTACCAGCGGAGTTGCCGGGACGGCATCATTGCATCGATAAACGGGCACTCTTTCCGTCGCCCGGCGCTTGAGCCAGCCGACCACCTTCCGAGCCCACCTGATCCACTCGTGCGATTTCTTGACCCAAGTACTACCATCGAAATACGACGTGTAATAGTAAACCGATGTCCGCTGCAGAATCCCTTCGCTGTTTACAAGGCCGTGTCGATATTGGATCAACTGAGAAAACTCGACATCGATTTCATACCTTTGCTCGTGGGGCATCACCGAAGTAACCGTGACATGGTGAATTCTGGGATTGAGCACGTCTTCCCGGTGACCCAAGAGCAGATGCACTTCATCATGCGCGGTAATCTGCTTCGCATACCGTCGGCGAAACTGCCTAACCGGCAATGGCTCGTACTGACAGACACCCGATGCATCAACATAGTAGGTCGCCCAGATTTCGCCTGTCGTCGAGAGCCAGTCAAAGAACGCGCTTTCGTCGGCGGGAAGCATCGCCAGATTCGCTCCAGAAATGGCACTCATGGCAGCCCTGGAATGTTCGGTAACGCCCGCTCGCGTGCAACGCCTGGTTAGGCGACCTTAGGTGGAGTTCGTCAGGAGCCGTCCACGAACGCTCTTGGCCGTCGATGATGAGTGTGTGCTCCATGACATCGAAAGTATAGCCGTGGAGAAGGAACCGAACACGACCCGGTCGCAAGGTAATGTCGGAGAACTCCAACTGAGCGCCTGAAGCTGAGCCATATCGTCAGGCAGGCGGTATGAGCGTGGCTTGACTGTGCCTACGGTCACGCTTTCGAGAATGACTGTCTGGCTGAGCGTGCCCGAGGTGTCTCGGAATGTGAGTGCAAGCGTAGTGTCGCGGTCGTGAAGCTCTAGGGCCGAAGTATCAAAAAGTCAGTACTTCATGGGCAGCGTTTTGCGGTCGGTGTCCCCGACGCGCGATTCCAACCATGTCCCGCGCCTGTTTTGGCCTTTCAGGCCGTTGAACCTTGGGGGCCTGTTCACCCAGGGCGGCGCTTCGCGGCTGCGCCGCTCCGCTCTGCCCTGGGCTGACATGTTGCGGCCCCTTCGGGGCAAGGAAGCCGACCATTCTCCTGGTTGTTCCCTGTTCCCCGTTCCCTGTTCCCCGTTCCCTGTCCCCCGTTCCCTGTTCCCCGTTCCCTGTTCCCTGTTCCCTGTTCCCTGTTCCCTGTTCCCCGTTCCCTGTTCCCCGTTCCCCGTTCCCTGTTCCCCGTTCCCCGTTCCCCATTCCCCGTTCCCCATTCCCTACCCGTACGGGCTCGATTTTTCCTCAGCGACGATTCGTCGTCCGAGTTGTGCGCTGAGTTCGGCGAGTCGTTTTTGGGCGGCGAAGCGTTCTTGTTCGAGTTGCCGATGGAGGTCGGCGACGGCCTGGTCGGCGCGACCGAGCCGTTCTTCGCGGACGGCGATGCGCGTTTCCCGTTCGTGCAGGTCCTGGTTACGGCGCGCGAGCCATTCCTGGATTTCGGTGCGCTGTCTGCGCAACCGCGATTGCTGTTCGGTCAACCGTTGTGCGACCTCGTCGACTTCCTTGCGTTGTTCGGCCAAGGACTGACCTGCCAGGCGGTATTCGTCGGCGAGTCGAGCTCGTCCAGCAGCCACGGCGCGGCTTAGTTCGGCTGCTCCCAGGCGATCGCCGAGTTGTCCCCAGAGTTGTTCGAGTACCAATCGTATTTCCAATGTTTCCTGGTGGACGCGCACCAGGTCGGCTCGGGTCTGTTCCACGGCTGCAGCGCGTTTGGCGAGCGACTCTTCCTGGGTGCGGGTACGCAAATCGGCTTGCTGCTGGACGTCTTCGAGTTGCCGGCGTTCCAGGTCGAGCAACCGCTTTCGCTCTTGGAGTTCCTCGTCGAACTTTCTCTGCTTGGCCTCCAGTTCCCGCCGCTGCCGTTCGCAGGCATCCCAGCTTTCCTTCAGCAATCCCTCGCAACCATCGAAGCGGTCGACTCGGTTGCGGAATTCGGCCTGTTCAGCGCGGAGCGCCTCCCACTCGGCGGCCAGTTCGGCGTAGACGCGTGAAGCGACGGACTCCGACTCTTCCCGGCAGCGCACCTCGAATTGGCGGCGATCGTTTTTCAGATTCGCCACCAGTTCGGCAAACTCACGATCTTGGCGCTGTCGAGTTGCCTCGAGTTCCTGTCGTTGCTCGTCCAATTGAGCGTAGGTTTCGTCGACGAGCCGCGCGAACGATTGCCGTTGCGCCGCGAGTTCCGACTCGCGCTGGGCAAGTTCGTGCATCCGCTGTTCGGTAACGCGCCGTTGTTCGGCGGACTCGATCCGCCATGATTGGATATGGGATTCGACCGCCGCCTGGTCGTTGGACATCGACATTTCCGCGGCGTTCAAGTCGGCGATGCGGGCTTCGAGTTCCTTGCTGCGTGCGTCGAGCGTAGCGGAACGCTGGTTGAGTTCCTCTTCGCGCTCGCGGAGTTGCAGGCGCTGGGCCCGGCTTTGTTTGTCCAACTGCGACAGCGCGGCGTTCAGGGTCGCTTCCCGTTGGTCCAGGTCACGCTGTTTCGTCTGTAGGATCTCCGCCAGCTGACTGGCTTGCAGCCGAACCTGCTGATCCACGCCGCTGCCGTTGTCGGAAAATCGGGTCGCCCAGTCGTCGAGGCTTGTGCCCAGGTCGTCGTCGGCATCGTCCCGAGCGGAGAAGCTGCCTGGCGAGGCGACGGGGGCAACGGCCGACGATGAGTGCGACTCCCCAGACGGCTCGGACTGCGTTCCGGGAACGAGGTGGGGGGCGTCGAATCGGGTGGATACAAACGGACCGACTTCTCCCGCCGGTCGGGCATCGATGGCATTTTGATTTGTGATACTAGCCATGTCCGTACTTAATGCCGGTCTGCGTGGTTCGCGCCGCTTGCTGATTCCGTGGACTATCCGCGGATCAGCCCTTTTATCGGCAAAGTCTGCCCAGGGGTTAAAGTTTTCCCCGTCTGTTTCTTCGAAACCGTCGGACCGTCCACCAGGGCTGCGACCTGGTTCGGCTGGGCCCCGTCTCTTGTGGTCCGCTACGGGCCGTGCGACAATTGAGGCAATTCCGCGGTCGCGGACGCGTACAATTCGATCTGAGTCCGGCCCCTTTGCAGAGTTCAGTGACCCATGAAAGTTGAACCGATCGGTGACAAAATCGTCGTCAAACGATTGGAGGCGGACGATCGAACGGCGGGCGGACTTCTGCTGCCCGATTCCGCTCGCGAGAAGCCCCAGCAAGGCCGCGTCCTTTCGATCGGCGACGGCCGCCTGTTGAAAAACGGGACCCGGGTAAAACCGTTGGTTCAGGAGGGGGACCGCGTGGTGTTTTCCAGTTGGTCGGGCGCGGAAGTTGTCGTCGATGATCAGCCGCTGCTGATCATGAGCGAAGAGGACATTCTGGCGATCCTGGAGTAAAAATGTAGGACGGGTCTCCAGACCCGTCCGGAAGTGTGATTGAACGTAGCTCAACCGAAGCGAAGCTCTTTCTTGGGGCGACGCAGGACGGGTCAGGAGACCCGTCCTACCAGGATGCAGAAAGTCAGGGGGTCTTATGATCGCAGGTTTTCGAGTCGCGTTTTGTGGCCTGCTCGTCTTGGCGACGAGCGTCGGGCCGGTTTGGGGGCAGGGTGCCGAGGAAGCTCGCGATTACGAAAGGGCAGTCGCCCGAGCGATCGACTATTTGCGACAAAAAGGTCAGGGCCCGGACGGCGCGTATAGCCCGCAGGCCAGCCCCGCCATTACCGCCTTGGTGACGACCGCCGTGCTGCAGCATGGTCGCAGTCCCGAGGATCCGTTGGTGGCCAAGAGCCTGAAATACCTGGAACAGTTCATTCGTGAGGACGGTGGGATCTACAAAGGCGAATCGCTGCACCCCAACTACGAAACGTGTGTCAGCGTGCTCTGTTTTACCGAAGCGAACAAGGACGGACGGTATACCAAGGTCCTGAAAAAGGCCGATGCATTTCTCAAGAATTTGCAGTGGGATGAAACAGAAGGCAAAGACAAATCCGACTTTGCCTACGGCGGTGCCGGCTACGGCAATAGCAAGCGACCCGACCTGTCGAATACCTCGTTTTTGATCGACGCCCTCAAAGCCACGGGCAACGATGCCAACAGCGAAGCGATTCAGAAGGCACTGTTCTTCGTGTCCCGCTGCCAGAATCTGGAGTCCGAACACAACACCACGCCGTTTTCCGCAAAAAACCCGGATGGCGGCTTCTACTACACCCCGGCCGGCGGCGGCAACAGCCAGGCAGGTAACACCGACGAGGGGGGGCTGCGCAGCTACGCCTCCATGACCTATGCCGGACTGAAGTCAATGATCTTCGCCGGCCTGTCCGCCGACGACCCTCGCGTCAAAGCGGCTACGAAATGGCTGCAATCGCATTACGATCTGAAATCGAATCCAGGAATGGGCGAAAACGGCCTGTACTACTACTACCACACGTTTGGCAAGGCGCTGGATGCCAGCAAAGTCGAGGAATTCGTGGATGACAAAGGTGTCGCCCATCGCTGGCGCAGCGAGTTGTTGCGCGAACTGGTCGCTCGGCAGAACCAGGATGGTTCCTGGGTCAACCCTAACAACCGCTGGCTGGAAGGCGATCCCAACCTGGTCACCGGGTACGCGCTGCTGGCGATTAAGTACTGCAAACCGAAGTCGAAATGATTGCACCGTCGTCGTTTTGAGGACGTGCGCATCGTGTTCCCAAGGCGGTGTCGCGGTCAGTTCGCCCTGCGATTTGACGTTGTTCGACGGGTTTCGTGGCCTTTCGCTCGCTGAGGCCTTCTCCCGTCCCCTCCGGCATTCCAGTTGCAATCGATCTGGCCCGTGATCGGTTAAGTTGTTCAAAGACTGCAACAACGGAGGGGGGAACAATGAGGCATCTTGGATTGATTCTGGCGTTGTGTCTGGGGTTCGGAGTGTCGGCTTCGGCGGTGCATGCCGACCATTTTCGCGAGGCAAATCGGTTGCTGGACCGGCTCGAACACATCACCGCCGATCTCGTCGACGAAATTCGCGGTCACTACCGAGGCGTCCCACCCTATGGACGGTTACTATCGGAGGCGACTCGGATGCATCAGCGCGTTTGCGGACTGCGGCATCAGCTATTTCGCGGTCCGGGTTGGTCAGCTGAGCGAGAACTATCGCAATTCGACCGCACGATGCATTGTCTGGAGGACTTGCTGGAGGATGTCGACGACTGGCAATCGCGGAATCGAAACCGTTCTTGTCCGCGCGTCAATGTGCGGCCAGCGGAGCGGCTGTTGGTGAAAATTCACGACCAGATTGAAGACCTGCAGGACGAGCTGCGCGAGAATTGCCGTTTTGACAGGCGGTGAGCCGCGCACGCGATGGTCAGCGACTGGCCAGTGTCTGGCGGATGACGCGCGCCAGCAACCCGATATCGCTGCCCAGCCCTAACAGTCGAAATCCTTGTGCTCGCCGTTCGGCCAGGTTTTCCAGGCTGGTGGCGATGACCCCGCACTGCTTTCCGTTTTGGCGCAGGAACCGCATGGCATCGAGAATCTGCGCCGCGACGCCTGGTCCTTCCCATTGTCCGCGATAACCGGCGGTGGACGAGAAATCGGCCGGCCCAAAATAGAACAGATCGATACCCGGCACCTCGCACATGGCGGGCAGCGCCTGCAGTGTGCGAACGGTCTCGATGATCGGGACCAGCAGCACGTTCTGGTTCGCGACGGCCGTATGTTCGGCGAGTTGCAACCCGAACATCGTGGCCCGTTCGCCGCCGATCCCCCGTTTTCCCTCCGGAGGATAGAGCGCCGTCGCCCGGGCCTCGCGAAGCTGATCGGCTGTCTCGATCCAGGGGAAGACGATTCCATCCGCGCCGCAATCCAGAGCCCGCTTCACCAAGCCGGTATTCAATTCCGCGATGCGAACCAGCGCCACGGTTGAGCTGCGATTGGTGGCACGCAGGTGTTCGACGATCTCTTTCCAGTCGAGGTGTCCGTGTTCGGCGTCGATTACGATCCAGTCGAGTTGCAGTTCGACGGCCAATTCCGTGATATTCGGTGATTCCAGCGTGATCCAGAGTCCGTGGGTTGGCTGATCAGCGGCCAGTTTTGCGCGCAAGGCCTGAATGGCTTCGGTTTTCATCGGTGCGGTACTCCGGTTCAAAGGTGGCCGATTGCGATGCGATCCCAGTCCAGCGGCTGTTGCAGGTCGATACTCGGCAGTTCTGCTCGCATGGCCTCGACATACTTCTGCGCGGCACCGGTATTGAAGATCACGACCCGCTCGTCCGGACGGATCCAATCGGATTCGCGGAGCGTATCCAGAGCGGCGACGCAGGCGGCCGTTTCGGGACAGATGGCGACACCCTCCAGAGCGCAGACTCGCTGCATGCAGGGGATGATCGCCGATTCATCGACTGCGATCGCGCAGCCGCCGCTTTCGCGCACCGCATCCAGGATCATGAAGTCGCCGACGGCGACGGGCACGCGGATGCCGCGCGCGATGGTATCCGCATTCGGGAACGGTTCGGCGAATCGCTGGCCCGCCTCGTACGCTTTGACGATCGGTGCACAGCCGCTCGATTGCACGCTCACCAATCGCGGCATCCGTTCGGTTTCCAGCCAATCCAGCTGCCGCAGTTCCTGGAACGCTTTCCACATGCCGATCAGGCCGGTGCCGCCTCCGGTGGGATAGAGAATCACGTCGGGCAGCCGCCACTGGAACTGTTCGGCCAGTTCCAGTCCCATCGTCTTCTTGCCTTCGATGCGATACGGTTCTTTGAGTGTCGAGAGGTCAAACCAACCCATCGGCTGTTTGCCTTCCCGGACGATGCGGCCGCAGTCGTTGATCAGGCCGTTGACGAGAAACGTCTTGGCACCCGCCAGGCGTGACTCGTAGATATTGACGACGGGCGTATCGTGCGGCATGAACACGAAGGCCTCGATGCCGGCCCGCGCGGCGTACGCCGCGGCGGCCCCGCCGGCGTTACCCGCCGAAGGCAGCGCCACGCGACGGACGCCGAAGTGCTGAGCCATGGTCAGCGCCATCGCGAGCCCGCGCGCCTTGAAACTGCCCGTGGGCAACTGCGATTCGTCCTTAATCCAGAGCCGTTCCAATCCGACCTGGCGCGCCAGTCGATCGCAGGCGGTGAGCGGCGTCTGCAGTTCGCCCAAGGTCACCGGGACCATCCCCTCGGGAATCGGCAGCAATTCCCGATACCGCCACATGTTGGGCGAGCGGCCGTGCAGGTCGGACTTTCGCAGCTGGCGCCCTATCGCCGCCAGGTCGTAGCGAACCCAAAGCGGTCGATCCTTGTGCATCGACTGCAACACGTCGGCCGGCAGCAGACTGCCATCCAACGCGCTTTCCAGATGAGTAACGAACGAGGGCATCCGCTGGTGTTCTCCGTTCCAACTATTTCGCGCTGCGGGACTTGCCGGCGTCGACAGCGCCGTTGGCTTCCGGTCCCCCGAGGTTCTCGGTGGCGGTCGCCAGGCGCAGCGCCACCCGGCAGGCCTGATGAAATTCGTCCAGGTCGAGCGCCTCGCGGGTGGTGTGCTGTTCGAGCTGTCCACATCCCAGCGACACGGTGGGAATGCCGCGCGCCGACAGCCAGTTGGCGTCCAGCCCCCCGTTGGAAATCGCGCGCACCGGAGTCCGACCCAGGGCGCGGATCGCGCCTTCGGCGGCGAGCACACACGGCTGATCGTCCGGCAGTTTAAAGCTCTCGTAGTCCAGTTGACCTTTGATGACGACGCTGCCTGTCACACCCTCCGAACTGCGGACTTGTTCCGCCGCCTGCCGGAATGCCGCTTCGATCCGGCCGACGATTTCCTGCCGAAATGTCGGATCGTGACTGCGCGCCTCGGCCTTCAGATAGACTTTTTCAGTGACGACATTCGTGGCATCGCCGCCCTGGATGATGCCGACGTTGCTGGTGCCCCGCCGTCCGTCTTTCTGGATGTCGCCGTGCCACCCGTCGCGGACCAGCGACGCGATCGCCAGCGACGCGATCGCGATGGCGCTGACGCCTTTCTCCGGCGCCGCCCCGGCATGGCTGGCGCGCCCCTGGATCCAGATCTGCAAGCGGTAGCCGCCCGTCGCACCGACGGTCAGCTTGTTCGCGGCTCCCCCGTCCCAGTTAAACGCAAGCTGCGGACTTCCCAGGCTCGACTTCCGCACATGCCGCGCCCCGAAAAGGCCCACTTCCTCCTGAATGAACCAGCAGAAAGTCAGCGGTGGATGGGGGAGGCGTCGCTTGACGATTTCCAAGGCCGCGTTGAGCGTTGCGGCAACTCCGGCTCGATCATCGGCGCCCAGGCCGGTCGTGGAGTCGGCCGAACGCACGTGACGACCTCGCTTGACCGGCTTCGATCCAACGCAGATCGGGACCGTGTCCATATGGGAGGTCAGCATCCGGCGCGGGCCTGCGACCGTTCCAGGCAGCTTCAAGATCAAGTTGCCAGTCCGGCTGCCCAAGGGAGTATGCTGATGCGCGTTGTCCGACTCCAAGGCATGTTTGGGAACTCCGGCGCTGCGCAGCGACTTGGTGATGAACTCGGCGACCCCCGCTTCCTCGCCGCTCTTCCCGGGAATGGCCATCAATGACATGACCAGCGCCGTCGCCTCCCGCAGATCGGGCTCGGGCGCCGTCGAGGGCGGGGAATCGTTCGGAACTGACTTCGCCATGCAGGAACCGCCTTTCCGCGTGCGTCCACAGCCGGATCGCGCCGCTCCAAGTGCAACGATTAAGAAACCAGTTCGCGAATCGGTCGAACGTCCGGATTCACGAGATTCTGCGGGCGGCCACGGAAGTCGAACAGCCGAGGAATCCCCGGCAGATGAATGCCCAGGTTGTGATAGATCGTGGCATGCACTTCCTCGAAGGATACCGGCCGTGTCGCCGGCTCTCCGCCCTGACGGTCGGTCGTGCCCAGGCATTGTCCGGTGCGCATTCCGCCGCCGGCGAGCAACGCGCAGGAAACGCGCGGCCAGTGATCGCGGCCCGCATCTTTATTGATCTTGGGCGTCCGGCCGAACTCGCCCCAGACAACCACCGTGACGTCTTTGTCCAGTCCGCGCGCATGCAAGTCCTCCACCAGCGCCGAAATTCCCTGGTCGAAAACCGGCAGCTCCTCGCGCGCGTTGCTGAAATTATGCCCATGCCAGTCCCAAAAGCTGTAGTTGACCGTGACCACGCGTACGCCCGCTTCGACCAGTCGACGCGCGAGCAACAGATTCTGGGGCACGCGCGGCGCTCCGTCCCCCTTCGGCTGATCGGGATTCCCCGCACCATATCGCTCGCGGACCGACGCCGGCTCTTTGCTGATATCGAGCGCATCGAACAACTCGGATGACGTCAGAATTCCCATCGCCCGCTGGGTAAAAAGATCGATGCCTTCCATGGAACCCCGCGCGTCCCATTGCCGCCGGAACGAATCGACCGCGCCGAGCAGGCTGCGTCGGTCGTCGAGACGGTCGGGTGTTATCCCTTGTAGGACCAGATCGTCGCGGCCCGGACCGGTCGGTCGGAACGACGAGTGACCCAGCCCGAGAAAACCGCCGCTCGGTTCGTTGTAAGGCTTGTGCTGTGTCGTGTAGCAGAGGCTCACGAACGGTGGCACACCGGGATACACCGGCCCCTGTAGTCGGGAAACCGAGGAACCGATATGCGGCCAGCCACCTGCCGGTTCGTTCTGGCTGATATGCCCGGTGAAACACTGGTACCCGGCATGTTCGTCCCGGCACCCGACGACTGTTCGGATCGGTACGAGCTTGTCCATGATCGACGCCAACCGCGGCAGCAGCTGGCAGATTTCGATGCCAGGTACGCTCGTCGCGATCGGATCGAACTCGCCCCGTACCTCGGCGGGCGCATCGATTTTTATGTCGTACATATCCTGATGTGGAGGGCCTCCACACAAGTAGACCATGATGAGCGATTTGTGCGACGAACGGACACCCGCTTCCGCCTCAAGACGCAGCAATTGCGGGAGGCTCAAGCCTGTCAGGCCAATTCCGCCCAGTTGCAGAAAACCCCGCCGCGTGAGTCCGTCGCAGTATCGCCGTTTATCCGCGCCGCCGAAAATCGAAAGCATCAGGCGTCGTCCTTCAATGCAAAGTCGTTCCGTAGGGAGGGTCAGTAAGGTGGGTGGGTCTGGCAGGCGCCCGCGCCCGGTACGTGCTAAGTATCGGCAATTACTTCCTATTTTTCGTCGCTGTTGGCCGGACGTCGCGCCAATCGAACCTCCGCGGGAAGTGCCGTGGTTCGCTCGTCAAGCAGAACCTCCTGGCTGTCGTAGCCCGGTTTCACGAACACGACCCGCAATGTTACGCCGCGGCGGCGCAGATGATCAAGCTGATCGGGAATGTCAAACTTGCCGTTCGCATCGCTCTTGGTGATCGAATGCGCCTCGACCGATGTCTTGCTCGAGTCCGGATTGGTGTACTTGCGTTGAACCACGACCTGCACGCCCGCTAATGGTTCAGAAGTCGTTCCATCCAGGCAGGTGGCTGTGAGCGACGCGGAGTTTCCCGCCGATTCGTTTGGCGCGGCACGAGAATTACTACCGCGAAACGCCTCGTACATCTCTCCAATCTCATCAGCCAGCGCCGTCCGCAGCTCCTTGATTGCCTGTATCTGGGCGTTAAGAGTCTGCTGTTCAGCTTTTAATTGATCGCCGGTCAGTCCGCGATGCGACAGTAGCGCCAGGCTGGTCTGAATCTCGCGAATCTGAATGCAGAACTGCTCGTACTGCCGCAAGGCCACGCGAAACTCAATTTCGCTCAGTACCTGTCGCACGTCCCGAACGTCGGCGATTCCGGCGGGGTCTGCCGGCGCTGCATTGCGCGAGGCCGCCGTCGTACGATCGGCGGCCCGCCCGCCGGCGCCGGCAACCGATTTCGACCGATCAGGGTTCTCCACATCGGCAAGACGATCCAGAAACTTTCGGATCGAATCGGCCTGCGGACCCGGACTTAACTTTGTCAGCTCACGCTCCAGATTCTCACGGAGCGCCTGACGCTGACGTGGCGACATCCGTTCCAACGACGTCGATTCGCCGGCGGGAGCCGGTTCGCTCGTCCGCTCCTGGCCCGGCAACACCGCCGGAATCAGCGACATCGCGAGCAGCAGCGTCGCGATCCGTACCTGCCCGATCAATACGCGGCAGGTACGCGCGACCGCCGCCTGACGCGGAAACGCCCAAGTCAATTTCGATCGTTGTCGGGTTGCCATTCGCTGACTCCGCAAAAGCGACCTCCGATCATATCACGGTCCCGCCACGTTGTCGCCGTTTCGCCTGGCCGACAGAATTCCGCTACCAACTCGAAAAATGACGGCAAAATGGGCAATCCGGGCAGTCTGCTAATTGGCAAACTTTTCCGACTGGGGTGATTTTCTCGATTCGGATGACTTTTCGGACGATGAAGTAGAGGCGTTTCGGTTCGCGGGGCGATGCTCGGCGGATCGGACCGCCGCCTACCATCCCGAGCCATCCATCGAGGGTACAGACATGCTGCGCACCATCGCCGTGACGGGGCTGCTCGCGCTAATGATCCAGGTGAACAGCGGCTGCTGCGTGAATCGGCATCTCGACTGCGGCGGGCTGGATACCTGCTGCGGGTCCCTGAGCGACCCGATCCTGGGAGATTGTTCCCGCTGCGGTGTCTGTGGCGGCAGCGACTGTCCTGGGTACACGCCGTGCGGCTATCTGAAATACATGCTGACTTGCGGATCGGGCTGCGGAGAGATTTATTACAACGAGTGGATCAGCGATCCGCCGGATTGTTGTGATCCCTGCGACGATTGCGGAAACTGGTGCCAGGGCTGTGGCACGCATCGACGCCGGTTGGTCATTGACGGCGTACGGGACCTGATTGCCGGGCTGCGTACGGTATCGTGTCTCGCAACCTGCGATGGCACCGACTGCGGGTCGGGTTGCCGCGGCTGCGGGCGCCTGGGGCGCCGGCAGCGTGGCTTCGATGATTTCTACGAGGATCTGGACACACCGGTCGAGGTACTTGACGAACCGCTCACGGCGCCCGGCGAGAAAACCCCGCGACCTGCACAGCGCCCGAGCCTTTCGACGCCCGAGCATAAAGCGTCACGCCCCGGCGCCGCGACGCGTGTGATCTCGGCTTCCCGTAGCGAAAACGTCTCGCGAGATCCGTCGCTGCGCTAGACCTTTCGCGCACAACAGTTCTTGAATTTCAAGCCGCTGCCGCAAAAGCAGCGATCGTTGCGGCCGATTCGGCGAACCGGCCTGGAATGGACGGTCATTTCCGAAGCGTCTTCCATGAAGTCGCCTGGCATGAAGTCGCCGTCGGGCGTCGCTGGGGCCGGCATCGGACCGGCTTGTTCATTCAGTTCCCGCTTGAAAAACGATGTCTGGGATGGGAACGCCGCCACCACGAAGTTGGCAAGAACGCTCTCTGTGATCAACATCCGGTCTGGCAACAGGTTTGTCAATCGCACTGTTGTCGAGCCCGTACTTCGAGGCACAATTGCACCACCCAGGAGCACAAGCTGGGCTGTGCGAATCGCATACGCAGGGTGTGCGGAATGGCAGCAACGGCGGTTCCCGATCATGTGGCTAAGCTCGCAGCCGGCTTGCCATCGGTCGGTGATCGACCACAATGATGTTAGCCATGCCGGCCTGGAGAATTGACGCGCATGTTTTCTACGAATGCAGACGAGGCTGAACGCATGCAATGCATGGAGGTTTGGGGTGGGAATTCCCCTGTGACCCGCAGCTTCAGCACACCCGGCATGAAATTGTGGCTGCACAGCCGTCCCTACAAGGGCGCTGCGAGCGGCGGGGACGTCTATTACGTTTCCTCCTGCGCCTCCGGGCGAATTACCCGATTGCTGTTGGCCGATGTCAGCGGTCACGGTCAGAAGGTGGCCCAGGTCGCCACGGGACTGCGGGATCTGATGCGACGCAATATTAATCTGATCAAGCAGACACGCTTTGTGAGCGAGATGAACCGGCAGTTTACCGCCGATCCCCAGTACGGTGGTTTCGCGACTGCCCTGGTCTGCACCTATTATGCTCCCAGCCGTACCCTGCAGTTCTGCAACGCCGGCCACCCCACGCCGCTGTTCTATGATGCCCGCAGAAGTTGCTGGATTTTGGCCACCGAGCGAGCGAATGTGGAACGGGGCAGCGAATGTGCCGACGCCCCGCTGGGCGTGATCGAGGGGTGCGATTACTCGCTGTTCAGCATGCAATTGTCGTACGGCGATATGTTGCTCTGTGTGAGCGACGCCTACACGGAAGCGAACGATTCCGAGGGAAATCAGTTGGGGCTGAAGGGGCTGTTGAGGATCGTCGAGCAGATCGATCCGTCCGAGCCTGCGGAGATTATTCCGAAATTGATCGGTCGCCTGAAGACCGCGTCGAGCGACAATCTTGCGTCGGACGACGCCACAGCGCTGCTGTTTCAATGCGACGGTACGAGCACGACCGTGCAGGATAATCTGTTGGCACCGTTCCGGCTGCTACGTCCTGTGCGCGACAAAACGATTATCCACTCGTAACGCGATCGAACCGCAGCGTGTCGCAAGAACGGCCTTAGTTGATGCGGGTCCGATCATTCACTGGGCCAAGCAGGCGCAACGGAGCGAGCAACGCGTCGCGCCAAGTGGTTGTACGATCGGTGGCCTGGAATAGCACCACGGTGGCGTCGGACTTCGCAAGATTGCCTTTGCGTGCGTCGCGGATCGAGTTCAACAAATCGCGTGGCAGTGACGGTGCATGGGACGCACGAAGCTGTCGCAGGCGCTTCAGAACACCGTCGACCCCCATCGTGTGACCGGCGGCATCCTGCGACTCCGTCAGCGCGTTGCTGTAGGCCACCAGTTGGTCGCCGGGCTGCAGAGTCGTCGTGTACTGTTGGTACTCGCACAATTCCAGCAGGCTGGGGTCGGTAGGCGTAACGTGCGAGTCGTCCGGCTGCCCCTTCAATAACGACCAGCTGTCCGACTGCTTGCGATAAATTGCCGGCGGAGGATGCCCTGCGTTGCAGACGCTCAGCGAGCGAGTCGGTGCGAAGTAGGTAATGATCAACGTAGATGCGAAACCGCCATCCAACGAGGAGGCCGCCAACTGCTTGTTCAGCTGTCGTACCGCTCGGGCATGCGTAATCGAGTTCACGTTGGCGCGGATCAGGTCACGCAGTTGGGTAGCCACCCGCTGGAACAGCGAACCGAAACCGCAGACCTCCGCCATCAGCATTCGCGTGATACGACCCGAAGCGCACGAGGAGACAAAATGCAGATCACCTCCGCCCGCCTGGACATCCTGGTTCGATTCGCTGCAAATCCAGACGTCGACGCCGGGACGCGGCAGTCGCCGGTGCACCGTTCCGTGCCCCCCGCAGACCTCCATGCATTGCAGGACGTCGTCGTCGGTCGGCGTTTGTTGAGAAAGGTCTGGCTTGGTCATTATTCAGAATTCTCGCTGCCGCGAAAAGGTGCGTCACAACGCCATCGTGCGGTTCAAAACGCGGCCGCGGCGATCGCGGGTTGAGCGAAATAACGGCCGTCGTTCACCCAGTCTTCCCGAGTGTATGCTACCACCGACGTGTCTGTCTCACGAACTTCAATCCGATTCAGGCGAAATCCCATGTCGGTAATCTCGGTAAACAACTCAACACGGTGGCCATCCGTCACTCCTCTAGCGTTTTCTGGTTGCACTGGAAGCACAATAAGCGAATTTCGCGCCGCGACAACCGAAAAAAATCGCGTGTCGCCGCCGCGCACCGAAGTTTCAGCCCCTCGAGTCGGTTATTGCCGCAAAAGCAGACCGGCAGCACCCAGTCGCCGATCCCATTTGCGAAGCTGTAATAGCATGTAGATCGACATCGCGATGTTGCCAAGTGCCATGATCAGCAGGAACCAGCCCAGCCGAGCCGCGATGCTGCGCTCCTTGTAGGCAACCCATAGATAGAAGGTCAGGAAACCGAAGTAGCAATCGGCCAGGGTGGCGTGAAACCAAGGGTCGGTCGTCAGGGGCGGACCGACCTGCAGGATGCTGCGATCCATCGACGCATAGGTCGTGACCGCGAGCATCGCGACCAGGATTCCGACAAAGTTCAGCCACAACAGTTTGCGAATCATGATCGCCTCACGAGCAGGTGCCATTCGACGACGAATTGCGGAGACAGAGAAGCAGGGCAGGGGGGATGGGCTCAGCTTGAGTAGTTTTCGAGGTAGCGTTTGACGCTGAACTTTCGCGCCGTGTTGTCAGAACTCATGTAGCGAATCTTGCCGAAGATGGGGCGTTCCGGACCCCAGGCTCGATCATACCTGCCCAGCACCCAGAAGATGCCGCTGTAGGAGTTCGGGTTGCGTCCATCCAACGCATATTTGTTGTTCAACTCGATCATGGAGTCCAGTGCCGCCCGCGGCGATGGGGACCATTCCAGGATCTTTTTTCCCCACAACATCCGCAAATAGTTGTGCATTCGCCCTTCACGTGCGAGCTGCCGCTGTGCGGCATTCCAGAGACGGTCATGGGTCTGGGATCGCTGCAACTGTTCGAGAGAATACACCCATGGCCGGGGGTCGTCCGCATGCTCGGCCAACGTCTGCTTCGCCCAGGCCGGCAGTGAGTCGTACTGATCGTAGTCCGATCGCAGACTGCACATGTTATAGCCCAATTCCCGCCAGGTGATGAGCTCATCCAGGAACGACTCTGCGTTCGGTTCGACGCCCCACCAGCCCTGGGAGCTCCCGTTGCTTTTTCCCGAGGTCTTATCCGGGGTCCAGTCGGCCCGCCGCATCAAGGCATCAAAGATCGCGTGCACCGAGATATGGCCAAAATGCAAATAGGGAGACAGGCCGCTGGTCGCTTCGACTTCGGGTTCGTTACGCTCGGACCCGTAATGCGAGAGTTTCGAATCCAGAAATAGCCGCAGCGTCGCCTGCGCGGCGCGGCAGCCACCGGCAGTCGCGACCGGAGGTACGGAATGATCGATCGGAAATTCGGCCAGCTCGTCCGTTTGTCGCTTGAAACGCTGCAGGTTGGCCGCGGGCCAGCGCTTGGTGATGGCGGTGGGCAGCGTGGTGAGGCGTGGCAGATCGACGTCCGCCAGCGGGTCGGCTTCCGGGAATTCGCCGAGGTGCGGCAATAAGTGCTTCTGCAGGAAGATCCGAAAGTCAATGGCCCGGGCGAACAGTTTCGTCGCCGCGCGCATCGGCAACAATCCGTTGGAATCGATCAGTTCAAATCGGCATGCAATCTGATTCGCTGCCGCTGTCACCATCCGCGGCAGAAAGAAACAGGGAAAATCATCGCCAACCACCACGGCCGCGCGATTGGCCAGGGCGGCGAGCAACCCTTTGCCGGCACCGTCGACCGCCTCAAGGTACGGGTAGTACAGTACCGGCTTCCCGGCCAACTCTGCGGCGTTGTCCACCATTCCTTCGATGACAAATCGGTGAATACGATCGCTGGCCCATAGGTAATTGGTGCGGAGTGCTTCGAGTACTACCAGAGGCCGCTTGAGATTACGAGCCCACTCTGCGGCCCTCTGCAAGCTGAAGTTATGTTCTGGACGCCGAAATGCTGTCATCCAGTAAAGAACGTATTCTGCGTCGACGCGGGGTGGCAGATCCCGGATCGTCCGTACGCGGATGCTCGGAACTACTTGTACGATGGTTGTCGCTCCCAGGCTAGATCGCCGACGGCATCCAGTTTCCGTGCTGCCTGGCCCGAGCAGAAAGCTCAGGCCTTTCGCCGCGCACCGGTTCCATCAGGTAATGCCCGACCAGCCATGCGTTGCCCCCAGAATATCGAAACAGTTCGGCGCAGGCCATCAGGAAAATACGCCAGCGCTGCAGAGTTCTATGAGCTTCTGAGGATGAAAGATCGCGTTCGAACAGCCGCTGAATTTGCCGTCGATTGCGATCAAGATTCCGCAACCACTCTTCACAAGTCCGCCAGTAGTGCATCCCGTTGACTGCCCATTGCCGCGAAACAGCGAGATGCCTATTGAAGTCGCGAAACAGACCGAGCGATGGCATCGTGCCCCCCGTGAAAAAGTGCCGCGCCATCCAGTCGTCGTTGCCGTCCTGCTCGAATAGATACGGAGTCGATCGATGGCAGAACACATGCACGAACGCCTTGCCCTGGTCCTCGAGCCATCGCGAAACACGCTCAAACAACAATTCATAATTACGCATGTGTTCGAACATCTCCACGGAAACCACTCGGTCAAATCGCTCGTCCGTGTCGAAAAGACGCATGTCGGCGGTTACCACTCGCAAATTACGCAACTCCGCCTCCTTCGCGCGGCTCTCAATGAAGACGCGCTGGCTATGCGAGTTGGACACCGCGGTGATTTGGGAGCCGGGGTAACGCGAGGCAATCCAGAGCGACAGGGAACCCCAACCGCACCCCAACTCCAGAATCCGCATCCCGTCCCGGATCTGGGCCCGTTTGCATGTTTCGTCGAGCATTCGCTGCTCGGCGTCCGCCAATGTGCTGCACTCCGGCGAGAACAAACAACAGCTGTACTTCAGACTCGGGCCCAGCACCAACTGGAAGAACTCCGCAGGGACCTCATAGTGCTGACGATTCGCGGCGTCGGTCTCCACCGCCAAAGGGCTGGCCGGCAGTTGCTCAATGAACTGCTCGGAACAATATTCCGAGAGACTAGCCAGTCGGCGGGCCAGCAGTCGGCGAATGCCGAAGCGGATCAAGGCGTCTGGAATCAATCCAAGCTCGGCGAGATCGATCCTGTTCATGCGGAATCCCTCATGCTGAATCCGGCCACTCCAACGTCTGGCGGTTACCGGACCACTAGGATAATAGCGGCCTGACAAGCTGTGTTGGGGAGCGGGGAACGGGGAACGGGGAACGGGGCAGAGAGCGAAAGATGGTCGTGGGCGTCGGGTGGGTCGGTAACCGGCGATCATTCCCGCTCGGGCGCGAGGGGAGCCGAGGGATTCAGATTGGGGTACGC